>Ga0116230_10006280_pt1 | contig 11714 bp, 11 predicted proteins | sample S1TSphfallax_3_FD_88678 | JGI IMG/M metagenome (GOLD analysis project Ga0116230, IMG submission 88678) | Host-associated microbial communities from peat moss isolated from Minnesota, USA - S1T2_Fd - Sphagnum fallax MG | ecosystem: Host-associated > Plants > Peat moss > Unclassified | place...
ACAAAAGTTGTTTTTTTGGGCATTAGAATTTTAGGTTATAATAAATTCACCCAACTTGATTTTGTAGGTATTGCATAACATTGGAATTTGGAAGCATATCACATATCTAGTTGTTGGTGCATCTTTAATTGAAACTTAAATGATTTTTTTGTAAAATTTAATCCTCATTGTTTTTTAATTGGGTTCTTGAATCGTGATTGGTAGCACTTTTATGGGGGTTAGAGTTCAAATCTCCTTTGAGAATCTTAGGTCTTCGCAAAATAGAGCACAATGCAAGTTGGTTGTGTGCAGGATGGCAATAACATTGCAATAGTAGTAGCAACAAAACAAAATTGGAAGTTGTGGGTCGTGATAATTTGCAAACATATTTTTTGGAAGAATATGTTTGTAATGCTCATGGACAATTTGATTTCATCATCTTTTTCACAAGGATTTGTACCTCAATTCCATCATCAAGTGCAATTTGTGCTAAAAATCTTTCAAAACTTTCAACGGATATTTGGGGTTGAAACTTGACAATGTATATGAATGTTCCTTCTTATATTGTCACTTCTTTTTCTCTTGGGTCTAAAGTTTAGAATGACATACATTCATGGTTCTATTAAGTTATAAGTTTTAGAGATGATCACCACGACTTTACAGGAGATTTCAACCTTTTGTTGCTCTATGTCATCAAATGTACTCCTCTTGCAAGAACTAATTGGTAGCCAAATACACTTAGTTGGTGATGCACATATGAGTTGTTTCTTGGATCACTCTTGTTGTTGCTAGAATTAATCTGCAGACATTTGCAAATGACAACTCACCATTATACCCACTTTTCAATTAAATTTTTTTGCCAAAAGATATTAATAAAATAAAATAAAATAAAAATAATAATAAAAGAAAAAACTGCTCCATATACAGAATTCTTTAACATTCTGAAGAACCTCCAGCTCCCATTCTAAAAAATAAACTAGGACTAATTCAGTTATGGTTCCACAGATAAAAGGAAATGAGAAATCAGGTTTGGGGTCCAGTTCTTCAACCAAAAGAATGCTGATTCTGTTTCGTACTAACCTAGACCAGAACTGCCAATTTAACTTCTAATTAACTCCTGAATAGGTAAGGGTGTTCTTAAGGAGGGCTATTAATCCAGCCCAAAAATAGTGAAAGCCAATTTTAGGAATAGAATTTTCAAGGGAGGGGGTCAAAGCAAAGAGTTCCCAAGTTTCTGACATGTTCCCCCCAAGAGTTCCCAATAGCACTACACTTTTATACCATATGCTTTGGCAAATGTTGTCCTCCTTTCACGTATATAAATGAACCAAAGGGGAGACAAACTCCATACTTCAAAATAAAACCTACTACATTGTGTAAGGTATAAATTTTTTTTTCTTTTTTTGAGTGATGGACCAATCAAATTAGCTCATTTCAAAAAAGTAAAATTGAACTTGCAAGGCACCTCATCTAATGAACAGGAGGAGGGGTGAATAATAGTCATTGTATATTAATACCCAGTTGTAGTCAGTTTCTTACCAAAGACATGTATTTTGGTTTTGGTCCCACACGTAAATAAATAGAGCCAGTAACCTGGTTCCTGGTTCCGTGTCTGGTGCCTAAAATTAAATAAAATCCAGTTCCAATTTCAGGCTCTGAAAATCAGGCCCAGGAACTTGCTAACCAGAACCGAAACGGGTATTTAATCCAGTTACCGGTTTTACCACACGACCCAAGAAAATTGCGGGCGTTCGTTTTCGACAGTTTCTTTCCACACTTTTGCCTTGCCTTCGATGCCATTGTTTGTGCTTCTTGAATCTTTCCCCAGTTACAATTTCTTGCAGCTATTTATTCTAAGGGGTGGGTCCGCACGCAATTTAGAGGCGCCGAATTCGTGAAGCAGTGGTGGCACAAGAGAGAGAGAGTCTTTGCTTCTGCTGTTGTTGTCAGTCGGTGACTTGCTCTTCCTTACAATTTATTTTGGGAGCTTGATGAAGTTCTTGTGGGTGAAAATCTGTCTTCTTGCACATTTTGCATTGCATTTTTAAAGTATCCTCCTGCACATCCCTTCCCATCACCCCATTTGGCTGCTTCCCCGCATCCTAAGAGGACTCTCGTTTGCAGAGAGGTGCATATTTGGTTTGCTGGACTTGAACTCTTTTTGTGTTTCTCTCTCGCTCTCCCTCGGTGTAGAACGATGGTTCGTTTTTTTCGTGAAAAGCTATAGGCCAAAATTTCCCTTGTGGGTTTGAGTCCCCAGCATTTAGATTCTTCAAGCTCCCTTTTTTGAAGCCTTCCTTCGATTTTTATCCGTTGTTTCCGTTTATCTTCCTTTGGTCGAGTTACGAAGTGTTTGTTTGCTTGAGCGGTAGAGGAGGAAGAGCACAGGCTTCATTCCTTGGCAATGTCCAGTTTACGGACCGCTCTTAACCGGGGGATTTTGCAGTACTAGGACTGAAAGCTTCACTGCTGTATTTCTTGGTTGCAAAATAGGGGGCGAACGAACTCATTCATATTAGTACACGCGTTGTTTTTGAGTTTAAGTTTCACGAAGAACGATTTGGAAACATTGATGGGAGGGTGAATGTGCTACACTTCCGCTTGTCGCACTTAGAAAAATGTGTATCGGCATGCCCGCGAACCGCATACCACTGCCTCCATCCCGCCAGACTTGTACAAATCAGCCAGTAAGTTATTTGCGCTCTTGCGGTTAGTGTCTTGTTTGCCAATCTCCCAGTTTTCTAAAGAGGTGTGTGACTCTCACAAAATGTCTACCTATGCTTGCCCTTGTAGCAAAAGTTCGGTACCGATGTCACTCACTGCTCAGTTATAGAATTGTTGATAACTGGATGGCGTCCGAGTTGCCTGCCGCGAGCGGTTAAATATTCGGTTACAGTGCAAATGTGATCAACTCTGCGGTGCACTCCAAAAATCAGTAACCCCCCTTCTTCAACAGAAATCTCTAGTTGCCATGACCATCTCAATCTCCAAGTCCGTGCATCGAGTTTCCGCATCTGTGGAAACCCTTTGCTTCAAGGATTATTATGTTCAGCAGAGACTCCCATCCTCCGACGACAGTAGTAGTAATGCTCCCGACAAAATCTCTTCGTTCGCCAGTGCTCTTGTCCCAGAACGGCGCTCATCGGGTGAGCAGCGTGTTACGACCTCCTCCAATGACAAGAGAACAAGGAGGAGAGCAAGATCCTCACTTGGTGGCACAGAGGACTTTGTGAAGGGTCTTGACTTCGCTCCAGGAGCTCCACAGCCGGAGAAAAACAAATCAGTCCCTGTCTCGATATCCAAAGGTATTGTGCAAGTATCCTTGTAGACAAAGTTCTTTGCAATCGTTTCTTCTTCTATCAGATGCGATGACAAGTGCTCGTTCATTCCTTCACAGAGAAATGCCTGCAAAACACTTAGCCAAGGAATATGAAGCTATCAGCTCTCCTTATATGTTGTCCCGTCGTAATCAGACTTAAGCCCCGCTGACAACCAACAAAACTTTCTCTCTGTGTCGTAGTTCAAGGACTCAACGTGAATGGATGCGTACGCGCCAGTGTACAACCGAGTCCTACATTGGCAAAGCGAACAACAGCGTCACCGGTAATGGAAAAGCATGGAACGGGGAAATCAGGAGCGGGCTCATTCCAGTCCTCGACACTTGAGCGCTCCTTGTCGGAACGAGAATCAGCTAGAATTGCAAGCAGGACACTATCAGATATTTCTACACATCTGAGGTCTCAGCCCACAGTTGGAGCTCAGCACAATCTCTCGAATGGCAGCAGTAAGGATGCAGGAGTTGATGGTGAGCTGCAAAAAGTGAATCAGGAAGACAAGATCGAGCCTTGCACAGTGAACCAAAGACCAAGTGAGAGCCCAGCCACTGCTCTCCTTGAAGAAAAAGGTGCTCCTCATCGTGGGATACAGCCAAGCATCTTGCAGGAACATGATGACTGCCCCCTTGGCAAGGAGCAAGAGGATGCCATGACTTCATGCAAACCAGGTGAGGAGTTGAGCTGAAAGGTCAGGGAATCTCTATAAGAACGTGGGACAAGGGAGGAATTGAAACAAGTATTGTAAAGTGAAAGGAACTGTGACTTCTTGGCAGGATGAGTTCTTTGGACATGGGGAAAAGTTGTTGCTTGATGAGAGGATGTTGCCCTTGTCTGTCTTGATTGTCTTAAGTGGCCTGTTTGACATTTTGCCCTCACCTTGTTGAGTCTAGCTTCCACAGGAAGTAGTTAGCCTGTAAGCTCTTGAAAGCACATCTAAGCCAATGCCTGGTACTGGAGAGGCTGATTCTTCCTCCTGCCTGTTTTCATCACATATAAATCTTGTCATCTTGCAGATTCTACTTTTGCTGGGGGAAATCTGAAGCAAGGAACATGTCATGCAAATTTTAATGGAGAAGACAGTGCAAAGAAGGAGCTGATTGTTACAATGGAAAAGCGCTCAAGTTTCTGTATTGAAGCATCTGAGATGCGGATGGCAAAACTGAGTAGTGTTTTTCATTCAGAACAGAGGTTGAATTCAAATGCAAATGCTACCTCCAGCTTGAATGCGGTGGAGCTGCCATCTGTTGCTTTGGAGCAGTCAAGTACTTCTCTTGCTGACCAAGACCCAACTGCAGTCGTGGACAACCTCCAACACACAATAGCTTTGGAAACATCCTGTCCAGAGCCACAGAAGCAAAATGAACTGGGTGCAAATGAGTTAGTGAAAGAAAGTATACATGAGCTCTCTGCATCATTTCCAACTCCATCACTTGTACTAGGCTCAGATACACCAAATGTAGGGGACCTGCTTCTGGAAGATGTTTCAGGAGCCAATGGATGCCAGAACATTGACATGCCTACAGCCCCATTGGAACAACAGGAGAGAGAAAGTTTTATTGAGCCAGAGGAAAATGAAGGAACATACAACTCGGCTGCTCAAGATTTATTAGACTTGACTTCAGTCCCATTTAATCCTTGTTCAGGGTCCTTTAGGACACTGGATGTCCATGAGCAGCTAAGTGCAACCACAGACAAGAGCTCTTCCAGTCGGTGGACTTCAGCTACTTTGGACTCATTGAGTTTGCCAGATGCTGACCAGGAGCTCACTGTGACAGGGCATGGGGTGAAAGAAAATAATTTCAGCAATAACATTGCTCCATTCACTGCTGAGAAAGTCACTGAGGAACAATTAACTGAAGCTGCATTTTTGTCAAACCTTGGTTATAGCAAAGACACAATAAGGTGTGCAAGCCCAGAGGAGTATCTTCAGCATCCACGTGTGAGTTCAGCTATTAGAACGAATGCATTTCGTTCCAAATCAACAGGAAGTCACACTGCCAAGGTTGCTTTTAAAGAGGACACAGGGTTGGGTGGTGCTCATAGTGATCTTGAGAAAGAGGTAAATACTTCATGTTTTTGAGCTGAGTTACACCACCACCCTTGATTGCAAAGTTAGGTAGTCTCAGGATTGAAAACAGTTACAAGTGCTGCCCAGGTTGAGAACACCATGAAGCTGCATCAAGGTGCTGCTCTGCAGGGAATACCTAGTTGGAGGTGATATAACATACTGAAACACATATTACGACAACTTAAGTCCATCAGGATGTGGAATATTTCCATGGAAGGACTGCAGCATTCATATATCTTACAGCCCTCTAGCCTATGCAGATGCAATCTTGAAATCTGTGAATTGATTAAAGAGAAGTGAATTCTACATTTATCCTTTTGCAAGAGCAAAAATGAAAACCTGCGTGGTTTGCCAATTTCTGGGTTTAATATGTACTTACTGACCTTCTCATGTTTTGCTTGTACAGGCTAGTAAAGTATCAGCCATTGCTGCAAATCATTTGCTATTACACCCTCAACGCAGTAGTTCGAGATTCAACAAGGTTGATTTAGATAGGGCGCTACCGTTGCAATTTCTTGATGTGACCTTATCAGGAAGCTTCAGATGCCACGTTCTTTCTGAGAAAAAATTGGCAGACAACAACACAGTGACCTTGTCTGATGCCTTTAGGTCTCCACCAGGTAAAGCAGGGTGCTGCTCTATTGAAAGCAGAGAATCAGTGAGATGCCAACTTCTTCTTGAAAGAGCCAAGTAGGGTTCAAAGATGTAGTATTTGCATTTATGAAAGAGAGAAAAGCACAGCTGGTTGTTGATCAACAGTCTCTGTTTCTCTCTTTCCCTTGAAGTGTATGGAAATGGGTTCACTTAGCAGAAGAATTGCATAGTTAGTTCATCGCCCAATAGTCTTAAGGAGACTTGACTTTACAAAGATCTTTTATGTATCTCACCAGCTAATTTGTCAGGGTTTTCCATTTGTAAACCAGAAGAAGCGCAAGTGCCCGTCTCAAATCAGCAAGATGCAGATGCTACTGTAGTGAAATCTGTAAAGCTCCAGAAAAGCCAAATCCCAACTTTACTAGACAGCTCTGCTTTTCCAAGAGGTGTTGCGATGCAGTCCAGCTTGCCAAGTGAGAGACTGGAGGGAGCAACCCTTCACAAGGAAAATGCAGATCACCTGGAGGGTTCTCTTGGTCAGCTGCTTGATTTGGGATGCACAGCAGTGATTAACACAGCCAGTGAACAACTAAAGGATGGGATGGAATCTAAAGCAAAACTGATGGATAATTTTGCAGGTATAGCTTTTCACTTGCACCTGATATACATAGATGTACACAAGCTGACATAACACTCACTATCTGATTGCCACAGCCTTTTCATGGCAGCTATATACAAGTGAGCCTTCATCAATCCAGATGGAAGGTACTTTTGCTGGTCTATAAGCATGAACAGAGATTAAAGCCCAAGATTTGAAGGCCAGTGCCCATAACTCAGGATGGTTGGGACTCTGAATTGTCTCTCTTAAAGACTCTATTTCTTCTGTGTCTCTAAGAACATAAAAGAGTTGCATTTCAATTTGAAATTGCTTGTGGTAGAGAGAAATTATGTCATCACAACCAGAAATGTGGTGTAGCGCTGTAATGAAACCTTCCATGTGTGTGCAGAATGCCAACAAGAGAATGCTGACTTTATGAACCCAAGGTTTGGCGTAGTGCACATTATGACCAGCAATCATATCAGCAAACTAGCTCACTCAATGACAAACTCCACAATTGATGGAATGGTGACACTCACCCATGAGAAGTCACAAAATATTAGGGAGATGCTGCTAGTGTCTCCTCCACAGAGTCTTGAGGACTATCATCTGGGCCCTTCATCAATCTCCATCCTTAGCAACCCCTCATTTTCAAGCTCCCAGCAGGATAGATTGTGGGAGGAGCAAGCAGAAGCATATTCAAGTGGAGGAAGAGGAACTCCTGGCCGGGAAGATAACTCAGGAGCAGCTGCCTTCCTTACACTCCGGCCTGCTGCTCCAGTCCCAGTTGACACTCTGCTTCCATTCTCTGGGTCACTGAGGAAAGGAGCATCAGATGCAACTGTAGTCCCCACCTCTGATGCATGCAGTGAGAGAGGCAAAATTCATGATGGCAAGAAGAGGAGGGGGAAAAAGAAGGGCCAACCTCGTACCCCTTTACGGAGTCTACTTGCTGAGGAAACAGATGATAAGGATTCTGGAAGCCACTCCAGGCGGTCAAAGTCAGGTGGTAATCCTTGCTTAAAGCAACTGATGTCAAGAATTAGGGGAATGACTTCAAAATCTTCTAACACAAAGAGCCAGCAGAGCAGACCACATAGATCCAGTTTCTGGAGTAGTTGCATTTGCTTCTCTCCTGTCAAATAGGTGCTTAGGGAGAAGCATACTTTGTTCTGACAATTGGATTTTGATAAGATAACTCTCATATTGCCACTATAGATTTACACCAATTTGAACTCACAAGCTTCATAATTTTGGTCTGTCAAAATGTAAACTCCAGTTATTCTGAGCTCTAAAACCTCATCCTCTCTTGGAGTGTGCCTTACAACACACCCTGTCATCAGCTATGTGGCTTGATTTGAGGTGGTGACCATGTAGCACTAGTGATACGGGCTGGGGTTGTAACATCTGCATTCAGTACCTGTACATGAAGATCCCATCAGTTAGAGTGCATACTGAAGAAATTTAGATTACATTTTGTATCAGTGAGTAGAGAAATGCTCCTCATGCATCTGCCTATGTCAGTTTGCAAGTAGGCAAATTAGAGCAGAACCTTGCCAAGATATCTGCATATGTACATCCAGAGTTCTACGGATTTGCAGCAAAAGCAACAATCAGCATCAAATCCTGATAGAATGCAATACATAAAGTGCAGTAGAAGTTCACAGAAGTGGAAGGTCCTCCATAATTTGTCTGAGACAAGAAAATTACCACACCAGTATTTGTATATGATTCTGACCATTATCAATTTGGGACCATAAGGAGCAATTCTTGTGCTTTGTATATCTCCCAAGATTGGTTGTTGCAAACTATGCAGAGACAGTGGAGATGGCTTTCAATAATGCTAAAAATAAGGAACAATTCTTGTGTCTTGCACATTTCCCAATGATGGTTGTGGCAAAATATGCAGAGATAGGGGAGATGGTTGTCAAGCTGAAACTGCAGACGAAGCCCTGCAAATCGTATTTGTGCGTTCATCTGAAGTAAAATGCTTTGGATTCTTCTCCAGATTCAGGCACTACGTCTCAGAACATTGTAAGTGGTTATGGACCTCGAGACAGAAGAAACCGCTGAGCCAATGCCAAGTTTAACCGTCAGATGCACACGGTCTTACCTCTTCGTCTGCCCTTCCTAGAAACGTTTCTGTCCAGCAGGAGCAAGTGCAAACTTCTTGTGCAGATCACGTGATTCTCAACGCATAAGATTGAAAAATGAGGATGCTTTATGTATTTTACCCGATGTTATTCTTGGATTGCGCTGATGTACATGCCGCAAGGGTTGCATCCTTCAATCGATGAGTCCAACTCTCCCTCATTAATTCTGTCCATTTCTGGAGGCAGGCTTTGCAGAGGCGTGACTTCGTCATCTCCTTGTGACGACGTTTGCAGTTGTTCACTCCCTTCCCCAGGGATTGCATTGATACCTATTGTCCAGCTGCTTCAGAGTGTTGATTTCGCCGATCATAGATGATCCGTAGTGTTCTATCGCTATGATTGCTTCCGATGACAATATTTCCATGACAAGATGCAAATGTCTCCCCTTGCAGATATTCACTTTGAAGCTGCTACGAGATTATATGCAGATGATGCCAATGCATATGGATCCGTGTTGCAAATAGGCGATCCGCCACAACAGCCGGAAATTGTTCATGTAAATGCAGATACCGCGAGTACATGTCAATCGAAGGGCGATTCATCAGGGAGTCCCAAAAGAACAAGAAAATTACTCGCATGGTGTGGACATTGGTCACATTATCCTATCCCTGACGAGTTTCTTGCACAGAAACAGCGCCCAGGTACGTCAGGATTCCGAAGCTTATTCCGATGTTCCGAAGGGGGTCAACAAGGTTGTATAACCAGCAGTAGTAAGGACTCACAATCGACATTCCGACCTCAACCTCCGCTTTCTTATTGCACTCTTTGCGGCAACCCTGGACATGTTGCAGGTTGTGGTTGCGACCGCAGCTATGGACACGGCTACTGGAAGCAAAACACTCAGTCAAATAGAGAAACGGATGCACGGCGCGCAAAGGGAAAGGGACCAAGGCCAAGATCGTCACTCCCCGTGAAACTCAACGACGATTACGAGAATTGGACTTCAAAGAAGAAAATTCTCTTAGCAGCTACTTTAATGATGGAGCTCAATGGTTTGGCGATCGCATCCGCGGATTCAAGTGTCACTAAAAAAACATCATACCCAGCTTTTGGAACGAGATCCAGCGGAAACTCTTCCATCGGCTCGGTCTCTTGTCAATCTAGTCCCCAGAGACCCGCATCTCCATCCCCTCCTGTTCCACTTCCAGGTCCGAAGATTGTTGACTCAGCCGTGGTAGTATGGAAAAAGGAACAACTTCAACGCAACATGCCACGAGACCGGAGAAGTGTTCCTCCAGAGATAGTGCTTGGATCGGATCGAAACTCTTCGATCGGCGGCTCAATCTCTTGTCAATCTAGCCCCCAAAGATCTGCCTCTGGATATTCTTTTATTGCTCAAGATGGTCCAAGCAACGTTGAGGCAACCCTTCTGATGGACACATATCCAAAGATGTCCCAACACTTGAGAAACATGTCTCCTAAGACTGTGCCTGCATTGTACAAACCTCAACGGGCCAGGCCTAGAACGCGTGAACATCGCATGCAAGTATGCAACAGTCACCATCCACCACATAGACCCAAAATCCTTAAACGAACAAAAAATGTTCAGCATCAGTTTCGTCCAAAATTTCAGCACGTTCAAAAGACATGCAACAGGGAAGGTGAGGACTGAGTTTTTCCATAAGACTAGCTTACTTTGGGATGGCTGGAACATTGCCGTTTGACCCTCCTGGTCCCTCGTTGAATCTTTGTGTGAAGCTCAATGTCAACTTGTTTTGGCATGAGCTCCACTCAGGAAAGTACTGGCGTTATTTTGCTCCCTTCCTTAACCTCAATTTGTGGTGGGACCATGAAGGGCTGGAATAGCTGTGGCAAGGAAAATCACTCAACCGGATAGCAATGTATCTGGATATGGTTGTCATTCCTAGTTTGTCATGTTCTGGTGCAAATTGTGTTGGACTGGAGGTGTTGATGTTTGAGCACATTGTTCATGCAGCTTGTAAATTGCCAGGCAATGAGCCAGAATCCTCTTCAAAAAATGGCTACACTTTAGAGCAGATCTAGAACTTATGTAGTCTAAATCATGCACAATCATCCATCTGGTGATCAAACAGTCTTGTAGACAGTCTTGTAGACAGACTTTGACAGAGACTAAACTAGGAAGTCTGTGAATGAGGAGAACTGATACATAATGGGTGCCTCAAAGAAACCAGAGATGCAAGGATCACTTCAGTGATGGGGTTTAGGCAAAGTCGTTGGTGCAGGAAATGTCCAAGTCACAATAATGTTTCTTACTTGCAGAATCAATCCATGCTCCAAAATCTTCAGGAAAGAGGGATTCACTCTCCTCTTTCAAATTGAGAGTCTCCACAAGCAAACCCTAATTACCCTGCTTTTTATCATTATTGCAGTTCTTGTGTGCACCAACTCCTTGCCAAACAACTTGCAGACTGTGTTTGCTGGAGAAGGCTTGATGTGTGACAGGTTCTTTCCAAGCTCTCTGTAAAGTTGATCTGCACTCCTACGTTCCTGGGCAATTTGATTAGCAACTTTTGATATCTTTCTGAGTCTGCAGAGTTATGACTCCAGAGCTTGTTGCTGCACCAGTAAATGGTGATGGACTTTAAGGATTAAGGGACAGTGAGTTCTGGACAACTTAGAAGCTTGCAGTTCAGATCCAATGTGTAGGACATAATTACCCAGTGATGCCTCATGAGACCTAATGATTTCCACTGCTCTCAAGCATGAAACATGACCTTGTATGCAACCTATGCTCATGGGGTCCTTGTATGTCAAGTATCTTACAGTCAATCTTAACAACACACCAATCTCAGGTCCTTACTGTTGTTCCCAGATTCAGCATCCTAATCCTACACCCTTGGCAAGTCACTCCTTCCACAGGATTGTCTTCTTGACAATAATTTGAACTGTATCTCTCTGTTGATGCTTGTTGATACCTGTGACAACAATCATGCATTGACTGAAGCTCCCCTCTTCTTGCTCTCCTTCCCTGGGGCTCACAATAACTCCCCTCTTGCCCAGCAATC
>Ga0116230_10006283_pt1 | contig 11713 bp, 8 predicted proteins | sample S1TSphfallax_3_FD_88678 | JGI IMG/M metagenome (GOLD analysis project Ga0116230, IMG submission 88678) | Host-associated microbial communities from peat moss isolated from Minnesota, USA - S1T2_Fd - Sphagnum fallax MG | ecosystem: Host-associated > Plants > Peat moss > Unclassified | place: USA...
CCGCAAAAACAGTATGTCGCTCCAGATGAGTCCTGGGCCGACGCCGATGTGTCCGCGGCGGCCGGGGCCCTGCGACGGCTCGAGGCCGACCCCGTCGCGCGCAGGCGTCTCGGCGAACGGGCGTTGGAGACCCTGACGATCCATGAAGCCCGTTTCGCCGACGTCCTTAACCATGCCGCCTGGCGCCGCCTGATACGCCCCTGAAAGGGTTACGCCCCAGACGCCGCCTGGCCGAAGGGTCGGGTTTAGTGGGAAACGTTGTTGGCGATATTGTTGAACGTGCCCTGCAAGTTGGTGCCGACAGCCGACACGGCGCCGATAATGACGACGGCGATGAGCGCAGCGATCAGACCATATTCGATGGCCGTGGCGCCAGATTCGTCGTTTAGAAATTGCTTAATCAACCGCTTCACGTTCATCTCCCGCGCCATTCTGCTGCATGACGCCCGACTTATTTCGTAAGCCGGTATACAATTGATGAACGCAGGCATAGATTTCGCGAGTTTCTACAATAAGGTAATTGTGTACATCAGTTTACTGGAGATGCGTAACGCGCAGGAAGTGTTATTTCAAGATAGAAATATTTTTGCATTTCGAGGCGTAGAGGCTCTCACGAGGATGTCTACGCGAGGTCTTGAGCCGCGATCTGGCGGCGGACCAAACTCTGCGAGCGTCCTGATCTGGACGCCAGATCAGGCTTAGCTGGCGGCCACCGCCAGTCGGATCGCATTTTCGGTCGGCGCCGCTTGACTGACCGGCGGTTTGATCCAGGTCGATACGCAGGGGATCAAGGATTTGTCGCACCGATGGGCGTACTTGGCGGCGATGGCCTGGACCTCTTCCATCAGGCCGGTTTGCAGCTTCGTCGGATTGAGACCGAGCTTCAGAAAGCTGTCGTTGCAGACGATGAGTTCATTTTCGGGGGCTTCGACACGGGGGTTGTCGACATGCTCGTAAGGAACGCCTGTTAGGGACGAGATCATCTTCGCCAGATCGATCAAACGGTGCGTTTCGGTCATCTGATTCAGGATCTTGACGCGCTCGCCCGTCGCCGGGGGATTGGCGATCGCCAGCTCCACGCAGCGAACGGTGTCGGTGATGTGGATAAAAGCGCGGGTCTGGCCGCCTGCGCCGTGAACCGTCAGGGGATAGCCCACGGCGGCCTGCATCAAGAAGCGGTTCAGCACGGTGCCGTAGTCGCCGTCATAGTCGAACCGGTTGATCAGCCGCTCGTCTAGACTGGTTTCCGGCGTCTGGGTGCCCCAGACGATCCCCTGGTGAAGGTCGGTGATCCGGAGCTTGTTGTTACGATTGTAGTACCAGAAGAACAAGGCGTCCTGGGTCTTGGTGAGATGATAGATACTGCCCGGATAGGCGGGGTGAAGAATCTCCACATCCTTAGGCCCCTGCGGCGTCTTGAGGGTGACGGGCAGATAGCCTTCGGGCACCGGCATCCCCGCCGTGCCGTAGCCATAAACCCCCATGGTCCCCAGGTGGGTGAGGTGGATATCCAGGCCGCTGTCCACGATCGCGCAGAGCACATCGTGGGTCGCGTTGAGATTGTTGTCGACGGTATAGCGGCGCTCCCGCGGCCCCTTCATGGAATAGGGCGCTGCGCGTTGCTCGGCGAAGTGGACGATCGCCTTGGGCTTGGTCTCGATCAGGAGCCGGACGAAACGGTCGTAGTCCTTGCCCAAGGTCATATTTTCGAAGCGGATCGTTTTGCCGCTGACCTCTCTCCAAGCCGCCAGTCGCCGGCGGATGGTTGAGATCGGCGTCAACGATCCCGACCCCAACTCTATATCGATCTTCCGGCGTGACAGATTATCGACGATCACAATATTATAGCCGCACCTTGACAGATGAAGCGCTGTAGGCCAACCACAGAAACCATCACCTCCCAAGACGACAATGGTCGACATCGTTTAATCCCGCCTCAGAGTTCCAATTTCGATTTACTTTATAAGTCCGATCTCTAGAGCTATTCGCAGCGTTTTAGCTTGCAACGCGCCACCCACTGTCCCGACGCGATCGCCGACGCTCAGCGCGCACGTCAGAACCGCCTGCAGCCAACGCTAGAAGAACGGTCCACCAACGCACCACGCCTTCTAGGGTTGCTGTGTGGTCGATATTGAGCTGTACGCTAAGTCCGATACCGCTCCCCCTAAGTCCGATACCGTTCAAGCGCGTCGCCGAGCGCGGTCTTTAGGGGCGCCAGCCAGGGCTCGTAGGTTTTCCACTGGTCCAGGCCATCCCGGAAGATGGGCCGGCGCACCTGTTCCGAACTTGGGGTGCGCACGCTGCGCTGGGTCTTGTGGAATTCGATGCAGCCGGGTTCGAACGTCAAGCCGCAGTAATCCAGCAATCGCCGTACGCTGCCTTCTAGGTCGGCGACCACGTCTTCGTGGTGCACGCGAAGGACCCGTCCCGGCAGCGCCTCGTCCCAGTGCTGCATGAGATCGAGGTAGGTTCGATAGTACCGCGCGATGTCGTCGATGCTGTAGACGAACTCCTGCCCCTGGGCGAAGAGCTGCTTCAGGTTGCTGAAACAGCAGGACATGGGCTCCCGCCGCGCATCGATGATCCGAGCGTTGGGCAGGATCAGGTGGATCAACCCGATGTGGCGGAAATTGTTGGGCATCTTGTCGATGAAGCGCGGCCGGCCCGTGCGATAGACACGGGTGTCGGCCAGGTATTTTTCACCCAGCCGCCTGAAATCTTCTGGGCTCAGAGCCGATAAAGCGTCCGGATACCGCGGATGATCGTAATCGGGGTCGCGGCCCTGGAGCTCCAACACCATCGCCTGGATATCCGGCAGCTCCTGGGTGCCGTCGACCTGCGAATGGGATGACAGGATCTGTTCCAGCAAGGTCGAGCCTGAGCGCGGCAGGCCGACGATGAAGATCGGGTCGGGATCGGGGGCGCCCCAGCCGCTTCGGCGGTGGAAGAAGGCCTTTGTGCAAACCCTGATCTGCTCGGCGGTGTTGGTTTCAAGGATCTCAGGTCGATAGCGGCTTTCCGACCGCTTCAGCGCATTGCCGCGCTCGTAATAAGACCAGGAGTCCGCCGTGTCTCCGCGATCCTCGAGCGCCTTGCCGAGCGCGAAACAGAGGTGGTAGCGATCAGCGAGCGCGGTGGATGGCGACGCCTCTTCAGCCCGCATGCGCGCGATTTCGCCGTCCTCGAACCGGTACAGTTTTAGATTGGCCAGGCTCCAATAGGCGTCGCCAAACGCCGGTCGCGCGTTCGCGGCGGCGCGATAGGCCTCGACCGCCTCCGCCGCGCGTCCGACCGTTTTCAGGGCGTGGCCCAGCCAAAGGTGTAGATCAGGCGCGTCCGGCGCCTCGGCGAGCAGGCCCCGGTAGAGCCCGATCGCCGTCTCGTGGTCGCCTAGGCCCACCGCGGCGGTAGCGGCGATGGCGCGATAATCCGGATTGTCGGGTTCGAGCTTGAGCAGACCTTCGATCTGCTCTTTCGCCTTGGCGTATTTATGCCGCCCCACCAAGGCCTGGACGTATTCATAGCGCGCCGCCCTGTGCTCCGGCGCCAGGATCAGCACCGCCTCTAGCAGTATCTCGGCGTCGTCCAGCACATCGCGCGCCAGGCCGATCTTGGCGAGCAAGCGCATCGCCTCGGGATGGTCGCCATGGGTCAGCAGATAGCTGCGTATGATCTGCTCGGCCGGGGCGAGGTCGCCATCCGAGAACAGCGAGGTCGCGGTCACGACGTCGGGCGGCAGGGCCTTCAGCGTCGCCACATGGGCGGCGGCGGTGGCGGCGTTGTCAAGGTCTCCGCTCAGGCGATAGACGCCTTCCAGCATGCGCCAGCTCATCGGCAGGGCCGGATTGATATTGACGGCCCGCAACAAGGACTCGATCGCCCGGGGCGCATCGCGAAGCGCGACGTAAGCCAGGCCGCGCTCCTGATGCAGGCGGCTGAACCGGGGCTGCGTCTGCTCCAGCCGATCGAGCGTCGCCAGCGCTTCGTCCAGGCGCATCAGACAGCGTTGGCTTGTCGCCGCCGCCAGCAGCAGATCGCGATTTTCCGGCCGGTCGGATAGCAGCGCCTCTGCACCGGCCAAGGCCTCCTCGTGCCGGCCTGCCTTCTGGAGGCCGCGGATTCGCTCAACCTCCTGCTCGATCTCGGCCCCGCGGGGGGTCAGCGATGAAGGGACGAGGGCGGTGGTCGCGTCCATGAGGGCCTTGGCGGTTAGACTCAGGCGGGCGTCGCCGCCCGCCTTTGTCCCAACTCCTTAGCAGAAAAACAGCCCTTAGAAGCTCGACGACAGTTTCAGCATCACCACCCGCGGCCGCAGCGGCGTTTCCGCCTTGATGAACTGCGCCGCTGTGGTGAAGGTGCTGGCGTGGTTGTCGAGCAGGTTCGTGCCGTAGATCTCGGCCGTCCACTTGTCCTTCTTGACGCCGAGCGAGGCGTCGAACGTCGCGTAGCCCGGCTGATAGTAGCGCAGGGCCGTGGTCGTCGGGATCAAGACGCCTTCGCCTGAGGGATAGGTGTTGGGCTCATTGTACATGCCGCCCGTGTAGCTGACGCCGGCGGTGGCGTAGGGGCTGTAATCGCCCATATGCCAATCATAGCGGCCCCGCATATTGCCCTGGAAGTTGGGTGAGAAGGCCGGCGTCGACCCCAGCGACCCGAAGGGGTTCTGGAACGCCTGCACCGTACCGCCGCTGACCTCCACCGTCGTGATGCACTTTCCGTAGGACGCGGTTCCGGGGATGTTGCCGACGAGGCACGGCGAATTGGACTGGGTGTCGTCGTTATAGGAGGCGGACCCTTGCAGGGTCAGACCCTCCATCACCCTGCCGATAAACTGAGCCTCGACACCCTTGACGTCGAAATTGGCGCCGTTGATGCCGAAGGTGGTGTTGATCTGTTCGGTCGGGTTGAACAGGGCGACCTGAACATTGTCCCACTGCATATAGTAGGCGGACAGGTTGATCTGTAGGCGACGGTCGAACAGTTCCGTCTTCAAGCCGATTTCGTTGTTCGTCAGAGAGTCCGGCGCGTAGCTGTTGGGCTCTTTGAACTGATCGGCGCCGGTGGCGTCCGGGATCACGCTCTTGGTGGTCCGGTTGAAACCGCCGGGACGGAAGCCCTGGGAGAAGGTGTAGTAGACCAGCGAGTTGCGCGCGAAATGCCAGGTGACGTTCGCGTTGCTCTTGAACCCATGATAGGTCACGTGGTCGCCGTGGGCGTTCAGATTTGTATCTTCGCCGATACAGCCGCCGTTCGGCTGGTCCAGGCAGCCCGCGCCGGTCGCATAGACTGAGCCCACCAGGAACTCATTGTACTGATAGTAGCGGGTTCCAGCCGTGACGGTCAGGACGTGGGGGATGATGTCGAAGTCCACCGACCCGAAGGCGGCGTACTGGTCGTAGCCGCGCTGGGTGTCTTCCCCGAAGGCGGTGGCGTCGCCGCGAACGCCCGGTGAGTTGGCTGTCGAGTTCGGCGCGGTGGCCACATCGCCGAGGCAAGGCGCGCCGCCGGCGTCGGCCGCCGTCAGGATGCTCGACCCCGCCGCGCCGCAGGCCGGAATGGTCTTATAGTTGAAGTTCATATTGTCGTAGATGCGGAAGTTTTCTTGATACAAACCGCCGATGAAGCGCAGGCGCCAGTTGTCGGGCGTGCTGATCCGCACTTCGTTGCTCAGGTGCGTGTTTTTGACCGTATCGTCCCAGTAGCCGAGGGGTGAATAGCAGGTCTCGGCCGTGCCTTTGCCCAACAAGCCGCCTGTGCCGCCGGTGCACTGATAGTAGGCCCCGCCGCCCGTGCGTGAGTAGTTGGTATAGTCTTCCTGCTGGCTGATGTGGCGGTTCATATAGCCGCCGGTATAGATCAGCTTCAGATCGCCCAGCTTGCCGTTCACGGTCCAGGCGGTGTTTTCGTAATTGTCCTTGTCATAGGACGGCGCGAACTCGGTCACTTGCAGGGGCTGAAGCGTCTGGAAATTCGAGCCTACGGGATAGTCCTGGAACATGCCTTGTGCGTTAAGGTCCTGGACGCTTTCGACGATCAGGACGTTCCAGTCGTTATTGATATCGTAGAGGGCGGAAACGCGGGCGCCCTGATAGGTCACCGGGTTGGAGTCCGTGCCCGCCGTCGAGGCGTTGTTGATCGAGGGCGCGCCGGCGAGGGTGCACCCGTATTTGCCGGCCGCTGCGCCGTTGGGGCAGATGCCGCTCGCGCTGGGCTTTATGCCGAAATAATAGTTGCCGATGTCGTTGTTGGAACGGCTGAAGTTGCTCGGAACGTTGTCGATATAGCCCCCGCGATTGTCGTCGTAGACGACCGCGCGAACCGCCAGCTTGTCCTCGATCACCGGAATGTTCAGCGTGGCGTTGATGCTGCTGTTGTTGCCGCCGCCGGAGGTAATGCCGTACTGGGCCTCGGCATAGCCTTCGAACTTGTCCATCTTGGGCTTGTTGGTGATGTAGCGCAGGGCGCCCGCTTCGGCGCCGCCGCCGAACAGGGTGCCTTGCGGCCCTTCGAGCACTTCGACCCGGTCCATATCCACGACGTAGATGTCGGCGTTGCGGGACGGGAAGGTGAAGGACTGCTCGTCAAGATAGGTGGCGACGTTGGGATAGTTGCCGATGGTGGCGCTGGACTGATTGCCCGCGAAGCCGGCGCTCAATCCGCGCATGAAGATGTTGCCCTGGCCGGGGCCGTTGGCGCCATAGGTGACGTTAGGGACATACTTCAAAATATCGGTGGTCGTGTTGACGTGCAGATTGTCGAGCGTCTGCCCCGTGAACGCCTGGATAGTCGCAGGCACGTTCTGGATGGTCTGGCTGCGGCGCTGAGCCGTCACGACGACTTCTTCGACGCTGCTCACCGGCGCTGAAGCGCTGTCTGCGGGAGCAGCGGTCGCCGGGGCGGCGGTGCTGATGGGGAGGGCGGCCGGGTCTGCGGCAGCGGCGGCGACGCTCCATCCGCTCAAAACTGCGGCGGCGGCGCATGAAATCATATATCTCGTCTTCATCGACCTGGTTCCCCGAAAATCAAGTTAAGCCCATGCTGCAAAAATATAGCCCTGACTCATAGAGCTCAGAGTTCCGCATATTTATTCTGTATACGCTTATCCCCGTCGGCGCCCCAGACAAACGAAGTCATTAAAGAAGCGCTATGTTTTCGCTTCTCTAAAATAATTCAATAATGAAGGGCCGATTTGAGGGCTGTAAGGCGTAGCTACCGTAGCGGCAGGCTATGGAGCACTTGCGTGACGGTGCGGTGACGAAAACAATTCAGATCGTTGAAGAACGCAACGTCGTCGCCGGCCATCGCGAGACATGTGGCGGCGAGGCCACAGGGCAGGGTCTGGCGTCGCGCGCCGCTGTGCGCCGGCTTCTAGGCGGCGAGGACGTCCGCCACGGTCACGGTTCGCACGCCGAGCCGCTCGAAGCTTTGCATCGCCGCGGCTTGAGTCTCCGCCGCGATGGCGCGGCAGGCGTCCACGATCACCACGGCGTCGAAGCCGAGGCGCACGGCGTCTTCGGCGGTGAACCGGACGCAGTAGTCGAGCGCTAGGCCCGCGAGAAACAGCCGCTTTGCACCCTGGCGCTCCAGATAGGGGCCAAGACCGGTCGGCGTGACGTGATCGTTCTCAAGAAAGGCGGAGTAGCTGTCGATCTCGCGGTTGGCGCCCTTGCGGATGATCTTTTGGACGTGCGCGATCTTAAGGTCCGGATGGAATTGCGCCCCCGGCGTGTCCTGTACGCAGTGGTCCGGCCACGCCACCTGGTCGCCGTAGGGCATTTGGATCAGGCTAAAGGGGGCGACGCCGTGCTGGGAGGCGAACGAGGCGTGGTCGTGAGGGTGCCAGTCCTGGGAGAGGACGCAGTGGGCGAACCGCGCGGCCAAGGCGTTGATCGGCGCGATCACCTGATCCCCCTCTGGAACCGCGAGCGCCCCGCCGGGGCAGAAATCGACCTGGGGGTCGATGATCAGCAGCCAGTCCTGAGCGTCTGGGGTCATGGCGGCGATCCGGAGCGCGCGGCGCCTGGGGTGCGCAACGCTGCGGAATAGGCGGCGTCGAACTGGGCCTTTGTCAACTCTCCGCCCGGATAGACCGAGCCCGCGATGCGTTCGCCGGGCAGTAGCATATGGCCGTTGAAGACGAAGGTCGGCGTGCCGGTGACGCCCGCCGCGACGGCGGCGTCGACCCGGCCTCGAAACGCCTTCAAGGCGTCGTCGTCCGACAGGCAGTCCTGAATCTCTGGGTCGGTGAGGCCGGCTTGGCGTCCGATCGTCAGCAGGGCGTCGCGGCTGGTCTCGCGTTTGACGACGCTGGGCTGGCTCCTGAAGATCGCCTCGACGACGTCGAGATATTTATCCCGGCCGGCGCACCGCGCCAGGATGAAGCCCGCCGCCGATATGGCGGGGGGCGGCGTCAGGGCTTCCCGGAAGATGTATCGGACTCGTCCGGGCGCGATGTAGGTCGCCTCAACATAAGGAAACACAAGGGCGTCGAAGGCGGCGCAGTGGGGGCAGGTGTCGGAAAAGTATTCGATCACCGTCACCGCGGCGGACGGAGCGCCCAGGGTGAACTGGCTGTCGTCGAAGCGCGGCGGCGGCGCCAGGGCGTCAGGGGTCTGGCTGATCGCCGGCGATGAAGCCATCAGGTCGGCGATGAGGAGCAGGGCGATGAGCGGAATAGAGCGGCGCATGGATGCCAGGGTCATTCCTGGTTCGCGGCCTATCTTCTCCGCTCATCCCCGCGAAAGCGGGGACCCAGGTTTGTCAGGCTGAACGTTTCAGGTTGGCCCGTGCTCATCTTGTCAACGGCGTCGATCCAAAACCTGGGTCCCCGCTTTCGCGGGGATGAGCGGGCTGTATTATATCTCAAATTCACCATCCCTAAGCCACCGCCAGCGCCGCCCCGGACCAACCCCTGCGCAAGGGCTTTAGCACAAGGAGCGCCAAGAGGCCTGTCACGATGTCCATGATCACGATCAGGCCGAACACCGGCAGCCAGCTTCCCGTATGGTCGTGGATCAGCGCCGCCACGGGCCCGCCCAGCACCGAGCCTATGCCCTGGGCCATGTAGAGAAAGCCGTAGTTGGTGGTGGCGTAACGCTCCCCGAACGTATCGGTCAGGGTCGAGGGGAAGAGCGAAAAAATCTCGCCCCAGCCGAAGAAGACGACGCCCGACATCAGCACATAGATCAGGGGATGGCTGCGCAGGCCCAGCATGACCAGGATGGCCAGCCCCTCGCCGACGAAGGCGATGGCCATGGTGTTCTCCCGTCCGATGCGATCGGAGATCCAGCCGAAGCAGGGGCGGGTCAGGCCGTTCGTCACCCGGTCGAGCGTCAGGGCCAGGGGCAGGGCGGCGAAGCCCAGCACCAGCACCTTGTCGGTAATGCCGAACTCTTTGCTGAAGGTGGCGAACTGGACGATGATCATCAGCCCGCCGGTGGACATCATGGTCATCATGACGAACATCAGCCAGAAGATCGGCGTCTTCAGCATGGCGGCGCTGGTCATATCCGAGGCCTTAGGCGGCGCCGTCTTGGCCAAGGCGACGACATAGCCGGCGGGCGGCGATTTCAGCACGGCCGCCGCCGCCATGCCGACCACGGCCAGGATCACGCCAAACACCAGCAGGGTCTGTTGATAGCCGGACTTGGCCAGCATGTCGGAAATCGGGAAGGTGGTCAGCATGGCGCCGAACCCATATCCCGCCGCCGCCATGCCCGCCGCGAAGCCCCGCTTTTCGGGGAACCAGCGCACCATCTGGCCCACCACGCCGACATAGACGATGCCGGTGCCGACCCCGCCGAACAGCCCATAGGTCAGGTAGAGCATCCAGACGCCATGGCTGTAGGCCGCAAGAACCCACCCCAGACCCGACAGCAGGCAACCGGTCATGACCAGGCGGCGCGGGCCGAACCGATCGATCAGGCCGCCTTGCAAGGGCGATAGCCAGGTCTGCAGCACGATGAGGATGGAAATCGTCACCTGCACGGCCGGCAGGCCCGCATGGGTCGCGCCCTGTAGCGGCTTGACGAACAGGGTCCAGACGTATTGCGGGCTGGAGATGGCCATCATGGCGACGACGCCGGCGGCAAGCTGGATCCAGCGGGTAGCGGGAGACGGGGTGAGAGAGGGACTATCTGTCATCTTCGCCAGCCTTCAGTTCGGACCGCATGGCGGATTACCGCAAAGCCGCCGCCGCGGCGCGAGCTTGCGGCGCTCAGGGCGAGATTTTGCCGACTCCGGTCGCCCAAGTGCATGCGGGCTTGGCTGTCTGCCCAATTCCGCGACACCGGTCGCGGCTGGCCGACGTAGTCGCCGCTTCAGCTATGGGGATCGCGCTCTCGCAGTTGCACAGAGGAGCCCGGCCGCGAACCCGCTATTCATCTTAAGAGGATCTGTGATCAGAAGCAGGCAAGCGCCTAAACCTATCGCGCCACGCGAATAACTAAAGCCTGCCTATTCGCGCCATCGGTGTGTTCAATGGCCGTGAATGAGCGATGAGGCCGTGACTTTAGACGGAAGGAGTTTCCCTGTTTTTCATCAGCATATCCAAAATCTCCACTATGCCTGAGGCCCTGTTTGATTTGACAGCGGGAATAATAAAAAGTTAAGACGATATGGAGCTTCGACCAGAGCGGTCGGCGTATAAGGGTTGGTCTCGCTGAAAGAAGCGTCGGTCGAGGGGTCGCGTGAAACGTAACGCCAGAGCTCGAAATGTGATGGCGGCGTTAGCGGCTCTGGCGGCGGGGATGGTTGCGAGCGGGATCGGGCCGAGCCTGACCGACGCCTACGGCGCGCCGCTCTGGAGCCAGCTTGACGCCTCCACGCCATCTGCGGGTTCAAGCTCCGGCGGTTCGTCCACGGTCATCACCTATGCCGAGGACGTCCCCTGCGATCCGACTCCTGCCGCGGCGACAGGCGCCCCGAAAACCGCCCGCGCTCGACCGCCGCATAAGGCCCGCCGGCGCAGGATCATCCATCGGGTCGTCGTCCATAAGTCTATGCCGGTCGCGCCAAAGCCGATCCCGATCGTCCATCGTCCGGTCGTCCGCAGGGCTGTCCTGCATAAGGTCGTCGCCAGAGCGCATCGTCGGCGGCCGCACTTGGCGCGCGTGGCCGCGCTCGCTGCGCCCAAGCGGTGCGTTACTCTCCACTCCGAGCGCCTGGACGGTGTGGGTCTGCTCGCCGACGGCGGCCCCGCGGCCTTCGCCCCTCCGGACGCCACCCCCGATTTTGGTCTGGGCGGCGGCGACAGCGGCTTCGGCGGCGGCGCGGGCGGCGGCGGAGGCGGCGGAGGCGGGGGTGGTGGGGGCGCCTTTCCAAACCCGGTGACGGGCGGCGGCGGGGGGGGGACGACGGGCGGCGGCCCCGTCTCCGCCGCGCCCGAGCCGCAGACCTGGATGCTGATGATCCTGGGCGTCGGCCTCTGCGGCGCCGCCTTGCGCCGAAAGCGGCGAACCGCGCTCGCTGAGGTTTGAAGTCCCGTCCGCCGGCGCCGCAGCAGCCTTGACTCCTAGGCCGATAATCCGTATCAAGCCGGTGTTAGCACTCTCGGGTATCGGCTGCTAACGGCCGAACTCAGAAGCGGTGCATACGGACCCACGAACTCTCTAGGAGGCCATTATGGCGTTTCGTCCCCTCGGCGACCGCGTTCTCGTGAAGCGCGTCGAAGAAGAAGCCAAGACCAAGGGCGGGATCATCATCCCCGACACCG
>Ga0116230_10006285_pt1 | contig 11711 bp, 10 predicted proteins | sample S1TSphfallax_3_FD_88678 | JGI IMG/M metagenome (GOLD analysis project Ga0116230, IMG submission 88678) | Host-associated microbial communities from peat moss isolated from Minnesota, USA - S1T2_Fd - Sphagnum fallax MG | ecosystem: Host-associated > Plants > Peat moss > Unclassified | place...
CCCAGGGTGCGGGCGAAGACGCGCGTATCCTCGAAAATGGGGGTGGACCATTCGTCGAAGCCATAAAGCCCGGCCACGCGCCGCGCGGTGTTGACCACGTGGGCATGGCGGCGCTGGTCCTCGCCAAGGATGTCTCTGGTGCCGCGGACGGGCTGAAGCGCTTCCAAGCCGGAACTCTCGTAATCGGGGGGCTGGCACTTACCACGTCTGTCGCCCGGCGCCAGCCTGGCGGGCGGCAGAAGACGGCCAGGGCTCTGCCCCTGGCGTTCCTCTCCCACCCACCGCACTCAGTGCAGCAAGTGCGGGGCGAGGCCGAGGATGCCGATGGCGATGAGGTAGATGGCCACGATCAGGTTGAGCAGGCGGGGGATCAGCAGGATCAGGACGCCGGCGATCAGGGCGAACAGGGGGGTGACCATCACTTCGTGCAAATTCATTGTCATAGCTCCAGGATCGAAACGAACCGGCGATGAAGCGCGCGAGAGGGCGTCGGGTTTGCCGGTGCCCGCAGATTGGCAGGAATACTGGCTATGAGTATCGCCAAGCATGCTGCACCGCAACAAATACCAGCCCATGGCCCGCGGAAGAGTGGAGATGTCAGCGTCATTTTTCGTCATGGCGCATATTGCTTCGCTCAAGCGAATGACATATCAATACCGGAGAGCGAAAAGCTCACGACGGCACCAATAGTGCGCCAAGGGGGGATACAAGATGATAGCCATATATGGGCAACGACGCGCCTATCTTGTCAGCACTGCCAGTGCTGCGGCGCTGGTTCTGGCGGGTGTGCTGCCGGCCTCGCACGCCAGCGCCCAAGCGGCCGCCAAGCCCGGTCAGTTGGAAGAGGTGGTTGTCACCGCGCAGAAACGATCGGAGAAGCTTCAACGGGTGCCGATCGCGGTGACGGCATTTACGGCCGCGGAGTTGAAGCGGAAAAATATCACCGAAGTCAGCGATCTCGGGCGGCTGACGCCGAACGCCAATCTGGATACGGCGTCACCGTTTGGTGGCGCGTATCAGGTGCTCTCGGCCTCGATTCGCGGCATCGGGCAGGATGATTTCGGCATCAACCTCGATCCCGGCGTGGGCGTATATGTCGATGGCGTCTATTACGCGCGCACGGTGGGCGCCAATGTGGGCCTGCTGGATGTCAGCCGGATCGAGATCCTGAAGGGTCCGCAAGGCACGCTGTTCGGCCGGAATACGATCGGCGGTGCCATCAACGTGGTCACGGCCACACCGGGGAATGTCTACAAGGCCGATCTGGAGGCCACAGGCGGCAGCTACAACCGGCGGGACTTCCAGGGCACGGTGGATCTGCCGTTCATCCCGGACAAACTCCTCGGATCGCTGACCTTCTCCAGCGATAACCGGGATGGCTACGAAAAGCGCATCCCGTACTCCGTTCCAGGCGGATATGTCTCCGATCCCGCCACCGCGTTCAAAAACCTCGGAACCGAGACTTTTGGCACCCAGGGCGGTCAGGGCGACGATACCCTGCGGGGCAAGCTGAAGGTCGTGGTTTCGGATACGCTCAGCGACACGATTTCCGCGGACTGGACGCACAGCAATTCCTCCTCCTCGGCCGAGAGCCTGCTGGCGGCGCCGACGAGCCTTTCGCAGGGCGCGGTGTTCGGGCCGTTTTACAATTTCTGCATCGCCGGGATCGCCGCGATCCCGACCCTGCCGATCGCCTGCGGCCCGCGCGGACCGGGGCTGACCCCCGCCGGCACGACCAACGGCAATCCAGGGATTTTCGGCGCCAACGGCCGGCTGCCATTCGGACCCCAATACATGACCAAGAATATCGATACGACGTATGCGACCGGGCCAGACTTCGATATTCTGACGAATTACGGCTTTGCCAACGTGATCGATTGGAAAGCGGCCGATTGGGTCGATTTGAAATCCATCACCAGCTACCGGGCGATGAACTGGAAAGTGGCGCTGGACCCCGACGGCTCGCCTGTCGACATGAACCAGGGCGCCTTCGAGATCAACCAGCATCAGGTGAGCCAGGAATTTCAGGCAACCGGCGCGGTGCTCGATGACAAGCTGAAATATTCCACCGGCCTGTATTACTTCAACGAAGGCGGGTTCGAGCAGGATTACGTAACCCTCGGCGCGGGATTGCTGCAGATCGACGGGCGGTCCACCATCGATACGACCTCGGTGGCCGGATATGCGCATGTCGATTACAACGTGATCGGCGACCTGACGCTGATTGCCGGTGCCCGCTACAGTTACGATCACAAGAGCATCGTGTTCGACCAGTTCGACAACAACCTGTTCGACTACAAAATCACCGGCTGCTACCCGCTGACCGCGGCCTCCGTGCCGTGCGTGCAGCAGCGTGGCGGATTTCCGTTCCAGCCTGCCAATCCCACGCTGTATGCGCCGACAGGACCTTACACGCAGGATTTCTACGTGTTTACGCCGACGGCGGGATTGAATTACCAGCTTACGCCGGATGTGATGGCCTACGCCACGTATTCGAAAGGCTTCAAGGATGGCGGCTGGTCCACGCGGATCACGCAGCCCGAGCTGGCATTACCATCCTTCGGGCCGGAAAAGTCGCAGACCTACGAGGTCGGCGTGAAGTCGGAATTCCTGCAGCACCGGCTGGAGGTGGATCTGGATGGGTTCTACACCAACTATAACGGCATCCAGTTGAACTTCCAGAAGGGCATCTCGCCGACGATCGAGAACGCGGGCAACGCGATCATCGAGGGCGGCGAACTGGAAACGCGTGCGCTCGTGACGGACGATTTCTCCGTGGCTGCCAACGCCGGATATATGAACGCCTACTACACCTATCTGGCGCCGGGCATCAATGCCGGACAGTCCTGCGTGCAGCCTTACGAGCCCTGCATAACGCTGGGCAGCAAGCTGCCGAAGACGCCGAAGTGGAAGATGTCCGTCAGCCCGACCTATGTGCTGCATCTGCAAAACGAAGGATCGATCCGGTTCGGCCTCGACTACACCTATACCGCGTCGATGTTCAATGATTCGGTGAATACAGCGCTGTTGCGCCGGCCGGATACGAATATCCTCAATGCCACCGTTACCTATATGTCGCCCGGCGACCGCTATGAGCTGACGGTGGGCGGCACCAACATCACCGATGACCGGTATTTGGTGACCGGCAACGAGGACACGACCGACTCGATCATCTACGGCACGTATGATGCGCCGGCGGAGTGGTACGTGACGGCGCGGGCGAAGTTCTGAACGAAGAAAGGTCTTCTTTTCTGAAGAAAAGAAGCAAAAGACTTTTACCTGTGCTGTCGCGGACTCCCCGGAGTCGTGCGCAAACGGACAAAAGTTTTTTGGTTCTTTTTTTCAAAAAAGAACGCTCTTCACTTCCTCTGAATCTCCGCCTGCAGAATGCGCGCAAACACGCCGATGCGACGCTCGAGGTTTGCCGGCGCCTCGCATGCGTAGCGCATCGTGTGCTGGGTCTCCTGGAAGGCGCGCACGTCGAAGTCGCGGGTGCCGATGAGATCCGCCTTCGCGGGGTTGGAGTCGGGCGTGGCATCTATCTTGGTGCTGAGTCCGGCGATCAAGTCGCCCATTTCGCGCTGGCGGTGGCCCAGTTGTTCGATGCGCGCGATCAGTACCGAGCGGTCGTCGTTGGTTTGGTCCACGATGGCGCTGAACAGGGCAGGCAGGGCGGTGGCGCGCTGGGGCGCCGGAATGCCGGCCACGTAGGCGTTCAATTTGGCCAGCGCGTCGGCATCCGGCGTGTCGCGGTTCACGATGCCGGGAACCAGGGCGAAAAGGGCATCGTTGTCGCGCCACGCGGTGTGCCGGGGCACCGGGCCATTCCAGTAGGCGCCGGGTTCCAGCGTGGTGATCAGGCGCTGGGCGCAGGGCCAATCGGGGTTTTGGCCGTAGGCCTGGGCGCCTGCGCGCGGTGGGAGGGCGAGGGCGGCGAGGCAGGCCGCGAGGGCGAGACGGTTTGACAATGCTTATTCTCCGCCGCCCTTGCGGGCGAGAAGGCCGCGGCCGGGATCGTAGCCAATGATGGCAGCGCCCATGAAGAGCGCGAGATAGGCACAGAGCACCAGGGCCGAGATGGGGTTGAAGGAGTCGTAAAGCGCGAAGCGGACGAGTTCCACCGCGTGGGTGAAGGGATTGATCTGGCTGAGCCAATAGATGGGCAGGCTGGCCTGCTGCATCCGCCAGAGCGGATAAAGCGCCGACGAGGTAAAGAACATCGGGAAAATCACGAAATTCATCACACCCGCAAAATTCTCCAACTGCTTGATGAAGGAGGACAGCACCAGGCCGAGCGCGCCCAGCATGAGCCCGGAGAGAACCAGCGCCGGCAGCACGGCGATGTAGCCGGTCACCGGCGGCCGGATGTGCCAGAACCAGGCGATGGCGAAAAAGATATAGACCTGCACGATGGAGACCGCGACGCCGGCGAGGAGCTTCGAGGTGAGAAGGAACCAGCGCGGAAACGGGCTGACCATGAGCGTGCGCATGCTGCCCATCTCCCTGTCGTAGACCATCGAGAGCGAGCTTTGCATGCCGTTGAAGAGCTGGATCATGCCGGCGAGGCCGGGGGCGATGTAGACCTCATAGGGGATATAGGTGCGGTAAGGCGGGCTGATGGACACGCCGAGCACGAAGTGGAAGCCGGCGGCGAAGATGACAAGCCACACGAGCGGGCGCACCAGGGCGGAGATGAAGCGGCCGCGCTGATGCACCCAGCGAAGGGCTTCGCGGCGCATGATGCCGGTGAGGCAGCGGGTGTACTGGATCATGGTGAAAAGAAAGATGTTCTTTTTTGAAAAAAAGAACCAAAAAACTTTTGCCTATTTAGGCGCGCGGTGAGGTGACCGCGCGCACCAAGGGGTAAAAGTTTTTTGCTTCTTTTTTTCAAAAAAGAAGACTCTTTCGTCTTCATGCAGCATCTTTCCGCGTCAGCGAATCAAACGCCTCCTTCACACCGCTATACTCACGGGTCAGCGCTGCCGCACTGTCATCGGCCAGGACCCGGCCGTGATGCAACACGATGACGCGCGACTCGGTGCCGGCTTCATCGATAAGATGGGTGGCCCACAGGACGCCCAGCGTGCCGCTGCGGCAGAGGGTGCGAACGTGATCGATGAGAAAGCGGCGGCTCTCCATATCCAGCCCGACGGTTGGTTCATCCAGCAGCAGAAGCGATGGGGAGTGGATCAGGGCGCGGGCGAGTTCCACGCGCCGGCGTTGCCCGCCCGACAGGGCGCGGGCACGATCATGCCGGCGATCGAGCAGGCCCACGCGGGCGAGTTCGGCTTCCAGGCGCGGTTGGGCGGCCGCGCGGGAGAGGCCGTGCAGGGCGGCGTGGTAGTGCAGGTTCTGTTCGACGGTGAGATCGAGATCGAGTGTGGATTGCTGGAAGACCACGCCCAGCCGTGCCAGGGCGGCGCGGGGGTGCCGATCGATATCGTGGCCAAAGACGGCGATGCGGCCGGCGCGGGCGCTGTAGAGGCGCGTGATCAGGGCAAAAAGGGTGGTTTTGCCGGCGCCGTTCAGGCCCAGCAGAATGCTGAAGTCGCCAGGCTGCACGTTGAAATTGACCTCGTGCAGGACCTGCCGCGCACCGAATGCGTAGGACAGGTTCGCGACGGAGAGCGCAGGCGTCATCGGCACGCCGCCGCGGATACAAATGCGCGGCTCCGCATCGCCCAAGCGCGAGGCGCGCTACGGGGCAACGACAACGCCCCAGGGCGATTGCCCCACCGGCACGGATTGCGTGACCTCCAGGTCCGGCACGTCGATCACCGACATGTCGTTGCTGATGCCGTTGGCAACGTACAGGTATTTTTCATCGGGTGAGAAATCCCCATGCCATACGCGCTGGCCGACGAGGAGATAGGTTTTGACAGCGTAGGTTTCGGCATCAATGACCGCGACGCGGTTGGCCGGGCCGAGATCCACGAAGGCGGTCTTGCCGTCGGCGGTCAGGTTGATGCCGACGGCCTGGATGGAGGCTTTGGGAACCTCGGGGAGATCGAAGGTGATGCTGTGCAACACCTTGTGCGTTGTGGCATCGATGACGGCGACAGTGCCAGCGACTTCCGAAGAGACCCAGACCTTTGAACCATCTTTGGTGAAAACGGCAAATCGTGGGCGGGTGCCGACGAGAACGCTGGCGGTGACCGTGTGCGTGGCGACATCGATGAAGTGGGCCATGCTCGTGGTTTCCGACGTGCAGACCACGGTTTTATCGTCCGGGCTGACAGCCATGCCTTCCGGTTCCACACCCACCGGGATTTCCGAGGTAATCCGGCTGCCGGCGACATCCAGCACGGACACCTGGCTGTTATCCTCGTTGGCAATATAAAGGGTTTTGCCGTCGCGGCTCAGCGCCATGTATTCCGGATCGGGGTTGCTGGGCAGGATGCGGGTAACTTTTAACGAGGCAAGATCGAGAACTTCGATATGGTCGGCATCGGACGTGCAGATGTAGAGGCTTTTGCCATCATGCGAGAGCACGATGCCGCGCGGGCGTGCGCCGACGGGGACAGTTTGGAGAATCTTGAGGCTGGCACCATCCAGGACGGTGATGGTGTTATCTTTTTCGTTGGAGACGAAAATGCGGAAGGCGAAGGCGGGGTGAATCCACAACAGCAAGAAGAAAGCAAGAAGTTCTTTCTTGAAAGAAAGAACCAAAGAACTTTTATTCACGGGGTCTCGTGGCATGTGGTCTCCGGGGCGTCTGTGCCGAGAGAGTCGAGGTCGTTGGTCTGATGCAGAAAGCCGGGCTGGGGGGAGATCGATACCAGTGACTGGCTGTCGGCCAGCAGAATCGGCTGGCGCAACTGGCCGTCCCAATGCCGAAAACTCAGTTCGGGGCCTTTGTAGCCGGAGAGGGTGAAATCGGGGCCGCGGAGGTAGGCGATGATCTTGGCCGGGTCATCGCTGCCGGTGCGGGTGGCGGCCTCGCCGATGGCGCGAACAGCCAGCCAGGCCCCGTAATCACGCGAGGTCATCCAGCGGCCGACAGTGCGGTGAAAGCGGAGCTGCAGCTGGGTGCTGGCATATTCGTCCATCGGCTCCGCCCAGGCGGAGGGTACCAGCCCTTGCGTGCCGGCGACGGGGCGCGGCGTTGATGTGCGGTAGGGGAGCTCATCGCCGAAATGATCGGCTTCGTCAGCGACGACAAGAACATCGTAGCTGACCCCTTGCGTGGCTTTGGCCACTTCGTCGTTCACCTGGTAGTGACCGGTATCCGCCTGCTGGGCGGCCGGGTTGAAACTCCAGGGGCGATCGGCCTCGATCGTTATCTGGAATTTGTCGGCGGCGTGACGGATCGCAGCGGCGTAGAGCGCGTCATCAGGGTCGCGGCCGGTGAGCAGCATGACGCGCGTCCAGCCTTTTGTGACGAGATACTGCATCAGACCGTCGGCGAGCATGGCGCGGCTGGGCAGCAGATGCAGCGTGTTGGCGCGACAATCGGCGCCCCGCAGGCGATCATCCTCGGATGTGGCGTCCAGCAGGATGGCGCGGGCGGCGCCTTTGGTGTCGGCGAGGGTCAGCAGCAGGGGGGCCGGGACGTCAGTGATGAAGAGTCGCGCCCCGCCGGCAATCGCCTCGGTATAGGCCCGCGCCAGGGTGGCGGGGTCACGCTCGGCGATCCTGTGCAGCACATAGGTTTGGCCCGTGAACCGGCCGGTGGTGTTGGTGTCTGCAATGGCGAGTTCGGCGCCACGCAGGCCGGTATCGGAAGGCGGGGTCTCCAGGGCGGCGGAGGGGATGTGGTGGGGCGTCGTCAGTGTGACGTAGTCGATAGTGACGGTTTGGGCGGCACGGGCCAAACCGGGAAGCAGTAATGCGCCAAGGCAGGCCAGGCGGCATAGTTTGCCGGCACGCCCCCCACCCTGCCGCCGCGTCTCGGCAGCCCCGCCCCCCACCCGCCGCGGGCAGAGCAAGGGGTTTTGGGGGCGTGTTGGCACCGGATGGCGAGGCAAGGGCTATTTCAGGGTCGCGAGATAAGCGATCACGTTGTCGCGGTCGGTTTCACTGGGCAGGCCGACGAAAATCATCTTGATACCGGGGATCTTCTCGCGGGGATTGGTGAGGTAGTCGCTCAGGGTGGCGGCGTCCCAGGTGCGGTTGGCGTTCTTCATGGCGTCGGAATAGGTGTAGGTCGGCAGGGTGCCTGCGCGCCGGCCGACAACGCCCCATAGGCTTGGGCCGATCTTGTTCTGCCCCTCCACCGGCGCATGGCAGATGGCACATTTTTTCTTGAACAGCACTTCCCCCGCGGCGGCATCGCCGGCGGCAAAGGCGGGTGCGTCGCAGAGCGTGATCAGGCCCAACGCCAGCGCGCCAATAACACCGTATCGCAATCAAAACTCCTGTCTTCGAACGAACGCGCCTCGGTGGACGCAACACGGATGTAGTGTCAAGCCGGGCATGTGCAGGGTCTATGCCTCCAAACGTATGGAGCGGAAGACGCGGGCGGGGACAACTCCCGCCGAAGAGGGGGGAGGGCGGTTTGATGCTGCAACGCACAATGAATTTGGCGATCTACCCCTACTGGTGGATGGGCCAAATACGTGCCATGCTTTAGGACCATTGGCAGTGTCGTGGCGCCTACCATATGCTTGGATCGGTGCCTGGTTTGCCCAAGGGCGGCCGGCTGCCCAATGAACGCTGTAAGGAGGTTTTATTCATGAGCTGGAAGTCCCCCAAGGTCGTCGAGATTGCTCTTGGCGCCGAAATCAATTCCTACGCCTGCGCTGAGGCGAAGAAGTAACCACACGCGGTGTTACGGAGGCTGCCGTGCCTACGGCGGCCTCTTTCCCGCCGGAAGCGGCCGAGCATAGCGGCGTCGGGAACGATCCGTCCTAGGCGATGACCCTGCTGCGGGCCGCGCGCAGCACACACCGCACTGCCTCGCCTTCAACGGCATTTACCCGCATCTGAGGTTGGCCTCCGCCTCGGCCCGGCGAAGTTTCTCCAGCTCGTCGCGCGCCACCGGCGTATCCCTGAACAGCCCGCCGCGCGGGCCGACACTGGCTTGCTGCATGCTCAGCACTGTGTTGGCGGTTTCATAGTCGTCGTAACTCAGGCGATCGGCGATGATATCGATGCCACAGGCGCATTTCTCCAGAAGCTCCCGCTGAAAACCGTTGGCGGCCAGGCAGCCGATCACGTAATCGGCGCGCGCCGCGGTGGGATAGTCGTATTTGGGGCTATGCGTGTCCTGCGCCCAGGAAGGGGGAGCGACCGCCGCGACAGAAGCGGCGACGACGAAGTAAAGGGGAAGGCGCAAAACTTGGCTCCTGCTTAAATCGGCCGCAACATCGTTGCGCAAGAGGCCGTCTGGCGCATATGGATGACAATCGTCAAAACCATAACAACCGGCCAGGAGGGCACAATGATCCAGCTCGTGCTTGTATACTGCCTCGCCACGGACACCAAGAGCTGCGTGGAGAAGCGACTGCCGATGGAGGATTTTTCGACGCCGGCGTCGTGCACAATGGGGGCACAGCAGCGCGCTCAGGAATACCTGATGGAGCATCCGAAGTATATGCTGAAGAGCTGGCGGTGCGAGGTGAATGTACCGCGGCAAGAACACACCTGAATGCTGGTCATCTTCGGTCATATCGTATCTGGGTCATGCTGCGGCGCAGCATAGCATGGTCTGATCTGCCTGGACCAAAGTCGTACTTGTGTGAGGCGCGCGTTCCCCGTCCGTTAGTAACGTCGGGGTGAAGCCGGTCTTCATTTTGGCGTCTGCATATCAGCAAAAGGTCGGCCTCCAGGGTTGATACGGTTTTTCCCATCGATGCGGAAACGTTGTGCACTGCAACAAGAAATGCGGCTGGCGTTCCCGAGTGTATGGGCGTAGGCTGCGTCCGCCACGGCGCCAAAGATACGGATCACGGCGGATCTTGACCTTTCGCTGACCATGCAGATGTTAGAAATACCCTGCAACGCCGATTACGGAATGATCCGGAAAATCCGGGCGCATCAAGGAGGGACTACATGAAGTACTCACTAAGACATGTTCTAACCCTGTCTGCTTGTCTGGTCGCGGGCGCCATGACGTTTGGGGCTAGCCCAAGTGCGGCGGAAGACCTGCAGCAGCTTTCCAAGGACCCGAGCCAGTGGGTTATCCCGCTGGGCAACTATTCAAGCCAGCGCTACAGCGATCTCAAGCAGATCAACGTCAGCACGGCCAAGAACCTGCATCCGGTATGGACCTTCTCCACCGGCGTGCTGCGCGGGCATGAAGGCGGCCCGCTGGTGATCGGCGACATGATGTATCTCTCGACGCCCTTCCCCAACACCGTGTTCGCGCTGGATCTTTCCCAGAGCGGCAAGATCGCCTGGAAGTATGAACCCCGCCAGGATTCCAATGTGATCCCGGTGATGTGCTGCGATACGGTGAACCGCGGCGTCGCCTATGGCGAGGGCATGATCTTCCTGCACCAGGCGGATACCACGCTGGTGGCGCTGGATGCCAAGACCGGCAAGGTGATCTGGTCGGTGAAGGACGGCGATCCCTCCAAGGGTGAAACGGGCACGTCCGCCCCGCTGGTTGTTGGCGACAAGGTGTTCATCGGCATCAGCGGCGGCGAGTTCGGCATTCGCGGCCGGATGACAGCCTATAATATCAAGGACGGCAGCAAGGCGTGGGTGGCGTATTCCGAAGGGACTGACCAGGAAATCAAGTTCGACCCCTCCACGACCACGTCGCTCGGCAAGCCTGTCGGGCCGAACAGCTCGGTGAAGACCTGGAAGGGCACGCAGTACATCAACGGCGGCGGCGGCACCTGGGGCTGGATTTCGTATGATCCCAGTCTGAACCTCATCTATTACGGCTCGGGCAATCCCGGCACGTGGAACCCCACTCAGCGGCCGGGCGACAACAAGTGGTCCATGACCGTATTTGCACGCGATGCCGATACCGGCGTGGCCAAGTGGGTGTTCCAGATGACCCCGCATGACCAGTGGGACTATGACGGCATCAACGAGATGATCCTCGCCGATGTGCCGGTGCATGGCAAACTGACCAAGGCTCTGGTGCATTTCGACCGCAACGGCTTTGCCTATGTGCTGGATCGCACCAACGGGGCGCTGCTTGAAGCCAACAAATACGACCCGGCCGTGAACTGGGCCACCAAGATCGACCTGGCCACCGGCAAGCCGGACCTGGTTGCTGAATACGGCCCCGGTGCCCAGGGTGCCGACCACAACACAACCAATGTGTGCCCCGCGGCGCTCGGCTCGAAGGATGAGCAGCCGGCCTCCTACTCGCCCAAGACGCACATGTTCTATGTGCCGACCAACCACGTCTGCATGGATTACGAGCCCTTCAAGGTCAGCTACACCGCGGGGCAGCCGTTCGTGGGCGCCACCCTGTCGATGTATCCGCCGAAGGGGCAGAACAATCTGGGCAACTTCATTGCCTATGACGTGAACACGGGCAAGGTCGCCTGGTCCGATCCCGAGACCTTCTCGGTTTGGTCAGGCGCGCTGGCGACCGCGGGTGACGTCGTCGCCTACGGCACGCTTGATGGCTATCTGAAGGTCGTGGATCAGAAGAGCGGCAAGTTGCTCTACAAGTTCAAGACCCCATCGGGCATTATCGGCAACATCAACACCTTCACGCATGACGGCAAGCAATACCTCGCCGTTCTGTCGGGTGTGGGTGGCTGGGCCGGTATCGGCATGGCCGCCGGCCTCACCGAAGACAATGC
>Ga0116230_10006286_pt1 | contig 11711 bp, 9 predicted proteins | sample S1TSphfallax_3_FD_88678 | JGI IMG/M metagenome (GOLD analysis project Ga0116230, IMG submission 88678) | Host-associated microbial communities from peat moss isolated from Minnesota, USA - S1T2_Fd - Sphagnum fallax MG | ecosystem: Host-associated > Plants > Peat moss > Unclassified | place: USA...
AGATGCCCGGAGTTGTGCGGCCGCGGGGCGAGTTCGTTGACGATCAGATCGCCATCAGGTGCGAGGAAGAATTCGACGCAGAGCACGCCCACCACATCCAGCGCTTCGAGAATACCGCGGGCGATTTCGATCGCCTGGATGGTGGTGGCATCCGAGACGTTTGCCAGACAGATCGACGTGTCGAGGATGTGATGCTGGTGATGATTTTCGATCAGGCCATAGTGAACGAAGGAGCCGTCGAGGCCGCGGGCGGCGACCAGTGACACTTCCTGTTCAAAGTCGACAAACGCCTCGAGAATTGCCTCGGGTGTTTCCAATCCCGACCAGGCGGTGTCGGCATGATCGGGGGTTTCGATTTTCACCTGCCCTTTTCCGTCGTATCCCCACCCGGCGGTTTTCAGCACGGCGGGATAACCGACGCGATGCAGCGCCAGCCGAAGTTCTTCCAGCGACCGCACCGCATGGAACGGCGTGACGGGAAAGCCATTGTCGCGCAGAAATGTTTTCTCGCGCAATCGATGCTGCGTGGTGTGCAGGACATTGCCGCCGGGCCGAACCGGCGCGAATTCCGCGGCGGCGGCGGCGGTGGCGGCGGGGACGTTTTCAAACTCGAACGTGACGACGTCCACGGTTTTGGCAAACTCTCGCACCGCGTCGAGATCGGCATATGCGGCGGTGATTTCCGCATCAGCGACCTGCCCGGCGGGCGTGTTATCGTCGGGAGAAAAGACTGAAACGCGATACCCCATCCTGCGAGCCGCGAGGGCGAACATGCGCCCCAGCTGGCCGGAACCGAGGACGCCGAGGGTGGCAGGTGGAGCGATAGCGCTTTGGGCGTTGTCCATAAAACCGAATTCCGAAACCCGAATCCCCGAATGAATTCCGAATGCCCCAAATCCGAATGCCGAAGCAATTCCGGATTTGCACGAACCATCACGCAAGCTCGAAACCCGCCAGGGTCGACGTTCCTCCGCAGGAGACGCATTTCCCTTCACATCTGAATGAATCGAAGTAGTCCTGTGCTATTTGTTCCAGTTCAGGCCGATGCGTGTTTCGTCATTCGAGCTTTGTCATTCGTCATTCATCCGGGGATTCGGGTTTCGTCATTGGGACTTGCCGATCACATCGGTTCTTCCTTCACCGTCTCATCATACATCTTCAGCAGTTTCGATTTATCGAAAATCATCTCCGCCCGGGTGACGCCGACGATGTCATACGTGTGGGTGAGTTCAATTGCATCGACCGGGCAGGCTTCTTCGCACATGCCGCAGTAGATGCAGCGCAGCTCGTCGATGTCGAACTTGGCGGGATATTTTTCGCGGTCTTCCCACGGCGATTCGGCCGCCTCGATGTGAATGCAGCGGGCCGGGCAGGCGGTGCTGCACATGAAGCAGGCGACGCATTTGACCCGGCCTTCCTCGTCCTTGTTGAGCCGGTGAACCCCGCGGTAGGTGCGGAGGTTCATGCCGCCTTGCTCGACCGGGAGATGATCGCGGGTTTCCTCGGGGTATTGAATGACTTTGTCTTTCCCGCCCAGCACCATGAGCATGTGCTTCATGGTGGTGCCGAGCCCTTTCAGAACCTGCGGGAGGTAAAACTGATCGGGAAGAGAGAGCCTGGGTTCCTGAAGGGTAATGACGTCGGATTCTTTCATGATCGATCTCAATTGACCTCTACCGGGCTGGCCACATCGGCGGCCAGCGAGTGCCCCTTCGGCGCGACCGCTGAACGAGACGCTGGCGAACGATAGCCGATCTCGAAATTTTCATCCACCCGGGGTGATTCTTTGGACCGCAAATTCCTGGTCAGCGGCGGACAGGGGCGGATCAAGGGGAAGGGTGTAATCAAGCGTCGCGGGGGTATCGGCCATCGACGTAAATCGTCTAGATCATCTGCTGAAGCGCAAGCGTGATTTTTGGATCTCCCCGTCGCAGCGAAATCTGAATTTCAGGCAACGGTTCGTTCAGACGAATAGAATCCACATAAACCGGCGGAGGCGAGGTCGCCGCACGAATCGTCGCGCGGTACAGCGACAGAGCCTTATGCGAGCAGACAGGTCCATGCCGGGAATGGGCTGCGATTTGTTGCCATGATTGATAAGCAAAGCGATCGCTTGAATTGCAAAGGCAGGTGTTAAGGGTTCATCATCCTCAAGGCGAACGGGTTACTTCACCGGTTTGGTAATCCAGCGGAACGAACGAACCATCTCTACGGCCGCCTTCACATGCGGGTCGACCTTTTTTTCGGATCCCGTGAAAAGCACTTCGTACACCTTGCCATCTTTTATGACCATCCAGTCGACGCACTTCACTGCCGGCTGCTGCTCATGAGCGGGAATGGTGTAGCTGAAATTGCGGGCGGCAACGCCGTCGAGTTTTTTCGTGTCAGTGTCGGAAACGATTTTCCCTTTGAAATCCTTTGCGACGCCCACTGTCATGTCGCCAAGCATCTTGAGATCATCCGGTTTCAGCTTGGTGGCATTGACCATGAAATTGATCTGGGGATCACCGTCTGATCCCGGCGGCACCAGGGCGATCTTGATTCGATCGGGATCGACCAGTTTGCTGCCCTGGGTCCAGTCGGCGGGGTAGTCCACACTGAATCCCACTCCGTCCTCGACAAACGAAGTTGTCGACATCCGCGTGGTGGCGGCCTTTGGTTTGGGCCCGGGATTCGCGGCATCGTCCGCAAGGGCAATCGCCGTGATGCTCGCCGCGATCGAAATCAGGACCATGGCAGCGCGAATTATCGAGGCAAATCGCTTCATTGCCGCAATCCTCTCTTCAGTTCAGCACCGGTTGAGGCGTATTTGCAAACCGGCTGTCGCTCACCACCAACCGCCGATTGGTCAGTGGGGCGGCGGGGATCAACTTGCTGAGGATCATCGCGCCGAGCGTGACCCCGCCGTTGGCGACCAGGAGCCAGAACGCCATTCGACCATCGACAAATCCTTCGCTCGAATCATGCACCAGGTAAATCACCAGGAATGTAGCCATCAGGAGCGCGACCGAGATCGGAATCAGCGATCGCCAGGCGATCATCATCAGCTGGTCAAACCGGAACCGAGGCAGGCTCCAGCGGACCCACATGAAGATGAAAATGATCAGCATCGTCTTGGAGAAAAACACGATCGCCCGAACGATGTTGGCCAGGATATGCGTCGTAACGGCCGGGTCGCTGGCGTAAACATTCCCGTGCAGCGAAGGGAAAATTTTCTCGACCCATGGTAGCTGCCAGCCGCCGAAAAACAGCGCGACGCAGATGGCGCTGGTGGTGATCATTCCCGCGTATTCCGACAGGAAAAACAGCGCGAACCGCATCGAGCTGTATTCGGTGTGGTATCCACCCACCAGCTCCTGCTCTGCCTCGGCCAGATCGAACGGGGCACGGTTGGCCTCGGCATGAATGCAGATCAGAAAAAGCGTGAACGCCAGCGGCTGGGTGAACACATTCCACGCGGGGATGAAGCCCAGCCAGTAGTGGTCCTGCATGGCGACGATCTTGCCCAGGTCCAGCGTGCCGAACATCGCGGTGATGCACAGCACGGAGATGCCCAGCGGGATTTCGTAGCTGATCATGCTGGCGGTGGCGCGAAGGCCGCCGAGGAACGAGTATTTGTTGTTGCTCGCCCACCCGCCGACGACGATGCCGTACACCGCAAGGGACAGCATCGCCAGCGTGAAGAAAACGCCAATGTTCAGATTCGCCGCTGCAAACGGATAGCGGTAAACATACGTTTCGGTGTTGTTGGGATCCTTCTCATCCTTCACGATCTGAACGCGCACGGCATTGGAAGGAATGTCGGCATCTGCGAGCTTGTCGAATTCCTTTTGCGTGTCTTTGAAATTGGCGGCATAAATGTGGTAGGTCCGGCTTGTCTGCCGCCATCCACCCCAGGGGATGCACGCGGCACTGACGACCATGACGATCATCATGATCGCCGGCGCGATGGTGAACAAAATCTTGTCGACGTTCTTGGGTTTGTAATCTTCCTTGAAGAAGAATTTCAGCCCGTCCGCCATCGGCTGCCCCAGGCCAAACATCGGTTTGTCCTTCAGCCAGGGGATGAGGCCGAACCCCAGCCCGGTGCGATTGGGCCCAAGCCGGTCCTGCACCCATGAAGCGGTCTTGCGCTCCAGCAGAATGAGGTAAGCGACCGAGCCCAGAATGGCGACGAACGCGACAATGCCGATGACAAACCACGGCGGAAGCAAAGCGGTAATCCAGTCGATCATGCCAGCGAGTATAGCTGGAAAGAGATCGCGGGGAAGTCCATCAGACCGGGTTACTTACCCGCAACATTTCATGCGTAAGAACCATCGGTGCAACCACCAAACCTGCAAACTCCGTGCACCAACTGAAACCCATGCCGACAATGCGGTCTAATAGCTACCGGTCCTAAGTGATTCCTTGAAAATTCGATTCCGACCGTTTCCGACCGCAAAAAACCTACAGCGGTTAATCGGCAGTTCCGATACACACAGCGCCCTGACGTTTCGGATGGTGCCGCATTTGGGCATCCCGATGGATTCCATGTTGCTTTAACCGAAGGAAATACGATGTCTTCGATCAGCCTCGGTGGGGTTGGCCAGAGTCTTTACACTTACATGCAGGGGCTCAACAGCACCCAGCAGCCATCACCGTCAACTTCAACGGCCGCGGCCTCTCCCACACCCGACAGCGACGGCGATTCCGCCAGCTCAACCGGATCAACCCGCAGCGCGTCGGGGCATCACCATGGGGGAGGCGAATTCTTCAAGTCCGTCCAGTCGGCCGTGACTACCGCCTTGCAAACCGCTCAATCCAGCGGCACCAGCACCAACCCTAATCAGCTCATCCAGTCCGCAATCGAGCAGGTGCTCCAGAGCCAGCAGAACGGCAGCAGCGGAACAACCAACAGCAGCAGCGGCAATGCTCCCGATGGCAGCGCTGCGGGAGTTTCAGAAGGCGAAAACTCGACCTCTCAGAGCGCCTTTGCCCAGCTGCTTCAGTCCAATGGCGTGAGCGCCCAGCAGTTCCAGCAGGATTTCCAGGCTGCCATCCAATCGGCTCAAAATGGCGGATCAGCCGACCCCAGCAGTGTCTTCTCGAGCTTCCCGGCCGGCTCGACGCTGAATGTTGTCGGATAGGTTCCGGCCTCGTACCGGCTCATTGCTGAAACCCGCGGGACTGGCGGTGACGGATTACTGCCCCGCGGGTTTTTGAGATCCGCGATTTTCAGAATGAGTCTGCATGAGTCGGCATGAGTCACCATGAGTGAGTCACTTGCCCGTCGTCCACTTGATCGAAGACAGCGCACCGTCCAGCGCTTTCTGTGCTTCGGCATAAGCGGCGGGAGGGACCTCGAATGACAGCACGTACACCTTGCCGCCGTGAACCATCATCGCCGCCTCGTTGACGGCTGGTTTGCCGTCGACCATACCTGTGAGTTTCACGCGGTGCTCGGTGGCATCGGGAACCGATGTGTCGGGCAGGTTGACCACCTGGGCATCGGACATTTTCTTTTTCGCATCGTCGATGTAGCCCCCGCGAACGCGGTCAACGGTCACCATTCCAAAAGTAAGCGGAGGCAGTTCCGGCACATCAAGATTCAGCTGAATCGGGCCATTTTTTGTGTCCGGCGAGGTGAAGGCGAATTCGGTTTTCCTGGGGGTGGAAGTCTTCCACCCGGCGGGGTAGCAGAGCGCGATGCCGTACTGCTGATCCTGGAACATCTGCTGCCCCGCCTGCGGGGGTGCGACCGGAGCCTGCGGCGGAGATGTCTCGTTCTGGCAGGCAAGAGAAACAAATGGCAGTACCAGCAGAATGATGCGCGACATATGCATGGTAGAAATCATAATGCGCAGAGCGTCAAAAACTGTAAAGCTGTATTTTCAGGACGATGAATTTGGTCGTGCCCGCGCCGGGATGTGCGGGTTTATTTGCATCACAGCGACTCCAGCCGTCGAAGGAATGTCATCGCCACCGCGGCGGCACGCTCGCTGGAGATCAAGCCGGTTCGGTGTGTCACGCCCAGATGAAACTGCCCGCCCAGCGTGGTGGTGGTCACCACCAGCGGAGTCATCGGCCCGGTCGGGCTGACGCGAATGTAATCCAGCAGCGGCGCGGGGTGATAATCGGCCGCCCAGGTGCGGGTCAGATCCACGTTGCTGCTTCCACCGGCGAGCGGGAGTTCTTTGCGGTAGAAATGGTACAGCTCGGCGGGATTGGACAGCGTGCCGACCACCATAGCGGCGCTCATCCACATCAGGCTGGCAGGGGCGACGCCGGTCTGTTTTTGCAGCCGGGTTTGTTTGGCCACGCAACAGAGCAGCCGATCAAAATCCGCCAGATCCGCGGGCTGGCAGATCACGTTGGTAAAACCCAGGAACAGACCAAATGTGCTGGCAAGGCTCTGGGGTCCGTACGGACGAAGGTCTACAACTGATCCGACCGCGACATCCTTGCGGTTGCGCCGGCGTTGCAGCGGCACATTTCGGGCGCATGCCTCGGCGAGGGCGGCGAGAAACAGATCGTTTACTTTCACGTTGCGCTGGCGGGCGGCAGCCCGCGCCCGATCGATCAGTCCCGGGCTTGCGGGGATGAGTTGAAACCGCGTCGCCCGATCGGACAGGGCGGTGCTGTCGATCTTCTGCACTTTCCGCATGCGGATATGCCGGCGGGTCATGTCCAGCAGGCTTTGCGTGACGCTCCATCCGCCGTGTTCGGGACCGATTGATTTCCAGTATCCGCCGCGGGCGAGCCTCAACGCTTGAGAAGATGATTTGCCCGGATCATAAACCCGCATGAACCACTCGCGCATCAGCATGCGGATGCTGGCGCTGTCTGCCAGCCAATGCTGATAGACCAGCCCGGCATAAAAGTAACCGTCCTGCTGGATGACAAACGGGCGAAACGGCGGTTCGTTGGCATCGTCGAACGCGCGGTTGATCTCCGCCGACAGATGGTCTTGCAGATTGAGATTGGGAAATCGAACCGGGTATGCTGTTGCATGCCCATTGAGCGACACAAATTCATATCGGCTTCGCTGCAGCGAAACCGACCCCAGCCCGGTGGATGCCAATGCCGATTGCCAGGCCGTTTCCCAGGCTATTGGATTTGCCTGACCGGCGAGCTTCATCACCTGCGCGGCGTTGTAGGGATGGGCGGCGTCCCATCGCCGCATGAGCCGTTGGAAGATGTTGAGGGGAATGGTGCTCATGGCAAAGTGGCCGGGGAATACGCCCGAGTCGAGGCGGGGAAAAACCGTCCTGTTCGCAAGCAGTAATCATCGTACGGCTGGCCGTGCAACCGCGAAAGGTTGCGCTCCTCGCGGCGGGCCTCCCATTGCAGCAGCAGCAGGTGAATCACCGCCACGCTGATCATCACCGGCGTCGGTAGAATCAGCACCGTGACAATCATCAGCAGGCTGGAGAGGGCGTAAATCGGATGGCGGACATACGCATACGGGCCGGTAAAAATCAGCGTCGTTTTCTCATTCGGATCGATCCCCATCCGCCAGGATTTGCCCATGCGTTTCCAGCAGGACAAAGTTGCGGCAAAGGCGGCGACGGCGATCGCGACGCCGATCCATTGCAACAGCCGGCTTTGAAACAGCTGAGAATCCCAGGAATGTGAGGGCGCTTTGAACGCCGCGATCAACGGTAATCCGATCCACGCCCAGACGACCGGTTGCCAGAGAATTCGCAAAAATTTTCCCAGCGGTTCAGTCGGGATGAAGTTGGCGGCCCGGCCGGTCTTCCGCCGCATCTTCCACGCCATGCGGGCGACCCGGCCCCAGTAGGCGAGCATAAGCAGCCCGATGATCAGGCAGGGGAGATCGCGGATCGGGGAGGGAGGGTAGTTGATAGAGGATAGTGGATAGAGGATCGAAGAGAGAGGGGCGTGAAAGTTATATGTCATTTCCAGCATCTATTTTCAATCCTCAAGCCTCAAGCCTCAATCAACTCTACGCCTCGCGGAGATGGTAGCTCTTGATGGTCGTCTGCTGAAAATCGGGGTAGGAATTGATGTCATGTTCGCCGATGTCCAGGCCGTCGAATTCGTCGGCGTCGGTGATTCTGATCCATTTCAATTTGGCCAGGATAAGGAAGAAAACCGCGGCGGTGATGGCGGAGAAGACGATGATCAGCGCGAGCCCGCCGGCCTGGATCGCCAGTTGCCGAAACCGGTCGGCGGGGTAGGCAAAGGGGATGAAGATCCCGGTTGCAAGGGTGCCCCAGATTCCGCCGACGCCGTGGGTGGCGATCAAGCCGATCGGATCGTCGAGCCTGCCGTTCTGGTCGAGTTTGAGCGCCGCCATCGGTACGAGGATGCCGGCAATGACTCCGATGAGGATTGCGCCAAGGCTGGTCACCGCGACCGCGCCGCAGCTGATGGCGACCAGCCCGCCGAGCAGACCGCTGAAGGTGAAGAACAGATCTGGTTTGCGATAGCGCCAGTGGCTGTACATCAACCCGCCGGCAACACCGCCCGCGCCGGCGAGCATGATTTTCATTGCGGTCAGTCCCAGGATCACCTCATCCCATTGGCTGTAGGTGAGGTATCGCGCGAAACTGCACCCCAGCAGATACGGAAACCAGCCGGCAAACAGCAGCATCACCCCGACGCCCAGCATCGGGAGCGAATGACCGGGGATCGAACTGGACGAACCGTCGCGGTTGAATTTCCCAGCCCGCGAGCCGACCACGGCGATGCCGATCGCGCCAAAGATGGCGGCCGACAGATGGATCACGCTCGCGCCGCCGAAGTCGATGAATTGCCAGTCATGCAGTTTGCCGAACCAGATCCAATGCCCGGCGATCGGAAAAATCAGCCCGGCAAGCACCGCCGACGCCAGCACCCCGACATAAAATCTGCTTCGCTCGGCGATCGCGCCCGAGACAATCGCCCCCCCGATCATGCAGACGGTCATGTAGAAAAATTCCTCCGCCACCGAGCCGGGCGATTCCTGGAGCAGCAGACTGGTGTCGACACCGATCCAGGCGTGTTGTTTTTGATGGAGGATGGCAAATCCAAATGCCCAGAACGCAAGTGCTGCCGCGGCTGTTTCCGCAGCAAGGCGAACAATGGCGGCCGCGGAGTTTTTGGCCCGCAATGAGCCCGAAGCCTGCAGGGCAAAGCCTGCGCGAAGCAGGAGGGAAGAGACGCCGAAAATCACGAGCCAGAAGGGCTGCAAGAAAACTCCGTTGGGAAATTCGACAAACGAAATTCGATTGGCGACAGAATGAAGAAGCTCGAAGGAAGAAACAAAAGATACTTCGAGGCTTCGAGTTTCTTTCTTTGAATTTTCGCACCCGACTCATTCTTTCCGCCACACCGTTCCATCCGCCCGGTCTTCGAGGGTGACACCGATGGCGGTCAGGCCGTTGCGAATGCCGTCGGCGAGGGCGAAGTTTTTGTCTCGCCGGGCTTCCTGGCGGAGTCGGATGAACAGCGCCATCAGATTGTCGGTCAGCCCGTCGTCTTTCTTTGCGGTTCCCGCGGCGGATTTTGTCCGGAACAGACCCAGCAGCGCGCCGAGATTGCGCAGCGTCGCGGTGGCGGCGGCGACCGCTTTCAGCAGGTCGTCATTCCGCGTGCGTTCCAGCTCGTGGCGTTCAATCAGGCTGTTGGCTTCGCCGGCCATCTCGTGCAGGACAGCCACCGCGCCGGCGGTGTTGAAGTCGTCGTCCATCATCTCCAGAAACTTGATTTTGAGATTCAGGATGTCGCGCAGGAACGGCCCGCCGTGCTCGGAATCCAGCGTGGGACTTGCGATCGATTCAGCACTGGGCGAGTTGGCGGTGACCGGCTCGCCGGTCAATCGCTCGATCCGCTCGAAGAGGCGGGTGAAGACCAGCAACGCCTTCTTGCTGTTGGATAGCGCCTCTTCGGTGAACTCGATCGGCCGGCGGTACTGGGTGCTGAGCAGCAGATACCGCAGCAATTCAGGGCCGTGCGTGTCGAGCAATTGGCGGGCGCGCACGCCAGCGGCGTTGCCTTCGGATTCGTGAATGTCGTCGGCCTTCCACTCGCCGCTGGCGGCTTTGGTTCGCACCTTGGTCAGCCCGTTGTGCATCCAGAATCGCGCAAAGGTCTGACCGGTGGCGCATTCGCTCTGGGCCAGTTCATTTTCGTGATGCGGAAACATCAGATCCATGCCCCCGCCGTGGATGTCGAAGGTGGGCCCGAGATATTTCATCGCCATCGCCGAGCATTCGATATGCCAGCCCGGTCTCCCTTTTCCCCAGGGGGAATCCCACGCGGGCTCGCCGGATTTGGCGGTTTTCCACAGGGCAAAGTCGGCGGGGTTTTTCTTCCCGCTCCCTTCGAGCGTGCGGTTGCCCGCTTCCTGATCCTCCAGCCGGCGATTGGAAAGCTTGCCGTAGTCGCTGTCTTTGGTGACATCAAACCAGACATTCCCGTCGGCGGAATACCCCGAGCCGTTGGCGATTAGTTTTTCGCACAGGTCGATGATGTCGGCAATGTGTTCGGATGCTTTGGGAAAGCGGTCGATGCTCTCGATGCCAAAATCCGCAAGGCAGGCGAAATATTCCGCCATGTGCCGCTCGGCCATCTCCTTCATGGTGGTGTTCGCCTTCGCGGCGGCGTTAATCAGCTTGTCGTCCACGTCGGTGATGTTGACGATCCAGGTGACCTCGTACCCCTTGTATTGCAGATAACGCTTGACCGCATCAAAGATCACCGGCCCGACCATGTGCCCGATATGCGGGGACTTGTAAACGGTCGGCCCGCACAGATACATGCCAACCTTCCCGGGGCGCACCGGTTCGAAGAGATCTTTCTGTTTGGTCAGGGTGTTGTAAACGCGGAGAGTCATGAGCGCGGATAGTCTAGGAAGACACGCGCAGAATGCAAAATGCAGAAGGCAGCGCGATCGGGTGGTTGCGATCGAACTCCTGCGAAAAATAGTGCTTGAGCAACTCCCCGGCCTATTGGGCGACCGGCGCAGATCGGGGGGAGTTCGCCCCGGAGGCTTCAATCAACGATTCGCATCTCAAGTTCCGCGCTGTCCCACGGCGGAAATCTTTGCGTTACGCCGCGCGCCGTTGCAGATCCGGATATTTCACCATCTGCGGCGGACACGCCGGTTTGGCAAACAGGAATCCCTGCAGCAGGTCGACACCGCTGTCGATGCAAATCCGCATTTGTGCAACGGTTTCGATCCCCTCGGCAATCACCCGGGCGTTGTTCACATGCGAGGTGTTGATGATGACGTCCATCGCCCGGCGACCGTCGGGGGTCTGCTCGGCGGCGAGCACAAATTCGCGATCGAGTTTCACAAACTCCGGTTGCAGCGACGTGATGTATTCCACCCCCGTGAATCCCGCCCCCATGTCATCAATGGCGGTCCCCACGCCGCGCTGGCGGTAATAGTTCAGGACTTTGAACAGATGTGCCATGTCCGGAATCTTCTGGGTTTCAACCACCTCGAACACCAGTCGGTCCAACCCAACGCCGTAGGTTGCCGCTGCGTCCATGGTCGTTCGCAGGCAGACCTCGGGGTCGTAAATCGTGTTGGGAAGGAAATTGATGAAGATACGGGAATTGCCTGGCACATGCAGTGACGCGGTGCGAATCGCACACTGTCTTGCCCGCCGGTCCAGCACATGCATCAGGTCCAGTTTCTCGCAAGCCCCGATAATCTGCCCGGCTCCCAGAACGGTGTTATCCCGCGGATTTCGGGCCCGGAGCAGCGATTCGTTGGC
>Ga0116230_10006287_pt1 | contig 11708 bp, 11 predicted proteins | sample S1TSphfallax_3_FD_88678 | JGI IMG/M metagenome (GOLD analysis project Ga0116230, IMG submission 88678) | Host-associated microbial communities from peat moss isolated from Minnesota, USA - S1T2_Fd - Sphagnum fallax MG | ecosystem: Host-associated > Plants > Peat moss > Unclassified | place...
CCGCTGATCTGTTTGACGACCAATTCGCTATCCAGGCGGACGGTCAGATCGTCGACCCCGAGTTCGAGCGCTGCCTCGAGCCCGGTGACCAGGCCCGTCCACTCGGCGACGTTGTTCGTCGCGATGCCCAAGAACGTCCCGACCTCACGCAAGACCTGGCCGCTCTCGTCGAACAGCACGGCGCCCGATGCGGCCGGCCCCGGATTGCCGCGCGAACCCCCATCGGCGAACAGCGTCGCTTTCACGTGGCGTGGGTTGGCGGGAAAGGGCAGGAGTCATCCCAAACCTCGCGGGTCGACGGGCAGTAGCGCAGCTTGGTAGCGCATCAGTCTGGGGGACTGGGGGTCGCAGGTTCAAATCCTGTCTGCCCGACCATCGAGGAAACGCCGCGGCCGCAAGGCTCGCGGCGTTTTGTTTCAATCACAAAAAATATCGAAACTCAAGGCCGGCGAACTGCCGGCGAGCGAACTCTCGCTCTTCATGTCCGAATCGCACATCGGTGCTTTCCACCGCCGTGGCGAAGCCGAACGTCAATGAATTCCGCCCGTATCGCCTTCACCAGGCTCCCGATGCTGCTCTCGGCCTGCGCGCTGTGGACGATGACGTTGTCGCCGGCGCTCGCCGCGCCCACTCCCGCGCCGATGGGCCCGTTGCGGGCGTTTACGGGGCACGCGCATGCCGACCTGAAGATCATCGCGGGTGGTTCTCCGGTCGACCTCACGGCGCACGTCATGATCGCGCAACGTGACGGGCTCTCACGCTTCGACATCACCATCGATCGCGGCCAGGTGCCGCTGCTGCCGATCGGCGCGATTACGCTCGTCGTCGATCGCTCGGCCAACACGCTGACCTTTTGGAACGCCGCCACGAAGATGTACTACACGCAGCCCGCCGCAGCGATGCTGCCCTCGGCCGCGACGCCGGCTCCCATCCCCTCGCTCACACCGGCGCCTTCGGGCAAGGCGACACCCGCGCCGCGGTCGCCGCTCGCCGATCTCGACGTCTTCACGTTCAGCGCTCAGCTGAACGGCCATTCCACCATCGCGGGCTTCGCGACGACGGGCATCGTCGCGTCGATCGATTATCGCAAGAAGGGCGCGACGGCGACGGCGCACGTGCACGCCACGGTCGACCTCGCCGACGACGACGCGTGGTTCCCGGTCGACATCAGCGCGACGATCGACCCCGCGATCCCGGGCATCACCGGCATGCTCGACTACGCGATCGACGACGTCGTGCGCGTCGAGCCGCCGGCGAGCACGTTCGTCGTGCCCGCCGGCTATCAGCAAGCCGCGACGATCTTCGGCGTTCTCTCGAAGGGCTCGTCGGCGCTGCCATTCCACTGAGCCGCGCACTACGGTTCGACGAGGGCGAGACCTTCGACGACCAGCGTGCGCACGAACGTCGTGCCGACGCCCGCCGGCAACAGCGCTTCGAGCTCGGCATAGGTTGCGGGGCCGGTCTGCAGCCGCGCGAGCGCCGCGCGTGCTTCGGCGGGGACGGCGACGACTTTGGATGCGAGGATGACGTCGAGTCGCGTCGTGCGATCGCGAATCTGCAACGGCGCATCGTCGCGCATCTGGATGCGCGACGCGGGCCCGAGCGCGGCGACGGCGGCGAGCGCATCGAACGCGCCGGCCGCCATCGTGCGCGACGCCGAGAACAGCTCGTTGTCGACCAATTCGCCGGCGAGCGGGATGCGTTCCGCGGCCAGCGCCTTCGGGATCAGCGCCGCGAGTTGCGCGGCGAAGTGCGCGGGAAAGGCGGGGTCGCGATTCCACCCGGGCGGCAGCGCACGGCGCAGCTCGGGGTCGCCGAGCGCCGCGAGATCGACCAGCGACGCGAGCAGATCGCTTGCGCGCACCGGCGAGAGCGCGAACGTCAGGTGCAGCGACCGCTGCTCGGCCGCCATCGCGAAGTGCGGGTACCCGTGCGGAATGTAGAGCGAGTCGCCGGCTGCGAGCCGCAACGCTCGCGGCGTGCCGAGTTTGCCTTCGTGCATGCTCGCCGAGAACGGCTGCATCTCGAGCGGCAGCGGCACGACCGGATCGAAGACCTGCCAGACCTTGGTGCCTTCGATCTGCACGATCAGCGTGTCGTGCACGTCGTAATGCAACGCGAAGCCCTGCGATTGCGGCGGCGTGAAATACGCGTTCGCCTGCGCGTAGAAGCCGAGCTCCGTCTGGATGCGATTGCAGTGCTGCGCGAGCGGCGGGTGAAAGGCGCCGGCGTCTTTGATGTTGAGCGTGTAGCCGTCGGCGAAGGCGGCGAGCACGCGGCGCGGATCGAGCAGCGCACGCGCGGGCTTTCCAGCGGAGCGGAAGCGCACCACGTTGCGGTCGCTCGCGAGCCGCTCGCCACTCAGCTCCGGCGCATCGCGCTTGATCATCGCGAAGTGATCGAGCTCGTTCGCGCCCGTGATCAACGCGTCTTCGATGCAGCCGACGCCGTAGAGGCCGGCGAAATATCCCGGATCGTTCCGCGAGACGTGCAAGACGTCGCGCTCGAAGGAACGTTCGAAGAACTCGGACGTCGAAACGGGTGCGATGAGCGAACCGAACGCCTCTCCCACAGCGCTCTGCGGTTAGGCGATGCTGCGAGGGGACCCTGGGCAGCAGAAAGGGACCCGATGGCCGAGTGGACCGAAGACGGCCCGGTTGACGAGACGGCGGCGGCAGCGGCACGAGCCGACGTGCCCCAGACGCGTGCACCGAAGTACCGCGCGCCCGGCTTCATGCAGGCGCAGATCGCGCTCTGGCATCGTGCGCGTTCCGAGGGGATGGCGCTGCGCCGCTACGGCGACAACGACGGACCCATTCCGGCCGTGACCCCGATCAGCGCGATCCGCTCGATCCGGCCCGTCCGCGAGCTCGGCAACATCTCACGCCGGCCGGACTGACGCGGCTGCGCTCACGAACGCGCGTGCGCGTTCCGGATCGAGGTCGCCGAAGAGATCGTTGTCGCGCTTGAGCGCGGAGCTCACGATCGCACCATCGGCGAGCGACGTGATCTCCGCGACGTTGGCCGCGGAGACGCCGCCGCCGACGAGTAGCGGACGCTGCGGATACACGTCGCGCGCAACGCGCAGCATGTCCATCGTCTCGGCGTGCGAACGGCCGGTGAGCACCACGCCGTCGGCGCCGCCGATCGCGAACGCGGTGCGCAGATCGTCGGCGAGGCCGGCCGATGCGATCGGCACGCCCGTGCGATCGTGCACGTCGGCGAAGATCGCGACGTCGCTCGCTTGCCACGTGGTGCGCGCGCGAATCGCTTCGAACGCGCGGCCCGGCTCGACGCCCGACGGCGTGACCATCGCGCCGACGAACACCTTGATGCGCACGAAGTCGATCGCCACCGCCGAGGCGATCGCGAACATCGCTTCCACGTCGTTCTCGAGCAGGTTGAGCCCGAGCGGCACGCGCGTCGCCGCGCGGATCTCGTGCGCGATGCGCGTCATCCACGCGACCTGCACGGCCGCCGCGTGCTGCGCGACCGGCAGATCGCCGAGATTCTGCACCATCAGCACGCCGAATCCCGCGCCGCGCAGAATCGCGGCTTGATCGAGCGCGTGCTGCAGCACGCCGGCGAACGCGTCGCCGTCGTAGCGGCTGCTGCCGGCGAGGGGACGCAGCTGGATCATGCCGATCATCGGCTTCGTTCCGCCGGCGATCGCCGCGAGCAGCTCGCTCATCGCGCGCTCGAACGCGTCTGCGCCGAATCGAAGATCTGGCGGAAGTTCACCTGCTGGCGCAACGGGTTCGCGAAGCCGAAGAAGTCGATGCCGCGCGCGCGTGCGACGTGCGCCGCGAGATACTCGAAGGGCAACTTGTAGAGAAACGGCGTCAGCGATTCGGGTATGCCCGCCGGCATCGGGATCACGACGTCGGCCGCCGCTTCGGCATCGGCGTCGCCACGTTCGGCGATCGCGATCGTGCGCGATCCCATCTCGCGCGCCGCGCGCAACTGCTCGAGCCCGCGTTCGCGCGAACCACCCGGCGGCAGAATCACGATCGTATCGGTCTGCGGTCCGGTGAAGAAATACTGTTCGTGCGCCCACTCTTCCATCTGCGCGTGGTGCACCGGCCACTGCAGCGCCTCGTAGAATTTGGCCGCGGCGAAGTACGCCGTCGCGACGTTCGGACCGCCGCCGAGGATCACGATCGCGCGTTCGGGCGCGAGGGACGCGGCGAGTTCCGGCGCGAGCGCCGCCACGCTCGCATCCGCTTCTTCCATCGCATCGGCGAGCCGATGGAGCTCGTCGACGGCCGCATGCACGTCGGCGGCGCTGCGCTCGCCGAGCACGGCACCGAGCGCGATCGCTCCGGCACAAAGCCCGGTGAGGCTCGCGGTGTAGCTGAGCGTGCCCGGCGTGACGAGCGTCGTGCCGTTGGGGCGCTGCTTGATGTTCGGCACGGTGTCGATCGGCATCAGCGTCTCGGCCGTCTGCGCGAGCGCGTTCTGCGCGCTGACCGTGACGGCGAACGTCCACGCACCGCGCTCGCGCGCGAGCCGCACGCCCTCGATCGTGCGCGCGACCGTTCCCGAATTCGACACGCCGATCACGAACGACGTCGCCGGCAGATCGCCGATCAGATAGCGCGAGAACTCGAGCGCTTCGACCGGCTCGATCCAGCGCCGCGTCGCCGCCGCAAGGTATCCGCGCATCGCGGCACCGGCCGCGTAGCTGTCGCCGCAGCCGATCACGATGCCGTTGCCGACCGCGCGGCCGCGATGCGGTTCGAGCGTGATGCGCGCGCGCTCGACCATGCCGGCGATCGCAGCGCGCACGAAGCCGGGCTGCAGCGCGATCTCGCGCAGCATGACCGCGTAGTCGTCGTCGAGCGGTGTGACGTCGGTGCTCATGACGTCCTCCTACCGCGGCTACGCACGAGCTCCTATGCGGATGCGAGGGCGATGCGGCCGACTCGCGCGCGCAACGCGGCGAGACGCGCGTCGGCGTCGGCGCGCGATGCGCCGGCGAGCGCCGCCGGCCCGACCGCCGCGAGCGCGAACGACGCGGCGATCGTGCCGTGCAGCGCGCTCTCGGCGGCATCGCCCGTGCGCGCGTAGACCGCGAGGAAGCCGCCGCAGAACGCGTCGCCGGCACCGGTCGCGTCGACGAGGCCGACCGCGGCCGAAGGCACGGTGACGACGTCCGCATCACCCGCGGCGTGCACGAGCGCGCCGTCGGAGCCGCACTTCACGCCGATCACCGGCACGCGCGGGAGCCGCTCGCGCAGCGCCCGCAGCGCCGCGAGCGGCGTGGAACCGGGCAGGAGCACGTCGGTGTCCTGACGGCTCGGGAAGAAGGCGTCGACGCGCTCGAGCAACTGCGTGAGCTCGTCGTACGCAACGGCCGCCAACACGCGATCGTGGAGGTCGAGCGAGATCGTCGTTGCGCCACGCGCGCGCAACGCGTCGACCAGCGCGACCACGTGCGCCCACGGCAGCGGCGCGAGATGACACGCGCCGTACGGCCCGGCGTCGAGATCGGCGACGCTCGACGAGAACGCCTCCCACGGCAACGAGTCGCGCCGCGAGAGGAAGTGGCGCGTTCCGTCGGCTTCGTAGAGGCCCCAGTTGCGCATCGTGTTCGCACGGACGCGGCCACGCGAAAAATCGAGCGCGGTAAAACGCTCGCGTGGATAGTCCGGCCCCGCCGGAGCGACGACCGACGCCCGACCCGACCAGAGCGCCATGCCGAGCGCTGCGTAGACGGCGCCCCCGCCGGGGACGCCCCACATCGTCGTGCCGTCGTGATAGACGAGATCGTCGATCGCGACGTTACCGAACGCGAAGAGCGCTATTTCTTGCGCGCGCTCTTCTTCTTGCCGGCATTCACCGCATCGCGCAGACCCTTGCCGGCGCTGAACGCCGGAACGCGACGCGCCGCGATCTTGATCTTGGCGCCGGTCTTCGGATTGCGTCCTTCGCGCGCTTTGCGCTCGCGAACGAGAAAACTGCCGAAGGGAATGAGCTGCACTTTGTCACCGGCTTGCAGCGCCGACTTGATTTCTTCGAGCACCAGGTCCACGATTTCACCTGCTTGCCGCTTGGACAACTCGAATTCGTTCGCCAGCGACTCAACGAGATCGGCTTTGGTCAAAGTACACCTCAGGAAACGTCATAGCGAAACGGCTCGAATACGCGACGAAGATCGCGGGCCGCCCGACCTTGCGGTATACGAAGAGCACGGTTGCCCTCCTTCCGTATCCGTGCGGTTTGCAACGCGAGTGCGCGAAACGGGTGTTAGGACACATATGGATCGCGTCGTCACCGCGAGTGCCGCCAACGGCACCGTCTCCTTCGTTGCCGGAACGACGACCGAACTGGTCCGAGAAGCACAGCGTCGTCATGATCTGGCGCCGACCGCCTCGGCGGCGGTAGGCCGCTTGATCACGGCGGCAGCGCTCCTCGGTGCGAGCCTCAAGGGCCGCGAGCGCTTGACCCTGCAGATCGTCGGCGACGGCCCGATCGGCTCGATCACGGCCGACGCCTGGAACGGCGGACCCGACGTGATCGCCACCCGCGGCTACGCGCGCAACGGCTACGCCGACCTCCCGCTCAATGCGCGCGGAAAGTTCGACGTGGCGCGCGTGATCGGGAACGGCCAGCTCCAGGTCACCAAGCAGTACGAGGTCGGCCGCCCCTACGTGGGCATCGTGCCGCTCGAAACGGGCGAGATCGGCGACGACATCGCGAGCTACCTCGCCAATTCGCAACAGATCCCGAGCGTCGTGGCGCTCGGCGTCCTGGCCGATCCCAACGGCATCCGGGCTGCCGGCGGCGTCATCGCGCAGTTGCTCCCCGGCGCCGCCGACGACACGATCGCGCGGCTCGAGGCAAACGCGCAGAGCATGGCGCCCGTGACGACGCAGATCGCCGAGGGCGCCGATGCGCGTGCATTGATCGAGCGGCTCGCCGACGGTATGCTGCTGCGCGCACACGAGAACGTCTACACCGCGACCTTCGACTGTCGCTGCACGCGCGAGCGATTCGAGCGCGCGCTGATCGGCCTCGGCCGCGACGAATTGCTCAAGATCGCGAGCGAGCAGCCGGAAACCGAAGCGACGTGCGACTTCTGCAAGCGCCGCTACGTGCTCACGTCGGCCGAGGTCGAGCAACTCGTCGCGAAGCTCGACTAGCGTCTCGGCGGCGGGTCAGCCGTTCTTGCCGGCGCCGCCGATGCGTGGATGGAACGTGTCGACGATGTGACCGTGGCCGAGGTTCGTGTACCACCAGCCACACTCGCAACGGATCGGTTTGTCGACGCTGGGGAACGCATACACGCGACCGCAACGCGGGCACGTGAAGGTCGGTCCGCGCAGCGTTTGCGACGTGTAGGTAACGGCGGCCATCGGGATTCTCAGCCTTTCTCGGGCAACATGCGAACGAATTTCCGCGAGCCGACCTGCACGACCCCGTGCGATTCGGCACTCCACGGTGCTTTCGGATCGGTGACGGGAAGCCCGTCAACCTTCACCGCGCCTTCGGCGATCAGCCGCTGCGCGGCGCGCTTACTCTCGGCAAACCCGGCGGCGACGAGCACCTCGACGAGCGTCCGGGCCCCGTCGGACCGGCGCTCCGGCATCTCCAGCGGCATCTCGCCGCGCTGAACCGTCCGTTCGAAGTGATCGCGTGCCGCCCGCGCGGCATCGGGCCCATGATACAAGGCGGCGACCGCTTCGGCGATCCGCTTCTTCTCGTCCATCGCCACCCGCGTCCCGGCCGCGAGGCCGGCCGTGAGCCGATCCGTTTCCTCGGCGCTCCAGCCCGCCGCGAGCCGCGCATACCGCGGCAGCGCCGCGTCCGGAATGCGCATCACCTTGCCGAATTGATCGTTCGCCGAATCGGTGAGGCCGATGTGGTTGCCGATCGATTTCGACATCTTCTTCACGCCGTCGAGGCCCTCGAGCAACGGCACCGTCAGGCAGATCTGCGCGGGCTGCCCCGCGTGCACCTGATACGGCCGCCCCATCAGCAGGTTGAAGAGCTGATCGGAACCGCCGAGTTCGACGTCGGCGCCGAGCGCGACCGAGTCGTACGCCTGCGCGACGGGATAGAGAAACTCGTGCATCGAGATCGGCGTGCCGGCCGCGTAGCGCTGCGCGAAATCATTGCGATCGAGCATCTGCGCGACGGTCGTCTGCGCGAAGAGTTTGATCAGCGCCGCGAACGAGAGCGCGCCGAGCCATTCGGAGTTGTAGCGCAGCGTGATGCGCTCCATGTCGAGCACCTTGCCGGCCTGCGCGGCATAGGTCTGCATGTTGGCTTCGATCGCCTCGTCGGTCAGCGGCGGACGCATCGTGTTGCGGCCGGTCGGATCGCCGATGCGCGCGGTGAAGTCGCCGATCAGCAGCGTAACGTCGTGGCCCGCCTCCACGAACTGCTGCATCTTGCGCAACACGACGGCGTGTCCGATGTGCAGGTCGGCCGTGGTCGGATCGAGGCCGAGCTTGACCTTCAGCCGCCGGCCGGTGCCGATGCGAGCGGTGAGTTCGTCGAGCGTCTCGACGTGATCGCAGCCGTCGGCGAGCGCGAGCGCGGCGTCGCGGGCCGAGGCGGGTGGTGCGTGCATGTCGGTCACGCGAGTTCGAACACCGTCACGCCGCTGCCCCCCTCTTCCGCGTTGCCGTAGCGCACGTCGCGGACGCGCGGGTTCTCGCGCAGGTACTGCTGCAGGCCGCGACCGAGCAGGCCCGTCCCCTTGCCGTGAATGAGGCGCAGGGGCGAGGCACCGGCCAGCGCCGATTCGTCGATCCAGCGCTCCACGATCGGCTCCGCCTCGACGAAGCGCTTCCCGCGCACGTCGAGTTCGGTGTGCGCGCTCGTCGCCGCGGCGAGGCGCGCGGCACCCGATGCGTGCTCGTTGCTACGCTCGGTGCGCGCGGGTGTGGCCGCGCCGCCGCGCCGCCGCACGTCGGCGCGCGGAACGCTCATGCGCAGCGCACCGAGCTGCACCATGACGTCGTTCTCGAACACGTCGACCACCGTGCCCTCGCTCTCGAGCGAGAGCACGCGCACGCGATCGCCGGGCACGAGCGGCGCCGGCTGCTGCGGCTGCGGCGCGGCGCGGTTCGCATCGATCCCGAGACCCGCGCGCACGTCGTCGATCGTGCGCGCGAGCAGTTCGCTCTGACCGCGCGTCACGCGCGCGCCGCGCGTACGTTCGCCGCGCGCGACCGCGCGCGATTCGAGTTCGTGCGTGAAGCTGCGCAACGCGCTCGCGAGCTGCGCCTCGGCGCGCTGCGCGATCTCGCGGCGCTCGCGCTCGAGTTGCTCCGTCCGTTTGCGCGCCTGATCTTCGAGCGTGCGCAGTTGCACGCGATCGCGCATCAACGCATCGCGCTCGGCGGTCGTGCGCGTGCGTTCCTCGGCCAGCTCCGCGAGCGCGCGTTCGTAGTCGCGCTCTTGCGCGCTGAGCAACGTCTCGGCGCGTTCGATCACGCCCCCATCGAGTTCCATGCGACGCGCGAGCGGAAACGCGAGCGACTGGCCGGGCGAGCCGAGATCGAGCTGATAGGTCGGAGCGTAGGTCTCGGGATCGAAGCGCACGCTCGCGTTGCGAATGTGCGCGTTCTCGGCACCGAAGAGCTTGAGTTCGGTCGCGTGCGTGGTGACGATGCCGCGCGCGCCGGCCGTGATGAAGCGTTCGAGCACGGCGACCGCGAGCGCGGCGCCCGCGTTCGGCTCGGTGCCCGATCCGATCTCGTCGATGAGGATCAGCGAGCGATCGTCGGCCAGCGCGACGATCTCCGCCAAGCGCCGCAGGTGCGCGGAGAAGGTCGACGTGTTCTGCACGATCGACTGCTCGTCGCCGATGTCGGTGAAGACGCGCGTGAAGTGCCCGATCGTCGCGCCGACGGCAGGCACGTGCAGCCCGCAGGCCGCCATCACCACGAAAAGCCCGACCATCTTGAGCGCGACGGTCTTCCCGCCCATGTTCGGCCCGCTGATGATCGTGATGCGCAGATCGTCGTCGAGCCGGATCGACTGCGGCACCGCGCGTTCGTCGAGCAGCGGATGCCGGCCGTCGTGCACGTCGATCGCGGCCTCGTCGACCAGCGCCGGCGCGACCGCGTTCATGCGCTCCGCGACCGCCGCACGAGCGAGCGCGAGATCGAGCTCCACGTAGATCTCGACGTCGATGCGAATGGCGCCGGCATCGGCGGCGACGAGCGCGCTCAACTCGGCGAGGATCCGCGCGATCTCGTGGTCTTCTTGCGAGCGCAGCGCCCGCACGCGGTTGTTCGTCTCGAGCGTTTCGAGCGGTTCGACGAAGAGCGTCTGCCCGCTCGCGCTCGTGTCGTGCACGATGCCCGGGAACTCACCCGAGAACTCCGCCTTGATCGGTACGACGAAGCGCCCGTCGCGCACGGTGACGATCGCGTCCTGGATCGCGCGCGCGTAGCGGGCCGAGCGCGTGAGCGCGGCGGTGCGCTCGCGCGCATCGTCCTGCGCCTGCGCGATCGCGCGGCGCGTTCGGGCGAGCGCGGGCGACGCGCGGTCGAGCACGTTGCCGCGTTCGTCGATCGCGTCGAGCACGCGCGAGACGATCGTCGGCAGCGCGCGAAACGCGAGGGCCCGCTCGCGCAACGCGGGAAACTCGCCCTCGGCTTCGCGAATCACGCGCACGGCGGCACCGCCCGCGGCGAGCGCATCGGCGATCGCGCGCAATTCGCCCGCGGCCACCGCAGCGCCGCGCGCGGCGGTCTCGAGTGCGTCGTCGACGTCGGCGATGCGCGTCAACCCGAAGCCGTGCGAACGCACGAGCGCACGCATCTCCCCGGTCTCCGCGACGAGCCGCCGCACCGTTGCGAGGTCGGTCGCCGGCTCCATCGCGAGCGCGCGCGCATAGGCGCGCTCGGCGTGCGTCTGCCCCGCCACCCGCTCGCGAACCCGCGCGAAGTCGAGCGCGTCGAGCGACCGTTCGTCGACCAGCATCAGGGGTTCGCGAGCTTCTCCCGCAAGAGCGATTCGACCAGCACGGGATTGGCTTTCCCACGACTGGCCTTCATCACTTGCCCGACGAGGAACTTCAGCACGTTCTCCTTGCCCGCTTTGAACGACGCGACGCCATCGGCGTTGGCCGCGATCACCTCGTCGACGAACGCGGCGATCGCGCCCGCATCGGAGACTTGCGCGAGTCCCTCGCGCTCGACGATCGCCTTGGCCGAGCCGCCGTCGGCCCAGAGCCGCGCGACGACGTCCTTGGCGATCTTCGAGTTGATCGTCTTCGCTTCGAGCAACGCGATCAACTCGGCCAGCGCCGCGGGCGTGACCTTGCCGGCGGCAACCGCGACGCCGCTCTCGTTGGCGAGTCGCGAGAGGTCGCCGAGCACGAAGTTCAGCGCGACGGTCGGTGCGTTCGAGGCCGTCACGACCGCGTCGAAGTAGGCCGCGAGCGGCGGATTGTCGACCAGTTGCGTCGCCTGTACCACCGAGATGCCGAACGTCTCCGTGTAGCGCTCGAAGCGCACGAACGGCACGGGCGGCATCGATGAGCGCACGCGTTCGATCATCGCGCGGTCGAGTTCGAGCGGCACGAGATCGGGGTCGGGGAAGTAGCGGTAATCGTGCGCTTGTTCTTTCGAGCGCATCGAATGCGTCACGCCGGCCGCTTCGTCCCAACCGCGCGTCTCCTGGATCACGCGTCCGCCCGACTCGATCACCGCGATCTGCCGGTCGATCTCGCTCTCGATCGCGCG
>Ga0116230_10006288_pt1 | contig 11708 bp, 8 predicted proteins | sample S1TSphfallax_3_FD_88678 | JGI IMG/M metagenome (GOLD analysis project Ga0116230, IMG submission 88678) | Host-associated microbial communities from peat moss isolated from Minnesota, USA - S1T2_Fd - Sphagnum fallax MG | ecosystem: Host-associated > Plants > Peat moss > Unclassified | place: USA...
CAAAAAGTTGAATTCCTTGATTTTCTGGAAGCAAAGTAAGGAGTATTGCTCACAATATAGTTTCTTATTTGAGAAACTCCATTTGACATTTCAGCAATATGTAAGTATACAACATGGAAATTCACAAATTGTTCATTGGCTGTATTTCCTTAATCACTTGCCAGTGTGCTACTCACCATTTTGAAGAAAGCCGGTGATGCAAGCAGATATAGCTGTAGTAGGCATGTGAAACTAATAGGTCTTATAACTCACTCAAGACAATGGTGTACAAAAATGCAGCTATGAACTTCATAGCTTTGTAGACTTCCACCATGATGCTTTCCCAATGTTGTACATGACAGGAAGCATCTGGGACTATGAAAAAAGAATGCAACATGGGGCCAATACCCAAAATAAATTAAAAATGGCATTCTAATGAAGTATCTACTTAAATCCATCTCAATCTTTGTAATGTATTCATCACTAAAATTAAAGAGCTTCTTTTAGTTTCAATATTTCCACCATTGCCTGAATGGAAGGCTTTCCTTCCTGGACAGAGTCAAAGCTGTACCCTTCTCTTGTGTGGTCCTCTCATCAAATTTCTCTCCTCTCAAATCCTGCAAAACCTGTTTGATCCACTTCTTCTTGTCGTCCAACCCAGCCAAGTGCACCATAAAATCTCCTCTAGCATGAACTCCTACAATAAAAAAAACACAGGAATTCAATAATTGTCATGTTACCAATTTGTGTGCAAGTTTCATTTGTGTGATTTTGTTAGTTGGGATAATGAAATCAGTCTAGCGAGGAGAGCCTTCTTCACCAGCAAATGGGTTTTGACATTGTTGGGGAGAAGGAACCTTTTTTGTTGTTGTTGTTGTGGTGTGCAAACCAATCCCATGTTCTTCCACGGTTTGGGTTCTTTTGCAGCCAACATCCCATTACTCATGCTACAAAGTTGGAGAGGGAACCATTGATGCAACAAAGCAAATCGAAGGGTTCAATCTGCAGAGGGAGGGAGACAATTGTTACTGCAACAAAATCAAAAGCTTCAATCTGCAGAGAAAAGAGAGAGGCATCCTTACTATAGCAGATCAAGGGGTTCAATCTGCGGAGGGAGAGAGAGCCAGATATTCTTGCTGCAGCAAACCAAAAGGTTCAATCTGCAGAGTGAGGGAAACAATTGTTGCTGCAGCAAAATCAAATGGTTCAATTTGCAAAGGGAGAGAGACAGACATACTTCCTGAGGCAAACCCAAAAGGTTCAATCTGTAGAGGAAGAAAGACACACACATACACACCCCTACATTCTTGCTACAGCAAAGCAAAGCCTTCAATCTGCAGAGGGAGAGAGAAATTCTTGCTTGCTGCTGCAGCAGATCAAAGCTTCAATCTGCGGGGAGGAAGAAAGACACACACATACACACACCTACATTCTTGTTGCAGCAAAGCAAAGCCTTCAATCTGCAGAGGGAGAGATAAATTCTTACTTGCTGCTGCAGCAGATCAAAACTTCAATCTGCGGGGACCAACACTCCATAGCTATGAAAAGAATAAGATCTTTCCTCTCGTTTGGAGATTGGATGAAATCTTGTGGAGCGACCCATTTGCCATCTTGCAGGTTGCAGCAACAATCTGATAAGATTTGTGGGTTGTCGCCGCTACCCACATCACCTTCCCTCTTCCTCCCTTGCTTTTTTTAAAATTTCTACTCTTGGAAAATCTGAGGATCGTTCTCTTGCTTCTTGCTAAAGGCAACGTTGGAGCTTTCTTTCAACATCCAAGACTCTTACAATCTTGAGGTACATAGAGAACAGAAAGAACAAGAATGGCGGCGACGACGACCCAAATGGCAAACGCAACTGGGTTCCCTAATTACCCTAATTAACACACACTTCTTGCATCATCAACTGCTTCTTCTACCATCTCTTGCTCCTTTGCAACCGGGAAGAATGTAGTCCACAATGAGAAAGATCTTGCGCAAGCTCGCTCTCTCTCTCTCTGGACACGCGAACAAATTGTGTCCAGAGAGAAATGCAGCAGTTGATTAGAAAATGAAAACGGTTTCCCGTTGCTGACAGGTCGCCCGTTGCTTCACCAGCCTATCCCTTCCCCCACCCCCCAAAACCTCCGTCACGGACGGACGTAATGAATTTATATATAGGATTGTTTTAACATCGATAACATGCGCATGAAAATGCAACATATTAATCAACCTTTTCATATTCATGTCTCATCATGTCAATAGAAGCCATTGGTGCCTCATGAATATAGCTTGATTTGTTGTGACAAATTGATGTGGCAACATGGGATTGGTTGAAAAGTCAGAAGACAATGTTAAACAACAATGCTTAAATAATGTTTTTACATTATTTCATTGTGTTGAAAACACTAGTTACAAGTTTATAAAATTATAATTATAATTATAAAATAAATACCTACATAAATAATTTATTTTTCAATTAATATTAAACTAATTATAGTAGTTATTATATAATTACATTTCTTATTGTAAGAAAAAATTGGTCAAATATTATTAAAACCAAATACATAAATTTTCTGAACATAAATTAATTTCTTAATTACTATAATAATATATTAACATATTTATCATAAATTAGTAATAGTAGAATCTAAAAAAATAATTGTATAATAATGCCTAAAATTATAATCATTACAATAATTAATTCTTATCTGAAATAATTACAATGATTTTTAAATAATGTAACATTTTAATAATAATTGATTTATCTTACTATAAGTATATAAATTATATGACATAAAAATCTATCATGTAATAATAACTATTTCGTGTAAGTTATAATTAACAATTATAATTATTTATGAAAGTGATATATTATGGACAAGTAGTTACAAGAAATAAATTTTTTAATTTATTATATTAGAACCATGTAGTTATTGTCATAACATTAATTATTTTAATTAAATTATCATTATTCTATAAACTTAATTGAAAACTAAAAACTATTATTTATAAATTATATATTTTAAAAATAAATTTAAACTATAAATTTTTCAAATATTGTAATTATAATTTACAAGTAAATAAGTAAATAATGAATATAATTATTTAATGTATTTTTTATAAATATAATAATTACATCAACTTTTCTCATTATTTAAAAATTATTGTAAATTTTTGAAATAAAAATCTTAATTATAGGGCATAACTTCTCAATTAGGAAATATATTTAATATTATTAAAACATAAATGTTGTAAATATAATAGTTAATTTTTATGATTAAGAATTATCATTTTATTTAATTTGAAATTTTATGTTGTAATATTATATATTCATTTAAAATAAAAAAGGAAATAGTAAGTAATTATGACTATAATTATTCTAAATTTTCAGTAAAATTATTCCTAAATTCTATGATGCACTAATAATTATATATTGTAAATAGATAATTAAATATTCTAGTGTATTGCAATTTATTTCTTAAAATTATAAAAATTAAATTAATTCATTTAATTATAGTGGAAATATTTTAATTATTAAAAAATGAATAATTCAGTTGAACTATAAATTATGTGTACATTATAATTATTGTCATTTTATAATAATTATAAATTAATTACATTAATTTTATTGTTATTAAAAATATAAAAATATATAGTATAATGGTCTATGTTGGAATATATTTATTTTATTTGAAATTATAAATAATTTAATATAATGAAATTAGTATAATTACAATAATCATATCAGTAACTTTAATTACAATAAAAATATTATGAATATTTTGAATATTGAATTGAAATATAAATTAAAAGTTATGAATAGTAATTTAATCTTAAATCAAATAATTATTATAATTGATGTATATAAACATATGTCAATTGCAAATAAACATCAGTTTGTTTGCGACTAATGGGACTTTAGATGGTTAATGTACCCTAAATTCAACCCATATATAAATGAAAACCAATTTAGTCACAAACTAGTTACAAGCTAATCGTAGGTGATTTAGTTGACATTAAGACAATGTCACATTAGTCACAAAGGGCAAAAATTTAGTTCGAAAAACCAAATTGCAAGTAATTATAAATGTGATTGACCTTTTTTTTCTAGTGATCAAATTGTCCGTCACCACCAAGATTTAGTCATCAGAACTAGAAGGTGGCAAGTTTATATGAAATCCATGGAAATTAAACACCATGAGGATGTAGGGATCGATAGTGGTTAAAAGAGACCATGAAGGTGATGACAAGGATTTTTTGTTCGAGCACAAACATTACAAGATTCAATAAATTCATTTACATATTTCCAAAACTATGGCCACCAATAATCTTGAAACATTAATTCCATGGTCTTATTAAATCCAAAATGGCTTGTAATTAAAGCATTATACTTAGCTTGGAGAACATAAAGGCGTGCAAGACCATCAAGAACATACAAAATACCATCATGATAAAATAAACAATCTTGAAACTCAAGCTTAACATGATCACTAGAAATTTTTTGGACTTGATGGTGAATCTTTAATTGGCTTTGGATGCCAATAACAAAAGGATCCTTTTTCAAATATTCACGAATTTGACAAAAAAAAAGGTTGTGTCATCAAGAATTACCAATAATGCCTGAAGTCAAAGATGCTTAGGCTTGAAAATGACATCACATTGTTGCTCGTAAACTACATCTCCATCCTTAAGCACGAGGTGGGAGTGATGAGAGAACACATTAGGTTTCCCTTGCTAGCGCCCAAGGCCATATATGATGACAAACTAAAATCAAGACAAGGACAATGCCCATAAAACTTGGTGTCGATTCAAAACACAAGTTGTTATGAAATATTATAAGTTCTTGTGGTCTAAATACATAATGATTTCATGTTGAGTTCTTTCAAGGAAATGACATAACTTCTCAAAGGCATCCACAATGGCTATTCTTTAACATAAATTTCATAATTAATTTTTGTAAGAAAAAAATTACAAGAACGAAAGCCCACAAGATGAAAAAGATTGTATTCTCCAAGTTGTGAAACCATGACACCTATTACAAAGTCGAAAGCATCTAATTACCAAAAAAATAAGTTTGGAAGGCTTTGCATGTTCATCATGAATGAAGCTATTGTGAAAGAAACTTTCAAAGATTGAAAGGCATTTTCAATTTTAATTTCCCAAAAAAAAATTTTGATCCTTCTTAGTCAATTGAGTAAAAAGGCCCATTATAAAAAAACAGTGGGCAATGAATGTCGATAGAAGTTAGCAAATCCAAGAAACATTGCACATTTCAAATAAAAACTAAAGTAGCCCAATCAACAATGCTCTGAAATTTACAAAAATCCATGTAAATGCCATTTCCAATGATGATGTAACCCAAGAATTCCACTTCAGTTTGATGGAATTCACACTTTTCCAATTTGGCATAAAGTTTAACCTTATGAAATTCCGTTAACACTGTATGTACATGGAGTTCATGGTCCTCCATGTTCTTTGAGAAAATGAAGATGTCATCGATGTAACATACCACAAAATCATTCAATATTCACAAAAGGCATTGTTCATCAAATGTTGAAAAATAGCAAGTGCATTAGTAATGCTAAATGGCATCACAATATATTGGAAATGGCCATAACATGTTCTGAATGCCACTTTTTGTTCATCACCTTGTCTAATGTGCATTAAGTTGTATGTTCCACATAGATCAATCTTGGTGTACACCTTGGCATGACTTAATTGTTTCAACAACCCTAAGATCAAAAGCAAAGGGTATCAATTCTTGATGATGAGTTGACTCAACCCACGGTAATTGACACACATTCAAAGGGAGCCATTTTTCTTCTTAACAAACAAGATCAAGGCATCAATTGGAGACTTGGAATGTCAAATGAACCCCTTCTCAAGGTTTTTATCAATGTACTCACAAAAAGTTGCATGTTCGTCTTGTGACACTAGGTTGTAGATTAGTTCAAATGGAGGTCATGTTCCCTCTTCCAGATCAATGGTGTAATCATATGGACGATGCTTCAGTAAAGTGTCAACATTCTTCTTTTCAAATACATCCTTGAATTCCTTATATTGGGAAGAAATTTCATGACAAGGTGATTTGGCATCTAATGTGGGAAGAACATAAATTAAGAATGCATCTCCTTTCTTGGTAGTTTGCATGAATGTTTTTGCTCTAATAAACAACGCATCTGAGCTTTTAACATCTTGGGCATTCACCAAATATTTGTCACATTCAAAGAGTTTAGTACACGACTTGTCCAAGTGGTAGCCTTTGCCTTTGTTGATGGTGTTATTGGATGTAGGCTTCTTCTCACATTATGTTGATGTTCCATTTTAAATACATCAAAACGAAGATTCTTTGTATGTTAATCCACTCGAGGGTTGTGCAAAATGAGCCATGATAACCCAATGACAATAGGGTTTGTTAGGGATGAAATGACATTGAAGGTCACTTTACTTGTATGCATCTCGATAATAATATTTAAAGCTTTGGTTTCATGCATCATAGGTCTTGGAGGAAAACTTTGACCATCGATGACTTCCATAGCTATCGGCATGCTTTTCTTCATGAGAATTATCGTACGTCGTCGCACTAATTCCTTGTTGATGAAACACACATATGCACTATAATCAAGTCATGCTACAATTTCCATCGTCATGGATCTATCGTATTTGATTGTGATTGGCAATAATAAACAAGGTGTTAGGTTTGAAGGTAAATTAGGACCATTTTGAACGTTAGGAGGTGGCGTGTGAGTGGAAGGGATTCGAACTATATGTGATAATTGTTTCTTGGGGTAGTTGGTAGTAATGTGATTTGGCTCTCCATAATACATGCATTATTTGTTCACACACTGTCGTTGCTTCTCTTGTTCCATAAGTGGTTTGAATCGTGTTCAATCAATTTGCATAGGATCACCTTTTGATGTACATGTTGTTAATGGAAATAACATCGCATGTGCAAAATTATTTGGGACTATTGGCGATTCCCAACGCTTTTCTTGTCAACATTCAAAAAGCTTGTTATTGCATCAAATAATTTGAGCAATTGCTTGATTCGATGTGGACAAATTTGGCATGGTGAACAATAGGTCCTTCACATCACTTCGTAGTCCATATTGAAACTAACTCATGAATGTTGTTTCATCCCATGATATGTTGCAAGCCAATTGCTTGAAATTTGATGCATATAGTAGTTGGGCATGGTCCTTGACAAAGAGCTCATAGTTTGCTAGTCAATGTGCATTTTTTGTCAAAGTCTTCGAAGGTGGTGATAAATTCTTCCACAAACATTTTGAGATCATTCGACAATGGAGGTTGTTGCTCTAACAAAGGTGTGAACCATGTTAAAGATGTGTTTAATAGCAACATGCCAATAAAGTTAAACTCAACTAGGCCATTTGGATAACGATGGGGGTGCAACTGAATGACTAGTTGCACCTAGTTAAAGAAACCTTGAAACTTGGAATGCACCCCCATCAAACTTGTTAAGAAGGCTGATTCTTGGTTTTTTTACTTGGGATGGTCTCATGGGAACACATCCCAATGATGTTCATGCTTGAACACTTTGAAGATGAACAATGGATTCACAAAGAGTTTGATTTTCTTGTTACATATGCTTAAAAACAATAAAGACTTCTTCTATAGATGCAACCATATTTTCTTTAAACATAGACATGATTATGAACACCGTGAAATATAACCCCAATAATAGGTGGGTAATCCACAACCTCAATTAATAAAGAGTGGGTAATCTGTGACTTTTTGAAAAAAATTCCACACTCAACTCCAAAAGGAATTAATTCCTAAATGATTTATAAATGAAAAAATAGATGTAGACCTAATGGAGTTTGTTCAAACTGTTGAAGACACGAAAAACCACAAGAATAAGGCTCATGGAAAGGTTTAAGTCTAAACTTTCAAACAAGGAACAAGATAAAATTACATGATTTTTTTTAAAAACATAAAAACAGAAAATAAGAAGACGAAATGTGTATGAAAAAGTCATGAAAATATATATTTATTGTGCTAACATATGCAAATATGAATATAATAAGGCTTTGGTGCAAGATTGTGCTTAAGACTAATGTTGAACAAACTAAAAGAAATGAGGGGTCTTATTTCTATTTATATTCTTTTGGGGGACTTAACTCAAGGAAGTTTCCAAAGAGGTTTATACGTGTGCATTGAGTAAATAAGCTTCTTGAGACCCTTCCTAACTAAAAGTCAACTATGAATTAACTAAAAGTCAACTAGAGTTAACTAGGATTGAATTATAGTTAATTAAAACTTAACTTAAATTTAATTAAAATTTAACTAAAGTGAATTATGAGTTAAGTGAAAATGAAGTAACACTTAATTGAAAACTAATTAAAAGTGAATTGAAAATAAATTAAAAGTTAAGTACACAAATGAACATTCAAATGAATGAATTCCATGACATTGACATTTGTGACAAATGGATTATGGTAGGTAGGCTAGACTAAGGTAATTAGGTGGGCTAGGTAGGTTAGGTTAAGTTAGGTGAGGTTTATCACCTACCTACCTATTTGCCTTTTTAGGACCTACCTAAACATATTTATTATCTATCGACCTAAAAAATATTTTAAAAATAAGAATCTATAGAAAAATGATTTTTATTTAAGTAAACATTTGGATAGTCAAATGGTTCATTGTTTGCTAATCAAAATGACTAATCAAATAATCTCTTACTTTGTTAATAAAATGACCACCTTGGTCACAATGATAAGTCTAAATTGACATTATAAATTGACATAATGACCTTTTTATGTTTGTCACTTTGGATTTTAAAAATAAAAAAACATATTCTTCTTGTAGTAATGTATCATGGTGGTTTTAAGGGTTCATAACCATGGTTTTGAAAATAAAATCAAATCAAACAACCAATTATGATAGTTTTATAGTTTTTTCTAAAAACTTGAAAGAGACAATTCCTTGATATATATATAGTTGCAATTATTTTAAAAATTGAATGCTTGCTAAACAAAAATTTGTACACATTGTTTCAAGGGCTTGTTCTACCATTTGATTTACAAGCTTGTTGTGTGCTATTTGTCCCATGTATTGTTATTTTGGTATAATTGATGGTTCTTTCCTTGACATTGAGTGGATATTAATTTTATTGTGACAAACATGGATAAATAGATGGTCGACATAAATTATATATACCAATCTCAATTTAAACCAACTATACAAAAAACGTTCAATCATGACATTGTTTTCATAATGCAAGTTGTGAACTATGCCTAACAATAGTTGGTTTATTAATCTACTTGAAAATGATTGAATTATTTAACATAAAGTTTGAAAATGATTGAATTATTTAACATAAAGCTTCTGTTGTTAATTGTGTGCCATTCATGATACCCCACAATAAACCTCAACATATATAATGAACATGTACATTTTAGAAAATTTAAAAATTACAACAAAAACTACCTAACATTTCATATGTTAATCCATTTTATGGACCTTCATTTGCCATTCATTTGAATACATGAAATTCATTCAACATCATTCATTTTGTATCATAACAAATACCATATTTATGATAGGTTTAGGCAAGTTTTGTTACAATTTGTTTGAAATTTGATGTCCATTAAATAACTTTTGGTCATGGTTGTTTGATGCCTTTGAAAATTTGAGCCTCTATTTAAATTATCATGAAAAAGGATGAATCTTTCATGTTTCCCCCATGACACTTGACTCCACACAATGCTCCAAAATTGTTATCAAAGTAAATTGATAAAAAGTGATGCAACATGACAATATATTGTTGTCTTTTGAATGCACAATATTGTTGGAAGAAATGGTTCTTATAATATTTTGTGAATTTGCAAAATTGTACTCACATTAGTATGTTATTTTGCCCAAGTCCTTCATGATTAAAGATTCAAATCAAACCCATCTTTCATTAGGATGGGTCAAAATTAATTAGCCCTTTTATATAGGATTCATGTGGAAGGCAAAGGACATTTAAACCTTCAAATTCCATAATTGGTCGGTTGTAGATTACATACAAAGGATGCAACCCTTTGTTAATTTCTGTGGATCAGATAGAAATTTGGCATGCATTCTTGAAGTGTAGTTTGCACTAGCTTTCAAAATTGTTGCAACAAATGGATGATCCTTTTTTGTGGTAAGACTTTATGACAATCCTTATCTAGTGCACAAATTTCTTCCTCTTGTCATGGAAGTTTTTGGGTGTTTTCATCAACATTCCAACAATTTTTTTCATCAGCACATTAACATGGTGTGGACAACAAAAAACATCAAAGGCCCTTTTTTTTAATTGGTGTTATGTTCATTTTATAGATAGAGAGTGTCGATGATGACTTTACAAAGAGAGCGCATGCTATCTTCATCTTCATCTCAAGGCACGCTGTTATTGCAAAGAGGGTTCTTTTAGGCTTAAAGTTTTATTGGGTTTACTTCCCCTTTCTTTAGTTGATATGCTTCAAGCGACTAGTGGAAGTTTGGGTATTTAGTGGTTCCCTTGCTTCCTTTATGGCCCAGCTCTTTTTGGCTATCTTGGGTGCCTTCTTTTTATCAAGTTTGGCAGGGTTTCATCATCATTTTTTGTATTTGTTTTTATTATTTGACTGACATAACAGCTACAAAAACTAATTCAATGTCTAGAATGGATGTACCCAAAACAAATGTTATGATAACCTTGTGGGTGGGTTTTTTGTTTTGCAAAATGTCCCTTTGCAAGGCAGGCCTGTATGTATGGTGAGGCCTTCCACCAATATGGTGAGAATTTACATTTTGTAATTCCTACCATAGAATTTGGGAGCATCCATGCCCCTGCCCTCTCTCCACGCCAAACACAACTTGAAAAATAACCCCCCCTTGCCCATCCTCACTCCCACCCACAAGAAAAAAAAGGGAGGCCCCTTCACTCCATGATGCAACTTCTCATTGGTTGCATGCAATTTTTTTTCCTAAGCTTAGTTACCACTATTTTTGGCCTGGACTATTAGCCCTTCCTAAGAATATCCTACCTATTATGCTTGGTAATTCCTTGGCAATAGGGCATTGTACGCCATACCCAGGGTTTTTTTTGGGGGGGAACCAAATTTTGCCAAATTTTGATCTGAAAAATACAATTTTGACTTATACAAAGGATTTTCCATGGGAAAAATGGCCCAAATTCTGGCGAATTTTCAAAAAAAGAGTTTCTAAATCACCAGATTTTTATGATAAGTAGCCAAAGTATCAAAGTATTGGTTGGATTCATCTCTTTGGACTTGTTCTAAGAGTGGGCCCCAAAGTATGTCGGCATGCAAGGGTCTATTGTAAGCTGAATAATTGGTTCATGTGGATTGTCTTGTCCCCAATAAGCTGAAATTTGATCATAAAAAATTAAGTGGTCACAAAATTCACCATCTTCTGAAACACACCTTAAAGCACGCAAGGGTTAAGCAATAAGACCACAATAGGTAATTAATTCTTCTAGAATGGATGCAATCTTATTTGGAACGATCATGGTTGTGTCAATGAAATTACCATTGGATTAGGGTTACGTTAAAACACTTGAGTCTCGACCATGTTGGAAACAAGCTGAGGGATGAACAAGAGTCACCATGAAGTTGGACAAACTGAAAAACATTGAGTTCACAATACAAACAAGGGTACTTAAAATGCCATATGACCTTTGGTAATTAAAAAAAAAGCAGTGTTAAAAGGGGAAACTAAAACCCATGGGCTAGTTAGTTAGAGATCCCAAAAGATAA
>Ga0116230_10006290_pt1 | contig 11707 bp, 10 predicted proteins | sample S1TSphfallax_3_FD_88678 | JGI IMG/M metagenome (GOLD analysis project Ga0116230, IMG submission 88678) | Host-associated microbial communities from peat moss isolated from Minnesota, USA - S1T2_Fd - Sphagnum fallax MG | ecosystem: Host-associated > Plants > Peat moss > Unclassified | place...
TAAGGTGCGGTCCATTTCCGAGGCGCTCATTAATTGCTTTTTTTCGCGGATGGTGGCTTGAGACACTCCCACGATTCTACATAGCGGGGGGAGGAAGTGCTGGGTGGTGGTTTGGGGGGGCGGAAATGGGGATGGTTCTACAGGCGTTTACTTATGGCGGGTATGGCTCTGCAATGGCGACAATGCGGACACTTTCACTAAATGCTGCGCCGTTACACATGGGTGATCATCGCCCGACCCTCCACGTCTGCTACCCCGACCTCCTGACTTTTTTCGAACCCGACGGATGCCTCGGCGAGCATTGGATGGTGCTACCGTTAAGAAGTATGAGCACGACTGCTCTTGATGGCCTTCTGGACCCTTTGGCCTCTTCGCGGGACCCATCGGCACTGCGGCAAATTATTGAGTTCAGAATCTCCTCTGAAGTGCAGGCGCGCGTCGACTACTTGGCGAAACGCGCAAACAACGGAGAACTTACGCCCGATGAGGACGCGGAATATGAAGCCTTAATCGACGGCGCGGACCTGATCACAATTCTCAAATTGAAGGCGCAGCGCGTTTTGGCGGCGTGAAGTCTGAGTCCGTTCGCGAAAGCATCCGCAGGCGGGCTGGAGATCGTTGTGAGTACTGCCAGCTCCGACAAGAATACTGTGAGTTTTCTCACCATTTGGAGCACATTGTAGCCCGGCAGCATCTCGCGGCCGACAACCTCGACAACTTGGCCTTGGCCTGCCACTTTTGTAATCGCAAAAAAGGCCCAAACCTAGCCGGGATCGACCCTGTAACTTACCCACGAGCAGCCGCCAAGCATTTATCCTATGCCTATCCAACGATTTGTCTTCACGAGGAAAGCAGAACGCCACCGGCCTCTAGCTCTTGAGGCGCCCCCGGATTTTCCGTGCCAGCTTTTCAATCTCTTCGGTTTTGCGAAGCGAGGTAACGGGGACGACATAATTACCGGCGTGTTTGAGTTCGTCGCGCAGTTCTTCGGCGGCGGCGACCAGACTCTCCACGTCTTTCAACGCGTCGGCGTGCTGCTGGCGGGCGATTTCATCGCGCTGTGATTTGCCGTTGGGAAGCCGGGTATCGTCTTCATCAGCGGTCTTGGGAAGTGTGAGGCGATGGTCGTCCGGCGGGTCCTGCGAATCTGCCGCTTTTCCAGCCAGAGGCGTGAGCAGCAGGGCGGCCAGGGCGTGTCTGCGGGAGGGAGCCATCTGGTTGCTATCATAAGCCACTTACATGGAAGTTTTGGTTGGTGTGATTGGTCTGGGCAATGTGGGCCTGGGTACGCTGCAAATTCTGGCTGAAAATGGCGATGCTATTCGCGAGAAGCTGGGGTTTCCGATTCGCGTGAAATCGGTATGCAGCCGGAATGCGGATCAGAAGACGCTGCCGGTTTTTCCGCAGCCGGTGATCCGCACAAATGACTGGCGCGAGATTGTGTCGGACCCGGAGATCGACATTATTGTTGAAGTGATTGGCGGGACGGCGACGGCTTCACAGATTGTGGAGCAGGCGCTGAAGCAGCACAAATCCGTTGTGACTGCGAACAAGGAATTGATGGCGCTGCGCGGCGCTGATTTCTGGGACACGGCGATTCAAAACGGCGTGAACCTGGCGATGGAGGCGAGCGTGGCGGGCGGGATTCCCATCCACACCATTCTGCGCGAGGGCATCGCCGGCGACCGCGTGGTGGATCTCTATGGGATTTTGAACGGCACCTGCAACTACATCCTGACCGAGATTGAAAAGAGCAGCGCGAATTTTGAGGCGGTGCTGTCGGACGCGCAGCAGGTGGGTTATGAGGAGGCTGATCCGTCGGCCGGTGTGGATGGGTTGGATGCCCGGTCGAAGCTCGCGCTTCTGGCCGCGCTGGCTTATGGCGAGCGGCTGACTCCGGCGGATATTTATACCGAAGGGATTCGGCGCGTGATGCCGGTGGATTTTGAGTACGCGCATCAGTTGAAGCACACCATTCGGCTGATCTGCACGGCGCGGCAATCCGAGGAGGGGTTGTCGCTTTCGGTGCGCCCGACACTGGTGCCGCAATCGGCGATTCTGGCTCAGGTGCAGGGGGCGTATAACGCGATCTGGGTGCGCGGGAAATATGGCGAGGATACGTTTTATTACGGCCGCGGCGCGGGCGCCAAACCGACGGGCGTGGCCGTGGTGAGCGATCTGATGCGCGTGGCGCGCGAGATTCGTTACGGGAGTCCGGAACGCGTGAGTCCGTTCGCTCATGATCGGCTTGGGTCATATAAACCGACGCCGGTGGGCACGCAGCGAATGCAGTATTTCATTCGCTTCCGCGTGGAGGATAAGGCGGGAATTATTGCCACGCTGGCGACGATTCTGGCGAAACATAAGATTGGCATTGACGCGGTGCTGCAGTTGCCCCGCGAAGACTGGCGGAATCTGCCGTTTGTGGTGACGACGGAACCGGCAGCGGAGCAAGCTTTGCGGGATGCGCTGGTGGAGATTGGCGAGGAGGATTTTCTGGTGGAACCGCCGTTTGCGATGCCGATGGAGCGGGGGTTCTAAGGGGCTTGCGTATGTTAGGCTTTTAGATGACCAATCGTATCTTCAGGAGAGGTGGCTGAGTGGTCGAAAGCAGCGGTTTGCTAAACCGTCGTAGGGTCAAAAACTCTACCGGGGGTTCGAATCCCCCCCTCTCCGCCAGAGTCCAAGTCCAATCCCCGATACTCTGGTTACCAATCATGAAGTTAATTCGTAAACCGCCCGACACTTCCCACCTTTAATCGGAGCCGACCTGCCTCGAGTTGCCGTTTAACTGCTGATCGCTTCCCTTCAATGTTGATGTCATGGCCCAAGAAGTGAAGGAAACGCATGAGCCGGTCAACAGAAAATGATATTGACAGTCCACGCATGATGTTTGATGCGCGAGGTTGCCTGACACCCTCCGTTGTGGCTGAGCTTCGATGACCTGTTGCTATTGCACACCAGTCGCCGCGGCGGAGGTCCCCACCGAATTAGTCAGCGTGACCGTCACGGAGGCAATAGCACTCGAAGATCCGCTCAGCGTAAAAGGAATGGTCAGCGAAAACGCGCCGCCATACGTCAATCCGCTGCTGCTGGCAAACCAATTTGATAAGAGCGAAGACACATTCACCGTGAAATTCGTTCCATTGATCTGTGCTCCCGCCGCGGCGTTGAAGGTAAAAGTCGCCGTCTGAAGGTCGCGCGTGGTCGAGGTGGCCACCAGTTCCACATTGAAGCCGGTGGGGGTGAGATCGGTAATTTGCACGCTGCCAGCTTCAATGATAGGTGCGGCCGGAGCGATGGTGACCGATGACGACGCGGCAGTTTGGCTGCCTATGGTCAGCGTGATGCCAATGTTGCCTGCCACTGTGCCAGGATCAAACGTGGGGAAGGCGACGCTGGTGGTGCTGGCGGGAATGGTCAGGGTGGAGGATGCGGATTTGGTTCCTGTGCTGGATACGAATCCGGCGTCTCCCAGATAACCGGCGGGCAGGCCCGTGACGCTGGAATTCGGGGTGAGCGCAAGTGACAGCGTGCCGGTATATTCAGCGGAACTGGCCTGGCTGAGCTGCACAGTGGCGCTGGTGATGTTGGTTCCCGGCGCGACCGTTCCGGAAATATTGGTAAACGAGAACGTGGGCGTGATGGGTTCCGTTGTGGGTGGATTGATGAACAACGACAATGCCTGCGTCGCGCTTTGTGCGGGTGAACTGGTGTCCGCGACTTTCACAATGAATGAGAATGTGCCGGTAGCCGTCGGTGTCCCGCTGATAATGCCGGTAGACGCGTTTAGAGTGAGCCCGGCCGGCAGCAAGCCTGTCATGGACCAGGTGTAAGGGGGGGTGCCGCTTTGTGCAAGCAAGGTCGCCGTGTAGGCCAGTCCAGCGGTTCCGCTCGCCAGGCTGGTTGTGGTGATGGTCAGGCCGGTGCTGATGGAGACCGTGAAAGTCTGAGTAGCGGTTTGCGCCGGGCCGCCGCTGTCCGTCACCTTCACGGTAAACGTCGATGTGCCATTCGTGGTTGGTGTGCCGGTGATTGCTCCGCTGGATGTGTTCAAGGAAAGGCCGGCTGGCAGGATACCGGATGAAACGCTCCAGGTGTAGGGGGTTGTTCCGCCCGTTGCCGCAATGGTTGAGGAATAGGCAATGCTGGTGGTCCCATTCGGTAACGAGGCAGTGCCGATCTTTAGTGTTGCCGGAGCGATCACCAGACTGAATTGCTGGGTGGCCGTCTGCACGGGCGAACTGCTGTCGGTGACTCGGATGTTCACCGTGAATGTGCCGGCTGAAGTCGGCGTGCCGCTAATGACTCCACTGCTGCCGTTCAGGCTTGTTCCAGGAGGAAGTGTGCCTGAGGCGACGGCCCAAGTGTAGGGCGTGGTTCCCCCAAGCGGCTGCACGTTGACTGAATAAGCGCTGCCGACGGTGCCGCCGGATAGCGCCGCCGGATCGATGGTCAGAGTGGGCGCGGCAATTGTGATTGTGTATTGATTCGTGGCCGATTGAACGGGCGAGCTGCTGTCACTTACTTTTATGGTGAAGGTGGAAGACGCGGCGCTGGTGGGTGTGCCGCTGATGGAACCGTTGCTGCCGTTTAACGATAGTCCTGCCGGCAGCGATCCGGCGCTGACGGACCAAGTGTAGGGCGACGTGCCTCCCTGCGGAACCACGGAAGCGGAATACGCCGTGCCGACGTTGCCGCTGTTCAGACTCTGTGTGGCGATGGTCAACGGTGTTAGACCGGACAGCGCTACAGTCTGCGTGCTCCCCGGGGCATTATTTGAATTGTCGGTAATGGTCAGCGTTGCTGAACTGCTGCTGGAAGAGGAGCTGGGCGTGAAGCTGATGGAGATGGTACAGGAAGAGCCGGCAGTAAGACTGCTGCCGCAGCTGTTGGCGAAGATGCCAAAGTTGCTGGCGTTGTTGCCTCCGATGGTTGTGCTCGCGATGTTCAATGTTCCGGTGCCCGTGTTGGACAGCGTTATGGTTTGCGGAGCTGTGCTGGTGCCGAAGCCCACAGATGTGGGGCTGAGCGAGGCAAGGGGGAGTGCAATACCCGTCCCGCTTATCGATGCGGATTGCTGGCTGTTCGCCTGGTTCCCGGCGTTGTCCGTCACGATAAGCGTGGCCGAACGGTTTCCGGGCGCCGTGGCCACCATCGCGATGGAGATGCCGCAGCTTCCACCAGCGGCCAGGCTTGTGCCGCAGTTGTTTCCGCTGATAGCGAAGTCGCCGGGGTTGGCGCCTGCCAAGCTGACGCTGGATATGCTGAGCACACCCGTTCCGGGATTGGACAGAGAGATGGTTTGAGCCGACGTTGACACACCTGTGTTGGCGCTTCCCAGATTGAGAGAAGTCGGGGACAGGGAAGCCTGCGGAACCGCCACGCCGGTTCCAGACAACGTGACTTGCTGCGGGCTCCCGTTCGCGTTGTCCATGACGATCAGGGTTGCGGAACGTGCTCCAGTCGCGGTGGCATCGAAGGTGACGGAGATACTGCAATTGCCAGCTGCCGGCACGCTGCCGCCGCAGTTGTTAGTGGTTGCGAAGTCGGACGCGTTTGTTCCGCTGACGGCGATGCTGGAGATAGTCAGCGTGCCGGAACCGGAATTGCTCAGCGTGACCGATTGAGCCGCTGATGTGGTGCCAATATTGCCGTTGCCGAACGTCAGAGCATTAGGTGTAACGTTCGCGGCGGGCACGCCGACGCCGGTTCCGGTGAGGGTGACCGCTTCAGGGCTGTCGCCGGCGCTGTCGTTGAATATCAGGCTCGCTCCGCGAGACCCGGTGGCCGTGGGATCAAACGTGACGGACACATTGCAGGAGGCGCTGGCGGCCAACGTGGCGGTGCATGTGTTCGCGCCAATTGCGAAATCTCCAGGATTGCCGCCGCCAATTGTAATGCTGTTGATGGACAGCGTGCCGCTGCCGCTGTTGGTCAGCATCACGGTTTGAGCGACCGTGGCCGCGCCGACGTTTGAGTTTCCAAAGCTGAGCGCCTGGGGCGACAACGTGACGGCTGCTACACCGGCACCGGTTCCATTCAACGGCACGGATTGCTGGGTGCCCGGCGTGCCCCCGGCGTTATCGGTGATGTTCAAAGACGCGGTTCGCGCTCCCGTTCCCGTTGGCGTGAACGTGATGGAAATAGAGCACGTTCCATTCGCCGAAATGCTTGTGGTGCAGGTGTTGGCGGAAACGGCGAAGTCGGCTGGATTGGCACCGCCAATGGAAGCGGCGGTCACGGTCAAGGGCGCGCTGCCGGAATTGGTGACGGTGACCGATTGCGCGCCCGCGGTGGTGCCGATATTGGTGCTGGCAAATGTGAGCGAAGGCGGATTGAGCGACACACCCGGAACAGCGGCGGCCACGCCGGTGCCGCTCAGGGTGATAACTTGCGGGCTGTCGGCGGCGCTGTCGGTCAGCGTAATGGTGGCGGATCTGGGACCTGTCGTGGTAGCGGTAAAGGTGGCGGAGATAGCGCAAGAGGAGTTCACGGCGAGGCTGGTTCCGCAGTTGTTTGTGGTCGCGAAGTCGCCTGGATTGGTGCCGCCCAGGACGATGCTGGTAATCGTGAGCGGTCCGGTTCCCGAGTTCGTCACATTGACGGATTGAGAGGCGCTCGTTACGCCGACGGTGCCATTGCCGAAAGCAATATTATTGGCCGATAACGTGTCGGTCGGCACGGCCACTCCGGTTCCGTCGAGAGTAATCGTTTGCGGATTGGTTGCACCATCGTCGTTGACTTGGAGCGTGGCGGTGCGTGCGCCGGACGCGGTTGGATCAAACGTGACCCCGATGTTGCAGGAGGCGCTTGGGGCCAGTGTTGCGCCACAAGTGGTCGCGCCGGCGCTGATGGCGAAGTCGGTGGAATTCGCTCCGGAAATAGCTGTGGCGGAAATATTCAGCGTGACAGTCTGGTTGTTCGTCAACGTGGCCGTTAAGGCGGCTGAAGTGACGCCGATATCCGTATTGGGGAATGTGAGCGGTGACGGCGTCAGCGTCTGTGCCGAAGCCACTGCCGTGAATGCAATCAAGACACTGACGAGCGTTAGGCCCCGCTGATAAGTCTGTCGCATGTCTAGTGAGGTGCTTCGGCGAGTCTCATCAGGGACAAGCCTGCCGGCCGGGAGAGCAGAAATGTATAGCCGTCTCGCAGCGAGAGCAGCGTGCTGATTCCGCCAGGCTCCTGATTTTGTGAAAGCTGGCCGGTTCGCAGATCAATGGTCCAGATTTCGCCGCGATTCAGGTTGGCGGCCAGTATCCGTTCGCCGCCTCTGGTGGACATCAGTTGATCGGCGTCGATGTCTTGCGCCAGGACGCGATAGCTTGTCTCCGAGCCTTCGATATTCGACAACTCGACCAGCATTTTCTGAACGGTATCGACGAGGGCGAGGTTATGGGTTTTCGAGATGAACGAAAGTGCGCGCGCGCTGAAACTGGTTTCGACGGGAGCGCCGGAGGCCAGGACCAGCCTGCCGGTGGGCAGCAGCGCTAACACCACTTCGCCGTCATCGGAAACAGCCAGCTTTTCAAAGGCGGAGAAGGGTAATTTGAGGCTCCTGGCGATGATGGGTTCGGCGGGCAGATGAGTGATAACTTGCAGACTCGAAGAAGCTTGGGAATAAAGAAGCGCGGCATCTCCGCGCGGACTGAAGGTCACGCCATCGGCATGGGGCAGGGCACCGGGGATGGCGATTAGATCCTGGCTGCCCAGCGACCAGACGGCAAGCGAATGATCGGAGGAGTTTTGTTCCACCAGAGCGTACTGCTGCCGCGGCGGCAGATAGAGGCGTTTGGTGCTGTCCGGGCTTGCAAGCGGTTCGCCGAGTTTCACGGCTTTGGCGCTTGTGAACAGAGGACTGACTTCATTTGCACCGGGACCAAGAAGATACCCGGCCACGGGTGCCGCAGCGATTGCAGTCTTCCGCGAATGCGGGGGCGAGTGGTCTTCAGTATGCGCAAGTTCAGGCTTTAACCCGACCGATGCAATCTGCGCGCAAAGGCTGCCGCAGAGCGAAAAAAGAAAAACAGATTTCATGCCGCAATTAGTGAGGCGCTCCAACACTGCCTCCGCTTCCCGTGCCGATAGTGGCCGTTGTCGATGATGTGCTGGATGTGGAGCTTCCGCTTCCATGGCCGGCAAGTGCAATGCCAATTCCGGCGGCTGCCGCCACGGCCACGCCCACCAGAATGGCGATTGTCTTACTCGACATGCCCGTGGAGCCTTTGGCGGCTCTGGTCGAAGCGTCTGGTGTCTGCTCCGCTTTGAGCACGTTTGTCAGTGAGATGGTCGCGGTGGCTGACAGTGAGCGAAACGAAGACTCCACCGTGAGCTGGAACTGGCCCAGGCTCAACGGCTTCAATCCATCCACGGTGGCGCGCCCTGTCGCATCCGTCAAGACAGAAATGGAGCGCAAACCGTTCGAGAAGGTCACGCTGGGTCCGTCGGTGGGAGAAGAAAATGTGACCGATGCACCGGAGATCGGAGTGTTGCGCCCGTCGCGCACTTCCACCACGGGCTGAACCGCCCGCTTCTTCTTGAGGATGTTGATGCCGTCCTGTCCCTCGATCACTACAATTTGCAGCGGACCTCTGGGTTCAGGGTCGCCGGGCTGCCAGGGTCTTACTACTTCGCCAGGCTTGGGAGGCGGAATATCCTGTGGCGCAATCGCTGGGGCAGCCGGCGCTGCGGGATCTTGCGCTTGGAGGGAAGGACAACGCAGGATTGAAATTATCAAAGCCAGCGCGAACATTGCGGGTCGAAGAGTAAATCTCATTGCAAACCTGATACTCCCAAGAAAGTATCAGTTTATAGGGTAGGCCGGGGAGGTGCTCAGGTGAAAGTACTGCCGGTTGCTATTGCCAGCGAAGCAGGAAAAAATGATGACCGCAAAGCTCACAGCGGTAGGGAAGAAAGATGAATCGAATGGCGCGTTCCAAAGAATTGCGCCACCCTACCTTGCGAAATTCTATCGAGCGGCAGTGCGGGCAGTGAGCCCTTAAAACGGCCGCTACTTTTGGTGTCATTGGTGGCTGCTGGTTTAACCGAAGTCTTAACCCTGAGTAACGGGAACTGCGGTGCGCCAGCCGACACCGGGCTGGGTGGCTGTTAAAGTTTTGCGTGCGGATTGCTTCTTCAGGGCGATGGCGGCGCGTTCTTCTTTGCAGGTTCGGGCATAGCGGCACATCTCTTCTTCGGAATAGGTGAAGGAATGCTCCATGCTGTTTTCACCGCCGCTGTTTTCGTTGCGCTCCAGTAATTCCCAGCAGAGCAGCGGGAGTGCCTGCATTTGGATACCGTAACGGCGCGCCAACGCCAGGTCAGCGCGCACGCTGAACTGAACCTTGGGAGCGCCTACCGGTGAGGTTTCAAAGTTGAACACGCGGAATCCAATGTCCTGTTTGAAGCCCGTGAGCATGAACTGTAACTTGGGTGCTTTTCTCTGCACACCAAGACTTGTTGCGGCGGTCGCCAATTTGAATGACATATCGATTCCCTCCGAGAGCCTGCGCTGAAGCCGCTAGTGCGGGTTGGCTAAGAAGGAACAAACCGGGAAACCCGACTTAGTTCGGGAAGTCCGGAAGCGAGCAGGAGTGCTCTTGTTTGAGTATTTCACGAAGCAAGTCTTTTGTCAACAATAAGATGCGGCAACCTGATACCACTTTGCATCAGCACCGTGAATAGGCTTCGGCTAGAATCGTCTTACCTTGATAACAACATTGCGTCCTTTTTTGTTTGCAGCCGGCCTGTTGATGCTGGGCCAAAACTCTTTTGCCGCTTCCACCGTGCTGCACGCGGCCCGCGTGCTGGATGTCGCTCATGGCACGGTGATTAGTCCGGGCGAAGTGCTTGTGGACGGAACAAAGATTGTGGAAGTTGGCCAAACGGTCCAGCGGCCGGCGGGCACCGAAGTTCTCGACCTGGGTGATGTCACGCTGATGCCCGGTTTAATCGATGTTCACGTTCATCTGTTTTTGCACCCTGGCGCGGAGGACTTGCAGACGGTGGAAGAATCGGTGCCGCAGCGAACGATACTGGCGGCACTGGCGGCGCGTGACGATTTGATGGGAGGCTTTACCGCCGAACGCGACATGGGGACGGAAGGCGCTGGATCGGCGGATACAGCAGTCCGGAATGCCATTGACAAAGGGTTGATACCAGGGCCGCGTCTGCGCATCAGCGGCAATGCGGTGGATATTCTCGGCGGCCATGAAGACGCCAACAAATACAACCCGGCACAGCATGTGCTGTCGAATGCCGATTACGCCAACAATGCATCGGAAATCGTCGCGGTGATGCGCGAGCAGTACAAAGAGGGCGCGGATTTCACCAAGATCTATGAAACCGGCAGAGACCGTTACGTTGATGGCGAATTGCACACGCCTTACCAATACTCGGAAGCGGAGCTAGTGACGGCCGTCACGGAAGCGGCCAGGGTAGGGAAGCGCGTAGCTGTGCATGCCACCGGCGAGCCGGGGACTGGCTTTGCGGTCCGCGCGGGCGTCGCCTCCGTGGACCACGCCTACCAGCTCTCGCCGGAGACCATGCGCATGATGAAAGAGAAGCAGATTTACGCCGTCCCCACTTTCACCATCGCCGAGTATTTTGCCGCGCATTCGGCGTCGGAAGGCGGGGCCGCCCGTCTCCAGGATGGATTAAGGCTGCATTACGCGGAATTCAAGAAGCAACTGGCGGCGGGAGTGCCCATGGCCGTTGGCTCCGATGTCGGGCCTTTCCCGCATGGCACCCAGGCCCGGGAACTGGTGCTGATGGCCGAGCATGGAATGAGCGCGGCGGAGGTCTTGCGGGCGGATCTGATTAACGGGGCAAAATTGCTCGATTGGGAGAATGAGATCGGGCAGTTGAAGGCTGGTTATCTGGCGGACATCATTGCTGTTCCGGGGAATCCGCTGACCGATATCAGCGCGGTGGAGCATGTGCAATTCGTGATGAAGAATGGCACCGTTTTCAAGTCGCACTAAAGCGCCGTTCTTCGCGTCTCATGAGACATTGTCAAATCGGCAGAAGGTTCAGAGCAGCCTCTATTTCGCCCAGTGTATGAAGATCGCCCTTTTTCGAACTGGCGGTGATGCCTTGCTCGTAGATGTGGCGCGCTCCGTCCACGTCACCGAGCTTCTCCAGAGTCTGGCCGCAGTGATAATAAGCCGCAACATAAGTGCTGTCGGCCGCGATCAGCGTCTTGAATTCGGCTGCCGCGCTTTTCAACTCCCCTGATTTTGCAAACTCCATGGCAAGGCCGTAGCGGGCAAAGCTGTTGTTCGGGTCCTGCTCCAGCATTTGCTTGAGAATATCGAGGCGATTCGTGGCCATGCGTTAACTGGCGTATTCTCGCAGCGACCGGGCGGCGTCTTCCACAACACCGGCGGCCTTAGCGGTATGCGTCTTTGCCGTCTTGGCCGCTTCCCCGAAATGATGCTGCGCTTTGCCGGCAATGTCGCCCAGGGTTCCTGCCACGTTAGCCGTAGCTTCTTTACCCTTCTTGATCGCCTGTTCGGCAAAACTGAGCGACCACGAAGCGCAGGCCGGAATTACCAGAGCAACTCCAAGAGCAGTCAAACCGCATCCCACACCGATCAGGGCAGCGCCTATCAAACCAGAATTACTTGTTTTTTTCATGGGGTGTTCCTTTCAAGTAACACGCTTAGTCTCTTGACGCTGATTCTATCGCTTTCGTTCGCAAAAA
>Ga0116230_10006291_pt1 | contig 11706 bp, 6 predicted proteins | sample S1TSphfallax_3_FD_88678 | JGI IMG/M metagenome (GOLD analysis project Ga0116230, IMG submission 88678) | Host-associated microbial communities from peat moss isolated from Minnesota, USA - S1T2_Fd - Sphagnum fallax MG | ecosystem: Host-associated > Plants > Peat moss > Unclassified | place: USA...
AAGACATCATCCATGTAAGAAATTTGAAGATCCATGTACCTTGCATATATGTTAGCTTAGCACAATTCAACAACAATTACAAACACACACACACACACACACACACACACAAAATAGCCCCAATGTTGGCTAAACTTAATGTATTGATTTTGTGCCTCCAACATTGATATCACACATGAAAGGTCCAACATTACTTATAATTAATCACATAACAACTTGAGGTTATTAGTAGCTTGTGCATTGGTGGGTGCATCTTGATGCATCTTGGGGACCAAAGTTTTATACTCCATTAAAACACTCTTAGTTGGGAGTACCATCGAAATCCACTTTCTTTTTATATTCATAAAAAGCGACCACCTTTTGTTTCCACCATGTTAGCAAGATCAACAAAGTCTTGTGTTCTTTTGTGGTTATGGAAAAAAAGTCATAAAAGCCTTGTGAAACATTTTCAATCTTGCCCATAGTGCCTAGCTTGGAAAGAATTTGCACTACCAAGTTGATGTGATGTTGATACAATGCACCCCAATTAGGAAGGTGACATTTTTATCTTTCAAAAAATATTATTTGATACACATGTTTGCATTATGCATTACACCATATACAAAAATATCTAGTAATCCATTATATTTTATCTATTACTTTGAATTTATATTAATTTAATTATAAAAAATTGAAGGATAATAAAATGCAAATAAAATCATTAATTTTGATTGTGGGATTCTTGAATTAACATTAAATGACTTTCAATTAATCCAAAGCTTTTTTCCTTGGTCATGGTGTTCTAGCATTGGCTTAAATATTGGTTTAAATATATTGTTATTCAAGTAATACATTATATATATATATATTGTTGATTCATTTTAATACATATAATATCTTCATATTTATTTGAAATAGAATAAGAATTGATTAAAAATATTGATTAAAATTAAAATGTATATATAAACCTATTGTTATGTATAGTGTAATTTGTTTATAAACTTTATTCTTATTGAGAATTTGAAATTTCGAAAAAGTAAGTTAAATTAACATTGTATATTTTATTAATGCATGTAATTAAATATTATTTCTTTGCAAATTGAAATTTGAAATATAAGTTATTAGTGTTATGTAAATTAAAACCCCGTAAATTTTAATTTACAATGTATTTAATGATGATATATTTAGTTTATTAATGTGTGAAATTATTATTATTTTCATTTCTAGAGATATAATATTTGCATAATTATTTTAACTTGGTAGAAATTTTAATGAAACATTAAACATAGTTGAAAAACATTCTCAACATCATAAACAACAAAAATTATATATTGGACCAATGCAAAATGGTTAATATATTTAAATGAAAGTATTGTGAAATTAGCCACATTGGTGTAAGGTAAACATGAACAAAGTTTAGAAGTGTATTTACAATACCTTCACTGTGTTGTGATAATGTCATTAACCATGAAATAAATGAATTTTTTTAATATACTTATTCCATGTTCAATATATCATGTCATGTCTAGATGATCACTTGTTGATTATAAACAATGTTTATGTTTCTTGCTTTAAACACATTTGAAAAGGCACATCGGATATTTGGTAAGATGAGCATTTTTCCAAGCTTTGGATGCAAGTGTAAACATAGGACGAGTTGCTAGTTGCAATAAAAGCTCATAGCCAAGGCTATCAAATTGAGTAAATTGTCAACACTAACCAAGCTAAACAACCTAACCTAGCATAAGCAATAGCCTAGTAAGCTACTTGTTACATAACCTAACTAACTAGCTAGTAGCCTAACAAAGGTGTACCTAGTAGGCTACCTATGTAATGTAGGCTTATTATGTAGTGAACTCATTAGTGTAGACCTTCTAAGTGTGGTATCCTAGATGGTCTAGGTAGGTATTCAAGGTGGTCTAGTTTACTAGGTAAACTTTTAGCTATGTAGGTAATTTACTAACCTAGGTCACCTAGGCTAGTAGCCTAGGCCACCTAGGCCTACTAAGCATTTATAATAATTTAATGTCTATTCCCTTTTGTATTATAACATACTAATTTTGAATTAAAATACATCTAAAATTCCTTTGAATAAATGAATGGTTACTTAAGATTCAAAAAATATAAATGTTGTATAAATATCAACTTTTAACTTAAAATATTTTAATTGAATTTTGAAATATAAATACTTAATATTATGTACGATTAGTCAATGTAATTTTTAGTTATATGTAAAATTTATTTTAAATATATCAATGTGTGGATTTATTTTTAAAAATTCATTTTTACACATATAATATCTTAATAACTATTTTATGTTAGTAATTTGAAATAAATTAAATATAACTTTTAAACATTTTCAAATTCATAATTGATAAAAATTGTTTAATAGACCAATGCAAAATCATTGATATATGTAAATGAAGGTATTGTAATATTGGCCATGTTGATGGTATGAGGTTTATTTCAACAAAATTTTGAAGTGCAACTGCATTCCCTCATTTGAATGATAATTTCATTACCTTTTACCATCAATGCGACCAACTTGACAATATCCTCATTTACTTGAATCAATATGTATGGCATGATATATTGGGCATGGAATAAATATTTTTTAAAATATTCTTTTGTTTATGAGTTTGAATTTTTTTTTAACAATATGTATTTTTTAAGTAAAAAAATTAACAATTAAAAAAAATCAATATTCTAAATGTATAGGAATAAAAAAAATTATAATTCCATACGTTAATTAATTAAATATACCATCATTTGATATAAAATTAATAAATTACATTGATTAAACATATATAATATTAGGAATTTATATTTCAAAGTTCAATACAAATATATATTTGTTTTAATTTGATAATTATGCAACATTTATATTTTTTGAACCATAAATAACCATTCATTAATTCAAAGAAAAATTGCATGTATTTTATCTTAACAATAAATAAATAAATAAGATTTGAATATATTTTAATACAAAATGTATATATATATATATAATTATCAGAAAATTATTGATCATATATGGCATTATTTGATATTGTATAAACTAAATTACTTTATATAAACAACAACATATTTAAAGACCAATATTGTAGCCATCATAAAAAAAGAATTACATAAGTACTTGTGTTACATAAAACTAATATATGGGAGAGGTGTCAATTTTTGTTATTACGTGAACCATTAAATAAAGGTGACATCATGTGCTAAAAAAATTCTTTCAATGGTCATTAAAATCTTATCAAACAAGAAACTTTCAATTTTTATTTTCTTAAAATATGTTTGCAACTTTAAGAAGGGAAAAACATAATTATATACATCATTGGAGAAATGTTCAAAATGAACTTGCAATTTGTTGATTTAGAAAAAAATTGAATTATGACAATAAGTTATAAATTACACATCAAACCCTAAACCCCTTACCATAATGTGATTAATTTTTCATAACCTTTATGTTATACATATTAACAAATAATTTTGAAAACATGAATTTCATGATATATTGTGGGGGGATCAATTATTCAAAAAACATTTTCTTCTTTCACGGTGAATGAAAATATTTCAATATGATGTAATTATTGCATTTAAACTCCATAACTTTGTTCAAGTAAACCTTCTATTGGATCAATGTAACAACTTTGTAGAACCCCCATTTAATTGAATCATTATGTTTTGCATGATATAGTGAGCATGGAATAAATATTTTTTTTAAATTATTTTGTTTCATGGTTTACAACATTATTACAAAATGATGCGGGTATTATTTTCCTTCGACATTTTGTTAGGGCTATATAATACCCCTCCAAATTCCAAAATATATGTTATGGAGCCCAAAGGATTTCTAATGTACCTTAATAGAAGTATTGCACAAGCATTGAATAGTAATTTGGGCATGAGTAATACCCCTTTGAGAGCATGTACCAATTGTCTTTTGCCCATGGTGTTTATAGAATAGCATCATAAGGGTATTGCTTTCCTTTTGGGTTTGAACTTTTCATTTTGGGGGTAACGAAAGGTTTTTTTATTTGAAACCAAGACTATAATCATTTTTTTAATAACTTCATCAAGCATACATATAAGAATATGTGAGAATTTATTTTTAACCATTAACACAAGATGTTGTAAAATGAAAGTAAAATGCCTTAAATAAAAAAATATGAATGACGTGTTACAAAAATGTGCCAAAAATGCTCAAGTTTAAAATAACCCCACCGTAAAATGGGGAACATGTCATAATGGTAAATGTGTGACCTTGCTTCAAAAATAATAAACTACCTTAACATTCAAAAGTTCAAAATAACACCCTAATCAAAATGGGGATAAACTATAAGTTATCTACATCATTACTATAGGGGGATGGGATCCCATTGGCCCTCCTATATTATGACGATGCAACCTCTACATCTTGGGTGTGTTGACACGTAAATACCCTGCGATTGGCCAACATTGCCTCCACAACATCAACCACAAACACCTCCTTAGTGGTTTCTCGAACCCTAAAACAAATAACACAATTACATATGAAATTTGAAATTCAAATAAAATTGAGTATGACATTGTTAAAACTTACTGGTTCCAATAATCATTTCTAATTCATGGTATTGTGTAAGAAAGCCAATTTCCTTACATTGTATTGTCTTATTATATGCAAACTTCTAGTCTTGCTCCATCCAAGTGCTTTTGAGCACCTTTGCATACCTAGCTCAAGTCGTTCGAATCACAACTATAAGGTCCTTATTGTACTCCACCTTGGCTTGCATGTTGAGAGGGATGGACCCCACACTCCATGCAGTCATGCCAAGAAGTTGAAAAATGTGGCTAGAGGCTAACTTAATAAGAGTGGGCTTAGGAACCTTAAGTGTCCTACAAAGCAACTTGGAACCTATCCCATTTTAGGTTTGTGTGCCTCCTAGCGTTAGCAATTATTTGCTCATTACAATAGAACCATGCTAGAGGATTGCTCAAGACTTGCACATTCATGGCCATGCAATCTTGATGTTCAAGCCTTCTTCCTAAGCAGATGGACGTTCAAGCTTGTTCGATTCCATATCCACATTGTGGTGTGCCCATAAATCTTGTACCAAGTTGTACTTGGCCATATAACATGCATCACACCCATCAACCATGTAAGTAAATTTGGGCCCACCCTCTAGGATAACTAGGGGAGGGGCAATTGCATTTGAAACCAAAATAACAGAACCAAAAACGTAATGTGAGAATTAACATTTTGGATGAAGGTTATCCCTTGCATTCAAGATTAAAACACATAATAAGAGTATTATACAAAGGGATAAACGAACAAAAACACAAGATGAGGATAAGGCTGGAACTGAGTGTTCAAATTTGCAAAAAAATGAAGCTAACCCTTAAAAAAACAATATCACCTAAAAAGCCTTGAAGTATTGCCCAAATAGTTAAACCAATAAAAAATGCCCCACCCATCTTCTCACATGGAGAATGAAGGTGAGGCAAAGGTTTGAAGACCATGTAATTAATGAAAGTATCATAACAAAAATTTTGATAAAAAAAACTCCACCCATCCTCTTTACTTGAGAAGATGGGTGGGGCAAATAATTAAAAGAAGTAAAGTTCAATGTGTCACCTCCATCAATTTCAACATGAGGTTAAACATTATTTTGTTCCAACATTGTAGTATGAGCCACAATTTTTTGCTCCTTTATCATGTCAATCAATTTTTGCAATTCAACCTCAATTTTATTAACATTTGTTGTAGATTTTTCTCCAACATCAACACTAGCTTGCATTCGCTCCTCCACATTCCCACTTGAAGCCAATGTAGCCACATTTTAAACACCAACTTGTGCTTGTTGATTGGAGGCATCAATCCTTTTTTTCTTTCGAATTTCCATCTACCAAAAACAAAAAGAGAATGGATGCAAAACAAGGACTTCAAGTAGTAGAAAACAAAAAAAAAGACCACCATAGTTGTGCAACAACAAAAACCAAGAAGAGGACCAAGGCAAAAGCATAAGACCAACTTTCAATGGAGGTAGCAACTATGAGTTGCATTGCAACAAAATAAAAAAAATAATGATGTGGGAAATTTCATGTCGTTGTCCTCTTCACCATGGAGTTGTGTTGCAACAAAACAAAAAACAATGACATTGCGCTAAAATAACATGTCGTTGTTGTCATTGTCCTCTTTGCATTGAATGGTGTTGTAATAACAAAAAAAATGAGAACGCAAGATCTCTTGCATTGTCATCCTTTTCGTTGCGGAGCTCCACTGAAACAAAACAAAAAAAAATGATAACACATTGAAACAACACGTCCTCCTTGTCCTCCTCTTTGCACTAAGTGGAGCTGTAATTTAAAAAAATGACGACTAAAAAAAAACACCAAAGAAAAGGGAGAGGAAGCTTACCTTCAAGGTCTTCGCCTCTACAAGCTCTTGGCCACTATTCCCCTCTCCACACTTTTGAAAGTCCTCCCTTCTTTAGGTTCATGAAGTTATGGAAACTCAAAGCATTCAAAGTTAAACCCTCATGTAAGCTTGCAAATAAACCCTAAACCCAAATACTCAAGCTGTTTTTATTTCTCAAACACTAGGGATGGAGGTGAGTGGAAAAAAGGAATGAGGCACAAAGAAGCAAAAGGAGGGAGGCAAATAGGAAGGTGGGAGGAAGGGCAAAAGGAGGGAGGTAGATGGGTTGGTGGGAAGAAAGGCAGTAGGTATGTTGGAGGGGTAGGTAGGAGTTGCCAAAATATAATATGGGGTTAGGGGTAGCCAAAAAATAATAATCAAAAGGGATGCCCAAGAGAAAAAACAATGAGCTAGGGGGGAAAAAGTATGAAGAAAAAAAGGCCCAAAAGAAAATAAAAATTATTAAAGTGTAAATTCCCCCCCTTGGGGACAATTTCATCCCATCCACGAAATCCCAAAATGGGATTTTTTGGATGGTGCATTAGTGGGTGCTAAATCACTCAAACCCAAAATTTGCATGCCCTTGGACCATATTGATTGTTATTATTTTCAACTAGTGTGAAGCAAAGTCGTGCAATTCTCCTAAAAATTTCAACCTTTGGTTTGGGATTTATACATAGTAATTTCTCAAACTTGTTTTATTTCACTAAATGTTGGATTGATGCTAAGAAAAATACTATGAAGGAAAGAGACCTCCACTTTGATCAAACACATGGAGAAGTTATCAATATATTTAAAGTATCCATAAAATACCCCAAACTAGGGGTTATGAACCCTAGTTTTTTCAAACTAGGGATGGGATTTTAAAAAACAAGATGAAAATAATACATAAAAACAAAAGAGGAGACCAAACTAGTTTTCCCACATAAATTGATTCTCACAAAGTTTCACCCCTATTTAGATGTACCTTACATGCACCTTCATCCTACACATATTCTTCATTAATCAAATTCTATCAAAATAATATCCCACCATTGCAACAAAAGGTGTCCTTGTACACCAAATGATTTCACTGGATTTTGAATGAATTCATTGGTCTAGTGAACATGGACTAGTGAATTGCACCCACATTTTGTAATAGTGCACAAATGTTATGAACTGATGATGTTTAGTGCCATTAAACAATACCTAGTTACAATGACTTTATGGCTAAACTAAAATTGTGGTTGCAACAAATATTATAAGGTCAAACTAGGAACAAAACACATACTGACTTAAAGGATAAATTTAATATTGAAACCAAGGTTGGGGAAATTGTGTTGTTTTGTGCTCCACATGTACACCTATAACATGAAAGAAGACTTTTAGAGGTGAATAAAAGTATGAAATAAACGTAGACAAATGTAGTAAACACATGAAACCTCTTAAAACCATTTGTAAAGAGTCATTTCTATGGGCTTGAGTGACCCAACACCCACTAGTGCACCATCCAAAAAATCATGTTTTTCCTTTCCTACCTCCTCCCCTCCCTTTTCCCACTCATAATTTCTTCTTCATTCTTTGGGATTTTTTCATTCTTCTTTTTTTGGTTTTCCTTCTTATTTATTTATTTAGTTTTGCGTAGATTTGTTTGAGGTTTTTGTGACCTCTTTGTTTCTTTAATTTTATCTTGTGTCTTTATTTGATGTTTTGTGGTCTCTTTGATGTTTTTGTTTTGTTTTAAAAAAAATCTTTGTGTGTATGTTTTGGGTTGTCTGTGTGGAGTTGTGGAAACACTACAACAAAAGGTGTCCATGTATGCCAAGTGATTTCACTGGATTTTGAGTGAATTCATTAGTCTAGTGAGTGGGGATTACTGAATTGCACCCACATTTTGTAATAGTGAAAAGAAGGACAAGAGCAAGAAAAAAGGGTGGAAAGAAACGAAGAGGAAGAGCAACTAGAAGAGGTGAGCATCTTCTAGTCTAGCCTTTATAAACCAACAATGGTAGTAGAGGTTTGTTGCCATTGCCATGAACTTTCGATTCTAGTAAAGGTTTATTACCTTCACCAACATATTTTGGTATTTAAAAAAGATATTCTATTTATTATTATTATTATTATTATTTTCTTTCAATTAATTTTCCTATTTTTTTGATCATTTTTTTAATATATATTTTTCTAGCATTTCATTTTTTTCTAAATTTCGTTCCAGTTTTATTTTTTAAAATTTTTTTATACCATTTCAAAAATTTATTTATATCTTGTTCGTTTTTGTTTATTTTTTCCCCCTTTTTTTGGAGTTTGAAAGTTTTTGTTTTTTTGGGATTTTCTTGGATTTTCTCCCCATGTTTTTTCTTTTCTCTTAATTTTTTTATTTTTTTTGCTTCTTGTACTTTTTAAAATTTATGGTTTTATATTTATATATTTCATTTTCTGAAATTTTAAAAATAAATTTTTATCTTTTTAAAATTTCTTTTTTGGCTTTCTTAATATATATATTTTTGGAGTTTTAAGATTTCTGTTTTCTAAGGTTTTTTCTAGATTTTTCCCTTTTTTTCTTCTTTTTTCTTTTTGCACTTCTTGAAAATTTTGGTTTTATATTTCTTGTTTTATTTCTGGTTTTCATTTTTGAAATTAAAAAAAAATCTCTCTTGTTTATTTTTTCTTGTTATTTTAAGTGTTTTTAAAATAAAAATTTTGGGGTTTAAGAATTTCTTTTAATCTAGTTTCTTTTTTCTTTTTTTAGCAATTTTTTTTCTTTATCTCGTTTTTGATGTTTTGATGTTTTTTATTTTTATTTTTTGTTTTTTGTGATTTAAACAAATCTTATTTATCTTTTTCTTATTGTTGGTTTTATTTTTCCTTTCTTTTGGTTTTTTCAATATTGTTTTTGGGATTTTGTAATTATTCTCTTTTTTTTAATGTTTTGCATGTGTGTGGAAAAAGGTAAACCCATATTTTGTGTGTTAGGCAATTGTTTGAACAAAGACCCATGCTGCATGCGAGTGGGATCATTTTGAAATTATAGCCTACAAATAAAATTGACATCGATGCCCACATTGGTAAGAATAGCTTCTTCTAAGTTGTTCACTCTATTAAACATTCCAACATGGGGTGTGGGGTCCATCCTCCCCATGTAATGACCAAATTAAAAAAGAATGAGAATCTTGCTTGTTTAATTTGAGTTAGCAAGGTTTCTTATGCAATGGGCCTTAGAGATGTTTGGGATAGCCAAAATTGGACAATATCTTCATCTAAAAAGAAGTGTGAAAAGGAGGTGATTTGACTTGTGAATTACCATGAATTGGAAATGATTCATGGCTAGTAAGTTCCATCACATTCAATTTTCACTTCAAATTTGCATTGTGTTCCAAACATGTGTTTTCCAAACTATACTCATTGGTTTGTGTCTATGTCCACTTTAGGATTTGACGTACCACCAAGGAGGCCTTCATAGTTGATTCAATGAAGATAATTTTGGCAAATTAGCAATTATACACTTGACAATTGTTCAATTTGCACAAAATGCAATGGCACACTATAAGAGTGCAAATGGATTATCATTGAAATCTATTAATGAGAGTTTTAGTGAAAGTGAGGGTGAAAGCAATTAGCTTGACATTCCATTTTTGAACTAATACATATTTTGTACCACGTGTATGGCATCCATGAATTTTTTATGCCACATTTTCATAGACTAATTTAGCCTCCATGGATATAGCCCATTGGCATTGGAAATGAATGTATGTAAAGATATATAGTTGTAAAAAGTTTGAACTTTATTTGTATAGAAACAAGGTTACTAATATTCATATATAATGTATGTGCATCTTGCATTGAACAAAAAATTGATTGGATGTATTGCTAATACATGAGGGTCTTGCAATTATAGTCCAAATGTTTGTGGAAGTTCCATTGAAGTTTGAAGGCATGATTTTGTGCAATACCCTCATTATAAAAACAATCCTTTATTTCATAGTTAGAATTTTGAGATAGTTTATATATGCATAATGAGGGTATTGCACTTACACCTTTGCTATGCAATACCTTCTAGACATGACAAAACATATTTCATGAACCCTATCTTTAAATTTAATACAACCATAACGATATTACATAAACTTTCATCATTTTTTGGTCCATGCAATACCCTAACCCTTAAACTTAACCTTAATACACCCATGACAGTACTGCATAACCCCAATAGGATTAAGGTAAATCAAATTAGCATTACCTTAATAAGGGTAATGTAGATGTGAATATGGTTGGATATGATATTTGTATTATTTCCTTGGGGTATTGCATCGCTTTGATGAATGTAATGCATGTGGGAATTAGGTTGGATATGTTCAATGTGTCCATAAGGTATTGCATTGTTCAATTAGATGATATGAAATATAACCTAAACATGAGGGTATTGCATAAAACCAAAATAATCCAGTAATTGCATTTTTGAATCAAATGAGGTGAAATATATTATCTTGGGCATGAGTATTGAATAACAACAAAATAATTGGATGCATTTGCATTACTTTGATGAGGGTAATGCATGTGTGAATTGGGTTGGATATTATATTGTCAATGTGTCCATAGGGTATTGCATGGATGAAATAAATGAGATAAAATAATTATAACTAAGCCTACTTGGGTATTGCAAAACAATAAAATGATCTAATCCATTTGCATTACCTTAATGAGGGTAATGCATATGGGCAATAGTTGGATATGTTATTTCCAATGTGTTTTTGGGGTATTGCATTGTTGAATTAAATGAAATGAAAGTAGTTTAATAAGATTGAAGGTATTTCATTATAATAAATTTGTTATGTTCATGCATTAATCTTATGAGGGTATTAAAAAAAGAACCAGGTGCAATATGATATTTACCCTTTCCCATGGCAATATTGAATTTCAATAAAATCATTCAATGGTTGTGCATTACCTTTATGAGGGCAATGTGATGATTAATTTATTTATATATATTTTTACAAGTTGTGCTAAGGACATGGAAAAAAAATTTAATATAATAATTGTGAGGAAGTTCAATGAAGGTATTGCAATAACAATTACATTGGATTGATGTGGTTTGAGTAAAGATATCAATTTCATTTATAATACCTTCATATGGGATTTAATTGTTGAGTTTTATAGGGCTATAAAAAAGAAATCTAGTTGAGTTGCAATACCCTTCGTTGGGTCACTACAACATTTTTTTTTTATGCACCACCAAGCTCCTTGATGGACTCAACTATAAGTCCAAAGGTGAAAACAATGTAAAGAGAAGGAGTTGAAACGTGCTCCTTGGTTCACAACACTTTGGGGGTACAAGGGCGTGTTGAAGCTCCGGG
>Ga0116230_10006292_pt1 | contig 11705 bp, 6 predicted proteins | sample S1TSphfallax_3_FD_88678 | JGI IMG/M metagenome (GOLD analysis project Ga0116230, IMG submission 88678) | Host-associated microbial communities from peat moss isolated from Minnesota, USA - S1T2_Fd - Sphagnum fallax MG | ecosystem: Host-associated > Plants > Peat moss > Unclassified | place: USA...
TTCTTTTTCAAAAAAATCTAGTTTTTCTAATATGTTTTATAATAAAAATAATTTTAAAAAACTTTTGTATTTTTCTTTGATTAGATGCAGGTTTGAAGTTTGGAAAAAGAAGACAAAAGTATGATTTTTTTTCTCTTTCTTTTGCTCTCTGTTTTGTTTCTTATATTTTGTCATCTATTTTCTAATTTTCTTCTAAGATTATTTTACTGTTTGTCCCTTTTTTGTTTCATGTTTAAATATATTTATGTTATATTTTTTATTTTGTTTCTACTTTTAAGTATAATTTTTTTTTTAAATTGTCAAAGTGTTTTTTCTGTTTTTATTTTTTTTCTAGTTTTTTCCCTTTTTAAAATATATATTTTGTCTTGTCTTCTTCTTTTTTAATTTGAAATTTCTTGTGTTGTTTTAAAAAGATTTCTTCTCTTGTTTCTCATTTTTTTTCAACAATTTTTAGTTTTTTAAAATTAGTTTTTAGCTTCAGCCTGCCTGCAAACCCCAAAACCCAGCTGGATGGCCTCCTCCCCTCCGCCCGCCACCCCTCTTCCCTGATTCTCTATAACCGCCTCATCATCGTGTCACAGCAGCCACAGCTGTGACCTCATTTTCTTCTTCATCTTCTTGACGGATGGATGGACTGGACGGATGGACGGATCGACGACGGGACGGATGGATGGAAAGGATCATTTCATCCTGACGTCCTTTACTATATGTGATGTCCAACAATTAATGCCTTTTTCCACAGCCATTCAAGCACACAACAATCTGCAACTCACAAATGCCCCTTATAAATCATATAAGGGGTTCAACATTCCCAATCTCCTAGGGTGAATGCTTAACAATGTGGATCTTACAGAAAATATATGGCTATGGGGCAATTGATTATTGTGGGTTCTTTTCATGTTTATATTTTTGAATGCTGAATGGAGTGACAATGTGCCCTTGGGAGATCAGATTTTATAACCCCCATTTGCTCAAAGGGCACTAATTCTTGTTGTCGGCATGAAGATCTCTCTATAATATTTCTTCTTACACAATGATGGTGCACCTAAAGCTCTCCTAAACCAAACTTCTCTTGCTCCCCTGTTGTGGAGCTTTGCTGCAGTAGCTTGTCTCTTGTTCCAAACCTCTCTTTAGATGGTTTGATTGTGGGTTCTGGGAGTCAGATTTATATTTTTGTGGGTTTATACTTTATACCAGTGCTGGGCGGTTCTAAAAAATAAATTAGACTTATCTTGGGTCTGGTCCTAGTTCCACACATGAATGGAACCGGGAATCCAGTTCCATGTCTGGTTCTTCCGCCCCAACACAAATTGGCTTCAGTTCTGGTTCCAGTTTTGAAAATCAAACTCAGTTGCCCAGTTCTTGCTAACCTGAATTGGAACCAGTGGTTAACTACTGATTAACCTCCAGTTACCCTGATTCTAGCCACTTTTTTAAAAACTCTTGGCGCCAGTTTCACACCTAAAAATAACTATGAACCTGGTTCTAAGGCCAATTCTTCAAGAAAATCGAATAAGGTTTCGGTTCAATCAGACCCGATTCTGGTTGGATCTTACTACCTGCAACTGGTGGTTCTTACCAGCCAAAGCGGGTACCTACCCAACATTGGTTTATGCCTGGTATAAACAAGGACATATGTTTTGTTCTCTAATGATTCAGACAGCAAAACATGATGGATAATGAATCCCCTAACAACTAAGCTTATGGATGCTTCTTCGTCCAGAGCAAAAACTATGAAAATCAATAGAAGATCACTGCACCTTGTTGACTCTCTTTACTGGTCTTTACACGGTGTCAGGTCTGGATCCAGCTCTTACAATCTTACTGCTACAATCCTTAATGATGGGGTTATTCACATTCTCCTTGGAATGTGTTTGAGGACACATACATGAATGTGTTTTATCCTCACCTGCTCTTACACAACACACACCTTCCAAATAAGCTCTTATCACTGCAGACCTAACAGCAGATTCATTCAAGTACCATTTGCAGATTTTGGCTTTTCTGTGGGATAGAGAGAGAGGCTTGTCAAAAAAGAACCAAGTGCACAAGTAATGTACTAGAACCTTGTGTGTAAATAGATATTACACATTGACTCTTCCTTCACTCAAGATCACTAAGAAAACAAATTCAGACCCTCAAATCCAACAATCCCATTGCCCTGCAAAAAAAATCTTCAGGCTTCCACACAACCCTATTTTGCTGAACATTGAAAATAATAATGACCCCTTTGTAGGCACATTTCCATTGATCCTCCAAAATTATCACAAAAACCTACCAAACCCTATTAGACATTTTAACTATTAGTTCACTCAAGATAACTAAAGGTGCATTCACACTTGGTGTTAAGGACTCTAGTATTAAGTCCCCTAACACCAAGTTAGTTATTTAGAACCTAAACCTATTTACGACAAAGATTTTATGTTAAGTTAACATTCACTTAATATTAAGTAATCACCCATTTAGCATTGAGTGCCACCTAAGATGCCACCTAGATTTTCACTCATCACTGACTTAACATTATGTGTGAATGCACCTTAAGAAAAAAAATTCAGACCACCAAATCCAGCAATTTCATTGGCAATAACATTTTTTCTGCACACTTACACACAAGCCTATTCAACACCCACTGTATATTAATACACTAATACTATAACCCTTGTACAGACAGGGTTAAAAATGTGACATGAATGTGTATGGTTGGTAGACAGCTGGAGGTTACCTAGTAGCCCAGAGAGTGTCCAGCAGAGGTGAGGGAATTCAGGAAAGTCTCACAACTGTGACCCTTTGTGAGGCAGGAAACTATGAGACAGACAGGATACTTTCACTGACTTTCCCATTTTAAACCTGCAAGTGTAGGCCAGCAATGGAGGTGAACTGCTTGCTTTACTTTTAGTAAGTTACATAGATATTGTTTATTGTTGTCTGCAATATCTTTGCAACCTTGCAGCAAACAACAATAGAGATCACCTATTGCTGGCTGACTGGCTGGTGGGCCTGTTGAACTTGTTCCAACTCAGTCATATCTCTTTTGAGAAGTCCAAGATGTTTAAGAATTTAATGAAAAGCATAAGCCAACCAAGCTGCCTCCTGCTGCCTACCTAGTACCCAATGTTTGATACAGGTGGGGCCATAAGACTGGAAAATTTGGAAGTCTTGGCATGTTTCCATATTGAGATTGTGAAAGCTTTGGGGGTGAGTTTTTATTAACAAAAAGTGTAGGGTAATGCCCTAGGGCCAGGGCATCCCCAAAATAACAGGCCCCAAAGGCGATTCCCAGGGCCTGTTGTTCCAGGAATACCCCGGCCGCGATGGCATTGCCCAGAGTACAAATTGACAATTTTTATTCAGTTTTAATTTTTACCATGATACCCAGCAGGTACCAGCTGGGTAACTACCAGGTATCATGGTAAAAAGTAGAAAACTAGGGCATTTCGAAAAGCAAAACACCTGCATGGCAAAATTATAGGTTTCGCTTTTGATAATGCAAACTTGCAGATTTCATCATAAAGAAAAAGGGGGGGTGGGGGGGGGTGCCAAAGGTTTTTACAGAGATTGGGGGGAACCCTGTTGAGTTAAAAACAGTGAGATTGGGTGTAATATCAGTTATTAAACCCAAATTAGAGAAACAATTAACAACTTTTTTTAAAGAATAAAAGAACCACAAAAACAAAGAATTGCAAAAGAAACTAAAGAGAGAAGACAAAATGGCAAGTGCAGGTTGAAAATTATAGAAATATAATAGAATTGGCAACTTGTGCCATGAAGGCATGTTTCTCGATGCTCTTCATGATCATAGAGTTGTAAAGTATGATTAAAATAAGCTGGACTGTCTTCTTCTAATCGCACCTGAGTGAGTTCCTGGTCCTTATGTGAACCAGGAAATGAACCTTACCCAAATGCTGAGTGATAGACAAAAATTGCAGTGGACTATTACATACACACAAAAAAGCCAAATTGCAGACAAGTTAATTCATTGCACTGTTTAGCCAGTATGTCAGTCCTCTGGCACTCCACACCCCAAGTTCCAGGAATCGTACTTGCTTTTTTTGTTGCATCGCATTGCTGGTGGTGCAAGATGCAATGCAGCACTGACATCCATTGGAAGCAGTCAAAGATGGGTTTTTACACCTCCAAGACGTTTGGCCTCTTCAAGTGTCATTGAGTGAGTATGGAACTTAGAACTCATGTCTAGCACTTCTTTGCCAAATATTTATTTATTTTAGAAAATGAGTTTTGACATTTTTAATTTTAATTTTTCAGAATTTCAACAGTTGAGAAATAAATATGCCATATACATCTTGTGTTGTGCTTTTGTAACTATTAGCCCGTGCACATGACACAAAAACAAGGCTAACAATAGGCCAACACAGGCTAATATGCCTACTATTAGCTTATTAGTGCAACAATCGTGTGGGAGCAATCCTCCTTATCATTTCGTGATAGCTTCATGTGAGCTTGACCGTGAGCACGGCATGAGTGCGATGAATAGCACAAGGCGAAAACAAGGTGTCTTACCTCATGACCTAAACCCTCACACTCCCAAGTGAACTCTCACTTTGTGAGTTGGAGTCCTGATGGAGTTTCGAATCTTTAGAGAGCGATTGCAGGAGTGAAAACCCATTGGATTGAAAAAAAAAATTATATCATTAGAATGCTTTTGAAACGTACATGTCTAAAATGGGCTCGCATGACCCATTTGGACACTTAACACACAACACAAGTTATAGCCAAAAGAAGGGTTGGGAGTCAAATTGGCAATTTGACTCCCGACCATTCAAAGTTGGGAATCGCCCCGATTTCCTTGCGTTCAGGTAGCGTGCGACATACTACAAGAAAGATTTCGACGAGGGTTACAACTTTGCTCATCAGCTTTGTTTGATTTTAATTTTGATTTTATGGGCCCCCTTTGTTGGTTAGAACAAAATTTAGCCCTGGGATGCGTCAAAAAGTTTGTGTGTGGGATGCTAGGGCTATTGCCCCTCTTGTTATAACTTTGGTGTCTTTAAAAGCAGTTAATGGGTTGTTAACTTTACACCCACCAAACACAAATTCCCCCTCTCGGATCTTTTTTTGGACTTTCAGTTAAATTCAGACCTTAAGCTTTTCATAGACTTTTTTAAATTGGCATTTTGGTGCATGTTTCATTTGTTGGTTAGTGGTCCATTTGGCATGGTCTTTGAGCATTTTCGAAATATTTTTGACCTTAAAATTTTAGTGAGTAGTTTCATTCAGCTTCACTAGTTGTGTTCTCATGTGGTTGTTGGCCACATCCTTGGGTATGTGGTTTAGGTTTTGGGGGCTAATCAACTTTTGGCTTTGATCGAGCCTTTTGGTGGCATCCATTTGATTACAATGGGAGAAACGTTATATTAGCTAATGAGTAAAGCTTTATACTTGTAATTTCGTGTTGTGTTTGTTTCTCACTTGTCACCATATCAGTTTGGGGTGGCAGTTAAAAAAGGTTGTGAGGTCGTGGTTCATGGTATTCAACCCACCTTGGATGCCCATTTTAATTGGGTGTTGCTTCATGTAGACATTGCAAATACTTTCAACATCATATCACATAAGGCCATGTTCTAGAAGCTTCAAGAAACAAGAAGCCAGTTGTCCCAACTTTTTCCCTTTGTTCATTTTTTTTATGGTTTTAAGGTTCCTTTGTTCTTCAATTATCATTATTCCTTGAGGGCTTTGTCTATCATTTTTCTTTTGTGGGCAGTTGCCAAGGTGACCCATTTGTAGGGTTTCTTTTTATGTTAGTTCATTTTCACGCTTTGTGTTGTGCTTCTTGGGTTTCCTCTTCATGTCTCTTCCCTTCCCTAGTTGATGACACCCATATCCTTGACCCTACCCATGTTATCTCCCTCATTTTTTATCATTTTGCTTTCCAGTTGGATTATGTGGGGTTAATTGTTCAACTTCACAAATCTTTAGCCTAGACTTTGTATTGTTTACCTCTTGGGTTCATCCCCCTTGTTGAATTCTATGGCCCCCTTATGGCATCAAGATCCTTGGTGTCCTTTTTGGTTCTGCCTCTTTTGCATTTTCTTTTTTGTAAAAAAGTCTAGGCGAAGATCTTCGCCATGTAAATGTGTTCCCAAGACTAAAGAACGTCTAGGTGGCTTTTGGTATCCTTTTTTGATGTTTCACAAAGAGGCCTTCCTTTCCACCTTTTCAAGGTTTTTGGAATTAAATTGATGTTTTTGATTCAGCTTTTATGAGATTTTTAAAAAGACTATTGGGTTTAGGTTCATTGGAGTGCCCTAAGGCCATTCTAGTCCTTAAGCAAATGGCTTTTCCCATTTTTAGTGGGGGCATAGGGTTGATCTCTTTAGAGGTCATCACTCTAAGTACCTATTTGGGGAGGCCCTAATTGCCCTTATCATAGCTTCTGGGTTTTTATTGGATTTTAGTCCAATCTTGTTGGAAACAATAGGTGTGAGTAGCTTAAAGCCATTCCCTTCCTAGATACATTTGAGATTAACACAAAAGCTTCTTCCCTTGGGGGTTGTAGCATGTGTGCCCCCTTTTGAACAATTGGTAGAGAATAATGTAAATCACCTTCAAGAGAATATTTCAAAGAGATTGCACAATCATTCTTTTATTAGCATCCCTTTTTATTTACCTTTTGATTCCCATTGAACACACTTGAGGTTGTGTGTGAGGGTGGATGCATGCGTTTAATTGTCAACCCATCAAATCATCTTTTATTTTCTGCTTGGCTTTGAATTTTTTTTTCATTGCATTGCACATTAGGTTGGGTATTTCCCATCTTTTAATCCTTGGGGTGTTGCATTACATTTGTAGCCAGCCTTTGGATCCTATGGGGATCCACCTTTTCCATGGTGCTCATGTTGGGGAGAAGACGGGTTCACATGATTTTGTGCGAAACGTTTTTACAACCATTGTGAAAGATATGAAATTTCATGTTTCACGAGAATAGACCATGTCCTTCCACCTTCTACCTTATAATCTTTGCACCATTGAATCACATTATGTTATTAGTTGATAGTGTTTGCACATTGGGAGAATGTTGTCATCGTTAACCCCATTTGAGTTGATTTGGTTATGTTGGTTGTGTTTTCTTGTGGGGTTGCTACAATAGTCGTGGCTCAAGTGAAGGATGATTTTTATTGCAATTGGTTCCCAATGGACATGTTTGTCCCTCTAGTTGTAAAGGTTTTTGAATGTTCACACTAATAGGGGAATGAATTTTTTCATCAATGTGCCAACATGGCATGGTGAATGAAAGGCACTAAAAGTTTTCCTTGTTTAGTTTTGCACACATTTGCAAAAAGTGCTAGTGGCATTACAATGTGCGCAAACAATATTTAATTTGAGATGTGTTCTTGTAATAAGTGAAGGTTCATCTAGGTTAGGCATCCTTTCAAGAGGTCCCTTATTTGATATGCTTCTCAGGATTAGTGGGGGTTCGGGAACTTGATGTTTCCCTCGTGGTTCACCCTCCTAGGTGGTTCATTTGTCTTCTTGGAAGTTTGTCCTTCCATTTTGTTCCTTGTCTTTCCCTTTTTGGGTGCTTTGGTTAATTTATGGTTGGCAGGGTTTCATCATCATTCAATGAACTTGGGGTTGGTGAAGCCCCAAAGCAGGCTAACTGTCTTACAATTACATTAGTTACATCACCAACTTTTCATGTCTCACTCCTTTCAGTGGCCCATAATATATTATCCCAAGTGTCGCTTGCTGAAAGAGAAATAAGGATGTGTCATATTGGTATGTTGAAACCTAGGTTCAACAGCATAACCCTTTACATACCCATTCCATGCCTATTATTGTAAGGATGGATACCAATAGGGTTTTTTCATTTTTTTCTTCAATTTTGTGAGATAAAAATATTTAGAAAAAAATTCCAAAAAACATTATTTAAAAAAAAAATTGGTTTAAAAGCGACAAAAATTGTCAAAAGAATCACTGGATAACACCCATTCATGTACCGTGCTTATATACCACAATAACCTAGGCTCTAGCAGGTTAATTATGGAAAAAAAACTTCACCACTTTTGAGAAATTATTGAGAAATTATTAAGGTATACTTAACAAGTCAAAAGTACACCATAATAATTTCTTAATGGTTATGCACGAATCTTATGAGAAAAATATATATTAAACATTCAGCATCAAAGTGCCGGACCTACTTGGCTACCACTGTAACGTGTTAAAGAACTAATGCTGCTGACATTGCAAGAATTCCAAATCAGCTTCTTGAACAAATTCATTTCAAAAACTGGAATCGGTCCAGGCTACTTCCAGCTCTCTCTCTCTCTCTTTCTTTCTCAATCACAAAAAGGCAAAACTGGAGGTCTATATTCCTCCTCCTCCTCCTCCTCCTCCTGGATGCTCAAATGAATGTTCATCATGAGTTTCTAGGTGAATGAATCAATGATATTCCAACTGTTTGTCATTCTTCCTTATCCTCTCTCTCCATAAGAAGATCTACTAGTAGCAAAGCAGGTTGGGTGGTGGGCCTTGTGTTGCTTCATTTCATTTGTGGGGCTCGTTACTTGACTTTGTATTTGTGGCTAGGAAGCATTAGTTGGGTTTGAATGCATAAAAAGGGGAAAAAACTTGTGGCTCTAGCCTGTTCCGTGTTCCATCCTCCTTCTTTGTCACAATAGTACATATATTACAAAGAGTTGACGTGCAAGTACTATTTTCCCCCAGCGTTTTGAGGTGTAAAGTGCAAATTCCAAAATTGTAAGTTCGTACAACTGACTGCAAAGGTGATAATGGAACAGATTCCCACTAATATCCCCTGCTAGTGTACAAATGCAAATGAGTAATTTCTTTTCATTTTCATTATTTCCCATTTCCCAACAAAAGTATGTGAAAACCAGTGTTGGATGGTTCTTTACTTCTTTTTTTTAAAATATGGAGAACCTCTGGTTCCAATTTTTTAAATGGTTCTGGTTCTGGGTGCAGTCCCCCTTGCCCACAAAAATTCAGTTTCGAAAATCAGACCCAGTTCCAGATAACCTGCACTAGTGTCAATGGTTAACTTTTGATTAACCTCCAGTTAGCCCTTGGTTCTAGCTTTTTTCTTGCAAAAATCTCAGTTTTGGGTCTAGTTTTTCAACAATATCAATTTAGGTTTTGGGTTTGGAATTGGGTCTGATTTGATTTGTACTAACTAGATCTAGTAACTTACTTACTTACTTACTTACTTACAATTTAGCGTCAGTAGGTGGGCCAAAGTGCGACGAAGTTGGTGTTTCCAACCAATGTTGGTCAAGTCTTTAATTTTCAAGAGAACTTCTGGTCTCAGTTCCAACTTTTTCTGAAAATTTGAAAGAACTTCTGGTTCTGGTTCCAGGATTTAAATTTTTTTGATAGAACCTCTGGTCAAGTAGGGGAGTTGATTCTTCAGATATCAAGTGGTTCTAATCCTCCGAACCACGTAACTGCCCAACATGGGTAAAAACACTCCTGCAACACAGTTCTCATTTACACCCCTGGAGCCAGGTCCCCCACCCTGAGTTACCCCTCTATAGGTCTGGTTTAACTTCTAGTTTCTGCCACAGGCCTCCATCAAATTATGAATCATGTGCATTGATAAACCCAATTCACAAAATGCCACTTACAGTTGCTGCCAAGGGGCCTCCATCTGAATGATGCATCATGTGCATTTATTCAACTTGATTCAAAAAATTGCTCCCGCACTTGAGAGAGGGGGGAATAACAAAAGTATGTGATGATGTATATGACCAGGAAGGCAAGGAAGGGGGCTCTGCAACACTCTGGTCTCATCACAAAATAACATACATGGGTATGTGTTGTCAGGTGTAGAGTGTTTGATGAGCGCTATACACTTGCAAGGCCTTGAAACTGGTTAGGAATGAGGACCTCTACTGAAGAAGAAATTTTCACTCATATCGATCAGATTACTGCCTCTTGTCAGGCACACTCACATTTTCTCCGAGTTCCCATACCCTCCATCTTGTTACACTCAAGCAGCACGTGACTTGGACCTGGGTAGATACCAGTGTTGGGTGGGTACCTCCCATTTTTTCTTTCATTTCAGCCTTCTGTTGTAGGTGACAAATACATCCAGAGTCTGGATATACAAGTGGCGAAAATTGCAGCTTTGTGGCAAACACAATTGGCTACAACCATTGTATTAAAATTGCCTTTTGGCAATGTTGTAAACAAATACGGTCTGTGAACTGATGCCAAGTACTTCTACTTGGTATATATATATATATATATATATTTGGCTAGTAGATCTAGATCTATTGCATTTTAGCTACACAAATTATTTTGGGGCTAGCCAAAAGCATGACATGTAGAATGCAAAATAGCACCCATAGAAACTTGGACACATTCAAAACTTGCCATAGTCATGGAAGTCACGAACATGAGAACTACTACTATGGTACGTAGGTAGGTAGGTGCCTAATTATTAAATAGGTAGGTAGGTGGTATGGACATAGGTACATAGTAGGTAGGTAGATGGTACATGGGTACTTAGGTACCTAATAATTAAGTAGGTAGGTAGGTAGGTAGGTAGGATATAGGTACTTAGGGGTCAAAGCACACTAGGGGGCAACAAAAATGGCACATTGTGACAATCCATTTATTAATTGACAAAAACATGCAAAAACAAGATACTTTGAATAAAATGGGCCATATGGCAAGGTGTTATAAGATTTTTTCCATAAGGATTTAAGCATCTTTAGTTTATTTATAATAATCTTATACTTGAAATATGAGCATTTAAATCATTATTTTCAACAAATGAAGAACTTCCTTTAGAAGTTTCACACTTGATATACATCTCAAAATTTAATCATCAAATATTTTCAAATTGTATTATTTAATATCAATTTGCCACAATATTATATTACCATTGAATCATTTATTCATAAAGGACATTATATCAAGGTGTATTGAGTCCATTTAATTTATCCTTGACTAGACATGCATGTGTTTTTGTACAACTTTTAAAATCATAACAAATTGAGTACCAAAAATTTGACCATGAAATTTTAACGTAATGTTTTGATGTATGAGTTCATTTTTGACATGAGTCCCATTTCATCATTTACACATATCAATTGGAATAAACTACTATTGAGAATTTCAAACTATGAAAAATGGACTCCTAAATATCCAAAATGTAACACCTTTGTGTGTTTTCACCTTTAATAAGTAGGTAGATAGGTAATTTAGTAATAGGTACTTAGTAAATAGGTATGTAGGTAGGTACATATAAGTATGTATGTATTATTAAATAGTTTATATGTGTAATTACTAAGTAGGATACGTACCTTATGTTACTATAATGTGACTATTTTGGTTGCATGCGCAACTAATAATACATACAATGTTGTATAAAGTATAAAGACATCATGAAAAGTCAACTTCTTGGAAAGATGAAATAGGTCATACTCAAACCTAATTGAAAGGAAAATCAAAATTCATCAAAATTTGAAAAATAGTTGCATAGGCCACCATTTGTAGTCACAAACAACATTTAGTTGCACATAGTCGCATATGGAATGGTTGCAAATGACAAGATTTCTACTAGTGAGAATTGAATCAATTAATCATGTCATAAAAAATTGATCCCCAATAGAGGTTAAGTTGGATCACCTCCATTAATGAAGATTTTGAATGACATGAAATAATAGGAAATCAAGATCTTGTGGGTCCTTACGAGTTGAATCCCAACAATTCAAAATAAAAAA
>Ga0116230_10006293_pt1 | contig 11703 bp, 12 predicted proteins | sample S1TSphfallax_3_FD_88678 | JGI IMG/M metagenome (GOLD analysis project Ga0116230, IMG submission 88678) | Host-associated microbial communities from peat moss isolated from Minnesota, USA - S1T2_Fd - Sphagnum fallax MG | ecosystem: Host-associated > Plants > Peat moss > Unclassified | place...
TGTGCACCTCCAATGCTCTCAACTATTGGAAATGCTTACTATACAAAAGAAAATTTGATATCAAGACGAATAGCAAGACCTGTCACCAGGGTGTTACTTCAAGAGCTACTTCTGTTCTGAAATTGGCCCAGATTGATGATATATTGTGATAAATCTTCTGCCCTGTTTTAGTAATAGTTGCTGATCTCTCATCCACCTGTACCACGGTGAAATCCTAGAGTTGTGCTGAGAGACAAAGAAAGCATTGATAGAGGTAGAGATAAGGTACCTCAACTCTGCTGATGGTGACCAATAAGGTAAATCCTTTCCAGTGAGGATACACCTTTGATGCTTGCCAGCTTGTCGCTTTTCCTGCAAATGCACCACACCACACCTTTAGTAACCCCGTCTTCCAGAATTGCAACCTTCTGTAGTAGCAGCTAGGTGTTAAAGCTTGACTCCCTTCAAAGTCTGCCAAAACAAAATAGAAAGTAGAGCTCTCTCTTGGAAGCATTCACATGTGTAATGTTTACATAGGTTCTTAAATCCAGGAGCAGGGTCCAGAATTTGAGAAATTTACTGAAACAGGAAGTGTCTGCTCAAAGCACGATAGTGATTGTGGGGTTTTAAAAGCAGTTGGTTTTCCTTTGATCTTGGCTTCACAATACTCAAATGTCATTAACGATCCACCAATGTCTTGCAATGCCATCTTGTGCACCCCTCCTCTCTAGCTGTATAGCTTCTGTGATGATGACATTAAGTCAGTGTCAGTGTTTGTGTTTGGAGGCAGGCAGCATTGACAATCAAAAGTCAGAATCAACATTCAGCTGTGCACTGGTGCTCATATGAAAAGAAGGAAGTTTCGAAATCATGATGGCAGAGGAGCTCAATAGAACAGTTGGAATCACACTCTATCTGCTCTCTTATGCAAAACCCAATTTTGACTAAAACTATATCCTGTTGCTGGCCTCTAGATTTTGTACAACACTCAGATTTCTGTATCCTGGGAAGACGCGAAAGGAGAAAACTGCAAATCCCACGTGCAACAACTTTTACAAGGAAAGTGGGTTCCAGATTGGAATAATTTCATGAATGCACCAATACAATAGCCACGAGAGTGAAGGGAGAAAAAACACTTTACTGGCAGTACAAGTGTTTTGTCAACAGTGCTTGATTCTTAGTTCGTCACTGCTGCTAGTGAAGAAGCGCTCTCCATGGTATGGTCTTAAGGTCACAAGGCTCTGAAAGCAAAAAACCTGAAAGCAATGTGGATCAAGACAAAACAAGAGGATTCAAGTCGAACAGGAGGCCATCATGTGTGGATATCTATTTTCTGCAGTTATTAGAAAAAAAAGAGATTCAAAAAGCTCATAACTACCTGGCGCCTCTAGGATAACTGTACAAAAGATATGCACAAACAAGCTTAAAGGTATGATGCTTCTGGAAACGAGATCCTGTCCTTCAAGAGCGTTTTAATTTCACGAGACCGATCCACAGACCAAGAAGAAACAACATGACAAGCCCAGGAAAGTGCTTCCAATTTCAGATCCCCAAGAGTTCCTAGTGTGACAAAATACTCCTATCGAGATTTCAGAAAAAGAAACGCACGCGGCACACAAGCTTCAGAAACTATTTTGAACCAGCAAATCAAAAGTGGAAGGAGAGCAAGGAAGTGCTCACAGTAAAACTCGAAAAATAGAAAAGAACAGCTTACAAGCTGCGATTTATTGTCGGCGAGGAAGTCTAGAGAAAACTGTGGCGATCCTCACTCTGCACAAGCCCTGGAGATGCGAGATAGGCGCTGGAAATGTAAGGATTGAATGTCTTTCACCGCATGGCGCACTTTCTGGACATGATCGGCGGAACATTCTAAAAGACGCCGAGAGAAGGGAGACATCAGAGCAGCAAGCAAGATAATATGTGAGAAAGAAGGGGAAGAGACATCACGCTGCAGATTCAGCGACGTTTAGCCTCCTCTCTATAAGAGAAAGGATAGGAAACCGACATGATCGACAGAATAGATTCCACAATGAGCCGATAATGGAGCATGAATTGCAGGACGTGAACAAACTTAAGAGACCAACGACAGTAGAAACAGACGTGTTCTTCGAACAGTTCTCTCAAGGCGCCATTTGAATCTCCTACAACACCAAACGCATGCATGTAACGACGACGATAAAGAAACAACAGGAAGGCGATAGGACAAGGGAGAGTAAACAAGAACATCGATCCAACGTCTGCCCCGCATCTTTTTCTTTTCCTATTCGGAAAGCACTTCAATTCAGCTCCCCTGAACTGGAGAGCAAATCGTGAAGCCGGGAAGTGAGACAGAAACGAGGCATCAACAACAGACTTTTGAGATTTAGAAAGGAGAGGCAGGGAGAGGGGAATGAAAGGGGATACCCTGACGGTTACAGCAAAGGAAGCAGCGCCGATCCTATATTGGTCTCGCATTACGAGCCGATCCTCCACCAAACCCCCAGTTTTCAACCGTAGCGAGCTCCAACAACTCTCGTGTTAATAAGGCCTGCGTCAAAAGAAAGGTTAGAGACCGTTAGACAGCATGCTACACTCATCCATCAGTGCCATGTTCTTCCTCTACCTGTTCCCGTCTTGCAACAGCAAGCAACCTTTGATTTGATCAAAGCGCATATGTGCGTGAAAAAGATCAAGAAATTGATGAGCCTGGATTTATAATAATACACCCTACCTATTCGGCGACACATCGCAATTGTCTCGCGCGAGGCCATCGTCGTCGTCAACATCATTGTTCCAATTCGCAAAAGGGTCAAGATCATCATCATCATCCTCTTCCAAGAAGTCAATGGAGTGTAGTGAAAGAAAACCGTTTTTTTGGTGGGTTTTCTTTCCCATGCAAGCGAGCGACTCACGCGACTCGCGAGAACAAACAAAACACACCCACAAAGCAATTGGGACACACAAAACGAGGTCGCAACGGTCGAAGTCGAAGCGACCTGACCTTTCATCTCCTCGTCTCCTTGTGCAAAGCTCTTGGGACGGGTAAGTTAAGTACCCGTTGTCTACGTCGAGTTCCCCAGGCTCCCAGAAGACTGAAAGAACAATATAGGGGTCCCCGCCATAGTGATGAGTTCCCAAGCCCAAGAACAGATATACTACTGCATTGTGACGACCGAGTTCCCAATACTGAGAACAATATTACCTCCCATTGTGGTGAGTTTAGCATAGCCCCCATAACACTATATAACCAGTGTTGGGTGGGTACCAAACTGTGGTCAAGTTTTCAGCTGGTTCTCACACTAAAATTGGTCGGGTATCATTCAGGGTTATACCTAAGATGATACTCAGATGTCAGGGTATGTAAATTGAGATACCTGATTCACAAACAACCAGATCTTTTCTCTTTAAATTCAAAATTTGATACATGGGTAGGTTATATATATAATCCTTGAGTTCAGTTCTTAAGGCTTTAGGAGTAGGGAGTCTAGGTTTAAATAGAATGGAGTTAAGGTTTAGGTTTAGGGTGAAGGTTGTGTTTAGGTTTAGGGTGTAAGTTGGATGCATTGCTTTTCTCATGTGAAAGGCAAGATTATAACCCAAGTATGTTGTTTTTCTTGTTCATCGTGTTTTGAAGGTGTTCATCTTGTTTTTAAAAGTGTTCATTATGTTGTTAAAGCTCATCATGTTGTTAATTCTCATCATATTTGTTGATGAATAATTAAGGTACAACACTATTGTTGGTCTAGTTGCTAAAATTCGTTGTGTTGTTGAAGTTCACCATGTTGTAATTGGTTGCAAGTGATCATCATGTTGTTTCTTGTTGCTTGTGTTTATCGTGTTATTGCTAGTTGCAAGTGTTCATTGTGTTGTTCTTGGTTCTTATCTTGTTCATTGATGAAAAATTGAGGTACCAACACTATTGTTGGTGTTCATTTGTGTTGTTGGTTATTCATCATGTTGTTGTTCATTGTGTTGTTGTTCGTGTTAATCATGTTATTGTAGGCATTCATTGTGTTCATTTTTTAAAAAAAATCTTGTCATTGTTGTTCACGTTGTTGCTAGTGTTCATCATGTTGTTATCGGTTGTTGGTGCTCATCATGTTGTTTTTCACTTTGTGGTTGGTACTACCCCTACCTTTGAATCACCTTATAAGTTGGAGTTTCATTACAAGTAAAAGGTTAATGGTTGTAAAGCTTTAGCAAAAAAATGAATTTGTGTGATGTTTGACTTTTTCCCAACTTGTGTGATTTATGTTCATTTTTTTCTCTTATATAAAAAATAATGTGCTAATAATATGTTTAAATTTGTTTGTGCAAGAATAACTTCCAAATTGAAAACATTGCTTACAACCTTAACTTTTTATTTCTATTGTTAAAGTACATTTTTAAATAGTTTTACATTTGAACACTTGGAACACATTACTTGTGAATCAACTTGTGAATAATTTGTGTCCATTTTCACATTATGTAAAATTGAAAATAATGTAATTGTTTGGTTTTCTCAACCTTCATTTGTCAACATATCTTGAAAATGGAACAAAAAAATTTAGTTGAAAGATGTGATGTGTTCATGAATGAGAATGAAATAAGACCGGAGGTAAGAATTGAACTTGGGAAGTTGAAAAAATTCCAAGTTCCCAATCAGAAAATGATGATACAATGCAATTAATTATGAAAAAATTGCATGAACAAATGTTAAAGTGGAGACCCCATGGTAAAAAAATTTCAACTTGTGCATTTTTTTGTGTCAATGATGGAATCACAAGTTGATGTTAAGGTGCCACAAGTCATGTATAGTATGTTGTGTTATAGTAAACTAGTAGGTCATGCAATATTGGAACCAAGAACAAAGTTGAGGAAAACTCTTGTTTCATATTTCAAGAGCAATGGAATAACTACATTAAAAAAAATGTGGACGTAGACCATGGACTAATTGTCAAAAAAATTGAGGAAAAAATGAACAATATGAAAAACCCATTGGAAAGGCAACCTACAAAGAAAAGGCCTATAGTGACTACAAGTGCAATCTCCAATTTTTTGGGGGCCATAAATCTTTACAAAAAGGATAATGTGCACCAAAAAGATTTTGAGGAGAATTTAGGTTTATTAGTTATCAAAAACTATTTACTCATTCAATTTATTGAAAATATTTGGATGAAGTTTTTGATAATGCAATTATACCATTGTGGTTTTTTCCTTTCCAAAAAAACCTTTAATCAAGAAATGTTACCAAATTTGGTTGAAAAGACAAAACAAACATATGTCTTCCCAATCTTGGCAAAATGTGTTTTTGGAAGCAAGCTACCGCATGAGCCTAGAACTTAAAGTTGGAACTTGGGATGGTTAATTATTTTTTTCCCTTATACACATGCAAGTAAAACTGAATAATTTAACCACAAAATGAATGTTCTACAAATAAACTTAAAAACAAACATGGGGATGAATGTAAGCATTCATCTTCATTATGGATTAATGATTTTTTTATTCATCTAACATATGGATATATTTTTTGAAATGACATGTTTTTAATAAATAGCACTTCCATCAAAATTATGGATGAATTTTTTATTTTATCATTAAGTTTTTAACGATGAATTTTTTTTTCCATAATTTTAATTAATTAAAGTTGCCTTGAACACAATTTAATCTTATATGATACTAGTGTGATTAGTGCTGTTGGTCCAAATGTTACCATGTCCTCAACTGATTTTTCCTTCCAAAACCTAGTTTTTTGGAGTTTATTTGAATTTTCAACAATAATAATCATTTAAAAATCAATATCTCTCACATTCTAAATCCAAATCTTACCAAATAAATTCCATTAAATCTTGGTCGTCAAGATTTTTCCAACAACAAATGCACATTTCAATTCCTACAAAAAATTTAGCTACAATTTAATTTAATTTTCAAGGAAAAAATCATTCAATATTTAAAAGCTTTTGCATTACAAATCCAAACGTCATGGAACAAAACCCATGCACCCCTTCTTGTTGAAAGCTTTCCAAAGATACCAAGAACACAATTTGAAGCATCCTAGTTTGGTGGATCTCACAACTACAAATCAAAACAAAACAAACTACGTTCCTTCATAAATAGATAACACTTATTGAATAGTATAATATAAATTCCATTATAAATGTATTTTATGGCTATGGTTTAAAATGTTATTATTTTCAATATGTCTTAACTAAATTGCTATTATTATGTTAACATCCATCCCATGATCATTGTTTATTTTTAAAGTTATTTTTATTTATCTTTATTTTTATTTTTTCAAACAAATTGATTTAGAGTTGTTGATGACAATGACAGTTTTTTTTCCTCTCCACAAATGCCACAACTTCTTTCAAACCTACTTATAAATATTGTTGATGACAATGGGGGGTTTTTTTTCATTCTTTTCCAAGGGTGCCACAACTTTCTTCAAATCTATCTAGTGTTGTTGACAAAAATGATTTTTTAATGTTTTAGATATTTTTAAACTACCTAATGTTTTTTTATGACAATGGGTTTTTTAAATGAACTAAAATTCAATTTTTGGCATCGTAATTAGTTTTTGTCAAACAACTCACTATCATAGATGACAATGGGGTTTCAAAAATAAATATGTAATTTCAAGGCACCTTAATTTTTAACAAACTACATCTCTAGTGTCATTGACAACAATAAGGAGGATTTTTTTTAACACTCATTTGATGACAATATTTTCTTAAATTGACTAACATGATTGATTCATGAAAATGGTTTTTAAAACAAATTTTTAAAAATTATTTTGGTCCTATCATCATGTTTCCGTCATAATTGCATTATGGACATCATTATTAAATGGCATTCAAGTTTGAAATGTCAATACTTGGACAAAAAATGAGGATGGATATAAATAATTTTGAATATATTTATTTTCCAATCATGGATGAATTTCATCCAATGATTTATTTATTTAATCCAAATCATAAATCAGATTCATCCATATGAAATCATTCATCTATGAACATATTCATCCATGTAGGTGGATTAAAATCATATTAAGGTCTAAGTTCCAAGCTCAAGCTTTACATTCATGCAAAAGCCAAGTTTTGATTTGTGAATGTTCAAAGGAGCACATTATGTTTTTACATTGATTCTGAATTTTTAAGAAAAGATTGGATGCTTAAACACATTATAATTGGCTGATTGGAAGCATCAAGGCAAGCATTAGTAAGAAGTTTACAAGACCTTTTAAAAAATAAGGTTTGACAATATGGTTTCAAAATATTTTTGCTTATGTGAAAGATGAAGATGCAAATTTGAATATTATGATAGCTACCTTGAAGTTAAAAGTAAGTAAGTTGAGAAAATCTCTAGAGGCTTGAAATATGTTTCCATTGGATCAACCGAAACAAATTTGCAAAATGTATTACATGGCCTAAAAATCAAGGAAAGGAAGACATGAATGGAATATGAAGACTTACATTACTACAAGCTTTAGGCCCAAAAAATTGAACATGTCAATCAAAACAAGGTAAAATGCAAGTTACTATGTTTTGGTTTTTTTCTTTTTCATTGTTTTGAATCTTTGTAATGCAAAATGTTTCTTTTTAATTTGTAAGATTGAATTATGTAGGTTTGCAAACAAAGTGATCATGTTTCAAGAAGCCTTTTAATTTTGAAAAGCCATTGCCCTTTTATTGCAAGCAAACCAGTCCTATTATCACTAGCCATGTGCCCCTCCATTCACATGGCATATATCACATATTATAATAAACATTTTGTTTCATGTTGTCATGTCTTGCATATTAAACTAGTCCATGGGTGATTAATTGTTAAGTGATGTTTTGAATGTGCCATATCCATGAGCCTAAAACTAAAGGAAGAAATGAACCATCTCCCTTTATCGAATGTATTGATTGATGATGATGATTTTGGCTTAACTTTTGAGTTAGGAACTTTTGCAAAAAACATAAAAAAGGAGGTCATTAAGGTGATTAGCTATTTGGTTTTTTAAAAAATATGATATGACCCCAAGGGGGACATTTAGTGTATAGTTTGGGATCTACGTGCGTCAAATGACCATTTTTAGGGGGTGTATCAAATAATTGTCCAACATATTTTATATCACCCTATTGTTATTTAATTTTCTAATATATACATTTTAAAGCCACCTTATATTAATTATAATCCACTATTTTAGATTATTGCATACCCTATATTATAATTAAATTGATTATTTGAATAAAATGTACCCTATATTTTTATTCACACATTTTCTATTTTTTTCTATTAGTGTCCCCCTTGTGGATGTGACGAGGAAAAAATTCATAATATGCTAGCCTTGACCTTAGATCCTAGGTTTAAGAGTTTGAGATTAATTTTTTGTTTTATTAGTCATGAGCATGGGGTGCCATAGTTGAAGAATATGATATAGGAAATCCTTGTTTCCTATGCTCTTGAAATTTTATCATCATTTGTATCCATTGTTTGAGGCTAAAAGTTCCCTTATTTACATAATTGATGAAAATATGTACTTGAACATTTTTGAAATGGTGGCCAACATCAACGAACTTGCAAAGGAGCTTGTTAATCAAGAATTGTTGATATTTCATAGATATCAAGTGGATGCAAAAGATATCAATTGCCTTTTGGAGTGGTGGAAGAAACATAAAACCATGTTCCCAACTATTCACTAGAAGAAATTTGGGGATATGTAACCAACCTATTTGCGATTACTTTTACAACTACTTCCCAAGTTAACCAAATTTGGGGGGAGGGTTTGCAACTATATTGCAATTAATGTGTAACTATTATATTTTTCATCCTCCTATATGAATGTTTTTAAGATTATATTCATCCATGAATAAACCCCCATGGCCCATTAGTTGCATATGTAACCAAAATTTAGTCACAAATAACTTGAAAATGAAGCCCTAAAGATGTATAATGTGTATTATATATGGGCATGATAAACTAGATTCCAATTAGATTTGCCAAGTGGAATGAGCTAATTAAAGAAACTCAGCCCTAACTTGGTTAAATATAAAATAAAATAAAATAGTATTTTAAAAGCCCTAAAACCTACCTACCTACCTACCTATTTACCTACCTTGGCCCAATAACCTACCTACCTACTTACCTACCTTGGCCTACTTACTTACCTACCTACTTACCTATCTTGGTCTACTTACCTAACTACCTATTTACCTACCTATCCTAGGTTTCCTTACCTACCCACTTATTTTTATTTTGGATATTTCAAAATCACAAATATTGCCATATGGCACAAAATTATTTGCCCACATGTATGAATCAAAGACCTTAAAAATAAATGGTTGAGATTAAAATTTTGGTAATAACCTTGATTTATTTAATATTTTTTCAATATGCCACATGGCAACATGACATTGGTCATTAGAAATTGGTCACTAATTACATAATAGTTGCATGTGTTATATAGTCAATGGATGAAAAATATAGAAAATTCAAATATATACTTCATCCTTTGTCTATGTGATGACATCATCATGACATCAACATTTGCAACTAATGTCACATGCAATTTGTTTAACAAAATTATACGCATTTTAGTTGCAAATGTCATTTGCGACTAGAAATTAGTCACAAATTGTAATTGGAAATATGCAAACTTCTTCTAGTGATTGGTTTTTTAGCTAGACAAATGTTAAGGATTATAAGTTCTTAAATTGAGACTAAAAGAATTTTTTCCCTTGTCATTAAATAACCTTGGTATACAATGGGCTCAAATCTAGAGGCCCATTGCCAAAATCAATGAATGAATGTGGGCTTGGTGATGACAAAGTGTGCCAAATTTGATGAATGTAATGACTAGCTGAAGTTTGGAATACAGTCAAAATGCCCCATGGTGTCCTAAGATCCAATGTGGAACTCACTTATAACAACACAAGAACCCAAGCTCAAAACATAACAAGAAAACAATAACCCAAAGCTTGAAAATGAATTTGGATAAACACAAAAACCTACAAAGCAACAAACATTATGTTGTGGCTCAAATCACCAAAGATTTTCACCATGCAAATTTGAGGAGATTTGCCATTGACAATCAAATAACCTTGAGAAATTTATTTTTTGTGAATAAGAATTGGCCAAATGATGCAAGTGTGAGATGCAAGGCTCCTAATAATGTGGTAAATTTGATAGATTCCAAATTAAACTTACAGTAGGAGTTAGATGAGTTCAAAGGCTCATTTGATCAATTGAAAGAGGACTAATCTAATTTAACCTTTACTAGTTGATGGGCTTTACAAAAAATGGGATGTTATTTTGTGAACAAGTGAGCGTGAGTCATGAGCCATGAATGGGTGAACATGAACATGAAAAATTATTCTCAATAAATTTTGTCCATGTCAAAAGGTATATTTTTTAACAAATTATGGTGATGTGGAGGAACATTATCTAACACAATAGAATATTTTTCCATGTCACCAACATATCCATGTGGCATTCAATAACTCCAAATTGTAGGAATTAAAATGGTTCTAGTGTGTGTGATCTCCCATTCCATACATTAAATTAAATATAAGACATATTGGAAACACGGGTCCAAGGTCCAAAGTCCAATGAAATCAATCAATAAGTTGTATTGGGTGGAAGCCATCAATTGGACATTTGGCCTACCAACAAGGTCCCTAAAACATTGGGACCACCAAAGGTGAAACCTATAGGGGCAATCAAGCGGTTTGGATCCCAAAAAACAGGTATTATAAATGAAGATCTTTTAACAATTGTGTGTGTCTAATTTCTCATAGGATTTAAAATAATATTTCCAAACAAATTTTGTGGTTGTTCAAACATCTATAACTACTCTAACCATTAAAGTCATTCTACCATTTGTAAATGTTTTAACATCACCAATCCCATGCAAATAGTCCAATACAAATCCAACCACTTTCATGATAACAATAAATGCACAAATTGATTGGATATTTACAAATATGTCATCAAACGCAAATGTTTGCAATCGTGGATAATTTTGTGCATCTAATTTAGTTTTCTTTGTGAGCTTGAAGGATCAATCAAAGGAACCCATTTTAGAATATCTTCATTTGCATGAATATTTTCCAACTATTCATGGTGTCCACCTTTAGAACCCATGTTAGTTCTTAGACCAGCATTAACTTTGATAATTAGATATAGAACTAACATAATTACATTTTTTAATTGGCATTTGCTTCCTTTGTTGTCATTTCATTATGTTGAACCATCCCTAGGCCCATTTTTACACAAGGAGTGTCAGCCAATGTTCAACTTCAATCAAATATTCCTTTTAGTGAAAAAGTTGAAATTAGCCCCAAGGGCTTTACTTTAGGAGGCAATGTTGTAATAGAAACAAAAAAAAAATCAATCTACGGCAAGTTATTTTTTAATGCTAGACTTCATGGCCATTACTTACCCCCAAGGAAAACAAATTGATACCAACAAATTTGGGAAGCCAATTTGCAACCCTTGCGGTCATTGTTCCATGATTTATCTTGATATAAATGTTCATCTTCCAAGGCCACAACCACATATATAGGCTCAAGTACGTATAAGCATGGTATAAAATCACCATTGGCACCTCTTCCATGAATTTTGTTCACAATATGTACCTATAATACATATCCATGAACTTCCCATAATACAACATTGTATTTACCCATGATAAATATGTATGATCCTTGTTTTTCTCTCCTACACTATCACAATGGTTAATAGCCATTGGGTAACCAATTGATAATCCTATAGGACATTCAA
>Ga0116230_10006294_pt1 | contig 11703 bp, 7 predicted proteins | sample S1TSphfallax_3_FD_88678 | JGI IMG/M metagenome (GOLD analysis project Ga0116230, IMG submission 88678) | Host-associated microbial communities from peat moss isolated from Minnesota, USA - S1T2_Fd - Sphagnum fallax MG | ecosystem: Host-associated > Plants > Peat moss > Unclassified | place: USA...
CCAAACAACAAATTCATAAAGTTGAGAAGAAACATCAAAGGAATGTTGTTGGAGCATTGTTGCAAATAAGCACCAAGATTCAACATACAAGGTAGAATTGAAAAAAAAACTAACATGTAGGACTTGGTCCACTCACCTAAACTTCTGAAATTATGGTGAAGAAGCTTGCAGTCCATTAGTTATTCCACAATCCCTGCCACCATCACCTTCAAGGCTCCAACTTCTAGATCATGCCTCCACACTAGAAGTTGTAACTTACAATGACACCATTTTGCATTGTGATTAAACACACCCCCCTCCCTAATCCTTGTGCAATGTGTTGCCCTTCCTCAAATAAACCCTAAAATGTAATAGAAATTTGGTGATTTCAAACCATGATTTGATGATAAGCATGCACCTCCAAATGCAAATGACTGGAGCCATCATAGAAATCCATGACCCTTCTTGGTAGGCAAACCTTAATATATGAATTGGAATAGGTGAAATGAATTAAGGTTTGGCACAAAATCCAATGAGAAAAGGATCATAGCCGTTGTAACACAAATGGTGAATATGGTAATATGGATGACCAGTGATAATGCAAACAACAACGTCCTTTTATTGTTGGAGCCTTGTTTGGTGAAAACTCCACTAATTTTCCTATTTGGGTCATTGCATAATTTTGGTGAAAGGTGAAATTTGACACAATTTTTTCTAGATAAGAAAAAAGGTTGGTCTTCACTCTTGAAATAACAACACAAGCACAACACCCAACATACCACCCATTTTAAACAAGGGAACTTTTGTTTTCAAATTCACCATATGGTCAATACCAATGTTGGCCAATTATTGTTTTTTTTTAATAACCATTGGACTTACGTTAATTAAAGAAATTTGGGGGACCACACAAGTTATTAGTATCAATATAAAACATTGATTTATAATTAGGTTATCAAAAAATTGAGTCATAACCATTAGTTATACACAAGGGTATGAATTATCGAATGATTGGTTGATAATCACTTATTTATATCTTGCCAAGTACTAGCTATTTATAAGGTTTAAAAAAAATGAAAATGAAGATGATTTGTTTTCTTTAAATGTTTGTATGATAGTAATCAAGATCGATAACCTACTTATATGATAATCAAGTCATCAAGGTAAAGTATTAAATTTTTGATAATTCAATATTATCAAACAATTATAAATAAATAAAAATTTGACTAGTAAGTTATTAGTGACCGGCTTGATAATTGGGTCAAGATTCAAGAACTGGCTAACATGGGTTCAATATTGAATAAAGATGGATGCTCAAGATAATATATACCACGATTTGCATTTAAGGCATGGGACATCATTAAACCTTGAACCTTAAACCAATGACCTCCATGGATGCTAATAGATTTGTTGACATGAACAAACCATTGTGAAAAAGGTGGATGGGTATTTGATTTTGTTAATAACCATTGATTTTGGTGGTAAAAAAGTCAAAATAAAAAAACCACCAATTCTGATTATTTCAAGCACATTATAAAAAAAAATCAATGAAAAATCAAAGGTTATAAAGGCAATGATTTGAGTTTTTTCAACTTTATAGAGAACTCTAGTTACATAACATAATTGGTTTTTTTTTGGGACCATGGTTATGAGCCATAAGAATAGCCCAATTAACCAACATTGGAACAAACAAGCTAGAAACTTGAAGATAAGAAGACTTTTAATAGATTCAAAACTTAATATAAAGGCCATTGCGCATATTGTGTCGTTTTTAAAATAATTTTGAATTGTCTTTTGTTGCAATCACATATTTATAAATGTATTGAATAGTTATAAAGGTTCATAGTAGGATGGTTTATGGTCTATTCATGATATTGAGTGTAAATTAGGGTATCACAACAAGATTCATGACCCAATTTTGTCCTGTGTTTTGAGACAAAATGAATATTTTGAGATACTAAAGAAAGGGTGTTGGATATATATGTTTAGTTGTTAATTATATGTGCTACAATAAATGATAAAAGAAAAATTCTTAACAAAATTGGAATGCAAGACTTTAAGACATTTTCAATAGAATAGTCTTGCATTTTGAGTGATCAAATAATGTCCTATTTCTTGCATCCACACAAAATTCTATTTCTCCTATACTTTCTTCTAAACCTTTAGAATCTAATTTAATTATTAACAACATTAAAATGACAATCCTTTGCAATAAAGCCCAAAATTGAAAAATTGTTACAACATCATTTCCACTGAATTTTGTGTTTTATAATAATAAAACTTTATGTCATCATGTAAAATATATTTAAATCTATTTGTAATTACAATATAAAATGATTTGACACACACACACACACACACACACACACACACACACATATATATGAATGATTGTTTTTTGAAAAAACTACAAAGTGGGACATAATTCTTGAACCATGTTTAAAGACACTTAAAAAATCAACTTTTTATCATCAAAATCAATGCAAGAAAAAGTGACTTTTATCACACACAAAATCGTGGGTAATGACACTTGTGTGCGATAATTATCAGATGTCAAATTACAATTTCTGTGCATTGAATGTCACAATAAACATCACATATTGTACATTAAAATGGATGAGACCACAGGGATTACCTCACACAAGTGTCACAACTATTTGTGTGATAAAACCCACTTTCTCTTGTTGTGTTAAATTAGGTTTGCACCTAAGATTGGCTGGTTGTATAGTACTAACTAGAGCACACAGAGCTGTCATATTTGAAAATAGCTTGTTTTGCTAGTACACATTGAAAGTCCCTCTCTTAGGTGAAGATTTTTTGAAAGCTGATACATACAATTTGTTCCCCCAGACATTCATGTCATTTAGAGAGCATATGGCTGGCTGCTGTGCTCCCTCTTGTTGAGCCCCACAGAATTGAAGGAATCCCAATGAGAGTCCCTTAAAAATATCTCACAATATTGAACAGAGATCTCAAGCTGGGTCCATGTATTGGACATTTTTTAAGACTTTCATACCAACCTAGTCCTGGTATTGGGTCTAAGACTAATTTTGTGCCTCATGTGAGGCATATCACATAATGCAAGTATAAACTATAAACTACCTATAAATCAATGTTGTATGTGTATTTAGGACATGGTTTTGAACTTACACTCCATGTAAATATAAATGGGCTAATTGAAGTTTCAAATTGGGGAGCATTAAAATTATTACTGTCGCCTAGGGTTATTTTCCACATGGGCAAAATGAAGAATTGTTTTTTTTCAAAAATTAATTCGTTTTTGTAAATTAAAACTTTCCCCCCCATGATCTACTATGAAATAGTGAAAATATTCAGATTTTAGCAGGTGTAATAATTATGATAGTTTTCAAATCTTAACTTCATAATTTCACTAAAATTCATCTCACTATTTAAAAGATTTTTTAATGAAAAAACTGACCCTAGAATAAGGTACATTTTTTTGGGGAAGGGCCAAACAAAGTGGCCTCTTGATAAATGAACATTGAGCTTTGGCATGCCCTCACAATTACTGAACATGAATTATATTAAGGGTATATGATATATCATATTACAAGGGCAGTTTCAACATGTATGTTGAATAATTAATTAAATTTGAAGATTCCAAGTCCGAAATAAAATATCTCAACATGTTCTTTATTTTCCTTCAGAACATTTTGTTCTTTGAATTGTTTTTGTGGAAAATTTCAGATAATTTTACAAATAATTTAACTAATGTTGAAACTATGTCAAGGAACTATGGTATATACTTACACACCCTTAAAACATTTACACCAGATACGCAAGGTAAGTGTAAGTGTAAAAACATTATTCACACAATGGGTAAGTTGTTACACTTACCCCACACAACTCTTATAAACCTCAAGGCTGATATTGAAATTGGTTTAATGTAGGTACATATCTGGTATTACTTCACATCCCTACAAGGCTTTTACTAATAAAAAGCTAGTATTGCCTTAGGTTGTTAGAAATAATATCTTGAGACTTGAAGCTTTTTTGCTTTATTTGCTTAGAGGAGACTAAATATCCCTTGTCTACAGCCTATATTTGGGGCACATTGCATGGTTTTGAGTAGCTTGCAATTTGTGTCCTCCATCATCAAAACTTAAAACTTGTCTTGACAAAGTTTTAATAAATGTTTTGTTGATTGATGGTAGGTTTTGTTTGTTTTAACTTAGATGAATCATAATGAATTATGGAAAACCCTTTTCCATAAAAGAAGAAGGACACAAAGTTCGACTCTTTTTGATTATAGTAACCATAGTTATATAACCATAGTTGAACCTTGGACTTCACTCAACGCAACTTACATATGACATTTATCATAATAGGAAGTTTTGTATTTGATTACTATTTTGTAAAACACGAGTTAAGCAAGGCACTACATTGTCACCTTTGGAAATTTAGTAACAAATGAAAATTCAATTTTGAGTGAAATTGAAAATTAGAGATGAACCTTAGGTTGAAGAAGTTTAAGTGTGCTCTTGGTGTTCTTGAAAAGCCTTCAATGATTAGAAAATAATGGTGGTGGTTTGATATTTTTAGACTTAAGGTGCAAGAAATATTGAAATTTGAGTAATTTTTATATTTGGAAATACAACAAAAAAATGAAAAATCAATTTTTAGTGAAAATGAAATTCTAATTTCAAACTTAGGCTAAAACATTTGGGGTGAACCTTTTATGTTTGTAGAAATCTTTCAATGAGTAGGATTCAAGGAACTGGTTTTGTAATTTTAAACATTTAAGGTGTAGAAGATATTGAGTTTTGAGTAAAACTTTTCATTGAAAATTTAGTAAAAAATGATTATTTAAAGCCTAAGTATGTAATAATATTTTGTAATACATCAAAGAAAATTTGAAATCAACTTTGTTATGAAATTTATTGACATTTGAAATTAAAGAAAATATTGAATCATATATAATTATGATATTAGAATTTCAAATATATATATTAGAATTTATAGTCCAAATACAAAACTTTAAAATCCTACATTTGAATCTTTGAAATGTATATTGAATCTTTTATAAACATTAATTTAATGTTTATATGTATTATGAAGTCAATATTTCTCACCAAATGAAGCGGTTGCATGTTTATGGCCTTGGTGTATGGTTGAAAATGTGTAGTGTTTGATTATCTCCTATGTCATATGTTAAAAAGTTGACAAATGGCATATTATAATGATTAAGAAAAAGAAAATTGAATGGAGGATTAAACACAAGTTCAATGATTGTTTGTAGTCTATGCAATATTTTGTTAAGGCAACTTTAGTTTGGAAATAAATTCAATGAACTGATGGTAATTCAGAAAACCATACTCATCACATTTTTTCAAATATATATATTTTTGTTTGTTTATTTGGGCATGTAGGATGTTAAGTCACATTTTTTTCATCAATCATTTTCGTCATTTGAATTCTGTCAGATTTATGGCATAAATAATTGGTTCATTTTGACTATAGTCAAAATTGTCCATTATTTGTTATGATTCAAAGCTTGATTGAATTCAATGAAAAAAACCAACAAAGAAACCATGGTTTTTTTACTAATGTGATGTTTAGTTTTTATTTTTGTATGTAATTATTTGTAAGAGTTTTGAAAAATGATGGTGGATTATTTTGAAATTTCTTGAAGTGATGTTAGAAGTGATGTTTTTGCTTTCCAAAGTTGGATTTTTGTTGCTTGGTGAGATGATTTCTTCTACTATTAGGAGTTTGGGATTATGCTGGAAATGTAGGGGAGTTTTAGGTTGCATTTTTTGTTAGTTTTTGCATAATGATGTTTTGGTTTTGGAAAAAATGTGCTTGGTAAGCAAGTAAGGAGTTGTGTATAAGTGTTTGGGGGTGCTAATGATGCAACGACTTTCTTGGAGACTTGGAGAAGGAAACTGAATGTCAAATATTTTGATTGAATAGAATTATTAGAAAATAACATTGTGTTTTTAGTGTTGTGATTACATTATGTTGAAATAGATCTTGAAGACCAAACAAAAGTTGTTACTAGAATTTGATTTCTAATGCGCCCAATAACTTAGGTTTAAGCCCTATAATACCAAGAATGAAAATAAGAGGTACTATTAGGAGAGGATGAAAATGTGAGGTGTTTGAACTTTAGTTAAAGGTGAATGTAGAAAAGATAAAAGAGCTTAAGGAAAATAGGTGTTGGTCAATGTTTGTATAAGGTATAGACCTAAAAATGTTAATCCATTTTGCGTGACATAAGAAACCTATTATTTGGGTATCCTCAATTGTTAGATTAATGAGAAGAAGGAAGAGTAGAAACCATGAGGCCATGGGAAATATATAATGGTAGTAGTTGGATCTTTCATGATATAATCTTGTAGTTTAGTTGGTGTGAACCTTATGTCATGTAGGGGTTTGGGTTTTTGGGTTCATTCGTGACAAATATATTCAATGGGAAGGGAATTCCAAAGAAAGATTGTGGTTCACACTATAATTGCATTGCATTATGGATTAGAAGTTCAATAAATTCAAGAACATCAAAACTTTTGATCCAAAAGTAGTTACCTAATTTGATTGAGGAAGAGGTTTATTGCATTTGCAAGAAATATTGTTTCTTGTGTATCCATGTCATTGAATTTGTATATGAAGCCTGAAAGGAAATGTCAAGACCTAAAACTTGATGTGGGCTCGCTTTTGTGGGGATACACTTTCTTGATTTTTACGACATTATGAAGGACAAAAATTCCTTGCAACATAACAAGGGAGTTGGTTGTGACACTCTCTTGATCTTCACAAAACTATTTTAGAAAGAAGCTCCTTGCAGCACAACAAGGGAGTTGGTTGTAATTGTAGAGAAATGCGAGTCTAGAACAAGCATTGCAGTTCCAAGTGCGAGTGTTAGTTTTGAGGTGACAAAGAAGAAAGGAAGAAAGGATGAGACGTATGAAAAAAAGGCATATGAGTTGTTTCTAAAACATTTTCAAGTTTTTTGTGAAGGTTTTGTGTGCCCCCTTATTGTGGATCAGGATTTTGAGAATATAGTTGTTGTGTTTTTTTATATTTTTGCTTGCAAGGTAAAACAAGAAAAGGCACAAGAGGGTTTAAGGTTTAGGAGCTTACCTTTTTGTTACTTTAGTCTCTAGAGCTTAGGGATTTGATGATGAAGGACAATATTGGACTTGGATGATGAATTCCTTTGTTTTACATACACTATTCTACTTTTCAAGCATGAAACTTGCCTTTACAATCATTACAACCCTTGTGATGAAAAAGATTTTAAGAATTGCAAATTTCATTATAAGCTGCCACTTTTGAAAATATTTTATGCCATTGTCGCACCACAATGGTGCCTCCTATTTGTTCATCGTTGGATAAAAGCTCTAAATGGGCAAAACTGATATCCCCCAACATTTTGATATGAAAGTGTCGGGGTATATCATTTGCCAAAACATTGTTGTCTATAAAACCCAAGGGTTACAAAAGACCCCAAGGGCATAAGTACTCTTGGACACCACTTGAGCCATAAAGGGTACTTGATTTCTTCTTACTGTTTGTAGAATCGCATTGGGAAAAGGGGAATGTCAATGGGTGTCTTTATATATGTCTCCAAAGCCATAGTGGGCATCATTTTCTTTTTACATCCAGTTCACATGGTGAGTTTTATTGTTGGTGTGTGTTTGTCCATATTGGAGTGTATGGGTAAAAGGAAAACGCTCCATGAGCTTGGATTTCAAAGGCAACCAAAATCTCATGTCCAAATTACAATCTCATGGCTATTAACTAATTTTGTGCATCATTCCCATCAACTTGTCATGCATGAACATTTGCTTGCTTATTGTGGGTGATTCTTGTAGACCTCATGAGTAATTATGGTCCTTTGGGAAAGTAATTTGTTTTAATTAATGTTGGTGGGCAGAGAGAAGTAGGAATGCGAGGGGGAGGGCGGGGGGCATGGGGGGTTTCAGGTATTTGATTTGTTCCCATTCCCTTAGTGGTCCACCTTTTTTGGTGTATTCTTCATTTGTCAGGACTTGGGTCCTTCCGTCTTGTACCTTTTTCTCCCCCTTTGTGGGTGCTTTGTTTTATTGATGATTGGCAGGCTTTCATCAATTGTCCATCTTTCACACCCGTGAGCGAATGCTGCTGTCTCCTTTATGAATTATGAAGGAAGGAAGACAGTTGAGTTTTAGTCAATAAGAACAATGGCAAACTGGGTGCTCTTGAAACACTGTTCATTACTTCCCCAATGGATTTTGGAAGCCCTGTGGCAATCCATCTTTTAGCAAAAGTAGTCAGGAGTGCAGCAACAAATCTGAGTATGCAAAGAAATCTGAGTATTTAGTAGTACATTTGAGGCTATGATTCTGTTTGCATGCTGTGCAAAATGAGTTTAGTACATTGGGACTAGAATATGTTTGCATATGTGCTTGCAACTGCTTGGTTTCAGGTTAGTGATTTTAAGTACACACAGAAACTGCAGTGCCCAACTGGGCATAAAGAGAATTAGTCTAACAGACCCTGAGGTTACTCAGGTGTGCTTCCAAACTCTTGGGTATATGTCAGGTGTACTAGATCAACACCCAAATTATACCCCATGGAAACTAAGAAAAGTCGCACACACACAAAAACATGTGCCTTTAAAGGCAAATTTCAAATTTTCAGAACGCACTCTAAAATGACAAAAACCTTGTTCATGCTAAATTAGGTCTATTAGCACCCAAGTTATACTATTGAAATTAAGAAAAGTTGCACACATAAAAAACATCCTCCCATAAAGAAAAAAATTCAAAATCCAAAACACTCCCTAAAAAAGCAAAAATTCTGTTCACAGTGAACTGAGTTCCAACAACAACAAATCACAATAGCAGAAAATTAATATTCTGCAGTAAGTACTTTGACATATTACAATAGTTAGTCTGAATTCCAGAGACACTCCAGGGTTGGTGCCTCTTGCTTTTGTACTGGAAGCAGTTCAACATAAGAAATTGCAACTAGCATTCTCAAAAGTCTGGTTGTTCCTCTAACGGATGTCACCATGGTCTGGCTTTGCAACAAACTCCACCTCCTTTTGCTGATGAATAATTCTGGATCAACAAGGAACTGACCATTACTGACATATTTACAGTCATATGTACTCGTTGTGCTTGGTATATGTTGCAAGCAGAATTTATCATTGGCAGCTGCAGCTTTTTCTGTGTTGAGTCATACCATAGAATGATGTTCTGGAACTTGGAGAGCCAGTTTCCAGAGAACCCAAGACAGCCAGGGCCTCAGAGATTGAGCCGTCCAGCAAATTGTTGCTTTCTTTACCAGCATGAACAAGTCAAGTCAGAGATCAAACAGATCAAAGATGCTGTCACCCTGATGTAAGTAGGGAGCTAAGCTAAGCTGTAATAGCAGCTGAGCCCGGTAACTTGGGGGGTCCTCCTATAGCCATTTCTGTGTAGGGTAACACCCTAGGGCTGGGGCATTCCCCGAAATAACAAGCCTCCAAGGCCGGGGAGTTTGAAGGCCTGTTATTTCAAGTTGCCACAGCCTGATGGTGTTACCTGGTGTAAAAATCGACTCTTTTGGATTAAATAAAAAGGTTACACAAGCATTTTGAAAATGGACACGCTTGCAGAGTTTCACTTCTTGAAATGCTTGCCCATGGATTCTGATAGATAAGGCAACATCCACTAAGACTGTCACAAATCGCAGAGTGTTTTACACGATCATATAGGAAAGAAAGTCTAGTAACCCAACTCTTCAAAAAGTCTTAGTAACCCAAAACCCCACTACTGTCCACCGAACCAATTCTTTCTCTCATGTTCATGTTTCTGTTATATCATCCATGAATAAGTAGTGAGTATGTTAGGATGAGTCTAGGCTTTGAAGTTTGGGCCTATTCTAAAAATAAAGATCCTTTGGAAACAAGGTAAATTAAATAAACAAAAATTTCATGCAACATTTTATAACACAAAGTGAGAAGCTCATCACACACACTTCAAGTCTGACTTTGCCTCACCAGTTCAAGACTTTGCTTTGTGAGTATGACTCATGAGGTCAATCTTTTATATTTATCATACCTACTCAACTTTCAACATTAGGTTCTCATTAATATTATTTACAAACTCCAGTTTTAGTAACCAACTTTGGTGTTACAGGTCCTTATTGTTAGTTTTTTTTCGTGCAATTAAGAATTGGCAAAGGCTTTTTGTGAAGAAAGTTCAAAGTCTGGCCACTTGGGCCCCAATGTCGGAAGAAAATTCAAAGGTCTCTCACTTGGGCGTGACTTAGCACGCTACCTGGTGGTGACCTGTGGGGGACAGACTCTGCTACCCTAACTGATCACTGAGTTCATAGTAAGCAGTTTGCTGCAAAACATAAGCACTGAATATTTTATGCAAAATTATGCTGCACATGAAGAGGACAGACCTGACTTCAAACAAATAGTTTGGTCCTAAGCCTTTCACAAGACTTTGTGCTACTTGCTCACTCACTCCATTGGATGTCTCCATCCTATGCTTGCAGTCATCAGCTTCTGTGAAAGTTGTTATGCGCAACTTATAGGACACAAGGTCATCATGTCAGATTGATCATTGAACTGGGGCACAGAGGTAGCTGCATACAGCAAGAGATCCACCAGATTTATCAGTCTGGTGGCTTTTTTTCGGTCAATTTTGCAATGTAACCAACATGGTGACCATCCATAGGAAGATTTAGCCAAATTTGGCTGTAAACAAGATATGAAAATAAAACAGATTCAAAGTTGTTCTTATCTAATTTTGGCTACCTACTTGAACCATATACAGAAATTTGCAAATAAAGTCTTAATTTATAATCCTGGCAATTGAAAATCTCAAAAATCACTTCATTTTTTATTTTATTTTTCTGATTTTTGTGTGGTGAAACTTGGTCAATAAAGAAAAGACTACATCAGTTAGGCATTCATATATCTTTGCCCTTAAGAGAGTCGAAGCCGTTTTCACAACCATTTTGTCTCTATTCAATGATTGGTTAGAAATCTGGTCCAATCATGAATGGGGTTATAAATCTAACCATTGGATTCAAACTTTACCCACTCAAAACTCTTTAATTCAAATTTCAGTCAAAAGCTAGATTTAGCTCATATATGGGAAGCCGATTGACACTTGCATTCTGAATCCAGATCAAATTGTCCATTCTAAAATCTGACAAGAAACCTGTTAGAGCCAGTGTTTGTGATGGTGCTCAAGTGGTGATCATCCATAAGCATATTTAGCCAAATTTGGTGATATGCAAAATATGAAAGTTGAAAATCTTAAGCATCCTTTCATATTGTAAGCAATTATGGCGATTTTTGGTGAAATTTTTAATTAAAAATATTTTTTTGACGATTTCTTTTGTCTCAAGAAAGGGAATTTGTGACAGAATATTCTTTTTTCAAAATACTTTTTTGCAAAATGGAGAAAATTCATCAAAAAACAATTCACTGGCTAGAGAGCATTTTTCACTATCAGTCACTAAAAGTGGCTGCACTTGTCACCCCCTTCTGTTTTCAGAATCACATGTTTATAATTGATCACACTTGCTTGAACAATGTGTAGAAACATGGCGATTGTTTCAAAAGAAATTTATCAATTTTTGACAATTTTTTTGGGGAAGAAATGTGAAAAGAGGACAGAATTTATTTTTTTTGAAAAATAATTCACCAAATGGCGAAACTTTGCCCAAAAAAGAAAAACTGGGACAAATAAGGAAGAGAGAGAGAGAGAGAGAGAGAGA
>Ga0116230_10006298_pt1 | contig 11696 bp, 13 predicted proteins | sample S1TSphfallax_3_FD_88678 | JGI IMG/M metagenome (GOLD analysis project Ga0116230, IMG submission 88678) | Host-associated microbial communities from peat moss isolated from Minnesota, USA - S1T2_Fd - Sphagnum fallax MG | ecosystem: Host-associated > Plants > Peat moss > Unclassified | place...
GCCGTCGCAGGATTGCAACACGGCACGAGGTAGCACCCATAAAAATCAAAAGTTCCCCTGCTTACCAGCAGGAGAGCTTTTTGCTGAACGGCGGGAAACGCTGCTTATTCTCCGCCCGGCACTTTGATAGGCGCGCCGGCTGGCCAGATCCGCAAGGCTGTGATCCGGTTGCGCATCTTGCGCAGCACCTCAAAACGGAAATTATGAAAGGTGAAGACCTGGCCCGACTCAGGAATCGCACGGGCTTCGTGAATCACGAGCCCAGCGACCGTTGTCGCCTCTTCATCCGGCAGGTCCCAAGACATGACGCGGTTGAGATCACGGATCGGCACGGACCCATCAACCATCACGGACCCATCACCCTGGAGGCGCACGCCCTGCACGGCCAAGTCATGCTCGTCGGTAATGTCGCCGACAATCTCTTCCAGAATGTCTTCGAGCGTCACAAGCCCCATGACTTCGCCATATTCATCGACGACCAGCGCGAAGTGCGTTTTGCGTTTCAAAAAGGCCTGTAACTGATCCTCGACCGGGGTCGTGTCGGGCACGAACCAGGCTTCGAGCGCGATATCATCGACTTTCAGCTTTTCGACATCGCCGCAGACATCGACGGCGCGCAGCAAATCCTTGGCGTGCAGCACGCCGATGATATTGTCTGGCTGACCGCGCCAGAGCGGCAAGCGCGTATAGGGTGAATTGACGACCTCGCGCAAAAGTTCGCGCGGCGGCAGATCAACATTGATGGTGCGCATTTTCGTCCGGTGCACCATCACATCCGAGATGACAAGCTCGTGTAATTCGAGCAAGCCGCCGAACCGGTCGCGATCGGCGCGCGCCACGCCGCCTTCGCGATGCAGAAACTCGACCGCGCTTTTCAGCTCTTCATGACCGGACAAAAACGATTTCTGCCGCGTCACGTCGATGTGAACCAGTTTGAAGAGACCGCGCACCACCGCCTCGACGGCCAGCAGGACCGGGCCGAAGATCGCCACGAAAACCGACATCACCCTGACCACTGCCAATGACAGACGGTCGGGATAATTGAGCGCCAGCGTTTTCGGCATGATCTCGGCGAAGACAAGCAAGAGAAAGGTCATGATACCGGTCGCATAGATCGCACCATTGGCGCCGGCGATCGCAACAAGCACGCTCGTCATGAAGGCGGAGGAGCCGATATTAACGAGCGTATTGCCAAGCAAAGTCGCGCCGATGAGGCGATTGCGCCGTTTCAAAAGCCGGTTGACCAAAGCGGCGCGGCGGTCACCATTTTTCTCAAGCGCATACATGCGGGCGCGGGATGCCGCCGTCAGTGCCGTCTCAGACGCCGAGAAAAACGCAGCGAGCGCGACACAGAGCAAGATGATGGAAAGCGCAAGCCAAAGATCGACCGGCAAACCATCGCCAGCTTCGCCATACATGGGCTAAGGTCCCGCGTTCAATTCGTCCTTGAGAAAGGCCAAGACCTCTAAGGGATCAACCGTTTTAGCGACGAAGCATTTTCCAATGCCATGCGTCAGGATGAAGGTCAAAGCACCGTGCTCCACCTTTTTGTCCTGATACATCGCGTCCAAAATTTGCTCCGCGCTGGCATCCCAATCCGCAATATCACGAAAACGTACCGGCAGCCCGGCTGTTTTGAGATGTGATGTCACCCGCCCGGCCTCTTCCGCGGAACAAAGGCCACGCCGGGCTGAAAAACGAAAAGCACAAGCCATGCCGATGGCCACGCCTTCGCCATGGACCAGCCGCGCCCCGTCATAGGCCGTGACCCGTTCCAGCGCATGGCCGAAGGTATGACCCAAATTGAGCAAGGCGCGCTCGCCGTTTTCGTGCTCATCCCTCGCAACGACTCCAGCTTTGGCCGCGCAGCTCTTGGCAATGGCCTGTGCGCGCGCCGCGCCGCCTGCGAAAACCTCGAGCCAGGAGGCCTCGAGCCAGTTGAAGAAGCCGGGATCGTTGATCAGGCCATATTTGACGATTTCGGCATAACCTGCCCGAAACTCCCGCGCTGGCAAGGTTACCAAAGAGCCGGTATCGGCCAAAACCAGTGAGGGCTGATGAAAGGCTCCGATCAGGTTTTTGCCAAAGGGCGAGTTGATGCCTGTCTTGCCGCCCACGGAGGAATCGACCTGGGCCAGCAGCGAGGTTGGAATTTGGATAAATCGCATGCCCCGCCGCACAGAGGCCGCGGCATAGCCTGCGAGATCGCCCACGACGCCGCCGCCCAAAGCGACGACAAGGTCGTTACGCTCGATCCGCGCCTTGATGATCTCGTCGCAGACCCGCTCGAACACGGAATAGGTTTTCGAGCCTTCGCCCGGCGTGACAATGATTTTCGCATGTTTGATCTGCGCGGCATCGAGCCCGCGCTCAAGCGCCGGTAAATGGTGTTTAGCGACATTCTCATCGGTGACGATCGCGCAGGCGGCGCCGGGTGCGAGGCGGCTGATGTGTCCTCCCGCCTCATCGATCAGGCCATCGCCGATGAGGATGTCATAGCCGCGTCCGCCGAGCTCGACGCCGATCTTTTCGAGTTTCGACACGTTTTTCCCGGTGTTGGTTTTGCCGGGCGCGAGCGCTTGGTGCGGATCGGGCGGCGATAAGAAGCTTTCGAGCTGCGCCATCATCTCATCGACGACGTCATCATGCGAGCCCTCATGCGAGGCGACCGTAATATGGGCCTCGGCATAGACCGGATAGCGCTCGGCGATCAACCGGCGCAGCGTCTGTTCCGGCTCGGCATTATTAAGGAGCGGACGCGTCGTGCGGCGGCGGACACGCCGCCAAAGAATATCAAAATCGGCCTTAAGCCAGATCGAAATCCCTTCGGAAGCAATCCGGCGGCGGACCTCGGCATTCATAAAGGCGCCGCCCCCCGTTGCAAGTACGCGCGGCCCTTCGCCTAGCAGCCGCGCCATTACCCGTTTTTCGCCATCGCGGAAATAGGTCTCGCCATGCCGTGCGAAAATATCCTCGATCGACATGCCGGCGGCTTGTTCGATGACCACGTCGGCATCGACGAACCCAAGACCGAGGCGCTGCGCGAGTCTGCGGCCCGTCGAGGTTTTTCCAGAGCCCATCATGCCGACGAGCACGATCGGCCGGCCGCCTAAGGCCGAGACGACTGGCGCCGCCCGGCGGTCGTGCGGGCCGCCATCGGTGCCCGGGTCCGAAGAGATTCCGCTACTCATTCCGCAAGATGTAACATGCCGCCCGCCGGGATTTAAGCTGGACTCATGGATAAAAGCCGAAAAACGCCTCAAAATCGCGCCATCGCTACGCATACTCCGAAATTCTTCATCCTTATCGATTAAATAGCAGCGACTGGAGACAGCCTGCGTGCCAAGCCTTTTCCGTTTTTTATTCATCATTGGCCTGCTGGCGGGGCTCGTTTACGCCGGAATGATCGCGCTCGTAACCTTTGTCGAGCCGCAGCCGCGCGAAATGAGCCAAACCATTCCGCCCGCCCGCCTCAATAAGTGAGGGTGCCCATGCCCCCGGCCCAAACACCTCAAAGTCCTGCTCCCGAAGACGGCGCATCTCTCGCCCTTGTCGATATCTTTCTCGACATGATCGCAGCCGAACGCGGCGCCGCGCAAAACACGCTCGATGCCTACCGGCGCGACCTCAGCGATTATGTCGCGGTCCTCGCGCGGCTCGGCGTGAAGCCGCTCACCGCCAAAACGGAAAATATCCGCGCCTATTTACAGGATCTCGACGCACGCGGCCTTAAAGCCGCTTCAGCCGCGAGACGGCTCTCCTCAATCCGTCAGTTTCATCGTTTTCTCGTCGCGGAAAGCCGCCGGACGGATGATCCGTCGCTTGTGCTCAGCGGGCCGAAACAGAGCCGCCGCCTGCCAGATAGCCTGTCCATCGCTGAGGTGGACCGTCTGCTGAACCTTTCCAAAGAAGGCCTCGGCGATGAAGCCCGTCCGCCAAAGGAGCGGCTGCGGGCTGCGCGCACCGCCTGCCTGATCGAGCTGCTCTATGCGACGGGTTTGCGCGTTTCGGAACTCGTCAGCCTGCCGAAACGCGCCGCCTCGACGCGCGATCCGATGCTCAGCGTGCGCGGCAAGGGCAATCGCGAACGGCTGGTGCCCTTATCTCCATTGTCGCGCACGGCAATGACCTTCTACCGCAAGCTTCTCGATGAAACCGATCCGGGCGCGGCGACCGGCCCCTGGCTCTTTCCAGCCGATAGCGAAAGCGGCCACCTGACGCGGCAGGCCTTTGCCCGCGACTTGAAGAGCATCGCGGCGATGGCAGGGATTGGCGCCGCCCGCGTCAGCCCGCATGTTCTGCGGCATGCCTTCGCCAGCCATCTTCTGCAAAATGGCGCTGACTTGCGCATCGTGCAGGAATTATTGGGCCATGCCGATATTTCGACGACCCAAATCTACACCCATGTGCTTGATGAACGCATGAAAGCCATGGTCCGCGATCTTCATCCGCTATCGGATGAGGAGGGGCGGTTTTAGCTGGCGAGATTCGCAGCCTGCGGCTTGCCTGCGATCCAGGTTTTCAAGAACGCATCGGACCAGCGCGCCACGGCGCCATCGTGCAAAAACCAGCCTTCGAGATGACGGTGACGCGGATGCGCGTTTGGCTGCTCCATGCGTTCAGCGCCTTGAACCGTCCATTTGCACATCATCGCGTAAGTGACTTCTGGATGAAACTGGAAGCCAAAGGCGCAAGACCCATAGCGAAACGCCTGAGCCTCAAAATCCTGACCTGCCGCGAGCAAAGTACCGCCTGTCGGCAGCTCGAAGCCTTCGCGGTGCCACTGATAGACTTTTTCAGGAAAAGGGCAGTCGCAGACGCTGTGTCCATGCTCAGTCGGATGGATCGGATAATAGCCGACCTCGACCTTGCCCTCCGGGTGGGGATAAACGCGATGGCCAAGATGGCGGGCGAGCATTTGTGCGCCAAGGCAGATGCCAAGGAAAGGTTTGTCCTCTTTCAGAGGCACTTTGATCCAATCCATTTCCCGGCGCAGCCATTCGTCCTCGTCATTGGCGCTCATCGGGCCGCCGAACACGATCACACCAGTGTGGCCGTCAAGGGATTTTGGCAGCACATCGCCGAAGCGCGGCCGCCGCACATCGAGTTCATAACCCTGTGCTTGGAGAAGCCGCCCAAGGCGGCCGGGGGTCGAATGCTCCTGATGGAGCACAATCAGAACTTGACCATTCGGCGTTTTTTTCTTGTCCATTTTCTCCGTTACGTTCGACTTTCCCAAAGGAATGTCCGGCACGCAGTGCCGGTCTTGCGAGAAAGGACGCATCCTCAAGATCATGAATCTTTGCTGGAGCGGAAAGCCCGCTGCCAACACTGCGCTTTAGGCTGAGATGCTCTTGCCCTTCATCCCTTGCACACGTGCAACGATAGGCAAAACCAGAACATTGGGTAGTAATGGCATGATTATGGTAAAAATTCTATTAGCTATACCAGGTACCACCACGCGGCGCTTTGCCACAAGACCGTCATATCCCGCTTCGGCGACCTGCATGGCGCTCATACCCGCGAACCGCGCCAAATCGGGCGTGACGTCGAATTTGGCCCGCGCCTGGAACCCAGTCATCGTCAAGCCGGGGCATAAAAGCGTGACGGTGACCTCATCAGGCTGCAACTCCTGCCAAAGTGCCAGACTGAAAGACCGCACGAAAGCTTTGGAGGCATAATAAATCGCCATGCCCGGCCCCGGCAGGAAGGCGACGACCGAGGCGACATTTAAAATCCCGCCGCGCGCGGCCTTGATATCCGGCACAAATTGCTTGGTCAGCGCGACGAGCGCCCGGACATTCAAATCGATAATGCCGAGCTGATCTTTCGCATCGAGCGCCGCGACCTCCCCAAGAAGACCGTAGCCGGCATTATTGACGAGGATATCGACGCTCGCACCGGCCTCTTGCAAAAGGCCCGCGATCTTTTCCGCCGCATCCGCTTCAGCGAGATCAATCGCAAACACTAGGGGCCGAGGCCGATTCCCGGCGGCTATTTCATTGGCCAAGGCCTCAAGCTTATCCTTGCTCCGCGCCACAAGAGCGAGATCATGGCCGTGACGGGCGAAGACCCGCGCGAGATCGGCACCAATGCCGCCCGAGGCCCCCGTCACCAAAGTCACGCGTCTCATGCTTCCCCCTGCGCGGGCTTAGCAGACCAAGGCCCATTGGCGGGAGCAGGCTCGGCTTTCGCCTCCGCCGCCACTTTCTGCCGCAAGAGCAAGCGGTCGCGATTCGGCACGCCAAGCAGCTCGGCAATGCGCCAAACGGTATTTTCTTCGATTTCATCGACCTTGCCATCGGCGAAAGCGATATCCCACATCATCTCGATAATTTTGTGACGGCCTTCATCATCGAGGCTGCGCTTCAAAACTGAGGTGAAATGATAGAAATCCACCGCTTCGCGTTCGCTTTGCTGCGCTTCACGGATCAAAGCCGCCGCCTCGCCGGCATCGAGGCCGAATTGATCCTTGACCAGAGCTTTCAGCCGGCGGCTTTCGGCTGCGTCGGTCACGCCATCGGCATCCGCGATATGAACAAGCAGGGCGACAGCGGCGACGCGGCAATCATCTTCGCCAAAGCGGCGCGGCGCATCGGATTGGCTCAATTCGGCCAGGAAGCTTTTCAAGGCAGCAAACATTGATCCTCCATCTCCCCGAGACGGCTAATTGATCCAGCGGCAACCGTCGAGGGTCTACCCGGCGAGGGACGCGACCCGTCATATAGGGATGAAAACAGGAATTGCTTGCCGGGATGCAAAGTCAAAGGTTAGCGGATGAAAACGCAGCCTTGGTCGCCTTCCGGGTTATGCAGCGCGCGGTGATTCTCCGCGATCCAATGCCTGCATGACGCGTGCGATGAAAAACAGACTTTTTCATTGTGCCAGTCGAGCACCGGATGGCCGTAGGCGTCCTCAGTAAAACGGCCGCCCGCGAAATGCCCAAGCCAGACGCTCGGCCAAGCGTAGGGGATCACCGGCCCCCAGTTTTCAAAAACACAAGGCGCACCGCCCTCTGGCGGCACCGGGCCTGGAACATAGTCGAGGTCCGCCGCTTGCGATTGTACTGGCGCGCCGGACAAACCCGCCATCACCGCGAATGCTATGGCACACGTTATCTGTCGCATAGGCCCTCCGCCAGTCATCATCCCTCGTCTTATACCGACGGTCATTGAATATGACCGTTGGAACACTCTTTGTGACTATTGGTATTACATAATGGCGTGGCTTCAACCGCGAAAGGTCTTAAAGGGCAAGCGGAAAGTGCCATCAAGCACCCATAGCGCCTTTGGACGGTAAGATAGGCGCCCGCTACCAATTGTAGCGAGGGTTGGCCTGCCAGCCCCTGACATTCAGGGGCGCGGCCCGGTATGGCGCATAGGCCATGCTATGACCCGCGTGCCGCGGGGCGCCGCCGTAATAATAGCCAGGGTTGTTTCGCGGCGATCCGCCATAATAATAGTCATAGGCCCTTGGCCCGGCAGCGTAGCGGGGCCCGGCATAGGTTTTATGCGCCGCCGCATAGTGAGGCGCATTATACGTTTTATGCACTTTCGCAAATCGGGTGCTGGAAGGCGGTGTGCCTGAGATGCTGATCGAAGCGCCTTCCGCTTTCACCATCTGGAAGAGCTGTTGCGCATGACCGGGCGAGAGCCGGATGCAGCCATGCGAGGCCGGCCGGCCAAGCTGCGCCACTGAATATGTGCCGTGGATTGCGTAACCGCCCGCGAAAAAGATCGAATAGGGCATCGGCGACATGTGATATTTATGCGAATAATGCATCCGCTGCAGGCTGTAAGGCGCGAAGCTGCCATGCGGCGTCACATAGCCCGAACGTGCAGTCGAAACCGGCCAATGAAATGTGCCGCTGTTCGATGTGACATTCATGGATTGCCGCGTAAGATCGATGTCGATCTGGACAGCCGCTTGAGCGCCATTCAGCCAGAAGAACCCGCACACCATCAATAAAACGCCAAGCACCCTACGCATCGGCAACCCTTACACAACTGTTACAGAAACTATTGGACCCGCATCCAGACAAGATGATTGTCTTTTCCATGCGCGGCGTAAACGTCAAATTGGGAACAAGGTTGACGCAAGTGGTTTATGACAATGACAAAGTCACGGTGAACGCGCGGCCGTATTGGGTCTTGGGCATCCAGACTCTTGCCGGACCGGTTCATGAAAGGCTCACAATGCGCCGCTTTGACCTTTTGATCCCGGTCTTCTCCGCTTTGATATGTCCCTTTCTATTATCGGGCGCGCAAGCACAGGATCGCGGAACGCTTGCTCCGGCCCCATTGCCGCCGCTGACACATCCTGATGATCCGGCAACGCCCGCCAAGGCCCTATTTGGCCGCGAGACAACGCCCGCGCCCTTCGCATCGCACGCGATTGGCTTTTATTCGCGCGGCTGTCTCGCGGGCGCGAAAGCGCTCGCCATTGATGGACCGGCATGGCAGGTCATGCGCGTCTCACGCGATCGTTACTGGGGCCATCCCGCGCTCATCGCTTTTCTTGAGCGTTTCTCGAAAAAAGTGGCAGCTGTCAGCCATTGGCCGGGCATATTGATCGGTGACATGTCGCAACCGCGCGGCGGCCCCATGATCACCGGGCACGCCTCGCACCAAATCGGATTGGACGCTGATATCTGGCTAACGCCCATGCCAGATTATCGGCTGTCGCGCGAAGCGCGCGAAGAGATGATGTCAACCAATGTCGTGCGCGCGAACCGGCGCGACGTCGATCCCAGCAAATGGACGCCGGATCATCTCGCAGTCATCAGGGCCGCCGCTCAGGATGCAGAAGTCGAGCGCATCTTCGTCAATGCGGCGATCAAGAAAGCGCTTTGCCGTGAGGCGACAGGCGACAGGTCATGGCTTTCCAAAGTCCGCCCCTATTACGGGCATGATTATCATTTCCACGTGCGTCTCGCCTGTCCGCCGGGAGAAACCGCTTGTGAGGATCAAGAACCCGTGAACCCCGGTGACGGGTGCGATGCGTCGCTCGCAAGCTGGTTCTCAGATGCCATCCTTCATCCGCGCCCAAGCCGGGCGCCCGCGAAACCGCGGCTGCCTTTAACTCTGGCACAACTTCCGGCTGCGTGCCGTGCCATCGCGACGGTCAGATAAACAAACATAAGGGCCTCGCGTGAGCGAAGCCCTCAAAAATAGCGGTTTGCGCTCAAACCTGCCTATTACATTGGTTTTTTCATCATGTGATGCATCATATGATGGTGCATCATGTGGTGGTGCATCATCATATGGTGATGGTGTTTGTGCATCATCATCTTCGCGTCGGCCTGAGCCGAGACGGCAAAAGCCAAAGTGGCAGCGATCAAAATTGTTTGTACGAATTTCATGATATGGCTCCAGCCCTGATAGCGTCAGGTCGGTTTGATTGGTTTGCCTCAATCCCGAAGCAGGATAGTCCAATCTAATTTCTATTCTGGATATAATTTCCCTCATATCTCATGGATAAAAGAAAATTATTCCGCGAGGCTAACGTTTGTACAGTCAAAACGTTGCTTTGGGGAAATGAAAAATCCAAGTCAGGGCGGTTTGGACAGCTTCAGGGCGGCTTGGCAGGCTCAAGAGCCTTTCGCGCTATGCCCGTCAGCGGAATAACGGTCAGTCAGAGCTAAAAGAAGAGCCGAGACGACGAAGGTCAAATGAATACCGGCATACCAGGCAAGGTCGCGATCCGAAGTCTCCGTCACGCTCATGAAGCCGCGCAGCAATTCAATCGCCGAAATCGCGACAATCGATGACATGAGTTTCAGTTTGAGACTTGTAAAATCGATCTTGCCCATCCATTCAGGCCAGTTCTTTTGTTCGCTCGGATCAATCCGCGACACAAAATTTTCATAACCGGAAATAATCACGATCACGATGAGCGAGCCTGTCAAAGTGAGATCGACGAGGCTCAAGACCGAGAGAATCATCTCGGACTCGGTCGCTTCGATTGCGTGCGGCACGGCCTCGATAAAGACCCACACCACTTTCGCAGCCAAGACCACGAGGCTCAGTGCGAGCGCCAGATAGAAAGGGACGAGCAGCCAGCGGCTCGCGAAAAGAATCTTTTCAAGCGTGCGTTTGATGACTTGCAAAGAACCATGCCTCACACGCATGGGGCAGCGGCTTGGATTTACTCCGCAGCGGCCACGCCCGTTCCGATGGGGCAGGAAACCCCGGTCCCGCCGAGACCGCAATAGCCATCCGGGTTTTTGGCCAAATATTGCTGGTGATAGGCCTCCGCATAATAGAAGGGCGGCTGGTCGAGTATTTCGGTCGTGATTGGCCCATACCCTTTGGCTTGCAGAGCCGCCCCGAACACTGCCTTCGTTGCTTCCGCCGAAGCCCGCTGCGCCGCATCGGCCACATAGATGCCAGAGCGGTATTGCGTACCGACATCATTTCCCTGCCGCATGCCCTGCGTCGGATCATGCGCCTCCCAAAAAACCTTCAGCAGCGCTTCATAGGAGATGCGCTTCGGATCGAAGGCGACGAAGACCACTTCATTATGCCCGGTAAGGCCGGAGCAGACTTCCTCATAGGTCGGATTTGGCGTCAGACCGGCGGCATAGCCGACAGCCGTCGCATAAATACCCTCGCCCAGCTGCCAGAACTTGCGCTCGGCGCCCCAGAAACAGCCAAATCCGAAAAGTGCTGTCTCAATGCCCTCGGGAAAGGGCGGATGCAGCGGATTGCCATTGACGAAGTGGCGTTCGGCCGTCGGAATGGCCTGCGCCCGGCCGGGCAACGCCTCGGCAGCAGTCGGAATCGCAAGTTGTTTACGAAATGAAAACATAAGAACTCCCATCGGGCGCCGGAGAAATTTCTGTATAAATAGTGCGTTTTTGGCCTGGTAGAAAGGCTAGCGGTTCGAATAACCGATCTTTGGTGCCGGTTTGCGCGTCGCGCCCAGCAGCAGAAGCCCGCAAAGGCCGATGACGAACCAGGCTGGCAGGCGAAACAGGGTGACGAGGACCGGATCCCAAAGCAGCGGATGAATATGCTGCTCGACGGCCGCACGCAGCAGCGGGAAGCGCGCCGGAAAGAAAGTCATGGCGGTTTGGCCAAAAGGCGTGATCGAAAGGGCACCGCCTGCGATCGAACGCATCCCGTCGATGATGAGAGACACGAAAGCCACCGCGACCGCGAGAAAACCCGCCAAACGGAAGAACCAGCGCAGCATCACCTGTCCCTCATATAAACCTCGGCCGCGCAGGCCGGGCGGGATGAGGCTATGGGCCAAAAAATACCCGGCACGGGTCTTGGCAGAAAAGCCCCGGGAAAATCAATAAGCAGGGGGCTGGCAGCTTGGATCGATGAAGGCTTGCGCTCAAGTCTTTCGTGTCTATAGTGCGGCCGCATTCGCGAGGCGTGGAATCGCGGCCTTTTTGACAGTGTGTTTCTTCTCGAAATCGCCGTCATTAGACTTTGGCCATACGCGCAAAGAAGCGGCTCTCGAGCTGCTTTGCGAGTTCCCGGAGGGGTGGCCGAGTGGTTGAAGGCGCACGCCTGGAAAGTGTGTATACGGGAAACCGTATCGCGGGTTCGAATCCCGCTCCCTCCGCCATATAGCTCCATCAACGAGTAAGCTTAGATTCGCCGGACGGCAGTTTCCTCCGCGATGACGAGTCCCGCATGACGCAAACTGTCTTGCAACGCGGTTTCGAAAGCCAAGGCTTTTCC
>Ga0116230_10006302_pt1 | contig 11693 bp, 6 predicted proteins | sample S1TSphfallax_3_FD_88678 | JGI IMG/M metagenome (GOLD analysis project Ga0116230, IMG submission 88678) | Host-associated microbial communities from peat moss isolated from Minnesota, USA - S1T2_Fd - Sphagnum fallax MG | ecosystem: Host-associated > Plants > Peat moss > Unclassified | place: USA...
ACGGCGATCTCCACCGTGCCAGGGGCGCCGTGGCGGATGGCGTTGTTCACAGCCTCCTGAATAACGCGATACGCCAGGTCCTTGACGGGCTCCTTGAGGGCGTCCTCATCCTCGAGGACGTCCAGCCTGAACGCCACGTCGGGGCGACGCGCCGCCCAAAAGCGGACGAGGTCCTCGAGGGCGGCGCGAAAGCCAAGTTCCGTGGCGGGCGTGGGACGTAGGCGCAAGAGCAACTCCCGCACCAGGCGCTGCATGTGGCCGACGCCAGCCTGGATGGAGCGCGCCTGCCGGACGAGGCGCTCATCTCCCTGCGCGAGACTCCACTGGGCGATCATCTCCGCGTCCATGTTGGCCGCAAAAAGGTGGGGGCCGATCTCGTCGTGTAGATCGCGGGCAATGTCGGCCCGTTCCTCGTCCTGGAGGGTCAAAAGCTGGTCCGTTAACTGGCGGTTGCGTTCGGTCATGCTGGCCAGCCGCTCGACCATGCTGTTGAATCCCGTTTGCAGTCGGATCAGCTCTGTAGGCCCCGCTGCGGGCATTCGCCCGCCATAGTCCCCAGCGCCGATGTGGATGAACTCGTCCGCTAAGGATTGAAGCGGCCGCAGGGCGGCGCCGATGAGGATGTACACGAGGACGAGGCCGGCGAGGGCGGACGCCAGAACGACGACGATGATGCCGGCGAACTCGCGCCAGAGGGCCGCTACGTCCGCCGCGGCGACGGGCGTCAACCGGACGGTTCCGAACTTTCGTCCAGGCGTGGGCACCGGGATGGACGTCGGAGCCGCGGAGGCGCCGAGAAGCCCCCCGAACCAGGGCGGGGCGGCGTCGCCGCTTTTGAGGGCGCTTGACGCGGCGAGGGTGACGCCATTGGGGTCTATGAGCGCAGCCTGGACATGGCGATTGCCGTCGAACGTGGCGATGAGCTGTCGCAGGTCGCGTTCGGGGTGGTCCGAGTGAGGTAGGTCCTCAAAAGCCCCGGAGACCGACTGGCGCGCCACGGACAGGGCCGACCCCATCTCCTCGCCAAGGTTGCGCTTAGCCTCCAGGCCAGCGAACAGGGCGCCCATGAGGACGCTGATGAAGAGCACAAGTCCGAAGAGGGCGACGACGCGGACACGCAGGGACATGGCCTTGCCTTATCACGCACAAGCCGCCGTCAGGAGGGGCCTAACGCGCGGCGGGGGCCGGTTTGGCGCCCTCGCCGCGACCCCCAGCGCACCCTGGGGGCGCGGGACGGGCGCCGCTCAGGTCCCGTCCGTCACGCACCGTGGGCAGAGGACCGCTCGATAACCCCGCCCAGAGGGCGCGGTTAAACGCGGGCGTGTCGAGTTTGTCCTCGGAGCTGAAGTCCTGGCCCGCCATGACCTTCGCCCAGTAGAGGGGCGATCGAGGCGGCCGGGACGGACAGGCCGAGGCGAAGGCGTCTGCGGGGATGGGCAGCGTCGTCGCTTTCAGGACGCTGGAGGGCTTGGCGGTGAAGGTCCAGCGCCCGCCCGCGATGTCGAAAACCTCAGCCATGGGTCGGGCGGCGGCGTCATTGAGATTGAGGGGTTGAACGCCCAGAACGTCCTCGATGGTGCGCAAGAAGTTGACGGTGGTGTAACGCGTGGAGATCACGGCGCGGCGTTTGACGTAGGGACCCACGATGAGGGCGAGGGATCTATGGGCGTTGACGTGGTCCGGACCGTCCTGCGCATCGTCTTCGATGACGAAGATGAGGGTGTCGGCGGCGAAGCGGCTGGCCGCCACTTTCTGCACCACCAGCCCTACGGCATAGTCGTTGTCGGCGATTTCCGTCTCCACCGAACCGATCCCGTCGATGCCCCGGTCAAAGGCGCCGAAGTGGTCATGGGGGAGGCGCAGGAGCATGAGGTTGGGCGCCGCGCCCGTTGTTTCAAACTGATTGAACTCCCGCTCCCATTCCTTGAAGCGCCAGTAGTCGGGAAAGGCCTGGTCGAAGCCGCGGAAATAGAGGTCGGTGTAGGGGCGAAGGGCGGACTTGGTGGGGAAGAACACCTGCAGCCGTTTACCATAGGGATCCCGTTCGAGGGGGATCTGGTTTGGCCCCGCCGACGGCTCATACCGCGCAAGATCTCCGTAGAACCCCCAGTTGCGGACCGTCAGGCCGGCTTTGAGGGCCCCATTCCACAGATAGCCTTCTCCAGCTTCGCCGCCAGGTCCGTCCGGGGCGGCGACGTCAGCCTCGCCTACCAGGATGTTGGGATCGCTGGGCGTCTGTGGGTTGGCCGCGAGGCGGTCCTTGAGCGCGCCATAGCCGACGTTCACGTTTCGATTGGAGCCCTCCTGGTCGTACTGCAGGCCGCGGGCGGCGTAGTTCACTGGAGCCTCGCGCTCAGTGAAGTCATTGGTGCGCGCCGCCGTGGTCCAGTTCCATCCGGTGTTCGAACTCTCCCCAGAATCGAGGAAGTTGTCCAAGGTGACGAACTCGCGCGCCAGCGCGTGATGATTGGGCGTCAAGCTCTGACCCAGGATGGCCAGCTTTGGATCGCCGTTTCCAACCTCAAGGTCGCCAAGCACCTGGTCGTAGGTGCGGTTCTCCTTGACGATGAAGATGACGTGCTTGATGTGGTCGTGGAGGAAGGCCATGACGGCCTTGTCCTGTCCCGCGTCCCGTCGAGCCAGGTAGTCGTTGTTCACCGCCACTTGACGCGTCAGGACCCCAAGCTGCGCTGGAGTCGGCCTCGGTAGGGACAGGAGGCCGCCCTTCTGAAGCTGCCAGACGTACTGGTTGGCGCCTGTGCACGCAGCCTTGCCTTTAATGGCGAGGGTGTTGCGGCATCCGAGGGGGTTAGGCCCGGGGTCGCTCTTGGAATTGACCGCGAAGATTTCTTTTTGATCCATCGAGAAGGCGACGCCCGTGGGATACCATCCCGTGGGGATAAGACCGACGACCGCGGACCGGTCCTTGGAGGGGCGCTCATCCGGGTCCCCGTCGCGGTCTCTCCGTGAGGGCTGGCGCTCCTCCAGGCCCGCGGCCCTGTCGTCGAGACGCACCACAGCGATGGCGTTCTGGCCGCCGTTAGACACGAGGACCGTCCGCCCATCCTTGGCGAGGGCGAGGGCGTTGCTGTCGACGCCGCCCAGGCGCCGCGGATTGGGCAAGAGCGCTCGGGGTCCGGCGGTAGGGATGGTCTCTATGGGTCGGCCTGTGGTCGTATCGACGACCATAAGGGCGTCGGAGTTGTCCAGGGCCGCGAACAGGCGGCGGCGTGATGGGTCGCTGGCGAGGGCGACGGGTTGACCCGGCGTCGGCAGCCTGGCGCTGACGCGCATGGATGCGGCCCCGATCGTGAGGCGGACAAGTTCCCTGTCCCTCTGCACCGCCACGAAGGCGTCGACGTTGGAGCTCCAGACCACGGCCTTGGGAAAGGTGCCTCCGGGCTTGGGGCCGGTCCTGGGGTGAACCACGCCGGGCCGCAAGTCCCGCTCGCTAATCGCCTTTCCGGTTTCGAGATCGATGAGGCTGACAGAATCATTCTGATAGTTGGCGACGAGGAGGCGGCGTCCGTTCGGGCTGACGGCGACGCCCGCGGCCTCGGGGCGCGCTTCTAAACCCAGACCGGTCTTGTGGCCAAGGGCGAAGGCCCGCGTCCGCGTGAAGCCGTCGCCTGTGCGGACAAACTCTATAACGTCGTCATCCACGCCGCCTGAGACGTAAAACCGGTCCCCCTTCGGCGACCACGCCAGCCCGATGAAGGTGTCCGGCGCCTGAAGCGCCTGCACCTGACGCGGCGCGCCGTTGGCGAGGTCGAACACAAAGACATATTCGTTGGACAGCCCGGGAACGAACTTGCCAGCCGCGTCGGCGTTTCTGTTGAACCCGCTCGTCAGGACGAGCAGCGTCTTTCCGTCAGGGGATACGGCTACGGCCGAGGGCTGGCCTGCGAGGAAGTCCGGTAGGGCAGGAAGGTGCGGATTGAGCGTCTGATAGACGGCCCCTGGAGCGGCTGTCGGGGTCACGACGACGCCCGTGGAGGTCTGCGCGGCCAAGAGCCCGGCCTGCGGCTCGGAGAGCCTATCGGTGCCAGCCCAGCTGGGCCGGGCGAACACGAGGAGGGCGAGGAGGGCGAGGCGAAGGCGATCAATCATGGTTCGGACGCACGCCCCTTTTCGATCGGCGCAAACGCCGCGCCCTGGTGATAGGGCCAAGGTGTGACATCTGCCACACAAGCGTCGAAGGACCTTGATGTGGGCGTCAAGCGGCGGCGCGCTGGACAATGTAGGCGTCGCCGACCCTTTGCAGAATGTCCAGGGGTACGCGGCCGCACCCGAGGACGGCGTCGTGAAAATCCTTGATCTCGAACTTCGGACCCAACCTCTCCCGGGCCTTGGCGCGCAGACGGGTGAAGACCGTATGTCCAAGCTTGTAGCTGCACGCCTGTCCCGGCGTCGCGCAGTAACGCTCCACCTCGCGGGCGGCGAAACCGGGCGCTTCTCCCTCCTGATCAACGAAATAGGCGATGGCCTGCTCGCGCGACCAGCGCAGGTGGTGAATGCCCGTGTCCACAACGCAGCGGTTCGCGCGGAACAGCTGAAACTTCAAATATCCAAGGCGGCCGAGGGGGTCGTCCGCATAGAGCCCCAGTTCGTCCGCGAGCTGTTCGGCGTAGAGCGCCCAGCCCTCGGCGTAGCCTGAAAACCCTATGGTGCGGCGTATCTTGGGGAGGGACGGGTTGGAGAGGGCGAGACCTCCCTCCAACTGATGTCCTGGCAGGCCCTCATGGAAGACCGTGGTGGAGAGGCAGAATTTGGGCCACTCAGCGCTGTCGTGGAGATTGAAATAGACAAGACCTGGGCGTGACCCGTCCGGCGCTGGCCCCTGGGAGAAGGCTGAGGCGGCGCCGGCTTCGGTCTGCGGCGGTACGCGTCTGACTTCGAACTGATAGTTCGGAATGCGCCTAAACACCTGCGGCAGGCGGGGCCGGATATCGTCAAGCCGCTTGTTGCAATAGGCGATAGCCTCAGCCTTGCCAGCGTCTGTGTTGGGATAAAGCTGGCTCGGGTCCTTGTAGAGGCCCGCCATGCGCTCTCCGACACTGCCCCGGGTTAGACCCTGCGCCTTAAGGAGGGCGTCCAGGCGCGCGCGTATCTCCGCCGCCTGATCAAGGCCGATCTTGTGGACCTCGTCGGGGCTAAGGGTCGTGGTGGTGGTCGCATGAAGGGCGGTCTCATAGAACTCTGGACCCTGGGGAAGCCGCCAGAGGCCCGCATCATGGACCGCCCGAGGGCGGAGCGCCTTCACCGCCGTGATCTGTCGATCGAGGGCAGGAAGGACCTTGGCGTCGTAAATCCGCGCCGCTTGCTCCCCATAGCGGGGATCCAGGCCCTTTGCGGCGGCGCGGCGCTTTAGGGAGGAGACCACGAGGGCGTCCTTGGCCGGCGCCCGCGTTTTGGCCATTTGGGTGAGGGTCAGGTCTAGGATAAAATCCGGAGGCGTGACGCCGCCGGCCGCATCGCTCCGCAGCTGTTCGGTATTGGCCTCAAGCTGTCCGGCGAAGGCCTCCAGGCGGGAGAGGTAAGCCTCCGCGTCGACGTCGGCGTTGATGGCGTGCTTGGTGTCGAGGAACTCAGGCGTCGCCTGGTAAGCGCCCGTCAGCTGGCTGATGACATAAGGCGAGGGGCCGTAGGAGGCGCCGCCGAAGTCGAAGCTTTGAACTGCGGCCGCGCTCTCGCGGGTGTAGAGGACGGTCTCGTAGGTGATCCGGTCCGCCGGCGAGAGCTTGGCTGGATCCACCGCCTTCAGGGCCTTGATCTGGTCCAGGGTGATGGCGCGTCGCCTCGCGCGGCCGGCGAGGCTTTCGTCGGTCAACCGCGTCTTGAGGTCGGCGTTAGCGCCTTTGTCGAGGCCAAGCTGGGTCGCGCTTTCCGGACGCTCCCTTAGCCCAGCGTCGAAAAACCCGTCCAGGAGAGCGGCGAGCTCTGGCGACGCGGCCGAGGGATTAGCCTCTGGAGCGCCTAAGGCTGGGCCCGCACCCGCGGCGAGAAGGACGGCGATGAGGTCGCGGCGGTTTAGCATCAAGACGCACTCGATCAGTCAACACGAAGCGCCCGCCATACCACGAGGGCGCCTCTGCGCCAGCCCTGAGCCTACCCGCCCCAGCGAGAGCCTAGGATGCTGCGCGCCGCCCCCTGCCGGAGGCGCGCAGGCGCGAGACGAGGGCGTGGACGATAGGTTCGGGCGTCATGGCCGCCTTGACGGGCCCCGAAAGCAAGCCTTCGGCGTTCAACATGACAACGCCGTGGAGCGTCGCCCAGACCGATACGGCCGTCGTCACCGCCTCCTCCGCCGCCACCATGGTGGAGACCCCCTCGAGGAGGAAGGCGAAGGCGGCGGCGGAGGCGTTATGCAGGACCTCGTCCCCCTCGAAGGTCCTGAGGAGGTTTGAGGCGAACATGAGGCGGTAGACGCCAAGGTTGCTTTGACCAAAACCGATATAGGCCAAGCAGGCCTGCTCGAAGGCCTCCGTCGGCGCCGCCGCCGCGGCCGCGGCGGCGATAGCCTCGCCAAACCGCACAAAGCCGTCCGCCGCCACCGCAGCCATAAGAGCCTCGCGACTGTTGAAGTGCCGGTAAGGCGCCGGCTGGGAGACGCCGAGGCTAAGAGCCAGGGACTTCAGCGTGATCGCCTCCGGCGGCGTGGTCTCAAGAGCGCGCCTCGCCGCCGAAACCAGAGCTGCTCGCAGGTCGCCATGGTGGTAGGCTGAGGCCGCTTTGGCGCGAGGCGAGGCAGTGGCGGAGCGCGTCATGTAATTGTCTATTACTTTTCCTTGACGGCGTCGAAGGGCCGTGATGTGATCTGATATCACATACGGCAGGAGACGGCGCCATGTCTACAACCCTTGAGCGGACTTCAGAGGCGACGACCGTGACGAACCCCTATCTTCAAGGCAATTTCGCGCCGGTTCAGGTGGAGACCACAGCCTATGATCTGCCGGTCCGCGGCCGCATCCCCGAGGAGCTGAACGGCCGGCTCGTGCGGATCGGTCCCAATCCTGTGGGAGCCGTGGATCCGGCCGCCTATCACTGGTTCACTGGGACTGGAATGGCCCACGGGGTGCGTCTCAGGGACGGGAAAGCCGAGTGGTACCGCAACCGCTATGTGGTTTCCGACGGGGTGGCGGCCCAACTCGGGCGTCAGCCCGTCCCAGGGCCGCGAAACGGCTTTGGGGACAACACGGCCAACACCAACATCGTGGCCCTGGGTGACAAGACCTACGCCATCGTCGAGGCGGGCGGCCTTCCCGTCGAGCTGACCAACGATCTGGAGACCATCGCCCGATCCAATTTGAACGGCACCCTCCAGCGGGGGTTTTCCGCCCATCCCAAGGCCGATCCGGCACGAAATCTCATGCACGTCCTGGCCTACCAGCCCGGCGTTCCTGATCTTTCCTATCTTGTGGTCGAGGCGGACGGACGCGCGCGCGCGGTGGCGCATATCCCCGCGCCCCACTTCCCGATGATCCATGATGTCGCCTTCACAGCGACCAAACTCATCGTTCTCGACATGCCCGTGACGTTCAACCTCAAAGGTCTCGCCACGGGGTTCCCCTTCGCTTGGGACGACACGCTGACCCCGCGGGTGGGTCTTCTGCCCCTGGACGGCGCACTGTCCGGCCTGAAGTGGTTTGAGGCCCCGTCGTGTTTTGTATTCCATGTCATGAACGCCTACGACGACGGCGACCTTGTGGTGGCGGACGTCGTGCGCCATGCCCGGGTCTTCGATCAGGAGATGCGCGGCCCTAACGAAAGCGACCCGGTCCTGGCGCGTTGGACCTTTAATCTCAAGACGGGCGTCATGTCGGAGAGCATTTTCGACGATCGCGGATGCGAGTTCCCGAGGTTTAATGACGCGTTCGCCGGCCGCGACTATCGGTACGGCTACACGGCTAGCGCCTCCGACGGCCTGCGCTTCGGGCCCGCCTACAAGCACGATCTGAAGAGCGGCAGGACCGAGGTTCATGACTTCGGTCCGGGACGCCAGACCCTCGAGCCCGTGTTCATCGCCAGAGCGGGCGCCATGGCGGAGGACGACGGATGGGTCGTCTCCTACGTTTACGACGCTGGACGCGATGCTTCGGACGTGGTGATCCTCGACGCCAGGGGTTTCGCCGACGAGCCCGTGGCCGTCATCTCCCTGCCGGTCCGCGTGCCCTTCGGCTTCCACGGCAACTGGCTGGCGGACCGGTGACGGAGGCCTGGCCGAGCCCTGCATCAAGCCTTGGTTCGACCTCGGCCTGGGTCCTCTCAGACCAGAGCCGATTTGTAGAGCGCTAAGAGCTCGCTCCACGCCCGCTCGGCGGAGGCTTCGTTGTACGCCGCCCCGCCCTTGACGCACCACCCGTGGTTGGCGCCGGCGTAAACCTCCACCCGCGCCGGCACTCCAGCCGCAGCGAACGCGGTCTTGAGGATGTCCTTGGCGTCAGGTTCGCGGGCGTCGTCGTTGGCCGCGACCGCGCAATAGACCCGCGCGTTCATGAGGGGTATCAAAAGGTGCGGGCTGTCGAGCGCCTTTGTGACGAGGCTCCCGCCGTGAAACGTGGCGACGGCGCCGATGCGCCCCGGAGCCGCGGCGCCCGTCCGAAACGCCAGGGGCCCCCCCATGCAATAGCCCTGCACGCCGGAGCGCGCGCCGAGATTGGTCTGCGGCTGCTCATCGAGGAACCCGGTGAACGCCGCCGCGTCACGGCGCGCCGTTTCCGGCGTCAGGAGGGAGGCGAGGGCGAACACCTTGGCCCGGTCCTCAGGTTTGTTGAAATCAAAGGCGGCGTCCACGACCGGAGCGCGCCGACTGCGGTAGAAGGGGTTGGGAACCAGGACGGTGTAGCCCTGGGCCGCGAGACGGCGACCCATATCGCGAAAAACGGGCCTGAGGCCCAAAATGTCCGTCCAGATGAGGACGGCCGGCCACCGGCCTTCAGCGGGATGGAAGAGGACGGCGTCTGCGACGCCGTCGAGGGTCTTCACCTCCACGTCCTGCTCGACGACGCGGGTTTGCGCCTCGCCGCGCGCGGACAGAGCCGCTGTGGAGAGACCGGCGGCCGCGGCGGCGAAGGTTCTGCGCGACAGGACGCTCTTCGCCGGCTGGCCTTGATGGATTTCGTCGTCGCACATGGGCGGTGTCCTTGCTTGCAACTCCACTCAGGGTAGGCGCCCGGTGCGGGCGCGCGCAAGAGCGGACTGTCGCGCCGGCCGCTGCGCGCCAGTCTCAATGCGCCGTTCATTTTGCGCCGGGGGCCGCGCGGGCGCTGGGGCTTGCGCCGGCGATGGCGGTCGGGGAACGCCCAGGACGACGCCAGCGCTCCCGGGAAGGGGAGAAGGGGCGGCTGTAGGTTTGACCGGCGCAGGATTTTCCCTTCAATGCACAAGGGGAAACCAAGGCGCAGGAGCGGCGGACATGTATCAGCGTATCCTTCTGGCCTACGACGGCACCGTTGAAGGGCGCACGGCGCTGCGCGAAGGCGCGCTCCTGGCCAAGCGCTGCGGCGCGGAGGTGTTCCTCTTGTGCGTCGCCCTCGGCGGGGCGGGGGTGATGATGGCGGAGGGCGCCTATGTGGGCGTGGTCGAAGAGCAGAACCGACAGCTGAAACTGGTGTTTGACGAGGGCGTCGACCGGCTCAAGCGCTTAGGGTTCCATCCGACCGCCCGCCTCGTCAGCGGGGACCCGGCGACGGAGATCCGCGAGTTCGCCCGCGAGGTGCGTGCGGATCTGGTTGTCGTCGGGCACAGAAGGAAAAGCCTGCTTGAGCGGTGGTGGTCTGGACCGAGCGGGGCCTATCTTTCAGACCAGATCGACTGCAGCCTTCTCATCAGCCGGAACGTCATCAGCGATGACGAGTTTTCCTCAGAGCTCAAGCATCCGATGCCGCAAACAGCCTGACCATGCAGCGACCGGCGCCTCAAGGGCGCGCATAGCGGCCGCGATCCGGCTAAATTGGGTCTTTTTGCGGACGGTGAAGGCTCTCAAGGCGCTCCGCGCGTCTTTACAGTCGTGTGGGCCATAAAAGAGCCTTCACCAGGGATATTTAAGAGATCCTCGGCGGAAATTAACCATGACCCTGACAGCGCCCCTCACTGATCAAGAGCTTACGGCGCCGGCGGCTCTGTGTGGCGTTAGCGCGGAGTATTTGCCTCCGGAAGCGCCCATGTCCATGCCGGCGCAGACCTTCTGGCGCGCCCAGGCCTTCGCCGCGCCAAGGCCTTTGAGTGAGGCGGAGTGCTGGCAGATCGGGCTTTTCCTGCTGACGGCCCTCCTGTCGGTGCTCGGCGGAACAGCCGCCTTCAAGACCCTGCAGCCGGGGGGGCTCGATCCGTTTGAAGTCTGCAACCTTGTGATCTTCCAGGTTCTCTTCGCCTGGATCGCCTATGCCTTGGCGAGCGCCCTCGTCGGCTTTGGCGTGAGCCTCGGCGAGGATCCGCGCCAGCCGGCCGGGCCGATCCCCGTCTCGCGGCCCCTGGGACGCACCGCCGTGCTCATGCCGGTCCACAATGAGGATCCGGACGGGGTGTTCGCACGGCTTCGCAATATGGAAGAGTCTTTGCGCAGCCTCGGCGCGTCCTCCCAATTTCATTTCTTCGTTCTAAGCGATACCCGCGACCCGGATATCCGCAGGGACGAACACGCCGCCTTCCTGCGGCTCCGGGCGCTTATTCGCGCAGACGGCCGGCTTTTCTATCGTCTGCGGGCGGAGAATTCCGGGCGCAAGGCCGGCAATATCGCCGAATGGGTTCGCCGTTTCGGGGGCGCTTATGACTACATGGTGGTGTTGGACGCCGACAGCGTCATGGATGGGACCAGCCTGATCGCGCTGGCGGGAATGATGGATCGCCAGCCCAAGACCGGGCTGATCCAGACCGTTCCGCGCCTGGTGAACCGCCGAAGCCTGTTTGGGCGCGTCCAGCAGTTCGCCAGCCGACTTTATGGGCCCATGCTCAGCGATGGTCTGGCTCACACCTGCGGCGCCGCCGGCAATTATTGGGGGCACAACGCCATCATCCGGGTCGCCGCCTTCGCGGCCCACGCCGGCCTTCCGCGGCTGCACGGGCCGCGCCCCTGGAGCGGGGACATCCTCAGTCACGATTTTGTTGAGGCGGCCCTCCTGCGGCGTGCGGGCTGGGAGATTCGGCTGGCGCCCGAACTCGGCGGATCGTTCGAAGAGTGCCCGCCTACCTTGCCCGACCTCATCGTTCGGGAGCGTCGGTGGTGCCAGGGCAATCTGCAACATCTTCCCCTTATCGCCGCGCGAGGGCTGCACTGGATGAGCCGCGTGCACCTGGCGCAAGGGGTTCTCACCTACCTAATGCCGCCCCTTTGGCTCCTCTTCCTCCTCGTCGGAGCGGCCCGGTCTGCCGAAGCGACCTATTTCCGGGCCGCCGCCTTCGACGATTATACCGTGGATCTCGTGAAGTGGCTCCTCGCCATCAGCCTCCTGAGCCTTTTCATGCCGCGGCTCCTGGCCCTCTTGAGGGCCCTCCTGCAGCCGCAAGAGCGCCGCGCCTGGGGCTCTCCCTGGGCCCTTGTGGTCAGCGTGTTCGCCGAGGCCGCCCTGTCGGCCCTCATCGCGCCTATCCTAATGACGGCCCAAACCAAGGCCCTGTTCGACATCATGCTGGGGCGAGATTCCGGCTGGCCTGTCCAGCAGCGCGCGGACGGATCCTTGAGCTGGCGCGAGGCG
>Ga0116230_10006303_pt1 | contig 11691 bp, 7 predicted proteins | sample S1TSphfallax_3_FD_88678 | JGI IMG/M metagenome (GOLD analysis project Ga0116230, IMG submission 88678) | Host-associated microbial communities from peat moss isolated from Minnesota, USA - S1T2_Fd - Sphagnum fallax MG | ecosystem: Host-associated > Plants > Peat moss > Unclassified | place: USA...
ACGTAGCCGAGCTGGGCGTGGTGCTTGATCTTGAGGCTCGCCACCCCGTAGCGCTCGGCATAGTCGAGTTGGACGCGGGCGAGGACCTGGCGCTGCTCGTCCCGCAGGCGCCGCTCGGCATCAAGCTCGGCGTCGAAACCCGGGGCGATGGCGCGCCCCTCCTCCAGCCGCACCGGGACCGGATCAGCCAGCGCGGCGGCAAGATGGTCCGCGAGATCGGGCAAGCTCCCGAGAGCGTCCCGCGCCTCTGCGAGCAGCGGCGGCAGAGGCGCGGGAAGACGCCCATCCTGAAGGCAACGGGCGATTTCGCCAGCGATCCGCAAGCCGTCGGCGATCGCGGCGAGGTCGCGCGGCGCGCCCTGCCCGAGGGCAAGCCGCGCCAGCGCCCGGGCGAGATCGGGCGCCGCGCGGAGGCGCTCCCGCAGCCGCTCGGACAAGGCGCCCTGCGAGAGCAGAAAATCCCAGGCGTCCTGGCGGGCGAGGATCGCGGGCAGATCGGTGAGCGGGGCATGCAGCCAGCCGGCGAGCAATCGCGCGCCGCCGGGAGTGACAGTACGGCGGACCGCCGCCAGCAGCGTGTGCCGGCTGGTCTCGCCCGTCCGCGTTTCGCTGATCTCCAGGCTGGCGCGGGTGGCGGCATCCATCGCCAGCACGCCGCGCTCGCCCTGCGGCTGCGGCCGCGAGAGGTGCGGCAGGCGTCCCGCCTGGGTGCGGCGCACATAGTCGAGCGCGATCGCCGCCGCCACGGCCTCCCCGTCCTCGAAACTGCCGAAGGCGTCGAGGCTCGCGACATTGAAGGCTTCGGCGAGCCGCAGCCGCGCCTCATCGGCGCGCGGGGGCACCGGCGGCGTATCGGCGGCACGGCGCTCCTCCCAGGGGCCGACGTGGATTGCCTGGACGGCCAGGATCTCCGCCGGGTCGAGCCGCCCGAGCAGCGCCGGCAAATCGGCCCTCGCCAGAGACGCGGTCTCGAACTGGCCCGTCGAGATGTCGAGCCAGGCGGCGCCCAGCATCGGGAGCGGCGCCTGACGGCCGCCACCCTGGTGCCGGGGGGGCGGGCTCGTCGCCTCGGTCAGCGCCAGCAGCAGGTTGGGGCTCGTCGCGTCGAGCAGAGCCTCCTCGGTCAGCGTGCCCGGGGTAATGATGCGCACCACCTCGCGCTTGAGCGGCCCCTTGCCCGAGCGTTTCCTGGGGTCTTCCATCTGTTCGGCCAGCGCCACCCGGAAGCCGCGCCGGATCAGGCGGGCGAGGTAGGCATCCCGTGCATGAACCGGCACGCCGCACATGGGGATGGGCGCACCGCCGTGTTCACCACGGGCCGTCAGCGCGATGTCGAGCGCGGCGGCGGCGGCCTCCGCATCGGCGAAGAACAGCTCGTAAAAATCGCCCATGCGGAAAAACAGCAGAGCGCTCGGGTGGTCCGCCTTCATGGCAAACCACTGGGCCATGGATGGAGACGCACCTTCGGCACTTGGAATCGTCATCGTACGAGCGTAGCGGCCCTTGATCCCCACGCGAAGTAGGGGCGCGAAATGGGCGTGACAGGGTTGGAAAAGGTTCGTCCGCGGGGCGCTGCCCACACAGCTTGAGAGCCCATCGAATTGGCCACGTCCGGCAGCGGATATCAAGGCTCGACATCGCAAAAACCGGGAAATACTGGCGTAGAACCCCAAAACGACGGCCCGCGGAAGAAAAACCCCCGATAAAAAAAGTCTTCCGGGTTGGAAAGCTTGTGGGGTTTCGATGCTCTCGGGAGTTACTCACAATTGGTTACCAAACTTGTGCTGGACCAGCCCCGGATTATCTTTCGTTGTATCGCATTCGGAATATGATATTACCGGCCCGTTAAAAAGGATTTGATCAAAGCCCCCGCAGGATCCTCTTCCTCCAGGTGATCATCTCTTTCCTGTTAACAGCAACACCAACTCATGGCGGTGATAAAGAATGTGTGCGAGTTTTTGTGGGGGCACGCGAATATTGACCGCACGAGGGCGCGTGCGGGTAGAGAAACTTCGCTTAGGCGACGAAGTTCTCACCGTGTCGGACGGCCCCCTGCCGATCCGCTGGATCGGCAAGCGCATCTACGGGCATGCCTTCGCGCGCATGAACTCCAACTGCATTCCTGTCATGATCAAGACGGGCGCGGTGGATGACGGCGTGCCATCGCGTGACCTCTGCGTCTCGCCTTTGCACAACGTCTTCATTGATGGCGCTCTCATTCCGGTCGGGCAACTCGTGAACGGCACGAGCATCGTGACGTGCGCCGGCATGGACCCCATCGCCTACTACCATATCGAACTGCCGGTTCATTCGGTCGTGCTCGCCGAGGATATGCCGGCGGAGAGCTATATCGACCGTGGCGATCGCGCCATGTTCCTCAGCGGCACCGCGCGCCCCGCCGGCGATCTGGACCCGGCCACGTCCTGGACGTGCTGCGCGCCGATCGTTGTGAGCGGCCCGGTCGTCGAGCGTGTGCGGGCCCGTCTCGCCTGGCGCGCCGGCATTACCCCGCCGGACATCATGGACCGGCCGCAGTCCGGCCCTCTCCTCGGCAAGCTGGAATGGGTCGACCACACGGTCGTCTCCGGCTGGGCCTGGCTGGCCGACCACCCGACCGTCCCGGTCGTGCTCGAAGTCGTTGATGATGGCGAGGTCATCGCGGTCGCCCTCGCCAACCACTTTCGCGCTGCTCTGCGGCGCGCCGGCATCGGTGACGGCCACCACGCCTTCCATGTCGAATTGCCCCAGCGGCTTGACCCGCAGCGAACGCACCGGCTGGTGATCCGCCGCGCGGCGGATGGCCTGCCGCTGTCGGGCTGTCCCCTCGTGCTGCCGGCCCATCGTCCGTCCAGCGCGCTGGCCGGGCTCGATCTCGTGGCACTCGTTGCCCATGCCGACCCCGCCGAAAAGAGGTGGGTGCTCGACTGGGTGGAGCAGCAGGCCGTCAAACTGCAGGCGCTCCTGACCAGCCAGCCCGAGCTGCGCGAGCCGCCGCCGGCCAGGCTCCAGGTGCTGACGGCCGCTACCGAGCGCAAGCCACGGCGCCTGAAGCTGCCAAAGGCCGTCACCCTGGGTTGACCGGGCTGCCCAGGCACCCCAAGGCCGGTCGTCGCACGGCGGCGGCCATGGGGCGGTTTTTGCTACCTCCGTTTGGTAACTCTGGCGGTCGCCAGCTTGGCCAGCCTGCGCTATGCAGGGGCTCAGCTCGGCGGCGTGACGCGCCGCCACCATAGACCGGCAAGGGGATCACATGGCGGGCGTTCCGACCTTCGCGACCGGACCCGGCTTCCTCGGGCGGCGGTTTTCCGGCATCGGCCCAAGCTTCACCGTGGCCGGCATCCCGCTCGATATCGGTGTCACCAACCGCGCCGGCGCGCGCTCCGGCCCCGCCGCCATCCGCCAGGCGAGCCGCATGCTGGTGGATGGCGACCATCCCCATTTCTGGACCGATGTCGGCGCCATGGCGATCGCCGATATGGGCGAGTTCGAGATCGCCCTCGGCGACCTGCCACGCAGCCTCGCTCTGATCGAGGAACAGGCGGCGCCCATCCCCCATCTCATGGCCATGGGCGGCGAACACGGGGTGACGCTGCCGCTGCTCCGCGCCCTCCGCCGCCGTCTTGGGGAGCCGGTGGCGCTCATCCATTTCGACGCCCATGCCGATACGTGGGACGAGAGCTTCGGACAGGTCTACGGACACGGCTCCGTCTTCTACCACGCCATCAACGAGGGCCTCGTCGACCCGGGTCGGATGATCCAGATCGGCATCCGCTCTCCCATCCAGCGCGACGTCTGGGACTGGACGATCGACCAGGGCGTCACGATCCTCAGCGCGCAGGAGGTGCACGAGATGGGCGTCGCCGCGGTCGCCGCCCGCGTGCACAAGGTGGTGGGTCACGAGACGCCCGCCTACCTGACCTACGATGTCGACTGCCTCGACCCCGCCTTTGCGCCGGGCACGGGAACCCCCGAGATTGGCGGTCTCGCCTCCTGGCAGACCCAGGCCATCATCCGGCGCCTGACCGGCATCCCCTTCGTCGGCATGGATGTGGTCGAGGTGCTGCCCGCCCATGATGTGAGCGAGATCACCGCCCTCGCCGCCGCCACCGTGATGTGGGAGTACCTGGCCCTCCTCGGCCGGCCGAACGAAGCCAGCTGATGCTCAACCTGCTGACGGATATTCCAGGCGTCTCGGTCGGCCAAGCCACCGACCTCGCGCTTGGGTCGGGCGTCACCGCCATCCTCTTCGAGCAGCCGGCCATGGCGTCCGTCAGCGTCCTCGGCGGCGCGCCGGGCAGCCGCGACACCACGATGCTGGAACCGGAGATGACGATCGACCGCGTGGACGCCATCACCCTCGGCGGCGGGTCGGCCCTCGGATCGGATGCGGCGGGCGGCGTGCAGGCCTGGCTGCGGGAGCGTGGCCGCGGCATGGAATTCGGCCGCGCGCTGGTGCCGATCGTCCCCGGAGCGATCATCTTCGACCTGCGCAATGGCGGCAACAAGGAGTGGGGCCGGTTCTCGCCCTATCGCGACATGGGCTATGCCGCCGCCGAGGCCGCGCGCGCCGCCCCCTTCGCGCTCGGCACGGTGGGCGCCGGGACGGGTGCCACGACACCCCTCGTCAAAGGCGGCATCGGTTCCGCCAGCGGCCTGACCGCGGAGGGTTACCGCGTCGCCGCCCTTGCGGTGACCAACGCCATCGGCAATCCGCTGATCGGGACGGGGCCGCATTTCTGGTCGGCGCCTTTCGAGCAGAACCGGGAGTTCGGCGGGCTGGGCTGGCCTCCCGCGCCGTTGCCGCCCGATGCCTTGCTCCCGCGCCTCAAGGGCCTGCCGGATCCGGCGCCGGAGGGCGGCACCACGATCGGGATCGTCGTGACGGACGCGCCCCTGAACAAGATGCAGGCCAAGCGGCTCGCGATCGCCGCTCAGGATGGCGTCGCCCGGGCCGTGCTCTCCGCGCATCTCCCCTTCGACGGCGATACGATGTTTGCCGCCGCAACCGGCGACGGCACGGCCATCGATCCGCACGGTCTGACCCTGCTTTGCCATGCGGCGACGATGGTGACCGCCCGCGCCGTGGCACGCGGCGTTTTCGAGGCGACCGCCCTGCCCTATGCCGACGCCCTGCCCGACTGGCGCACACTCTTCATGTGATCGCCTCGTATTCGGCGGCGTAGGACAGCAAAGCGCCCTCGCTCCACAGCGGACCCACGAAGAGCAGGCCGAATCCCGCGCCGGAGGGGTAAAGGCCGGCCGGCACCGTCACGCCGGGCAGGCCGGCGATGTTGATCTCGGAGACCGCGGTTTCGAGAATGGGGTCCGGCGAAAAAAGCAGCGGCGGCTCGGCCCGCGTCTGCGGCATCACCATCGCGTCCAGGCGGTGCGCGCTCATCACGCCGTCGAACACCCGCAGGTAGTCCTCCCGCGCCGCCAGGAACGCGGCGAGGTCGGGCGGCTGCGCGTAATTGGCGCAGAGGGCGGCGAAACCCTCGATTTCCCAGAGATAGCCGAGCGGACCGGCGCGATCGAAAGGATCGGCCCCGGTCACCCGCTTGAGGGTCGCGATCGAATGGATCGCGCTCTGCGGCCCCAGCGCCGCGAGGTAGCGGTCAAAGTCATAGACCACGCTCTCCTCGCCCCGCGGGTCATAGGGCATGGCGCTGACGAAGCGCGCGATCCGCGCGAAGCCGGAGTCCGCGAAGGGATCGGGCACCAGGATCGCCCCAAGCTCCTTCAAGCCCTCGCAGGCCTGCGCAAACAACGCCTCGGTGGCCGGGCTGAGCGCCGCCGCCCGCCAGCCGGGCCCGTAGAGGCCGATCCGCCTGCCTTCCAACGCGCCCGGAACGAGCGACCCCGCATAGCCGCCGGCAGGACGCCGCCCGATGCCCGCGACGGTCTTGGGATCGTCGGCGGAATAGCCCGCGAGCACGTCGAGCGCGATGGCGGCGTCCGCCACCGTCATCGCCACAGGCCCCACCACGTCCCGCGTGCTGTTGGCGAGCGGCATGACGCCGCTATTCGGCACCAGCGCGAAGGTGGGCTTGACGCCGACCAACCCCTGCGCCGCGGCCGGGTTCTGGATGGAGCCGCCGGTCTCCTCCGCCAGGCCGATCACGGCATAGCCGGCGGCGACGCCGGTGGCGCTGCCCGCACTGCTGCCGCCGGGCGCGCGGTCGGGCGCGATGGCGTTCAGCGTCGGCCCCGCCCAGCTGTCATTCGCATTGGTGCCGCTCGCGCTCATCACCGGCACGTTGGTCTTGCCGAGCAGCAGCGCCCCCGCGCGGCGCATACGGGCGACCACGGCGGAATCGCGCGCCGGAATGAGATCGGTGCCGCCTGCCCGCGCGGAGAGACGCGACCAGCCGCCCGTGGTCGGCAGCCCGGCCATATCCATGGTGTCCTTGACCAGAACCGGCACGCCGGCGAGCAGGCCCACCGCCTGCCCTGCCGCGCGGCGCGCATCGATCCGCCGCGCATCCGCGATCACATCCGGGTTAGGCGTGATGACGGCGTTGAGGCGCCCATCCTCCGCCGCGATGCGGGCCAGCGACTGCTCGGCCACCGCCTCGGCGGTTATCTCCCCTCTTGCCAGCGCCGAAGTCAGCGTCTGCACCGTCCAAGGCGCCGTCATGCGCGTCTCCGTCGCTTCAGGTCAAAAACGTCCCGCAGCCCGTCACCCAGCATGTTGAGTCCCAGAACCGCCAGGGCAATCGCGAAGCCAGGAAACACTGACAGGAGTGGGGCTGTATAGATGTAGGTCTGCGCATCGTTCAGCATGCGGCCCCAGCTCGGCGCGGGCGGCTGCGCGCCCAGGCCGACGAAGGAGAGCGCGGCCTCGGCGAGGACCGCGAGCGAGAGCTGGATGGTGATCTGCACGATCAGCACGCTCGTGATGTTCGGCAGCACATGGACCAGGGTCACCGCCGGCTTGCCGCGCCCCAGCGCGCGGGCAGCGCGGGCGAAGTCCTGCACCCAGATGACGGAGGCCGCGGCGAGGGTGACACGGGCGAGCACCGGCGCCGTGAAGACCCCGATGGCGATCATCGCCGTGTAGGCGCCGGGACCACGCAGCGCCGTCAGCATCACCGCCGTCAGCAGCGCGGGAAAGGCGAAGGTGAGGTCGGCGCCGCGCATCAGCACCTCCTCCGTCCAGCCCTGGCGGGCGGCGGCGATCAGCCCCACGGGCACGCCGATGGCGCAGCCCAGGGCAACCGCTACCGCCGAGACCGCGAGCGAGTTCTGGGCGCCGACCATGATCATGGAGAGCACGTCCCGGCCGAAGGGATCGGTGCCGAAGGGGTGCGCCGCGGACGGTACGGCGAGACGATGGAGGATGTCGATGCCCGTGGGGGCGTAGGGTGTCCAGACAAACGAGACGGCCGCCATGAGCAGAACGATCGCGGTAATGCCGCCGCCGAGAAAAATGCGGAGCCGGCTCATGTGTCACGGCTCCGCAGACGCGGGTCGATCGTCGCATTCACCAGATCGACCAGGAAGTTGATGACGATCACGACGGCGGCGAAGAGCAGGACGAGATCCTGGACCAGCACAAGATCGCGCTGGCCGATCGCCTGAAACAGCAGCGAGCCGAGGCCCGGCAGGGCAAAGACGTTCTCGATGATGATGGTGCCCGCCAGCAGGAAGGAGAATTGCAGACCCATGAGGGTGATGACGGGGATGAGCGCGTTCGGCACCGCATGGCGCCAGAGGATGGCGCCCTCGGATAGGCCCTTGGCGCGGGCGGTGCGCAGAAACTCCCGGATGCCGATGTCCAGAACCGCGCCACGGGTGACCCGCGACAGGATCGCCGCCTGGGGAATGGCGAGAGCGATTGTCGGCAACACCAGCGCCTTCAGGGAGGCACCGGCGCCATGCCACCAGCCCGGGAACCCGCCCGCCGGGAACCAGGCGAAATGCACGGCGAAGGCGAGGACGAGCAACAGCGCCAGCCAGAAATCCGGCACCGCGACACCGATCTGGGTCACCGCCATGATGCCGCCATCGACCGCGCCGCGCCGGGACGCCGCCCAGACGCCGAGCGGAATCGCGAGCGCCGTCGAGAGCAGCATCGCCATGACGGCCAGCGGCAGCGTGACCCCGATGCGCTGCAGGATGAGGGAGGCGACCGAGGTGTCATAAGCCGTGCTGCGGCCGAAATCGCCGGTCAGCAAATGCCCGGCCCAGCGCAGGTAGCGCAGCCAGACCGGCAGATCGAGGCCGAGCTGATGGCGCAGCGCCGCCAGCGTGTCGGGCTGCGCGTCCGGCCCCAGGATGACCAGGGCCGGGTCACCGGGGAGGATCTGAAGCACGATGAACACGACCAGGGAAGCGACAACCAGGGCCACCGCCAGCGAGACGGAACGACGCAGGAGGAAGGCGATCATGGCCGGCCGCCTCCGTCGTCATGCGCGGCCTCGTGCCGCGTATCCACCCACGGCGGCGCCCAAAGGCCGCCGGGGCGCCCAGGCGGGTAGATCCCCGAGCCTGCGGAGTTGATCCGTGGGCCTGGGATGACGTGAGGCATCATGGAGCCCAGGAAACGCCCGTCACGTCGTTGATGGGCATCGGATCGTTCGACCACATCCCGCGCAGATGAGCGTTCCAGATGCCGATCTTCGGCAGCGCGAACAGGAAAATATTGGGCTCGTCCGTCGCGAGTTGACGCTGCAACTGCTGCACCAGGGCGGTCTGTCGCGCCGGATCGGTCGCGGCGATGTATTGTGCATACAAGGCTTTGTACGCCGGGCTGTCATAGTTGAAGTAATAGTGCGGCCGCGCATAGATATCGAGGTCGCGCGATTCCGTATGCGCAATCACGGTTGCGTCGAAATCGGACTGGGTGAAGACCTGGGTGAGCCACTTCGCCCATTCGACGGATGAGAGCTTCGCGTTCAGCCCCACCTGCTGAAGATAGGCGGCGATCAGTTCCCCACCGCGCTGGGCGTAGCTCGGCGGCGGCAAGGTGATGGTGAAGGTCGTGCCCGGCGCCACGCCGGCAGCCTGAAGCAGCGCCTTCGCCTTGGCGGGATCGTAAGGATAGGTATTGGAGAGGTCGACGTAGCCCGGATCCTGCGGCGTGTAATGGGAGCCGATGGGCGTGCCGAGCCCCGAATAGGCCGCTTCGATGATTGCCTTCCGGTCGAGCGCATAGGCGAGCGCGCGGCGGACGCGCACGTCATTGAACGGCTTGCGGGCGTCGTTGAGGGCCATGATGACCTTGCCCTCGGTCGTGCCGATATCGACGGTGAAGCGCGGGTCATGCTGGAATTTCGGCACCGTCTCGGGCGCCGGAAAATTCGGATAGGCGTCGAGCCCGCCTGAGAGGAGGGCCGCGGTCGCGGCGGCTGGGTCCCCGATGATGCGGAAGGTCACAGCAGCGAGCTTCGGCGCCGGCCCCCAGTAATGCGGATTGCGAACGAGTTCGATGCGGTCGCCTGGAACCCAGCGGCTGAAACTGAAGGGCCCGGTGCCGACCGGATCAGTCTTATTGGTCGCGGCGGACTTCGGCGCCACCATGACAGCGTCGCCCCAGGCCATGTCATAGAGGAAGGTCGAGGTCGGATGCTTGAGCGTCACGACGGCCTCGCCCGGCGTCGGGCAGGTCACCTTGGCGATCGGCGCGAAGAGCTGCTTCTGGGCGTTGATGCTGTCCGGCGCCGCCGCGCGTGCGTAGCTGAACTGGACAATCGAGCAGTCGAAGGGCGTGCCGTCCTGGAAGGTGACACCGCTCTGGAGCGTGAAGCTGTAGGTCAGGCCGTCGGGCGAGATCGTCCAGGATTTAGCGAGATCGGGCTCGACCTTGCCGGACGGATCGATCCGGGTGAGGCCCTGGAAGATATTGGCGTAGGTGACTTCGCGGATGGCCGAGGCGGCGCCCGCGGTCGGATCGAGACCCGGCGGCTCAAGCGGAATGCCAAGCGTCAGTGTATCGGGAGCCCCGGCAAAGGCCGGGACAATACGCAGGACCGCCAACAAGGTCGCAGCAAGCAGGATAGAGGAGCGCCTCGTGTGCTGTCTCGTCAACGGCTTATCCTTCGCGGTGGTGTGTTGCTGCGGCGCAGAAAACCACCACCGGCGTCGGATGCCAACAGGGGCCGACGCGCGTCACGGGCTGACGCGACACGGGTGGCCGTGACACCATTACGCGAAGGCCACCCGGAGAGCCCGTCAGAACTCGGACCAGTTGTCCTCCTGGCTGTGGACGGCAGCGGGCCGTTTGGATGGCGGCGCGATCTCCTTCACCGGGGCGGCACGCCCTCGATCCGCGGCAGGACGGGTCGTCACGAGCGCCTTGGGCGGCGCGGCGTGTAACGCACGACTTTTCTGCTGGGCCCCGGTCTTGAACTGCCCCACCAGACGCGTCAGCTCCTCGGCTTCACCGGTAAGGCTGTGGCTTGCCGCGGTTGCCTGCTCGACCATCGCGGCATTCTGCTGGGTCACCTTGTCCATCTGGTTGACCGCCGAATTCACTTCGGCGAGGGCCGTCGCCTGTTCCTGGGCGGCCGAGGCGATCTCCGCCGTCAATCCGCTCATCCGGTCGACATGTCCCACAATACGGGTCAAGGCCTCGCCGGTCATGCCGACGAGACGGACGCCAGATCCCACCTGCTCGCCCGATTCCGAGATCAGGGCCTTGATCTCCTTCGCGGCATCGGCGGAGCGCTGCGCGAGCGCCCGCACCTCGGTCGCGACCACCGCGAAGCCGCGACCGGCCTCGCCCGCTCGCGCCGCCTCAACCCCCGCATTCAACGCCAGCAGGTTGGTCTGAAACGCAATCTCATCGATGACGCCGATGATGTTGCCGATCTTCCTGGACGAGGCCTCGATCCCCTGCATCGCGGTCACGGCCTCATGGACCACCGTTCCCGAGCGCTGCGCATCCTCCTTCGCCGTGCCGACGACGTTGCGGGCCTCGACGGCACCTTCCGCGGTCCTGCGGACAGTGGCCGTGATCTCGTCGAGTGCTGCCGCCGTTTCCTCGATGCTGGCCGCCTGCTGTTCCGTGCGGCGGGACAGGTCGTCCGAGGCGTTGGTGATCTCTTTCGCCCCCTCCCGCACCGCATCCGCATTGGTGGCGATCGACTTCATCGTCTCCTGCAGCGTTTCGGAAGCGCGATTGAGATCGAGCCGGAGCTGCTCGAGTTCGGTCGTCAGCGGCTCCGCGATCCGCCGTTCGAGATCGCCGCCGGCCAGCGCGGCCAGAGCTTCCGCGAGGGCGTTGATTGATCGATCCCGTTTCGTTACGTCATGGCAAAATTTAACTACTTTGGTAACGCGGCCCTTCTCATCCAGGATCGGATTATACGAGCCCTGAATCGTCACGTAGCTGCCTTGCTTGGTGAGCCGCCTGAACTCCGAGGAACGGAACTCCCCGCGTCTCAGGTCGTCCCAGAACTGGGCATAGTCCGCCGAATCGCGCGCCGACGGATCAATGAAAATACCGTGATGCTTCCCCTTGATCTCGTCGAGCGTGTATCCCATCAGGCTGAGAAAATTGGCGTTAGCATCGACGATGGTGCCATCGATCTTGAATTCGATAATGGCCTGATTGCGTCCGAAGGCGGCGATCTGCGCCGCAAAATCGAAGTTCTGCAGTCGTAACTTTGCGTCGGCCCACTCCACGGAAAAGCCGGTGCGCTTGCCGCCGCGTACCAGCGGTGTCACGAGCAGGTCGAACACATGCGA
>Ga0116230_10006305_pt1 | contig 11689 bp, 7 predicted proteins | sample S1TSphfallax_3_FD_88678 | JGI IMG/M metagenome (GOLD analysis project Ga0116230, IMG submission 88678) | Host-associated microbial communities from peat moss isolated from Minnesota, USA - S1T2_Fd - Sphagnum fallax MG | ecosystem: Host-associated > Plants > Peat moss > Unclassified | place: USA...
CTTTAGCGCCGGCCGGACTAAAAGCTGTCAAGCCGGTGCTGGCGGTAGTCTGAGAGTTACTGCCCGCGCCTCCCTGGCCGCCGGAAGATTGAGAATAACCACCGGCAGCCTCGATATCATCAACAGAAACGCTGGAGCCCGTTGACGTAATACTGATTTTCCCGCCGTTGCCCGCTGAGCCGCCATTGCCACCATTGCCGCCTGCGCCGAAGGCACCATTGCCTCCGGCACCACCTGCCTCAGAGTTACTGGAATCGCTTCCACTAGCATAAATGCCCATTATCTGAACGGCGCCCTTAGCAGTTGCGGTAAAAGTCCCGCCCGCAGCGGCTAAACCTGATTGACCACCATTGCCGCCGCTGCCACCTGCAGCACCGATACCAGCCGAACTACCAGTGCCACCTCCTCCTGCATTTTCGCCAGTGCCATCGACAGAACTGTAAGCGCTTAGTGTGAGCGAGCCGGTTGAGCCAGTGGCCGTCAAGATTATCTTACCTCCAGCCCCGGCAGAGCCGCCATTGCCACCGCTAGCACCATTGCCCGATGCACCGGCTCCAGATGCCGTTCCCACAGTGCCGGCATCACCACCATTGCCACCATAGGAGGTACCGTCCGCTTGCGCTCCTTCTATCATTATGCTCGATGCCGTCACCGCAATATTGCCTCCGGCGGAGCCCGATGCTCCCTTGCCACCGCTGCCGGCGTTTCCACCCGCCACATTACCCGAAGCAGCATCGGCAGTATTACCTCCCTGGCCTCCGCCGCCGCCCTGAAATGTGCCTTCTGCAGATAAGTAGAGGCCTGGTGAATTGACCGAACCGGTCCCCGTGTTGATAGTAATTGTGCCACCACCAGTAGTATGGCCGCCATTACCACCAGCACCACCGGAACCAGTGACAACTGTCCCACTGCCTGAAGCAGATCCCAAACCGCCCATACCTCCGTTGCCGCCCGAGCCGGAGCCTGAACCGTCAAAATCACTATCTACATAGATATAGGCGTTGAAACCCTGCAAGTTGATGTTGCCGCCATTTGTAGTCAATTTAATAGCGCCAGCCTTACCGATGTTGCCACCAGCCCCTCCGCCACCGCCATTGCCGCCCTTTGCTCCGGATCCGCCAGCACCGCCGTCACCTCCAATACCAGCCGAATTACTGGCTGCAAATAAAGTCTGTAATTGACTGGAATCAATCGCGCCACCAACACTGGCCCCTGCTCCCCTGGTGGTAAGGGCAATAGAGCCGGCAGCCCCACCAGCTCCCCCAGCTCCTCCGGCCCCACCAGCTCCGCCAGTTCCTGCGGTCGGAGCATTACCGCCATTACCGGCGGTGGTTGTGGCATCGCCACCTTCACCGGCAATAGCGTAGATGCTAATGCTATTAGTCGAGCCCAGAGTGACCACACCGGTGCCTGCAGTTACGCTAATCGCCGCTGAGTTGCCCCCGGAGCCGCCGCCGCCCCCGGCCCCGCCAGCGCCACCATCACCAGTGCCAGGAGTATTGCCGCCATTTCCACCGATGCCTGAAAGAGTGCCGCCATTACCGCCATTACCGGCCAGGGATTGAACATTACCGTTGAAGGTGATAGTCCCGGCTTTGCCTGTCGATACAACAATGGCTCCGCTATTGCCGCCGGCTCCGCCACTACCGGCAGCACCACCGGCACCGCCCTTGCCTGCAGCTCCAGCGTTGGCTCCCGCTGAACCACTTCCGCCATTATTACCAGCTCCGCCAATAGAATTTATAGCATTCTCCCCTGCCTGACCGTTCACTTGCACATTATCGCCGTTGACTGTTATCGAACCTGATGAAGAGGTAATAGTAATCTTGCCGCCGGCTCCCCCAGCCCCGCCGACCCCACCAGCCCCGCCAGCGCCTGCAGAGGAAGCAGTACCGCCATCACCGGCTGTACCTCCCACTCCTCCAGTAGAAAGGACACTAGCCAGATCAATCAGTCCACTAGTAGATGTGATCATGATACTGCCACCAGCCCCACCCGCACCACCGGCTCCACCAGCCTTACCGGCTGCCCCGGTCGAGCCGGAACCGCCCTGAGCGCCAGTTGTAGTGATGTCATCGGTAGCTTCGGCTGTACTCACCCCACCGGTCGTACTGGTCAAAATGATATTTCCGCCAGCGCCACCGGCAAAACCTTTAGCCCCAGCTGTCAAAGGAGTTGACGACGTGTCTCCAGTAGATGTTATGGCGCCGCTCAGGATAATTGTTGGAGCAGAAACAACAATATTGCCACCGGCCTGGTTAGTGCCGGTGCTGTTATACCCGGCACTGGTGGAGCCCAGATTGACTGTGCCGGTTGAGCTTGTGATAATGACATTGCCACCGCCTACGGTATTAACCACCGAAGTAGATATATTACCACCTGAAGCTATTGTCAGGTTGCCACCACCTGTTGTGATAGTTTCATTAGTCGTGATGCCTGTACCCGTGGCGCTGACATCACCTGTTTTGAATGCCCCGGTAGCAGCGCCGCCAGCCGCCAAATTTGTTGTGGAATTAGGAGCAAAATTGACAGAGCCGGTAGCGTTGGAATTGCTCAAAGTAACGCTGCCGCCGGCGCTCACACTTGACGCGCTGGTAGTGGTGATGGATGCACCTGTAAGATCAATAGCAGGGCTGGTGCTGGATAACGTAGAGCTTAAGCCTCCAGCTATAATCAAAACATTACCGCCATTGCCGCTTGTTGAAGTGGCCGTCATGCCCGTTGATACCAGTACCTGTCCAGAACCAGTATTGGTGGTGCTGCTGCTCCCCCGAAAAGCAACCATCGTAATATTTCCAGCATTGCCCGAGGTGCTGCCGCCATTTGTTGTTATCACCGATACTGGGCCAGCAGAACCATCCGTCTTGTTGAGTGTGCCGGTGAGATCTATCGTCCCGCCTGTAGAGGAAGCTCCGGTGACTACCAGCGGCTTACCGCTCGCCGGCGTAGTAAACTTGGCTCCAGCAACCAGTGTCAAATTACCGCCGTTGCCGACTCCACCTGCACCAGTGTACGAAGTATTGAGTACAGCTCCGGTTTCGCTATATATGTTTTGCCCCGCTACTATTGTCAGCGGGTCGCCATTTGTCGGACTTGTAGCATAGAACGAGCTGGATGTCTGCTGGGCTGTCAATGTGACGTTACCCTGATTGGCAAAGATGGGATCAGCGCCGGCAATAGTCTGTCCCAAGATCAGATTTTGCGATTCAGCAGTCACACTGATAGCGTTTCCGGTGCTGTTGACTGTCCCGGTCACACAGCCAAGACTAGCTGTCACATTGCCCGTCCCGGCATTAAAATCAACCTGCTGTGAAAACATATTTGCACCGCTTATGCTGATATCGGAATTAGCTGCCAAAAAATTGACATTGCCCTCTCTGGCGTTCCAGGAACCAAAACCAGAACCAAAACCAGAACCAGAACCAGAATCAGAATCAGAACCAGTCACAGTCAATGCACCAGTGCTCCTAGCGGTGATACTGCCTATACCGGCAGAAATCGCACCGGTGTTATTAATCAGCGGTGCGCTTATTATCAAATTATTGGCGCTGTAAATTGTGCCGGCATTTGTCAAAGATGTGGGAGCTGTTAGAGTAACGTCTGCCCCAACCAGGCCATTTCCGCCGTTGTATGAATTGATCGATGCACCGGCAGCATTATTGATTGTGGAAGCCGAGATTGTGTCTGTAATGCCGGCTGAACCAGAAGCCGTCTGAATAGTTCCAAAGTTGACGAGAGCACCACCGATATTAAAAGCGCTCACACTATCAATCAAATCGACATGATGGGCCACTGTCAAAGACCCAATCGAACCGCCGAGGGCGCCGTCCAAAGCACTGAGCAATCCACTGGTTAGCAAAATGCTACCACCGGTTGCAGCACCATTTGCACCGATGATAATGGTCTGACCACCGCCGCCTAACACCTGCTCAACAGCTACAACTTCAGCAGCACTGAGCTTTGTGTTGAGCGCGACTATTTCGGTATGACCTCCCACATCTATAGTAAGGTTACTGAAGTTGGCCAAATTACCGGCGAGAAAATTGAGCTGTGCAGAAGTAAGATTAAGGTTGGCACCAGTGCTGTTTGAGCCAGTCGAGAGAAGGGTGCTGCGTATGCCCGATGTATTATTGTGAAAGAAAGATTTGATGGCACCGTGCACTGCCTGATCGCGGACTGCCTGACCAGAACTTTGCGCGGAAAAAGAAGAAGCAGAAGCATGAGAATGTGAAGCAGTGCTTGCCGACCAACCACCAAAAGAAGCCGATGTCGGCACGGGCATATGCGCCAGGGCCACCACTGAAGTCAGAGGGAGGCTACAGGCGAGCGCTAGCACTAAGCTCAAAGCCCTAAGTGTTGAGTTACCCAGACTTGTGTGTCCTGATTTATTCACTATTTATTCCACCTAAAAATAAGCATGTAAGAACCGGTTGCAATCAGCATGAAATTACATATGGTGACCTGGTGATGAATTTGAGGGTAAGACAGTTATATTTGCTATTTCTCCACCACAATAGAAGGTAGTGCGAGGATAATTTTCAAGTTTTTTCCCAGCGCTGGTAAGGAAAACCGCCGAAGCCGGTGATATCGAGTTTGGTATCGGGGCGCGGTAGATATTTAGTGCTTCCATTCCCTGGATAGTCGCATGGCTACTGAGCCCCCCGGCCATTATCGCTGCGGCTGACTCCACCGTGCCACTATAGTAACTGAGCTCCCGCCAGTTGGCAGCGATTGCATCAACAGGCTGACCAGCATGCTTTCCGCCATTTGTTATGCCCACCTTGCTGCAGTTGTTTTTGACGATAGCCAGTAGCGCCTGACCAGAGGCCGAAATTTCAAAAGGACAGTAGCCGTAAGTTTGACATTCAGATCTTATATCTTGTTTGAATGGCTCATGCGGCCGGTAGTATAGAGAAGCCCGACCAGTGGGTGAGACCTCAAAAGTAAAATTGCTCGCTATCGAGTGATCGGGCAGCGCCATTATAAATGGCTCCTTCATAACAGCTATGACTGAGTTTAGCTTAACGCTTGCTCCCACATGCTTTAGCCAGGTATAGATAGCGTCAGCAAAAATCTGGCAAGGGCGCGGTTGCTGCCCACCAACCACGAGCATACTGTTCTCTATCTGAGCGTTCTCATCTACCAAATAATCGCCTTGAGTAGAAGTACTTATATTTGTAACGGAAACGGGGTCGGGAGAGACATTTAAAAAGTCGGCAAGGCAGGATATACCATCAGGAATGCCGCCGCGCAAGCAGACGCTCAATACGTCACGTGGACCAACATTTTCGCGGGCAAAAGCGCTGGCGCAAGCGGCATGATGAATCAACCGATCTGGCAAAAGCTTTTCAAGAACTCCACCTGTACCAGATTTTTCATCATGATTATGAACGAGAATATCGCACTCTACTTTGACAATAGAACATGGTATCTCGCTTTCCAGCGATCTGAAATATTTACTATCTACGATTGCCGATCTTGGCGGAGTGGCAGCAAAATAAAACACACGGCCACACGCCGGTATTTTATAAAATGCCCTATAACTACCTGCAAGTAGTGCCGCCGGCGGCAGCTCCGCCTCCATACAATCTCCCGGCACTGACGTTCCAGAGGGCATATAAGCCTGGGACCAGCCCAAAGTCAGACGCAGATTCTTGATCTCGAAGTCTTGATTTTGGTTCTTAACCCTGTCTCTCAAATTTTTGTAGAGAATCTCTTTTACATGCTCGTATGGTTTAACCACGGTACCATCCGCGGCAAAAAATTTTGTACTGGAGTTAAGCAAAGCAGATTGAAGATATCGGTTTAAAGCTTTAGTTGTTTCTCGCTGTCGCGCCCAGTCGTAATCGGCAAGGTCCATGAGCTCTCTACTCTGGAGCTTATGTGCAACCAAGACAGCGAGCCGATTGGCGGCGATTATGGCATTGATACCAGAAACTTCCGTCGGTTGCCCATCGGCAGCTACAGTTGCTTTACCGATCGGCGGGCAGGGAGACAAAGAAACAAAGCCATAGTTTGTATCAGTCATAATTATGCGCGAAATATCAGATGCCGCAGCCAGAGCAGCCGCGTCAACCGCGGACGAGTCATTTTCATAAATGCTGGTGACTAAGCCTAAAGTAGTGACTGTAACAGCAGCGCCGAGCACAAGAAGGAGGCATACAATGCCCAGAAGCGTGATGTTGCCTTTGACATGCCGCGGGCGCAATATTTAGCTCCTTGGACAAAGAGTCCTCTGCCAATCAGTCATGCCCTTATAAAGTTTGTGATAACACATCTAATACGGAGATCAGGACTGGAAGGGCAAATATTTTTTAGATAGCTGAAAATTATCATCCAGTGATGGCACTTAGCAGTCGATACCTTCAATCGCCCGTCCGTGATGACGCAATTGCGTGGTGGTAGATATGGTGCTGGCACTTTGCATCAACCAGTCAGGTGCACGACGTCCAGTCAGAACAATAACGCTTGGATCCTGACGTAGATTAATAACTGTCTTTACTTCTTCAAAATCAATTAAACCAACCCGTCCGACGTCCAGCAGCTCGTCGCCAATAACCAGATCGTCCTTTCTTTCCAGCCCTTCTTTTATATAAGCCAGACCCTGCGAAGCAGCCTCCTTGTCCTCAGGCAAGATGCCATTGGGAGAGCTATAGAGACGGAAGCTGCCTTTGGGACCAGTGCCAAGGCGATTGATCCCGGTATAGTGCATAGTCAAACGGCCGAAGCTATTACCGGCGGCCTGAGCCAGTATCCTCAAGCCAGGACCTTCCGAAGAATTTTCTTCGCGCTTATCGAAAAAAACTAGAGTAACATTCATACCCTTGCTCAAAGCCCGCAGAGCCAGGCCAAACGTAGCGGTGGTCTTACCGCAGCCCGTGCCCAGATAAAGGCGTATTTTTTCGACACTTGGTTTTTCAAAGACCGGATCTAAAGTAGTCAATAGAAGGGCTCCAGATTGGCTATGGCCTGACTGTAATTTTAGTACTTACGGGTCCAATGTTTCAGCTTGTTCGACAAGAGTTGGTTTTCCTGCCTGGTCAAGACAGACAAATGTAAGCTCAGCCGAGGTCACATGAACGGATTGATGTCCCCTTGTCGACTCCACATCTACCTTCACAGTAATAGAAGTACGGCCGATCCTCAGTGTTTTAGTATAAAAGCTGACAACCTCGCCGATGAATACCGGCGCTTTAAAATCGACTTCTTTAATACCAGCCGTGACTATTCTCTGACTGGTAGTCTTGCTGGCTTCCACAGCCCCGGCAAGGTCGATATAACTGAGTATGACACCACCAAAGATAGTCCCATGTTTGTTTGTATCTTTTGGCTGCAAAACTACTCTGATGGCCGGATCCCGTACTTCCTGACAGCCTGCATTTTGCCCGGCATCTTTTTTGGCTGACAAAATTTACTCCTTTCTGGTGTTCAAATTCAAGAAACTGCATTAATCCTAATTACTAGCTACTTTAATTGATTGCGTCCAGTAAACGAGTAATAAATTCTGCTTGATCTGGATGGATCAGGTCCATAGCCTCTTCGATAGAGATAAACTCAGCCCTGTCGATTTCCCAGGAACAGCAAGCAGGTGAGGCTTCAGCCGGGGCGGGACCAAAAAAGCAGTGGATGCGTTTTTTGCTCTTTTTATAGTCAACATGGCCAAGGGGCTCAAGATTGCCGGGCTTGACCCCTGTCTCTTCGACTGTCTCCCGGCGCGCGGCTTCTTCCAAACTTTCATCGCCTTCAGGCAGACCTTTTGGTATGCTCCATTTTGCCTTTTTATTGTAATTGCCGGAGGCGTGCACAAGCAGCACCTGCAGAGCACCATCAATGGTACGGTACAGCAGTGTTCCGGCGGTTTTTTTCATCTAATTACATCCACTGCTATCCTGATCTTCTCAGACAGAAAGCCATTTAGTGAGTTCCTGCTCCTTAAAAAGGCGGTTAAGCGTTTTGCATCCGTTCATATATTTAGAGTGCAATTTAGCCTACGTATTTTCCCCTATCTCGGCCACAAATTGGTCACACATAACATGTACTTTCAAGTCATGGACATTTAGCCACCGCTTAATGGATGGACCCGGGACTGTTTTATCAATGGCCCCTGAGACGATACACCACGAGCGGTGCTGGCAACAATCGTACAAGACTCACATAAAACTGGAAACAAGCCTGTAGTAACCAGCCGGAACCTCAGAGAGGTTTTAGCTAAAGGAGTACAAACTTGGAAAACAATCTCAGTGCTTTTTGTTTCGCTATGCCCGCCACGATAGTCTTCGGTGGCGGTGCATCTATTCTTTTATTTAAGCTTATAAAGTATTGGCTCAAACTAAGAGAAGTGGACGCCACATACTGGGGTAATTACAGACAGAGGCCTGTGGAAAGAGTGGCTACTTTCGATCTGCCGCGCATACCGCCACGGTCCGATATATTCGCCAATAATTCACCACACATCTCACACTGATATAGATAATAAAAACTACCCACCACTGGCGGTGGCGCCTTATTTTTTCGGCAGATTTTGTCTTAGTTGCTCAAGCACATGTCTCAATTCTTCAGCCGATTGGTAACGCTCTTCCGGTGCCTTTTTAAGCAACCTGGCAACCACTGGATCAAAGGGATTGTCGCCGGCCAACTCCGGTCTGATACTGGCCATGGCCGGCGGCTCTTCCAGCAAATGTTTCATCAAAATAGACTCTGCCGTTTCACCATCAAAAGGTACGCGACCGGTAAGCATTTCAAAAATCATAATGCCCACAGCATACAAATCTGTGCGTATGTCTATGGGCTTGTCTTTCAATTGCTCCGGAGCGATGTACTCGGGTGTGCCTACCATGCGTCCGGTTTTAGTCAGACGCTTGGCACCCTGGATCATATTAGAGATGCCGAAGTCGACTATTTTGACCCAGTCTGGTCGATCAGATTTTAATTGCAAAAGTACATTATCAGGCTTTAAATCGCGGTGGATAATACCCGAACTGTGCGCTTCTTCAAGTCCGCGACAGATTTGGATAATGATATTGGCCGTGGTGTCATAATCGAGGGGGCCACCATTGTGTATACGATCAGCCAGAGCCTCGCCCTTGATGTATTCCATGACGATGTAGGGTTCGCGTCCATCGATACTGCCAACATCATAGACCGCCACGATATTGGGATGGTTTAGCTTGGCAGTCAGCTTGCCTTCACGCTCAAATCGCTCGACTGAAGTTTTGTTGGATGTCAGCCAGCCCTGCATCACCTTGATTACAACTATCCGCTCCATTTGTATATGGTGCGCACGGTAAACAACAGCCATGCCGCCTTCGCCCAGAACACCCTGCACCATATATTTGCTGTCGATTGTTTTGCCAATCAAGGTGGAGTAGGGCTGACCATCATCATCTACAGTCAAAAGGTCGCGCTCGGCCTGTTCGACCAGCTCCGGGGTGATCGTGCCGGTGACATTGGCCCAGGCTTTGGCATTGCTATCGAGACTGTCTTTGGTTGAAGCATTAGCCGGTGGCGTGACGACGGCAGCCAGTTGGGTGGAGCTGGACGTCGGCGATTGAGCAGGAGTTTTAACGGTTATATCGGCGCTATTTTTAACCTCGGCCAGAGAGCTGCGATCAAAGGCACAATAATTGGCATAGCCTGGATAAAATCGGCCGCAAACAGGGCAGCTTTTGCGCGATAAACCGGTATTGTTGGTGAGCGATAAATCGGTGCCGTCAAAACCGCAAAATTTTGCGGTAGAGGGGAAACTGACACCACAAGTGGGGCAGGGGATTAATTTTTCGCTTTCGAGCTCGGCTGCCGGACTCATTTATCCTGGGCCTCCGTAAAAGATGGGGGCAAAGTAATCGGACTGGCATAGCCAAGGACATTTAGTTTACCGACCTGGACATCGACAGACTGAAGTATTGTTTCAAAACCTTCTTTGCTCAAGCGGGCCTGATAAGCACCAGGAGCGATATCAGGCAATGCAAGGCTACAAGAGTCACCAGTCGAGCCCATCAGGTAGCGTTTTTTGTCCGCTGATTGCAGCACCACATTTACATATTTATCGCTCGTATAGACAATCAGGCCATGTTTAACAGGCGCCGTCAGAGCAAAAATTTTCACGGCCAAACTACCCGGGGCATAAAAAGCAATGACCAGAGCGCTTACCAGCCCCAGAACGGAGTACAGGGCGAAGGCAGGCATCAGTCCAATGGAAGGCCCTTTTTGAATTTCAGAAACAGCGACCTTTCTTGTATCCTGAGCGGCTTCAGTCAAAGCCTGGCTATTTTGCAAACCCGAAATTTCCTGGGTAAATTTTTCCAGAGCTTCAGCATTGCTTTGCCCGGAGTGACGCTTCAATATTTCAGCGCCACAAAATATACAGTAGCGATTATTCAGTTCGTCCGAGCGCTTACAACTGGCACATTCTCTTTTTTTTACCCCACGGGCTTTGCGCAATGCATTCATGCGCGCACTCAAAACTTTGCCACAGCTAAGACAAAAAGACATATCTGGAGCATTGGAGTTACCGCAGCTGCCACAGGCTATAGTATTTGTGTTTGGTTTGACCGGCATTATGGGATTGTACCTAAACTTAGCCCCAAACTAAAACAGCACCGAGGATTGTAGCTTACAAATCAGCCAGATCATTATCGATTTTTTGGGTTTCAGCCAGCCTCTCAGCCGTCTGGAGCAAAGCCAGAGCTTCGTTGACACCGTCAAGAGCAGCGCCCGGCTCGGGCGACTGGCTGTGGGTGGCATAGGCCGGAGCCAGTGCCAGTTGACCATAAGCCAGACCCAGCTCCTCGGCCGTGGCGGCCAAAAACCCTTGTGCATTTTTTGCAGCCGTCAACCCTTTTGCACGTTGACTGCGGATAGCAAAGGCCAGATCCACCGCCATTTGATTACCAATAACATTTTTTACAGCTTCAGCCAGAGACATGCCGCCCAGGACTTTTTCAGCCAGGGCCTGGATCCGTCCCAGTGGACTTTTAACATCATTTGATTGCAGTTCTAAAGCGACGAGTTCGGCCAGTAAAAGACGCCTGCTGGCAGGAGCAGCCAGATTCGAGCCGCCCCGGGCACCGGCTTTGAGTATGCTTTCCATAAGCTGCGCCTGATTGAGTGTGGGAAAGGCCTTACTTAAGTTGGCGGCAAGTAAATCCACCCGGCCCGCCCAGAGAGCTGAGTCACTTAAAATCGAAGCCATTTTAGAGGGCGATAAGTTGACCGGTACAGACTCAACCAGACTTAAAATACTTTCGCTCCAATTATTGGAAAGATAGACAAAAATCTGTTTTTGCCTGGCACTGATAAGACTGGACCGATTGTTTAAAAGCTCACCTACTTCGCCGGCGACATCGCTCAACTGAGTCATCGAAGGCAGTCTTAGGATCTCCTCACCGGTCAGTTGCACCATCAGTGCTGAAAGATCAAAATCGCGATTGACAGCAACAGGCATAGATACAAAGTCGGCATTTTGCTGATTTTCAGCTGCTTTGAGCCAGTCTCTGGCCGGTACATAAGCCAGCACAGCCCCGCTGCCCATATGATCCGGACGGAGACCAACTACTAGAGATCCGTGGCGCAGATAAGGGGAGGCGATAAATATGCGATCAAGCTCAACCGTTTGGTCCGCGCTCAGCGGTCGCACATCAATCTGATGACCATTTACAACGATATCGTTAACTCCGAGAGCAGCACTTAA
>Ga0116230_10006307_pt1 | contig 11687 bp, 4 predicted proteins | sample S1TSphfallax_3_FD_88678 | JGI IMG/M metagenome (GOLD analysis project Ga0116230, IMG submission 88678) | Host-associated microbial communities from peat moss isolated from Minnesota, USA - S1T2_Fd - Sphagnum fallax MG | ecosystem: Host-associated > Plants > Peat moss > Unclassified | place: USA...
TCCAACTCCAAATAAGGCTCATAAGTGTACTGTCACTCCCCTCAATAATTCACTCTCAGTAATTAGTTGTCTCAAGCACAGTTATTACTCTTGAGACATATGCCAATGAAAGACAGCTTTAAAGTCCCCTTAATCCTTCATCATATTCACTATCAGCTCATTCTAATGTTCTACCTAAAACCTTAAATCTCCAATGCAATCAAAACTTGGAGACCAGAGTTAGCACCTAAAGCATTCATCTCCTCCGTGCTTCAGAGACAACACAACAACAAAAATAGCAATTCTTCTAGTCTAGAGTACTTAGCTTTCTTCCCCTCTTCTGTGAGCAACCCTTCATTCCTTATAGCCAAAGCTTTGCAAGTTTCCTACCATCATAAAATCTTTAAGTCAATTGGTGTCCAAGTACCTTGTTCCACCATGAAGAGCAAGCAACAAAGTTGATAAGCATGCAAGCTCACCATCAAAACAAATAGACCAAATGCCAACCTTTCATGAAAGTTGGCATTTTCACATATAATATTAAACAAACAACAAAACTACTATTTGAAGCAAATCACGATCAACTTGATGGCTAATGATCCAAGCTAACCATAAGGCATCAAATTAGGGCAACGTGTTGCACTTTTTTTCTTTTTCTCTACCAAGTTCCTTTTAGGTCACATCTCAAACCTATCAAGTCTTTTCTTTTCCCTCACACATTTGGGAAACAAACTTATGTTTGTTAGTTAGTTTTGCCCATAGGGAAAAGACTAGGTAGTAACTAGTAACCAATGTTGGGCAGTTATCCCCCTTCCCTCTCACAAATAACCAACTAATTCAGTTCGGTTCTCAAATTGAAAATTAATGGACATCACATTATGTGATACCCACCTGAAAATTGACCCATCAATTCACGTATCAAAAAAATCATATCAGATTTTTCTTTTAGGGATTTACATTATATGGTGAATGCCTAGTTGAATAGTTCATTTTTCATGTCACAATGGTCATTTTTGTAGGGTGCATTGTGTTTATATGCTTGTAATTAATAAAATAATTTTGAATTTGTCAATTGAAATTTGATAATACAAGAGCATGATGATCATAAACACATTTGCAAAACTATATATTTTTAAAAATGTATTCATTATCAATAGTGGACTTTTAAAATTCAGAAATATGAACTAGTTGATTAACTAGATTGTTAATAAACTGAAGAATTCATATTAAATTTCATTCTAAATTGTTTATAGTGACTAAATATGCTTTGAAAAATGAAATAATAAAATTAGGTGTGAAATCTTTTTCCTTAAAACCTTCACCAAATGGTAATTATGAACTTTTGAAAGGTCAAAATTGGACTTGAACCTAATTGTCAAAAGTCTTATTGAAATGGAATTTTTGGATGTTTTTCAAAGACTTTTGCCTAATGTACATGTTCTTAAAATCTTTACATTATCCTTCATTCATATGGATTTTATAGGGTTTTTTGTAAGATTTTCCAATGACATCCACCATGACAAATGACATTAACAACTTTTAATATAGGTTTTGACCTAAATTTAAAAGGTTTAATAAGTGGGCGAACATTTGATAGTGAAAGATTACAATATTGAAATTTTATAAATTAACAACCATATCCATTTGATCATTTACTAAAAACTTGTTATGGATTTTTATGGAGTTTTTTATTACCCAAAAATGAGCCATTCAACCATGCATTCACCCTATAGGTTACACAATTATAAAAGGGATTTGAGTAAAAAGTTGTTCAAGGTGTGAAATGTGATGGCTAGATTAGGGTTTTGAATTTTTGTTACAATGATTATTGATTGTTTGTCCCCCAAATATAAAAATCCTTGTTTCTTTGTGCTCACTTTCTTCAATCCTTTCTTCCATTGAACTTACATTGAAAAGTTTTGCCTATGGTTCTTATTTCTTGTAATAATTTTTCTCTTGGTTGTGTTTGAAGGTTATTTTTTAATTCCTCCTTTCTTATTTCATTGTTATTGATCCTTCTTTGTGTTGTTATTCCTTTGTGTTATTACTCCATTGTTGTATTGCTATTCCTTTCTGTCATTATTTTTTCATGCTTATTTGTGCTATTACTTTTTCATGTTATTACTTTGTTGTCCCACTATTCCCTCTATATTATTCTTTGTCATCAATTGTTGTTAACATTACCATGCTTAGCCTCGGCACCTTCATGGTCCATCACTATTGTTCTTTCCTTTTTTGTTATTATTGTTATGTGTCTTGTGTTAGTACTTCCCCTTATTTTGCCATGTGCAAGTTATAGGTGCAAAGATCAAAGCTCACAAACAATAAACTTCCTCTATGTAAGTTTTTTTTTTCTTGTTTTTTTTTTCTTTTGTTCTAATTTATTTCAGTTTTATTCGTTTGTTTCTTTTTCTTTGTTTTAGGTTTCTTTTTGTTATTCTATGTTTTTTTTTTCTAATCTATTAAGTTTTTTTTCATTTTTTTGAAGAAAATTCTAAATACATGTTTTTTTTTTAATGTAGGAACTTTCTTTCAACACTTTTATACATTCCCATTTCATAAATAAAAAATTTGCATGTTTTGCACTATTGTGAAAGGAGAAAAGTGTGAATAGATGATTTTTTAAATGTTTACACATTTGCATTTTGGCAATGTTTTGATAGATCATGAAGTTGTTTGATTTTTCTATCCACTGTTTGAACAAAATTCTCTTGTGAAAATTGAAAATGGAACAATCATGTCAAAAAAAAAAACTAACTAAATGATAATGGATGTGAAATATTCATGAACGATGTTGTAATGGAAAAGAGGAAATGGAATAATGATTTGAAGATCTTGAAAGCTTACAAACATAAGTTAATAAAAGAAAATAATGAAAGAAAATTTGAAAACTTTGCATTCTCAAATAAATAAATGGAAGTCCCATAATAGCCATGCATTGTGTTGATCATTTTATTGTGTAAATGATAATAACAAAGCTGTTGTTAAATGCCCTTAAACCATGAGATGTATTATTTGTTACAATAGTTTGGTAGTCTTGATTTTATATCCAAAACTCAAGTAAGAAAAGGTTTGATTATATACATTACAACAAATGGAAAAATTACATTGAAAACACACGTGCCTATAAACCATTCTATCATTGCAAAATTGTTTGAGGATAAAATAAATAGTCCACTTAGAAGAGAAGTGAATAAATAACTTGCTAAAAGGATACCTAATTTGTTTGGCAATTGAATTTGCAATTTTTTACTAGAAGACAACCTTTCAAAAAACTGATGTGTAATAGAAGCAATTTGTGGAAAATTTGGGCCTTTTAAATGCCAAAAATCATTTGCCCATGCAATTTGTGGAAAATTCGGGCCTTTTAAATGCCAAAAATCATTTGCCCATGCAATTTGTGGAAAGTTCGGACCTTTTAAATGCCAATAATCATTTGCCCATGCAATTTGTGGAAAGTTAATGGTTGAAGCATTTCAATATGTATTTGTGTACAAGAGTTGTTTTGTTTTCTAAAAAATAGATTTCACAAGATTTTGCCCAAATTAATGAAAAAAAAACTAAACAATTGTATGTCTTACCATCTTTGGTAGAATGTCATTCTATAATCACAAGGTTTGACCTCTAGATGTCAAAAGGTGACCATGATATTTTCACTTTTATGATTTTTTTAAAGGTCTAATTGGCAAAAAAAACATAAATAATGATTGGACTATCTAAAATCACATATATTATTAAACAACCTTTGGCCAAGAATATGATTGAGTTGTTGGAAAAACATGACTTGAGGAATAAAATAATTGCTTATGTGAAACATGAATGGTTTAACTTAAATGACTACTATTTTAAAGCTAGTTAAAAGTTGTGACATTTTGGGCTTGAATGAAAATTTCCAAGGTATTTCAAAGTTCAAAAAAATCCTACAAATTTTTTTTTAATATCTTTCTTTTTCCTTTACAAATTTGCTAATAAAGTTGTACTATTTTAAAAAGCTCTACAATTCAATAGTGTTATTTTACTTTGTTACAACAAATGATGTGAGGATAATTACTTGAATTCCACCTCCTTTAATGTTGCACATTTTCTAAATTATTGTTAATTGCATTTTTCATATTGTATCTATTTGTGTTTTAAATTAATCTAGGGGTCATTGGTTGATAAGTGATGCATTACATTTAACCATATCCATGAATGTGAAATTGATGGGAAACCTTGGAATTCCACCTTCTTCACAAAACCTAATGGAAGAGCATTTGGTGCTGCTCTTGAATTGATTTCCTTGGCTTTTAACATTAGAAAGGAGGTTTGTGGCATTTTGGATTCTTTCCTTTCCTTTTAAAGGAAATATGAAAAAAAAATTGTTAATATGTTGCCATTATCATGTTGGATCTTAAGTTTATGTGTCTTCATTTAGTGTTTTAATTTATTGGCCATGAATAAGGTGTATTGAAGAATATCATATAAGGTCTTTATATTCTATGTTTCAAAAATGTCATCATCATTGGTTGAATTTGAAAGTGACATAATTAACCAAAAAATGGATGAGGATTATAGTTTGGATATCTTTGAAAAGAAGACAAGGACAAGTGAGCCAACAAACAAAGCTTGTCAAAATAACACTCTTGATTTTCAAGCAGTTTCAAGTGAATGGCAAAGATATCAAATGTCTTTTCCAAGGGTTAAAGAAGCACGAAACTATGTTTCCTATTGCTACAAATTTTGCCTATCAAATACTAAAGATTGTTGAATCACAAATTGAAACAAATATGATATTTTCTTTAATTATAATACATGCTAATCTAAGGAAATGTCATTTACAATCAAACAATTTAAACAATTTGAGTTTTAGAACAAAAATTGGCCCAATGACCCGAGGGTTGTAAATCCATTCTAGTTTAATAAAGTTCACTAAGATATATGCATACTTAGAAAAGTTTGAAAGAGCTTTTGAAAAATATAAAGTTTTGGGCTAAAAAAATGTTGTAAATTTTTTTATCACTTTCTAATTTATTTCTACTTTTCAAAAAAATTCTAATTTGAAGTGTAAAATATTTTATTTCAATTAATGAAGTTTGATATCCAGGTTGTGATGACTAGACAAGAAAACCAAATGCTATTAAATTTGTGAAATTAGCACCTTTGAAAATCAGCTTATTATGAATAAAACAAATCCTACTACTCTAGTCAATTCTCATAAACCATTCTCAAATTTTATAACTAATTCTCTTTTAAAAATGAGAACTATCCAACATTGGTAGTGAATACTTATTACACATTGGTATAGGACTTGGCCATAACATTTTGTATGAAATATGACCCAAATTCCAATGTGTAAGTCACATTTGAAATATTATGTGTACATATGATGAATGGACATGTTTTGAAGTGCATGCATGTAGATGATAATTTCTATATCTAGTAAGGGAAGTTCTTTGGTTTGAAGTTTGAACTTATCATAAAGGGCATCATTCCTAGATGAGGTACTTGTTCAATTAATCTTTTTATCATTTTTTTCATTTCCTTTTGTGAATATTGTTATTTAAATGAAAATACTTTTGTATTTGTGTATACCCATATCTTTTTGCTTGTGTGTGTGTGTGTTTTCTGTAAGTGGTGAGATATTGGCCACCATTTGCATGGACATTCCATAAAGGCCAAAATGGAATAACTATAATCTTTGCATTTGGCCTATGTTTTGTAGTTTATAGAGTAGAACCATGGACAAAGGAAAATAACATAAAGGGTCCTAAAATTGTGGACAAATTTGGGAAACAACATTGGGAACTTGATAAGAATTAGTTGAAAACAATAAACAACACATTGAGAATATAAAAAATTCAAAATTTCCTCCAAACCCACCTTTGGAAAAGAAATAAATTGGTCCAATTTGGGTGCATGTTGGTTCATCTCATTGATACATGGAAGTGTTTTCTTTTTGGTGCATGGAATTTCTATTTTAAATTGTGTTGCCTCACCATTTTTTGCCTAGGTTAATGGGTGCCTACTTGTTGAATTTACTTTGTTGTTCCCAATGTGTTCCCATCAAGTTTTAAATGGGTTCCCAATAACACCTCACCTTGTCCCATATGATTTGATTAACCATTGTTTTCTTGGAATGTACATAGGTGGCCAAGAAATGGGACTTTGACATTTGGAATTACTATTTGTATTGAGAGGTTCCAAAGTTTTAGGATTTTTTTTTGTGATGTGTCAATCAAAGAAGCGCATTGCAAATAGGAAATTTTGAACTTGAAAGGCAACCCCCAACTAATCAACATGGATCACATTACCTATTGAATAAAGGAGTTGGCAAAGAGGAAGGAGTAGGAGCTTTATTGAACTAACTCATTGCATGTTCCTTATTTCAATATGCAAAGCTTGGTTTACTAACCTCTTCAAACATAAAACCCTGACCTAATTTATCTTTTGTAATTACAATCACCTTATAAACCATAATCTTCTTTTTTGCTTCCAAAACACTTTACAAATCTATAAGACATTTCCAAGGTGGCAACTACAAACTATGTTAGTTTTTTTATGTTGAAGAAGCGCATGTCATATGGGGGAGTTAAATTGTTCTCAAGCTTGGGCATTTGAGCTACCACCCTTGCTACCACTCTCTTGAACAATACAACCCTTTTTGGACGCAACCCTTAACTCACCCCAAACGTTCATCTAACAATGATAACAAGACATTTATGGTACATTTTAAAGTCACATTCTACACACACATTGTGTGTTGGGTAATTTGGAAAACATGAATTTAGAATGCATTCTTCATCCAAACTACCAACTTGCACTATTTTTGTTGGATGTGCAATTTTGGATAGTCCTCACCTTTTTTTGGGGGGGCCATTTTTATTCATGTGACAAGTAATATAAAAGCAAAACACAACCTTGATTCATGTGTCATACTATGGCTATGGATTGGTGGCTAAGGTTGATGTGTTCATGCAAAATATTCATAGCTTCAACAACAACATAAAGCCAATGTGGTAGTAAATTCTCTTAGTCATTGGATCAAGATCAACTTAAACAATCTTAATTGTTCATGGATCTTTAAACCCTACCTTGCGTTCACACTCCCTTCCCATTCTTGTTTGTAGTTGTGTCGAGTGTTTTTTCTTGTTAATTTTGTGATGTAACCATAGCAGCAATCAACTTTTTTAAAATAACTAAATTTGGTTATACATCATATATAATTATTTGTTATGAAATGGTCTTTATGTATTAAAAAAAATTGATGATTTGGGACAAAAAAATCATGGAATTTGGCAATTTGGGCCATTTTTGTCATGAAAATTCCTTTACATAGGTTGGAATAATATTTTTGGGGTTGAAATTTGGCAAAAATCCACCAATAAAAAAATCAATGCTTGTGGTTTTATCTTACATTTATGTAGTTTTCGTATTGACTATCTTCAATCTCTACCATGTTTTCTATTTGTGCATCTATTTTCATATCATAGAATGTTGGTCACAAGTTTATCTTGTATGTTTGTTGAGGTTCATGGTGGTTTCTTGTGAAAATTCAACGAGGATTTTGTCTCCACACATGGAACTCCAATGTCACCTTAGCCCATGTGAAGTGGTAAGCTTAGTTTCTTATGCTCCTAAATCTATAACTAGAAATTTCAAGAATGGAGCAATTTCACAAATTGAAATGTGACTAGCCCATTACATTTGTCATTTCTTGTGGTTCTACAACTAGGCAAGATCTTTAAATAGGTGAAATAAACCCTAGAAGGTTAAATTTCTCACATGATGTGAAGGTCATGTTATGCACCCATATTTGATTTGATGCAACCCCTTTTGATGGAGATCATTGTGTGTCATTGTTGTTTATTTACACCAAAACATGTTGTCTTCCACACAAAATATATTGATGGGTGAAAACCTTGTTAAATTGAAACATTATGACAAAACCCAAGTCGAAGAAGGTTAAGATGTGTAAACTCTTTGTGAATTACTTGTTTTACATTAGGGTCAATTTCATCATTATATAATCTATAAAACAAAGAAATGAATTTTCATGAAAATATGAAATTAAGGTGTGAAAAATAATCATAATTATCAAAGGCTACAATATGTATAATTTCACTCCTCACATAAAAATATCAAATTAAATCATGAAAATTTATAGTTTCAAATTATTTTTAAAAAATAAATTTCCCAAAAACCTATTTTGTCTTGTTAATGTGGAAGTTGGCCTTAGGTTACATTATTTTGGCTAAGGGTTGTAAGTCACATAAAGTTGAAAATTTTACTTAACCTAACAACATACAATAAAAGATTGATTTGTTTTGAGTTTGCAAGTAAGATTTCAACTTTGAAAATCCCTAAGGGGTTTTGAAATTTAACAATTTCCATTCTATTTTTTTAAGTTGTTATACTTTCAACCCTCAAAACCTTAATGGGGGAGGTTTATAATTCTTTTGGTGATTTTCATTTGATTTTTTTTATAGTTTGTTGTTATCCTTTCAATCTTCAAAACCTTGGGGGGGGCAGTCTCTTGGTGATCTTCATTTGTTTTGTTATGAGTTTGTTGCCATTTAAGGATCTAATTTGATTTTTAAAAGCCTTTTACAAGTATGCCTTACCATTTGGGGGGTCTAAATTTGATTTCACTAGTTCAATTAGTGTCATTAGTTTTTCAAACCCTTATATAAGTATGATTTACCATTTGGGTGGTTCAATTAGATCTCATTAAATGAGTGTCGATTTGTTAGAATCAATCAAAATTATGTCCAATGTAACTTCCTATAATGTTTTGGGTGGAAAATACATAGGAAAAATTCCAATTAAATGTAAAATTGATTTGAATTAAGAATATTTTAAAGCATAAAAAATACATAAATATTCAAAAAGATGAAATTCATGTGAATAATTATGCATGGCATTTCAATAATATTATGTAAATTTTTAGTTTGTCCAAAATTGCACATGTGTTGTTCTTCACGCAATATCTTCTTAAATTCCAAAAATATTTGTGTACAAATCAAGGTATTGATACATAACGCCTATGTGAATCTTTTGGTAATTGAATTGGCCCCAATAGAATTATGAACATTAAAATGTGTGGAAATGAACACATTTTAAAACATACTCCATTTCTTTAAATACCATTTCTTTAAATTATGGCATTGATCTACCCCTTATCTTCAATTGATTTGCATTAGTATCCTATAAAGTTTTTGAATGAAAATTATAATGATTGAATCACACAATGACCAATTTGTTAGCTTTTGTGTGGCATTCCCCTAATTTTGTGATGAATACTGTGCAATACCTACTAGATTTAATAATTGGCACCATGTGTCTAAGGTCTTGAATTGTCTACGTATTTTTCCCCCAATTGATGACTATATAAAGTACAAGTTACGTGGATTGCACTAACACTACTTCTTTCCCAATTGGCCTCCATTTTGAAACCATTTTACAACCAACCCATGGGAATTCAAAAATACAAAACCACCAAATATTTGATCATTTTTAGCCACTTTGACAAACTAGCACCCGGGTGTGATTCTGATCTTCAAAACTCTTGTACATGAGTATGCCTTACCATTTGTTGGCTCCAATTTTACCTCATTATGTTCTATGAATGTGATTTTGTTTTTCAAAACCTTTCAACAAGTCAACAGTTTCATTGGGGGTTCAATTTGATATCATCAAGTTTTGTGGGTATGATTTTCATCGTAAAAAACCATTGATGATGCATTTTGGTTTTATAGCTATGAAATTTAATGTGTGTGATTTGGAAATCCAAAGACAATTTTGGTGAATAACAATTTGAAAATCCATAGACTATTTTAATTGTTTATTTATGTCTAAATGTGAATGTTGTGTGTGTGCGTGGGTTCCTTTTTAAAGGAATAGCAAGCTTTTTAAAAGTTGATGAATTCATGTCACAAATTCAACAATTATAGTTTGTTGCTTTGCACAAAGGAAAACAAGCCCATAGGAAGAAGGTGCCTTGACAAATTATGGTGTTTTTACAACTTAACACATTAATAATTTCATATAACATACAATTTGCTACCTATAACATTGACACTTAAAACAAAATGATTTAATTGATTTTGGTTGTAGTGTGAAAAAATAACCTATGAAGTTAACTAAAAGTTTTACACTAAATCACAATTTGCAAAGGAGACATTGAACGATCACATGCATGACACCCTAAAGGAGTTGAAGATGGGTCATTCAGAGAAAGAGGAATCTAATGAGGGAATTTTATAATGTGACAAAATACTTAAATGTTTGAAAGTCACATATGGACACATCACAAAAAAACATGTTGAAAAGGTGGCAAAATTTCATTGAACACATACATGTGTCCTCCACCCCCATATCCTATGGATAGTTCTAGTAGTTTGTTCAATTTAAATGGACTTAACATTGTCATTCTTACTTCTAACCCTTAGACTTGATGACTATTCCAAATGAGAGGCAAGCTTTAGGTGAGAAGCCCCTAATCATGACCAAGAATGAGATGTTGGTGGTGCAATTCAAGAACATGGCTAGCATGGTAACTTGTTTGTCCTCTACTTATGATGTCTATGATAAGTTCCCAATAGGCAATATGAACATCAATGGTGAAACAAATAACAAAGTGAAAATAAACAACTTGAAGTTAATTAGAAATATAATAATTATATTAGAAGAGGAGCTTAAAACAAAGGTTAAGATAATTTTGGACTTATAGCTAGAAGTCCCCCACCCATCCTTGTGTAATTGGGTTAAGATTGTGTTATTTAATGACCTTATATGTGAAGTCCATGCATATCCAATGTAGGAAGATAATGAACAAAATTGCAACTTACAACAAATGTGTAAATATTGATTTTGTTGAATTGAACCTCTTCACGAAACAACTAGTACATTTTCTCTTAAGCTTACCAATTCCCCATTCTACTTGATTTAAAACCTTGCATTCTTATTGTAGGTCTGAATTGCACCATGGTTTACATCTAGAAATAGTCCCCATCTCCCCATCCTTCACATGATAAAATTTCTTATTCCATATATCTTGGATTTTCTAAAAATGATTCAAAATATTGATGTCAAGTATGCTTTTAAAGAAGATTTTCATCTTAATTTTTTTTATGACCATAAAAATGAAACTCTACCACCAAACCTTTAAAATCAAACCTTCCAAACATGAACCTAAAAAACCCTAAACCCTGACTTTGAAAGGTTAAACCTTGAAAGCTAAACCCTAAAAATTAAAATCTAAACATTGACCATAAAAAACCAAAACCTAAAACCTTAGAAACTTTAACCCTAACCTTAAAAGGGAAAACTTTAAACCCTAATCTTGAAAGATAAAACCTAAAACCTAATCCTAAAACACCAACCCTAAAAACTTAAACCTCAAAATCTTAAAATCTAAACCTTAAAACTCCAAGCTTACAACCTTACAAATCTACAACTTAAAAGTGCATATAGCTTAAACTTATGTTGATTAGCCCACACTTGAAAAAAAAAAGGTTCTTGCCACCCTTTTTCGAATCCCTTGTTGAGTTTTTGTATTTGGTTTTCACTTTCTGGGACTTTGAGGATAACCTCAAACTTGGCATGAAGAAAGAAATAGGGAGACAAGAGAGTGTGAAAGTAAGGGTTGACATGGTATGACATTTGGATAACTCTGATATAAAAAACCTATGCCTTGTGGGAAGGTTGAGATTATTTTTAGTTGTTTCCAA
>Ga0116230_10006308_pt1 | contig 11686 bp, 11 predicted proteins | sample S1TSphfallax_3_FD_88678 | JGI IMG/M metagenome (GOLD analysis project Ga0116230, IMG submission 88678) | Host-associated microbial communities from peat moss isolated from Minnesota, USA - S1T2_Fd - Sphagnum fallax MG | ecosystem: Host-associated > Plants > Peat moss > Unclassified | place...
TAACCAATGTTGCAAGAAGACTCTCAAACAAAAAATCTAAACAAAAATTAGAAGTGCAAACTTCCAAAGTGCACCAAAAAAGAGCTATTGGGATTTGGTTGGGAAGATCAAATGCCACTGAATCCATTAACAAGGGTCAGTTGTTCTAGAGCCCTATTAAGTACTGCCTTGTTTGTCAAGGTTATTAAGATATAGGTGAATTTTTGACAAGGTGATTGGTTCAATTTGGTGATTACATTTTGTTCAAGAGGGCCAAATTCTGGCTACAGAGGGTTGAATCCTTACAAATGACTGGCTACAAGCAATTCAAACTGGAGAAGTTAAGGCTATTTGAGGAGAGTATGAGCTTGGTTTGCATATGTAGAAAGTTCTCAAGTTTTGACTTTGATTTTTGTTGTTTGAAGAAGTAAAGAGAGGGAGGCATGGGGAGGAAAAATGCTTAGGTGATTGTGGAATTTGCTTAGGGTTTTGGGAGTTCTTAGTGGGTTGAAGCTAACTTTTGTAGTTGGATTTTTGGTTGGTTGAAGTAAAGGTACGAGGAGATGATTGTGGGTATGTGGAGTATGTGGGAGTTAGAATAATCGTGTGTTCTATGGAGCTTGTTGGTGTGTATGCATTGAAGTAAATAGCAATAGAGGTGTGAGAAAAGATAGAGGTTTGAAGAGGCTTCTGGGTTGACAGAAATCTCAACCTAAAAGCTTTTAAATCATGAAGGTAAGGGTGATTGAACCTAATTGCAGTTGTGATGAGGTGGACTAAGTTGAAGCATGGGGTTAAGTGGAATGAAGGGTAGTAGGTTTGATCCAATTGACAGCACACATGCTTAAAGATTTCACCTTACAAGGGTCATTCACCAATTACAGAAAAGGTTTGTCTGGAACATTTTCAACCCTTTTCAACATCTCACAATTCCAAATGACAAGCTCCATCACACAAGTCCTAATCCAAAACATGAGAATTAGGTCCCCCCATATAATCAAAATCCTCTCCAATAGAGGATGATTAGTTCCTACTTTCATCGCGGCCTAAAAATGCACATTTATCATTCACAAAAAACATACTACATTTTTACAAAGTCACAGACAGTTTGATATAATTTGACATTGTTGGAAGTGTACACAGCTGCCATAAGAGTGTCTGGCTGTTACAAGCTCTGTATGTTATGTATCACATTTATATATATATATTCACACCAACTCTATGTGGTGACTTGGAAATTCAAACTTACTGCTTATCTTTTCTACAAACTCTTAGAGGCTTGCAGATCCCACAGATGGGCTGTATGGTCTGTTGTCTCCTGATCAGTGTGTTTACAGGAAATTTACTGAAACTCTGTTATTGGAACAGAGTACCCAACAGCCGATCCAATCTTTGGTTCTTCCAGACCTGAAGCAGACTTGAACTATTGAGCTCGAGAAATAAAATTCCTTAAACTTTCACTCCAGTTTCAAACTTACTAATCTACCTGAAAGACATCATATGATTCATGCCTCCAGAAGGACCTAAAAACAGGTACTATCATGTATACAAAGGGATGTATCAAATAGAGCACCAGTCTACCCACAACATAAGCTGAAGGTGCTTGAACTGTGAGTAGTGGTACTACATCATCAGTCATGAGTGGCAATTATTGAGCATAGACAGGGTCACAGGAGCTAGAGATTCAATGATCTGAGTGGGAACAGATCTCCAAAATGATGCAACCCAGGGCTCTAATTCTTCTCTCAGCCAACCATCTGGTCAGGTGGGTTGGTTTGAGTTCTCGTGACTGTTAGCTGGGACAGTGCCTTGTAGGAATGCATCCATGCACGAATTGATACCATCACCCTGAGAACTCATTGTGAAACTTGGTACCAGCTTGGTCTCCCTTCCCTGCTGCAATGCCCAACAAAACAAATTAGTTCTGAGTATAGCCTAAATTAGTCCTGGCAAAAAAAAAAAGATGAGGCAGTTACAAGCTTATTATGAAATTGCAATTGATGCTCTCACGGGACACAAGAAACTGTCTCTGAAATGCATCTGTCTCAAAGTTAGTAAACAAATGTGAGAAACAAATTTTTGGTCTTGTAAGTAATCTAGCTGATCTCAAGTTCAATTTGACCCTCCAAGTAAGCTAGCATGCAACCCCAGTGTAAATCATACAGATCATATAAGGGAAATGCTGCTATACCTCCGACATAATTGTATCATTGTATTGTTCGGAGCATGAACCCAAGTAATTCTCCACCCAGACATCTGAATCCCCCAATGTTTCGTTGTAATTGAAATCCAAGTTGAAGATCTGATCATCAACTGGCCAGTAGGTGTTTGGCTCGGGCAGCTGATGTGACAGCATCACATTGAGTCCATCTTGCACATTCATGAAAAAAGGTTCCTGATGCAGGATCACTTCTGAACCAATAGGTGCTGCTGGCACAGGTTGCTGAGGAGGAGGCCAGTCCAAGGATGATGCACCTTGCGAGAACATCATCGATGACGACAACAATGGAGTGACACCATATCCTTCCAGATTCAACTCTTTTCCATGATGTTCTTCTTTGAGGAAATTATCAGCCATGCCCATTGATGTAGCTGCACTTGTGACATGAAATGGAGAACGTAGCTGTTCATATTCATGGCTATGCACTGGAGATGAAGTATTCTTCATTGGCATTTGCACCTCAATGGCATTGACACCATGATCCAAGTATGGCAAGGGCTCGAAGGAGATCGATGGAAATTCTGCATACATACATACATAAATACATTGCAGCAACTAAGAATGTCAGACTTGCAATCAGTCCTGGACAGCATTTGAGGACATAAGAGGACAAGACCATCTTAACTATGCACTCTGTATTGTGAAGCTCTCTCTGTTGACCCCAACAATTTTTGCAAGAGACTCACCTATGTTGACACTACCCGCAAGCTGGATGACTGTTGTGCCCGACGTTGTCAATTCATCTCCAGCAGGTGCAGGCTGGCTGTTGCTCATGGGCACCCTAGGAGTGAAAGTTGTTCTTTGGATCTCCTTCACAATTGGCAAGGTAGTGGGCAAACCCATCCTTGATGCAGTCTCTGAAGCATATTGCTTTGCCTTGCATTTCACAAACTCTGTGATTGCCTTGAAGATTGTGATGTCAGAGATGTTATCCAAGGAAAGCTCAGGAGGCAGAGACTCGGTGTAAGCCTCAAGCCTGTCACAAGTAAAATTGGGCTTCTTTTTCTTGGTGCATTTCAGGATTTTGCGTGCTGCATCTACAGCACAAGCAGCTTCTTGCTCAGAGATGTAAGTCCCCAGCCACACTTTTTTGTCCACCGACTTCCACTCTGCTACTCGGATCTCTGCTACCCATTTGTTCAGGTCTGGCCGGAATCGCACACCGTAGTACTTGGAGCTACACTCCTTGTTTCTGGATCGTCGAGTAGTGGTAGTAGACCCTTGTTGCACTGGAGCAGTACTCTGACCTTCTTCTTCATCACGTTTCTGTGCTCCACTGAAACAGATCAAAAGCAAGAGCCGTTGTTACATTTGAGGATCAGAAGGCAATCAACCTTGGGAAGAATTCTGTTGAGATAGAAAAAAAATTTCTTGGGGGAAAATGCTCGACCCCTGAAATAGGTAATACCTGATGTTTGTGCAGTTGTCTTGGACATCATTGAGAACAGTAACAGATCCGGTGACTCCGAGAAACGAATCTGCTGCAAAGCTGCTGTTTTTGCCTTTGTTGACATTTGAGTCTTTGGTCTCAAATGGTGAGGTCTGTTTACACACAAATTTGCAGCAGATTTGAAGACGGAAGGTGGAGGAAGTCCGTAGTGATCGAGCTGCTGGGCAGTCGTGGCATCGAGTTGGGCTGGTGCTTGAGCTTGCAATGTGGTTGTTGTTGTTAATCCCACAGAACTCAAGGACAGCACTTAGATCGGGCTCGGGCATATTTTTCAGTAGAGGAGAAGAAGAACTTGCAGCTGCAGCCTTCTTGTCTAGACCACTGATGATTTTTTCCGCTCTGAGCTGATCTCGGAGCTCCAATCCCTCTAAAGTTTCCAGCTTTGTTTGTTTTTATTATTCCTATGGTTTTGTATTTTTCAAAGCAATCAGGCTTCCTCCTCACGGGGTCGTTGCAGGCGGGCTCGGATCTAGATGCAGCCCACAAGGAGGTTGACACTGTAGGCTTGACTGAGGATACAAAAACAGTATGAGGGAATTAAGCAGGCATACGATCATACATTTCTTGCTACCTGCCACAAGTCTCTAGTCTCTACACTCTAGTTGCAACTTACTCCTCCGCCTCCGCCTCCTCTTCCTCCTGACTTTGAGAGATCATTGTACAAAAGCTGAGTGGGACTGATCTCCACAAATCCTAATTCAGTTCTGTTCTGTCTCTCCGCTGCACGACGCGCGGCCCACCCACAACGCAATCAATCACTACCAGTGAGCTTCAAAACATGATCCCAAATTACAAGTGATGAAACGAATGATCTCTTCCAATTAAGTACTTTCAATATGCTACTGACAAGTTCCATCTAAACCTTTAATATTACTCCAGGAAGACAGTTTTTGTAACAGTTTTTACAACAGAGAAGGGCGGGGGTGGGGGTAACAACAACAACAAGCCAACCAAACCAAACCCAAAGAAAAACAAACAAAAAATAGAAAAGCTTTCAAGTACTTGTGAACAAGCCTTTTAAAATTTTAAACTAAAAATTCTTCAAAGTTTGTGATTTTTTTTCCCCCAAAGGTGTTGGAAAATTGGTTCCAGTAAGTAAATTTGCAGACAGACAGTGAAACAAACCAAAGCCTTTAAATTGTACAAAATTGAAGTAGCCTATGCCAAGTTAATATGGTTCTAGAGTGAGTCGCTTTGCAGTGGCCTTCTGCACAGAGACGATAATAGAAGAGTGTAGGACATTGCTACGGGGGAGAAGGAACAAGGGGGATAGATTAAGGGAAAGGAAAGACGAGGAAATTGAGGGCCGGGGGGGTTACGCATATACATACGTACCCGCAAGCGAAGGCGAAGGAGAATTCGTCAACGGAGGGCGGCCGTCCAAGCAAGCATCTCGCGTAAGATCTAGTTAGGTATATGGGAATTGCAGCGAACGTCTATTTATTCTTTCCCCTGGGCCTCCATTACGAAATTGCTCCTTGGCTAACCCCCATTTGTTGGCTTGATTTGAACGAGTCAAAGAAGAGAGATTTGGAGGCACACAAAATGCGCGCGTCTGCCTGCCTGCCTGTCTGTCTGCGCAGGCACACTCGCCATGGTATTTGTCAATGAACTCCTTCCTGATTGATGATCAACCCTAATTTCCGAGCAGGGGAGTGGGGATGATCCCTTCACCTACCTACCTAGCTTACCATAGCTAGGGCGGAGGGTGCCTATAGCTAGCTACTGGCCATTGCCTGAGTTGAGCTGGTGTGAATGATGGGTTCTTCCTTACAGGTAGGGTTGGATGCCAGTGTTGTTCGGTTCTTGACTTTTGGAGAGAACCTTGGCTCCCTGGCTCTGTTCCAGTTTTGAACTTTTCCTCTTGAAAACAGTTTTCTATATTTATACAACCCCCGGTTTTGAACCTGTGCAAAATAGGATAGCAGTTCGGTTCAGGTGCCGGTTCCAGTTCCAGTAAGAAGATTGTTAGCTGATTCCAATCCTATTTCAGTTTTGATCGATTTGTGAACCCAGTGGTAGAAATACCCTAAAACCAGCCAGAGAACCTGCTTTGTTCAAGAGAGGCCTTGGGTGCACCACAACCCAAACTCATACCATTGTAACAATCAGTGTTGTTCTGGTTTCAGGTTTTGGAAATACCAGTGGTGTCCTGGTATCTATCTTTTGTATTTTTCACTTTGGAAAGGGTCTTAATTTATTTTTTAATTCAGTTTTTTGGTACCAGTATGGTATCACCAACTTGCTGGCAGAAAATTTGTAGCATCAATATCAACACAGGTATGTCAATGTTGAACTTGGCAAAGTGACAATCCAGATTTTAGTATTGGGTGTAGGTTTTTTTGTGTTGCTGTGTATGTTTCCAATTAGAAAAATAGAGTGCTAGGATGAGCAAAATCACAAATAATAAGGAAGAAAACAAGCATTTAACATTCAAACAATCATTCCATGCAACATTGTGAGCATGTTAAACTTGTGTAACAATATGAAAAGCTGCAATCAACAATCTATATGTACAACTGAAGGCAAAATCAAAGTACAACCATTTAACATTTTCAAACATAGGATTATTTTTTTTCCAAAATACTCTACCTTTTCAAGTAGGTCTTCATTTTCTTTCAATGATGTCTCCTCCATCACAAAAGAACTCTACCAATTTGTCACCATGCCATCAACAAGCTTGCAATCAACCCACACATTAGTTGGTCAAATCTTATAAGTCATGAGGAGCTTGTCAAGATTCTCAACCTCAAGACAACATCATCATAAACTAATGAGCATGCTTGCAAATGACAAGATCTACTCAATCTATGAACATAGGATCTTCAAAATTTGTCATGCTTTTGACCCACATTTGGGAACATGGACTCATCAACAAACCGCCACATCAATAGATCAAGGCCATCTACATTCTCCACATGGAACTTACGGAACAAAGATAATTCAATTCATAAAAACCTTCAATAGTTTCATGTGTTGAAGCTACTAACCCAAACAACCCAATCAAAATCAAAGGTAGTTCAAGTGTTGGAGGAATTGGGCCTACAACTTGACTTGGATTCAAAAAATCCATAACAATTTTCAATAAGGGCAACATAGCCAACTCATCGTATTGTTGCACTAATATGGCATCTTGATCCCTATCAACGTGATTCATGATGCAAACCAAAAAAGGTTTCTACAAAACCTAAAAAGGGATGCAACACACTAATGACTTTATGTTCAACCATACAAAATTTCTATCTTTCAATCAAATTCATAACATTGAAACAAAGGAATAACAATAGCTCAACATGTATATTCCTTCCTCATTGTCCCCATGATCACCAAAATAACAAACAATGCATCAAATAATAATTAGTACCTTTGACGTTGATTCAGCAAACACGAATGAACAATTGGGTTTAAGGTTTTAATTCTTGTTCGAAGAATCACCCATGTAAGCTTGTAATATTGAACTTCACTAAGTATAGCATATGTTGATAACATTCACACACTTTAAGGTTTCTTGGAATAAAATTACCTTGGAAAAAATACATGTTTTCACAAGGGTCTTGAATTTTTTGTGCCATATGTCAACCTCATGGCAAGCCTTCTCCCATTCATGTCCACCTTTTCCAAACTTTTTTTCCAAATAATTATCTTTGGAAAACAATTTACACACCTTCCAAATTTATTTTTTTCATGCATGCACCCACTTTAACTTCATTTGTGACATATTGACATGCCTTTGGCATAACATGACCAAAGTTAAAACTAACAAATGGATAAGGTAATTGCAAAGGCTCACATGACACAACAAAAGTGAAGGTAGTTGTGAAAGAATTAAAATTGGTTCTTTCATCTTTCACATATGCAATGACCTTATTTGTTAAGTTGAATTCATCCAATATAATCTTCATTCATTTTGCAAGAGCTACATTAAAGATACTAGGTGCTTGAAACAATCCAATAATTTCAATAATTATGTGACAAGGAACATGCAACTTTGGTTAATGAAATGAATGATTGAAGCAAAAGTTTCACAACTTGATCTGGACATCCACAAATCAAACATTTTTGTCACAATTGCACACTAATCAACAACAAGAAGCACATAAAATTTCATTGGTTTTTTGTAGTAGATTAGGAAGGAGTTCATAAACAAGTTGTTTACAAAAAATGAATTTGGACTTCATGACAAAAATACAACACCCTTCACCTCAACCAAGGGTTTTCCATAACAAATAATAACATAGAACCCTTAATAATCATCAAAAGGGTGGATGCAAGTTATGGTCGCTCAAAAATGCAAGAGTCCTAGTCCCAAAAGTCCATATAAATGGAAAAAAAAACACTAGAATGGAAAAAAAAAATTATAAACCAATGTTGAAGGGGCCATATGTGGTGATTAATCAATTAATAAAGTCCATATGAAAGGCTACCCATTTAGAAGAAAAAAAATTATACATGTTAGGGGGAAAAAAATATGTTATTTTAAATTATTGTACATTAGGTTATTTTTTACTATTAAAAAACTTTCCACCTTAATTTGTTGTAGGTTAATTCATCTTAAATTATTATAGGCTATTCTACCTTAATAGGTTATTATACTTAAATTATTTTAGGTTTTTATATTTATTTGTATTATAAGTTATACCTTAAAAACTTAGGGTTACATATGGTAAGATAACCTTAAATAATTTGAAATTGCTTAAATTAACAAAAGGTGGAATAATTTGGAATGATTGAAAATAACATAAAAGAAATTAAAGTGGAATAGTTTAGAATAGGTGATAATAGCCTAGGGTAGAATACATTTAAATAAGTTAAAGTGATATAGCATAGAATAGTTGAAAATAACATAAAGTAAAATAACCTAGGGTAAAATAACTTTAAATAGATTAAGGTGGACTAATTAAAAATAGTCTAAGGTGGAATAACCTATAATAACCAAGAATAACTTTAAGTAAAATAATTGAAAATAACCTATAATAATTTAAGGTGAAATAAATTTAAATAACTTGAAGGTGGAATAACCTAGAATAACCTAGGATGTCCTAAGGTGGAACAACTTAAAATAACCAAAATAACATTAGGTATAATAATATAAAATAATTCTGAATAAAATAATCAAAAAACATTTTGAGTGGGATAGCCTAAAATATCCAAAAATATTGTGTTGTAAAATAACCTCATGTGGAATAGCCTACAATAGTCAAAAATAACCTAAGTGAAAATAAGTTTAAATAGTTTAAGGTGGATCAATCAATAAACACTTAAGATGGAATAACTTAAAATAATTTAACCTAAAATAGCTTGGGTGAACATAAAATAACCTATAGTGGATTAACTTAGAATAATTGAAAATAACCTAAAATAACCTAAGGTGGGATAGCTTAAAGTATTCAAAAATAATTTAAGATGGAATAACTTAAAATAGCATAGAATAGCCTAAGGTATAACAACTTATAATAGGTTAAATTTTAACCTATGGTAGCCTAGGAATAACCTAAAATAAGTTACATTAGCTTTAAAATAACCTAAAGTAGCTTACACATATATGTTAAGAAAAAAATGTGCATAATAACATGTGATGACAAAATCATTTCATTTATTTAAATAATGTTCCAATGGTTAAGGACTTGTTGCTTAAGCATGGAGGGGAAAGGTTCAAACTTTCACACTTGCACCCTAAATTAGTGGGCTAATTAGCCTAAATTCCTCAAAACTTAAGCTAACCTAGCCCACCTAGCCCACCAACTTAAGTTCTTAGCCTAACTTAATATCTTAGCCTAGCTTAGTTGTGAACTAAAAGGTTAGTTAAATGAATTAACTATTGTTAATTTAAATTAGTAATTAGTGAATTAACTATTAATGAATTCATTTGATTGTAACAAATGGTCCTCGTTCATTAAAAGTTTGCTCATTTTTGCCATGGTAAATTTGTCCAAGTTCACTCAAAATTTATTGAAATATAACATGAACTAGGACACATATTGGTGTAGTGTTTTTAGATCATTTTTGTGCACCATGTGTTTCACCAAATTCAAGCCATGTTCATTTGTAAGATATTTCTTCATGGCCATGATGCCATGTTCAAGGTTGTAAGTTATAAAACATTTTCAAAACTTGGTTAAACTATGAAAACTTTTAGAGTTTTTAGAATAGCATCACATCACACACCTCATGAATTACATTCCTTGCATGTCGACCTTAGTGTTATTATCATTCAACATGAAAAAAATCCACCCATGATTCTACTACATGGTGAAACAAAACCCAAAAACTTTGATTGGTGATGAACTTTGTCAATCATTGCTCCATAATGCTTATTCTTCAACTTGTCATTTTTCATTAGCTACAACTTCAACTTGTAACACCTCATTTAATAATATATAGTTTTCATGTTCATCAACTACTAAATTATTAGACCTTATAACACGAAACTCATTTGCATAAAAGTTCAATAACTCAAATGCATCCATGTTTCAAATTGATTCAACATTCAACAAACCACAAATACAAAGAACACACAAGATACTAGAAACAAATAATAATAAGCACATTACAAACATGAAGATCACAAATAAACATGGAAAGAATTGACACAAGGGAAATGCGCCAAGCAATCAAAAAATCTCACCTCTAATGTACAATTCTTCTCTACAATAGTAAATGAAAGCTCAAGATTGGTTCCTAAATGCAAAAAGGATCTTGTCAAATTTATATCACCATCTCCAAAAGAGACATTCATAAATCATAAACATGTAACATTAACCTAATTGATACTAATCTATTCATACATGAACTCAACACAAACGATTAGGCCTTAATATCACACAAGTTTTTCAAAACCTTAAACGCACATGTTTGGTTAAACCTAACATGTCATTTTCATGTAGAATAGACAACAAGTTTTTTGACATGCTTCTTTCTATTTTGATCACCTACATGTAGGGTCCTTTATACCTTAGTGCATACCTAAATTTATATCCAACATTTTCTTAGTACCAAAACAACACTAGTATCCAATGTGGGTGTTGGTTCACCCAAGGTTCTTTACAATATTTTTTTGCTTAAGTGTGAAAAAAGCCTATGTGGCCAATGAGATTATTGAAATGAGAGTTTTGAAATTGTTTTGAAAGGTTCATCTTTTCTTCAGTAAATTTACATTTAAATGTTGTAATGGTAATTTAACTTCATATGTTTTAATGCAAGTAGGATTGAAGAAAAAATTATGGAAAATTAATTTGATCGGATTCAAGCCTTGAATTTGTTTTGAAAAGTTTCCTTAAACCTCTTTTAAGTTTTACATTAAAGCCTAAAAGCCTATGACAATCAAGATAGAAACATTGTGATTGGAGGAAAGGACTCTCAAGGTATAAATTCACTTGACAGGAAGCTTGAAGGTTTAAGGGACCAAGGAAACGAAAGCAAATGCAAACTTGACATGGAATCATAAGTGATAGTTTATGGATAATGTTTCATGGTCTAACAAACATTGCACCATGCCCACCTCAAATACTTCATGCTAAGCCCACTTGTTTGAGGTGGGCTTGGTGCAAAGTATGTTACAACATTAGCCCAAGAAATTGTGATTGGTTTGAAATATTATTGTTTTATTTTTTGTAAAACCTTTGGCTCAAGTATATCATTCACCCATAGTTCTACCCTACCATTGCCCTAGGCAAAAAATGACAAAAAACATAAGAATGCAAAAAACATTCTTGTAACCAAGGAAATGAAGTAGCATGCACTAAGGAGCACTAGTTTTTTTCCTTTGGGGGAGGGTGGAGGTGTTGGATTTTTTTTGTCCCCATTGTGTTTTACAAAATATTTCCCAATAACTCCCCACTTTATCCCATATTTTTTGCCCTAAGTTCTACTCTTGAAAACATATATATGCAATAGAAAGGAGGAGATTATAACACATTTATTTTGGGGTTGTCTAAAGCTTGATTTTTTTGGGTGATGGGTCAATCAAAGATGACCAACACAAAAAAAAAAAAAAAAAAAAAAAAAAAAAAAAAAAAAAAAAAAAAAAAAAAAAAAAA
>Ga0116230_10006311_pt1 | contig 11684 bp, 12 predicted proteins | sample S1TSphfallax_3_FD_88678 | JGI IMG/M metagenome (GOLD analysis project Ga0116230, IMG submission 88678) | Host-associated microbial communities from peat moss isolated from Minnesota, USA - S1T2_Fd - Sphagnum fallax MG | ecosystem: Host-associated > Plants > Peat moss > Unclassified | place...
CGGCGAGACGGTGGCGGAACTGGCGGGTGCGGTGACGGCGATGCGGGCGCGGATGACGCGGGTGGATGCACCGGCGGACGCGATGGACGTGTGCGGGACCGGCGGCGATGGCGCCGCGTCCCTCAACGTTTCAACCGCCGTGACGTTCGTGCTGGCGGCCTGCGGCGTGCCGGTCGCCAAGCACGGCAACCGGGCTTTGTCCTCCCGCGCCGGTGGTGCTGACGTGCTGGCGGCGCTGGGGGTGGCGATCGAGCCGCCGCTGGAGCGGTTGCCGGGCATCCTGGCGGAGGTCGGCTGCGTGTTCCTGATGGCGCCGCGGCACCATCCGGCGCTGCGGCATGCCGGGCCGGTGCGGGCCGAACTGGGCACCAGGACGATTTTCAACCTGACCGGGCCGATGGCGAATCCGGCCGGCGTGAAGCGCCAGTTGATCGGTGTGTTTGCGCCAAACTGGGCGCGGCCGATGGCGGAGACATTGCGCGCGCTGGGGACCGAGGCGGCGTGGGTGGTGCATGGCGGCGGCGGCCTGGACGAGCTGACCCTGGATGGCGATAATTATGTGGTGGCGCTGCGCGGCGGCGAGATTTCCGAGTTCGCGCTGAACGCGGCCGACGCGGGGCTGGCGCCGGCGCCGGCCGCGGCGATCGCCGGCGGGACGGCGGCGGAGAACGCGGCGGCGCTGCGGGCGATGCTGGCCGGCGCACCTGGCGCGTATCGCGATACAATTTTGTTTAACACGGCGGCGGCATTGATTGTTGCGGGACGTACGACAAGTCTGGCGGAGGGGGCAGCATTGGCGGCCGCCGCGATCGACGATGGGGGAGCGAACAGTGTGCTGGAACGATTGCAATTGGCATCGATGACGGTGGAAGGGGCGGCGTGATGCCGGACGCCGGGCGCGCGGGCCAGGACCTGCTCGCGAAGATCTGCGACGAGAAGCGCGCGGAGGTAACGCGGCGGCGCGCCGAGATCGATCTCGACGAGTTGAAGCAGCTGGCGCGGCAGGCGGACAAGCCGCGCGGGTTCGGGCGGGCGCTGATGGATGCCTCCGCCGCCGGGCGGCCGGGGCTGATCACCGAAATCAAGAAGGCGTCGCCGTCCGGCGGGTTGATCCGGGCCGATTTCGATCCGGCGGCGCTGGCGCGAAGCTATGCGGAGGGCGGCGCCGCCTGCCTGTCGGTGCTGACGGACGCGCCGTATTTCCAGGGCGCGACGGCGGATTTGAAGGCGGCGCGGGCGGCCGTGCCGCTGCCGGTGCTGCGCAAGGATTTCATTCTCGATCCGTGGCAGGTCTACGAGAGCCGGGCGATGGGGGCGGACTGCATCCTGCTGATCATGGCAGCACTCGGCGACCAGGAGGCGCGCGATCTCGAGGATCTGGCGCGCGCCCTGGACATGGACGTGCTGGCGGAGGTGCATGACGATTCCGAGCTGGACCGGGCCCTCGGCCTGCAGACGCCGCTGCTCGGGATCAATAACCGCAATCTGCGGACGCTGGCGACGTCTCTGGAGACCACCGAGCGGCTATCCCGGCTGTGCCCGCCGGACCGTTTCCTGATCTCCGAATCCGGGATCAAGACGCACGACGATGTCAAGCGGCTGCAAAAAGTCTGCGTGCAGGGCTTTCTGGTCGGCGAATCGCTGATGCGCGAGCCGGATGTGGCGGTGGCGGCGCGCAAGCTGTTGGGCGCATGAGCGGCCTGACGCACCTGGACGAGTCGGGCGCGGCGCGGATGGTGGACGTGTCCGCCAAACCGGCGACGGCGCGGACGGCGACCGCGAAGGGCCGGGTGGCGATGCGGCCGGAAACGGCGGCGCTGATCGCCGCCGGGACCGCGGCGAAGGGCGACGTGCTGGCAGCGGCGCGGCTCGCAGGAATTTTTGCCGCGAAGAAGACATCGGCGCTGATCCCGCTGTGTCATCCGGTGCCGATCGCGGCGGTGACGGTCGATCTTCTCGTCCTGGAGGCGGCGGTCGAGATTGCCGCGACGGTGCGCGCGACCGGTCCGACCGGCGTGGAAATGGAGGCGCTGACGGCGGTGAGTGTCGCGGCGCTGACGATCTACGACATGGTCAAGGCGGTGGACCGGGGCATGCGGATCGAGGCGATCCGGGTGGTGGAAAAGTCCGGCGGCAAATCCGGCGATTTCGCGCAGCCATGATTTCGGTCGAAGCGGCGCGGGCGAAAATCCTGGCGGCGCTGGCGCCGGCGGGCGTTGAGTCGGTGGCGCTGGCGAACGGGTTCGGGCGCGTGCTGGCGGCGCCGGTGGCGGCCCGGCTGACCCAGCCGCCGGCGGACGTATCGGCGATGGACGGCTACGCGCTGCGGGCGGCGGACGGGGTGGGGGGTGCGCGCTTGCGCGTGACCGGCACGGCGCCGGCGGGGCATCCGTTCGACGGCACGGTCGGGCCGGGCGAGGCGGTCCGGCTGTTCACAGGGAGTTTCGTGCCGGCCGGTGCCAATACCATCCTGTTGCAGGAGGACGCGACCGCCGAAGGTGGGTTCGTCACGGTGAATGAGGCCTGCGTCGAAGGCCGGCATATCCGTCGCGCCGGGCAGGATTTCGCGCGGGGAGAGGTGCTGATCCCGGCGGGACAAAAATTGTCGTCGCGGGATGTCGGGCTGGCGGCGGCGGGCAACCACCCGTGGCTGACGGTGGTCCGGCGGCCGCGGATCGCGATTCTCGCGACGGGTGACGAGATTTCGCTCCCGGGCGAGGCGATTGCGGCGGGTGGGATCGTCAGTTCGAACGCCCATGCGCTGGCGGCGTTCGTGGCGGAGGCGGGCGGCGAAGCGGTGGTGCTGCCGATCGCGGCCGATACGCTGGCGGCGATCGCCGCGGGGGCGGATTCGGCGCGCGGCGCGGACATGCTGGTGACGACCGGCGGTGCGAGCGTCGGCGACCACGATTTGGTGCGGGCCGGGCTGGAAGGCCGCGGGCTGGTGCTGGATTTCTGGAAAATCGCGATGCGGCCCGGCAAGCCGTTGATGTTCGGACAAATGGGGGCGATGCCGGTGCTGGGGCTGCCGGGCAATCCGGTCTCTGCCTTCGTGTGCGCGCTGTTGTTCCTGCGGCCGGCGATCGAGCGGCTGGCCGGGCTGCCGGGGGCGGCACCGGTTTTGGGCACGGCCGTGCTGGGGGCGGCGCTGAAGCCGAACGACCAGCGCGAGGATTTTCTGCGCGCGATGCTGGGCGCGGATGGCGTGGTGATCCCGTTCGCACGGCAGGATTCCGGGATGCTTAAGACACTGGCGCGGGCCAACGCGCTGATCCGCCGCGCCGCCTTCGACCCGGCCCGGGTGGCCGGCGAGACGGTCGAGATTCTACGGCTATAGCAATACAACCCGCGCTTGACGTGGTTACGAGAACCAAACTAGAACACCGAATCAGTTAGTGCTTTGTTCTCAAAATAAAGTCGAACGGGGCCATCGTAACGGAGGCGGGGGTATGCTGACCACCAAGCAACATGAATTGCTCGTCTTCATCGACAAGCATCTGCGCCAGACCGGCTGCTCGCCGAGTTTTGAGGAAATGAAGGACGCGCTGGAGCTGCGCTCGAAATCCGGCATCCACCGGCTGATCACGGCGCTCGAGGAGCGCGGCTTTCTGCGCCGGCACAAGCACCGGGCGCGGGCGCTGGAGGTGCTGCGGCTGTCCGACGATCTGGCGCCGCCGACGCGGGAGATTCAGCGTTTCGCGCCGAACGTGATCCGCGGCGATTTCACCGGCAAGCTGCCGGCGGTGCGGGCGGCGAACGAAGCGGCGGCGATTTCTCTGCCGCTATACGGCAAGATTGCCGCCGGCCTGCCGATCGAGGCGATGCGGGACAATTCGGCGGAGATCGAGGTGCCGGTCGCGCTGATCGGCAACGGCGACCATTTCGCGTTGGAGGTCGAGGGCGATTCGATGATCGAGGCCGGAATTCTGGACGGCGACACCGTGATCATCCGCAAGACCGACAGTGCCGAGAACGGGCAGATCATCGTGGCCCTGGTGGACGAGGAGGAGGTGACGCTGAAGCGGCTGCGCCGGCGTGGCAATTCGATCGCGCTGGAACCCGCGAATATCCGCTACGAGACGCGGATTTTCCCGGCGGAGAGGGTCCGGGTGCAGGGCCGGCTGATCGCGCTGATGCGGAAGTATTGAGGCGATGACAAAGGACGAGCTAACGGCGTGGGCGCTGGCGAACGGCTGGCAGATGCTTGCGGGCATCCTTTGCCTGACCAAGCCGTCGGCGCCGAAGGAGGCGATCGTCCGGATGGTATTGAAGGCGACGGTGGCGACGATCGAGGTTAAGAAGCCGGCCGGGAAATGGGAGAAATTCGCCAGCACGGCCTACGAGAAGGTGGTGATGGACCCGGACGGCGAGCGCCCGCTGGGGCTGGGGTTCGAGAAAATCCCGAGTTTTTCGATGCTGATGCGCGACAACAAGGACCGACAGGTGTTCGCAAAAATGCGCTGAGGCCGGCCCCGGTCAAAGGGCGCTTCGGGTTTTCGCCTTGTTCTTCCGCCGGCGTTCCTGTTCGTTCGGTTTCGCGTGGTGCGGCCGCTCCGGTCGAAGCGGCTTGATTTTCGCTGGCCGCGGGCCGGGGTCGCGGACCGGTCCGGGGCCCGGCGGCGGGCTCGGCTCCAGGCGGATGTCCACGTTCGGGGCGGCGGCCACGGCCTGCGCGAAGGCCGCCGCGGCATGGCCGGCGATTTCGAATTTCGTCTCCCGGTCAAAAATCCGGATGGCACCGATTTCCGCCTTGGTGATTCCGCCGGCGCGACAAATCAGCGGGATCAGCCATTTCGGGTCGGCGTTCTGCTTGCGGCCGACGGCGGCGCGGAACCAGGCGGCACCTTCGTCCGGCCCGCGATCGCCGCGTGGCGCCCGACCGGCCGGCGCGCGGACCGGCTCGGCCGGCGGCGCGGAAATCTCCTCGGGCGCCGGCAGGCGGGCGCGGTAGAGCCGGATCAGCGCGGCGGCGATCGTCTCTGGCGCCGCCTGGGCCAGCAGCGCGCCGGCAAGTTCCAAATCCTCGTCCAACGGCGCTTCGGTCAGCAGCGGGTCGGCCAGCAGCCGTTGCTGGTCGCGGGCGCGGATCTCCGACGCCGGCGGCGGATCGCCCCACGCGGCGGTGATGTTCGCCGCCGCAAGCAGCGTCTCCGCCCGGCGGCGCTTGCCGTGCGGCACCAGCAGCAGGCACAGCCCCTTGCGCCCGGCCCGCCCGGTGCGGCCGGAGCGGTGCAGAAGCGTCGCCTTCGCGGCCGGCAGGTCGGCATGGATGACGAGGTCGAGGTCCGGCAGGTCCAGCCCGCGCGCCGCGACGTCGGTCGCGATGCAGACCTGCGCCCGGCCGTCGCGCAGCGCGTTCAGCGCATTGTTGCGCTCGTTCTGGGTCAGCTCCCCGGATAGCGCCACGGCGGCGAAGCCGCGCTCAAGCAGGCTGCCGTGCAGCCGGCGGACATTGTCGCGTGTCGCGCAGAACACCAGCGCCCGCGAATCATGAAAGCGCAGCAGGTTGACCAGCCCCGCCTCCAACTCGTGCCCGGCGACGCGGATCGCACGGTACTCGATATCCGCGTGCGGCTGGTTGCGGGCGCCCAGGTCGATCCGCAGCGCATTGTTCTGGTAGCTGCGCGCCAGCGCCGCGATCTCCCGGGCGATGGTGGCGGAAAACAGCAGGGTCCGGCGGGATTCCGGTGCGGCGGCGAGGATGAAATCGAGCTCCTCCTTGAAGCCGAGGTCGAGCATCTCGTCCGCCTCGTCCAGCACCACCACCTCGCATTCGGCGAGTTTCAAGGCGCCGCGGTTGATGTGGTCCTGCAGCCGGCCCGGCGTGCCGACGACGATATGGCAGCCGGCCGCGAGCGCCCGCTGCTCGCGCCGCGGGTCCATGCCGCCGACGCAGGCGACCACCCGGCCGCCGGCCGATGCGAACAGCCAGGTCAGCTCGGCGTGAACCTGGATGGCGAGCTCCCGGGTCGGCGCGATCACCAGCGCCAGCGGCAGGGTGGTGGCCGGAAGCCGCTCGGCATCCCCCAGGATGGTGGTGGCGAAGGCGAGCCCGTAGGCGACCGTCTTGCCGGAGCCGGTCTGCGCGGAGACCAGCAGATCGCGGTCCGCCGCGTCCGGCTGCAGCACGGCGAGCTGGACCGGGGTCGGTTCGAGATAGCCGCGCCCGGCCAGGGCGCTCGCGATCGTAGGATTGCTGACGGGAAACGGCATGGCGGCTTGTAGCCCGCGATTCAGCGCCGGTCATCTGGGGGTGGGACGTTTATGCATGTTTTATGCGCAGGGATTGCATTCCGTATCGCCGCTTGATGCCGCCCGGCTGTAACTCGATTTCCTGGCCGGTTGAGCGTGATGGGGTTGTCCATTCGGCTCGGCGTTCATTTTACGGGCACCTTGGCACCGGGACTGGCGTATTCGTCTGTCGTCCGCCGGCCGCCTGATCCCGGGGAGGCTTATTTGTTGCACGATCGTCCGCGGCTGTTTCGCCGCGCCAAATCCGACACCCGGGCGGTCCCGCACCGCCGGCATGCCCAGCCCCACGGGCACCTCAACGCGGTCAGCGAGCCGGTGCTGGCCCTGCTGACGTTTCTTCTCCTGGCGTCGCTGGCGGCCGGATCCCCCAACCGGCCGATCGCCACCCCAGGCGACCGGCTGGTTTTCGGTGCCGCAGCCTGGCCCCCGTCCGAACTCAGCGTGCCGGCCCGCCGGCTCGCCGGGCCGTTCGCCGCCCCCGCCGGGAGCTGCCGCCTGGACCTCGGGGCGATGTCGCGCCGGCCCGGGGCGCTGACCGTGCTTGCGGTCCGGCCGGACGGGGTCATGCTGGACTGGGCCGGCGGCGCCACCGCGCAGGGTCAAGCGGGCTGCGCGGTTACCGGGGGCCTGCTGGTCAGCACCGGCGACTATCTGGCGATGGCGCGGGCCGGGCAGCCGAAGCGCTGATGTCGAGCTTATTACGTAAAAATAACGATAATGCCGGGTCTGCGTCGGCGGGTGCGCGGGGCGCCGAAATCTGTTTCGAATGGTCCTTGAACTTCGGGATTGAAGGTAAGGCGACACTACCGTATGATCGAATCTCCGGTGCAAGCGCCGGCCGGCGAACACGCCTTTTGAACGATGACAGAGGACTGATTTTATAGTGCGACCCCCGAAAAACGACCGCCAGCGCCAGCCACGCCGCCGCGGTTTTGACGACGACAATTTTTTTGGCAATACGCCCCCACCCCCACCGTCCTTTTCCGGATTCGGGTCTGCCTCGTCCGCTCCCGAGGCGAAGGCGACGGTGAAGTGGTACAACCCCGAAAAGGGCTTCGGGTTTGTGGAAATGGCGGATGGCTCGGGGGACGTGTTCCTGCACGCCAATTCGTTGCAGAACGCCGGATTCCAGGCGGTGACGCCAGGTTCCGTGCTGATGATCCGGGTCGGCCAGGGGCAGAAGGGTCGGCAGGTCGATCAGGTGATCTCGGTGACCGAGGGCACCGGCGAGGCGCCGTCCCGCGGCGGCTATGGCGGCGGCGGTTTCGACCGGCCGCGGCCGAGCGGCCCGCGCCCACCGCGCAGCCAGGCCAGCGGCCCGGCGGTGGAAATGACCGGCGTCGTGAAGTGGTACAACTCCACCAAGGGCTTCGGCTTCATCAGCCCGCAAAGCGGCGGCAAGGATGTGTTCGTGCACGCCACCGCGCTGGAGCAGGCCGGTCTGCCGCCTTTGCAGGAAGGCCAGTCCGTCCGGATGAACGTGGTGCAGGGCGCCAAGGGGCCGGAAGTCAGCTCGATCAGCATCGGCTGAATTTCAGGGCCGCGCGCGGGATGGTCTTGTCCCGGCGTGGTGACGGCAACTTTTGTTGAGCAGACGGCCCAATCGGGTTATTGAATTGTTACATTTTCAATAACCCGATCCACCGCCGTTGTCCGGAGATCGCTGATGGCTTTCAAGGTGAATTACGGCCTGGAACGAGCGGAGCGAAACCGCCTCAAGCAGGCCAAGAAAGAGGCAAAGCTCAAGGCAAAGAAGGAAGCCGCGGTGGCGGAGGATGCGGCCGGTGACCCACCGGCGCATGCACCCGATGCGCCAGCCCGCGAGGGTGAGTAGCGCTTTAGGCTAAGACCCCCAGGCAATGCCGATCAGGCCGAGCCCGATCTCACGTTGGTCAATTCCGCCGCCGAAGTCCGCCGGGCGGCTAGGATGCTTGATACGGAATGAAATGATCATGTCCCCCTTGGCGTCGGGGGGCACGGCAATCGATAGCTTGGTAACGCGTGCGCTGGGAACGAAAAATTTTCCCGCATAGGTATCGTTCACATGAACGGTAACGACCTGCCGGTTGCGCGGCGAAAACGCCGTGATCGTCAAGACCAGCAATTTCTCGCGCGGCCGGGCCGGCACTTCCAGTTGCGCGATTTTGCCGTCGCTCCATACGCCCCACGGCTCCGGATCGCTCCAGCCGCGCTTGAGCAGGAGGCATGCGCTGGCGGGGGCCAGCGCGGAGATGGTGAGAGGCGTTGCCCGCAGAGCGCTCTCCGCGCCTTGCGCAATCGCCGGCGTCAGCCAACAGGTCCGGTACCGGTTGATGTAGTAGTCGGCGTAATAGCCGTCGACCCGCGGATAAAACATCCCAAGCCCGATCAAGGCGATTTCCAACAAAATGAGAGTCAGGCCCAAGGCGGGCAGCAATGCGCGAAAGCGCGATCGGTCAGAGCGTGATGACGGGGCGCTCACCAAGCCAGGGCCGCGGTTCTGATGCGTGAAACCAAGTTTCCATTAAAACGGGATGACATTCCACGGTTCATCTCAGCGCTAGAACAGAAACGCATAACTCTGTATCCAGAAGTGCAGAAAATATAGCTGCAACAGGCACGAGGCCAAAATGATCTCCTTGAAATAGGGGCGGTATTTGCTCGTCCAGATGTATTCAAACGAGAATATCAGAAAGATCGGGTTGGCCAGGACGTATCTGGGCATGCTGGCAAGGCCGTGGGACAGCGGCAGCAGGATCGACATGGCCAGGAACCAGCATTCCGAAAATCGCTTATGCATCAGCAGACGGTAGCACAGGAGCAATCCCGCGGCAGCGCACAGCGCGGCAAAGGTTGCACTCTGCATCTTCGGCGCAAAAATCGATCCGAGATCGAACGCGAACAGCCCGTCTGCGAAAATGTCCAAGGGCGGCCGGTCGGGCCGTCCCCAGCCGCGCTGGATATGAATGAACGCGAAGGCGTCGCCGACATGCGCATAGAGAAACAGCATGAACGCAAATAGCCCAAGCGGCGCCAGTGCGAGCGGTAGGATCGCGGCGCGCAGCTCGATCCGCGCTTGCCCGGCCTCGCCGCGTGACCATGCGCCAAGGATTTTTCTCAAGTAGTGAATGGCCAGGATCGGCGTGATCAATACGCCGGTCACGCGGGTCGCGGACAGAACGCCGGCGGCGAGACTGGCCGCCACAAACCGCTGTGTCGACATCAAATAAAACACCATGATGGTGATCGCGGCGAATGTGCTTTCCGTATAGGGGAGGGAGAAATAGATCGTGTAGGGAAAAGCGAACAGAAAAACCGCGAGCGCGGCGCCGCTGGCGTCCTTGTTGACCGCCCTCAGATATTTGACCGATACGAAAACGAAAACGCACAGAAAAAAGTTTGAGACCGTAATGGCCGCCTGCTCGGCTGGCAGCCTGAACAGCGCGATCGCGGTCCGCACCAATCCCGGATAGACCGGAAAGAATGCCCAGTTTGCCTGCCCGAACGTGGGACCCGGCGTCATCATGGGGCCGGCCTGATAGCCGTTCAGGGCAACATCGATGTACCACTCGCAATCCCAGTGGCACAACGCAACGGGCAATAACGGGAACCCGCCGGCCACGCCTCGATAGAGACATAATCTGAGCGCAAACAGAAGCAGGATCAGCAGCAAAAGGCGAAGTTCCCCGCCCCGGCCGCGCATCAGTCTGGGCAACCGAGAGCTTGCTCGGGACCGCGCGATCGCTGTGTCATTTTGATCAGGCACGGACACTTATTGAGCAATCCCGCCAGGTGTCAATGCTGCGCCCGGGTGAATCCAGGCCGTCTTCAGGTCAGATGCGCCAGCCGGCGGTATTCCTCGCTTTGCATTTCTTCCAGGCGCGATGCCGTGCGCTCGAAAATCGCCGCGCCCTCGCCGCTGCGGTACAGATCGTCCGGCGGGGCGGCGGCGGAGGCGTAGAGTTTGACGCGGTGCTCGTACAGCGCGTCGATCAGCGTGACGAAGCGGCGCGCCTCGTCGAAATTGTCGGGCGAGAGGCGGGGGATGCCGTCGATGATCAGCGTGTGATAGTGGGTCGCGAGCGCCAGATAGTCGCCGGCGCCAAGCGGCACGCCGCACAACGCCGCGAAATCGAAACGGGCGACCCCGGCGGCGGTCAGCGGCACCGTGAGCTTACGACCGGCGACGGTCAGCGAGGATGCGCGGGGCGCGGACCCTTCGGTCAGTTGCGCGAAGACATCGGCCAGCGCGGCATCGGCGCGGCGATCCGCCGGCACGTACCAGGCGCGCAGCTTGTGGGCGCGCTCCCGACGGTAGTCGCGCGCCGCGTCCAGCACCAGGACGTCCAGGTGCTTTTGCAGCAGCGCGATGAACGGCAGGAACGCGTCTCTGCCCGGCTTGCCCTTGAACAGATCATCCGGCAGCGTGTTGGAGGTCGCGACCACGACCACCAGCCGCGCGAACAGCGCCTCGAACAGCCGGCCCAGAATCATCGCGTCGACGATGTCGTGGACCTGGAACTCGTCGAAGCACAGCAGGGCCGCCTCCTCGGCGATCAGATCGGCGAGCGGCGGGATCGGGTCGTCGATGCCCGGATTGTCGCGCTTGATCTGGTGAAAGCGCCGGTGGGTGTCCTGCATGAATTCGTGGAAATGGATGCGTTTTTTGCGCGGCACCTGGGCGGTTTCGAAGAACAAATCCATCAGCATGGATTTGCCGCGGCCGACCTCGCCGACCAGATACAGCCCGTTCGGGCGGTCCTCCGTCTCGTCCACCTGTTTGCGGCGCAACAGCCGGCCGACCCAGCCGTTCGGCGGCGCCTTCGGGTGCGGGTCGTAGCCGCGCAGCTTCACCTGCAAGTTTTGCAGCCGCTCCGCCGCGGCGCTTTGCGCCGGATCGGAGACGATCTCACCGGCGGCAATACGCGCCCGATAAGCGGGGATGACGCCGGAAAAGATGGTTTGAGACATCGCGCGCCGGGTTTAACCCCAGCCGGTGCTGCGGTGCAACAAGTTGTTCGGGCAAATCAAGTTTGCCGGGGGGCGCGCGATTGACGCGCACTGCGTGGGCGCGCGATTGACGCGCGACGTGTGGGCGCGCGATTGACGCGCGACGCCGCGCTGACTACGGAAATTCACCATGGACATTCTGGATTTCGACCGCTTGCGCGCCGCCGGCGTGGCGAGCGACCCGTTCCCCCACATTCTGCTGCCGAATTTCGTCAAGCCGGAGGCGCTGGGCGCGGTGGTGCGGGACCTGCCGGCGATGCGCGGACGCGGCAGTTTTCCGGTCGGCGCCCTGCGCCTGGGGCCGGCCGCCGCGGCACTGGTGGCTGGGCTGGAGGGGGCGGAATTCCGCGCCGTCACAGCCGAAAAATTCGGCCTGGCGCTCGACGGCGCGCCGCTGATGACCACGCTGCGCGGCAATTCCGGCGCGCAGGACGGCCAGATCC
>Ga0116230_10006312_pt1 | contig 11683 bp, 6 predicted proteins | sample S1TSphfallax_3_FD_88678 | JGI IMG/M metagenome (GOLD analysis project Ga0116230, IMG submission 88678) | Host-associated microbial communities from peat moss isolated from Minnesota, USA - S1T2_Fd - Sphagnum fallax MG | ecosystem: Host-associated > Plants > Peat moss > Unclassified | place: USA...
GCCATGCGTGCGTTGCCGTCCAGGAACGGCCGTATCGTCCGAAACTGCGCGTACACGATCGCCGCTTGCAGCACGGCCGGCACGTCGTTGCGATTCGCGAACGTGCACAGATCCTCGAGTAATGGCCCGACATGCTCGCCGGGCGGCGGGACGAATCCCCCAAGCGCCCCATTTCCCGCGCAGCGCCGGCTCTGCCGACGCAGACGCCCCCCGTAATCGGCGTCCGCCGAGCCCTCGAAGAGCATGGTGTGAATGCGCGTGAGTGCATCGACGGAGAACGCGGCCTCGAGACCGGTCGTTGCTTCGATGACGGCAAGTGCGGGAACGGCGACGGGGACCCGATTCGCACGGCCTTTTGCGCTTGGCGCAAGGTCGGCGTGCGTACGTAGGACCCGGTCGACCGCTACGGTCGAGCCCGTGAGTCGAGCCGATGCGACGGCCTCGACGCACAAGAATAATTTCGCCAAGGCGCTGCCGTTCGGTACCGTCGCGATGGCGCGATCGAAGCCAGCGATCGCGAGCGCCGCCTCGTCGAGTGCCCGAACCGTCGCTTCGCAGAGCGAGAACGATCGGTGGCCGATCGCATCGGGGATATACGCGCGCGCCCACTGCCCGCGGCGTTCGACCGACGTGCCGCGCCGGCGGCCTCCGACATAGCTACCCATTTGGAAAGAATCGCCTTTCAGGAACGGCGTACGAGCGGGTGCGGTCAGGCCGAGGGTGTTTTTCCGAGGCGGCACCGCTTGGAAAAACACCCTCGTGCCGATTCCGGCCGGTTCCCCCCACTCAGGGCCGGCCGAAACGTTATGCGACGAGCCGGTAGCCGACGCCCCAGACCGTCTCGATGCAGCGCTGCGCTCCCGCGCGCTGCAATTTGCGCCGAATCGAACTGACGTACACGTCGACGATATTCGGCTCGCCTTCGAATTGATCGCCCCACACGCGTTCGAGCATCTGGCTCCGCGAGATCGCGATGTTCGCGTTGATTGCGAGATATTCGATGACCCGGAATTCGGTGGAAGCGAACGCCAGCGGCCGCCCGGCGACCGTTACCGTTCGCGCACCGTGGTCCACGATCAGTTCGCCCGCGGTCAGACGCTCGCGAACCGGCCGGCGCCCTCGGCGTAAGAGCGCGCGAAGCCGGGCGGCGAACTCCGCCTCGGCGAACGGTACGATCAGGTAGTCGTCGGCCCCCGCGTCGAGCGCGCGCACGCGGTCCTCAACGGCGTCACGGTCCGTGACCACCAGCAGCGGCACGTCGATGTTCTCGGCGCGCGCTGCGCGGCAGATTCCGAAGCCGTCGCGGGCGGGCAAATCGATATCGAGTACCGCCACGTCGAACGTGTCGCTCAGAAGCGCGTCGAGTCCGGCTTGTCCGTCCGTTTCGAGGTGGACGGCAAATCGGGCGCGGCCGAGCATGTCGCGGATCGCGGCCGCTTCCACCGGATCGTCTTCAACGAGCAGAACGCGCACGGAAGCCTCCCCTGGTCGAAAGGACGAGGGGCACCGATGACGGTAGCCTCCCGCTCGGTAGCATGCTGTGAGCATAGCGAACCGTGGTGACGAAACGGTTACGTTACCGTCCGGGCTGCTCCCAGAGCCGGGCGATCTCGGTCACCGGGTCGCTCCCGAACGAACGCAACAGCGCGGAATAGCGCTCGATCTCGCGCGCGGCGGCCAGGGTATTGCCGGCCGCGCGGTGGGCGTCCACCGCGATCTTGAAGGCCGTTTCGTCGGCGTCGTCCAGCGAGCGCAGATCGGCGGCGACCCGCAGCGCCAGATCGAGCTGGGAGTCGAGCAATGCAGAGCGTGCGATCGCTGCTGCAAGACGGCGCAGAACGCTATCGATCCGCAGGGCGTAGCGGTCGAACCAGGGCCAGCGGTTCGACCCTTCCCGCAGGCGCTCGATCCCGATTGCGAGCGTTGCGTACGCGGCATCCCGGCCGCCGAGGCCGGAGATCGTCTCGTCCGGCCTCGCGAGGAGCGTCTCGAGCGAAGCGACGTCCGACACAACGCTGGAGGAGAGCCGATAGCCGTTCGCCACGGGCACGATCGCGCGTGGCTCGCCGAGCGCGCTCCGCGCGCGATGCGCCGCGGTCTTGAGCGCACCGACGCCCGCTTGGGGTGCGAGGTCGGGCCAAATCGCCTCGACGATCGCGTCGCGGTCGGCCCACCCCTCCGGATGCAGGCCGAGAAACGTGATCAATTCGAGCTGCCGTTCCGCGAGCGCGATCGGAACGTTGTCCGGTCCGCGCACGGTACCGTCGAAGACGCCCAGTTGGAAACGCGCCTTCGTCCGTACGTTCGAGCCGAATCGCCGTGCGAGCCCGAGGAGCGGGCCGTCGATCTCGCCGCGCCTGGCACACGCAACGGCGCCTTGAAGCCCGCCCGAACCCGCCGATCGTGCGAGGCGCTCCGCGTCGGCGACGAACGCCATCGCATCGTCAGGAATCGCATACGCCGCAGCGAGCCGGGTCGCGATCCGTAATTCGACATCGGAGGAGAGATCGGCATGCGCGATCGCTGCGCGTAACAGAAAGGCGCGTTCGCCGATCTCCGCCGGGCGTGCCGCTCGAACGAGGGTTGCGAACGCGACGAGGTGCTGGTCGTGAGTCACCGAGAGTGGCAGCGTCGCGGTTGCGCCCTCCACGTAGGCCAAGGCCGCCGCGAGCGTTGGGTCGTCGAGATCGTGCAAGCGGGCGATGGCGGCCTCGAATCGCGAGGGGTCGGCGCTAAAGAAGGCATCGAGCGCCGTCGACACGGCGACCTCGCGCTCGCGATAGGGAATCCCCTCCGCTTCGCGTGCCATCGCTCCGAGAACCGCTCGACGCGCCACGGCATCGCCCACGCAGCGGACGTACTCGTCGCGTAAGCGCGCACGGCGCGCGTCGGAAAACGTCGCATCGAGTGCGGGCGCGAGCCGTCCGAAATTCTCGGCGTCGCCGATCCAAGCGAAGCCGTACGCGAGGCGCGCGCACGCGAGCGGCCTGAGGTGCTCGCCGATCTTCTCGAGGGCAAGGAGTGACTCGAGCGTCGAGAGTGCCCGGGTCAGTTGCGGCGATTCGCTTTGCGCGAGCGCCAGGGCGAGATTTCGACGCCAGCGGAGCTCGGCCGAGGGGAAGACCCGCAGGCCCTTGAGCCCCTCGACCATCTCGCCGAAGCGCTTGCGGCTGCGCGGCGTCTCCCACCACGTGACGAACAGCCGGTCGTCGATCAAGAACGGCTCGACGCCGAGCCGTGCTTCCGCGCGCAAGATCATGTCTGCGCGCCGAGGGGCTTCCATCGTCGCCAGCAGCGCCGAGATGAGCCCGGCTTCGCGCGCTTCAAGGGCCATGATAAGCGCACGAAGCGGATCGGTGTCCGCGACACCGAGGATCACGCGCGTTGCGAGCGCGACGTCCGCGGGGTCACGCAGCTCGAAAAACACGCGCCGAGGGAAGTCGAACATACGCCAGCCACCGGCGTGGTCGTGGACGACGAAACCGTCGAGCGCTCCGAGCGCTCGCTCGACGTCGTCGGGGCGGGAGGCGCCAGTCCAGGCTGCGATCTCATCCGCCGTTGCGCGACCGAACGCCGCGAGGGTGACGGCCGCGGGCCGGTCGGCGGCAACGAGCGCGTCGATCTCGCCGCGGACGAGCGTTGCAAGTTCTCGAACGTCGGTCTGGCGTAGCCGCGGATACGGACGGTGCGCCGCGGCGCGCAGCCGCTCCCACGCGCGTGGCCACGATCCGAAGGCGGCCAGGTAACGTTCGGCCCAATTCGCCGGTACGCCCGTGATGCGTTCGCGTTCAACGTCGACGGCGAGATCCTCGGGACCGAGTATCAGCACCGGCATGCCCGCAAGCGCATCCAGCACTTCGGTCGGCCGCCGTCGCGCGAGCACGAAAATGCGCGCCGATCGTGCCAGGCGAACGATCCAGCGTGCGAACGCACGCGCGATCGCTGCGTCCTCTCTCGTCAGGCGATCGAACGACGTCAGGGCCACCACGGTCGACGGCGCCGGCGCGCCGTGTCCGTCGCGATCGAGGACGATTGAAGAGACGATGCGCTGCGCGACGTCGGCCGCCGAGCCGCAATTCGTGAAGTCGATCGTGATGCATCGCGCCGAATCGGTGGCCACGATGTTGCGCACGACGTCCATTTTGCCATAGCCGGGCGGTGCCGCGAGTACGACGACGCCCGCCGGTGATCGTCGGACGAGAGCGGCGATTCGATCGCTCACAGCGAGGAGGCGAGCGCGATCGCCTCGTGCTGCGTCATGCGCGCCCCCACAACCATCACCGCTTCGCGGTCCGGCTCGTCGAACGCCGACGCCAGCAGCCGAAGCGTCAGATCGTAGGTCACCTGTTCGGTGCGATCGCGGCGTTCTTTCGCGATTCGCAATTGCTCGTTCACGAATCCCAGGAGCCGCAGGCTCGTCGCGTACATCTCCGGTCCCATCATGGCTGCCACGCCGGCGAGATGCTGCACCGGTCGTGAGACGGGTGCAGCGATCTCGCAGCATAAGTCGAGGCATAGCCGCGCGTAGCGCTTGGCCTCGGCCGCGCTTCGTTGCACCAGAAAGTAGGCGGCGAGATTGCTCGCCAGGATCTCCTGGAGATCCGCTCCTTCGCAGCGCACGAACGCTTCGGTAGCCGTTCGGATCGCTGCGTCGACGTCGCCCGTATGAAATTGGCACTCGGCGAAATTGAGCCCCATCCGCGATGCTTCGCGACGGTCACCGCTGGCGGTCGCCCCGGCGACGGCCCGCGCATTCAGGGTATTCGCGTATGCGCGCTTGCCGTGCATCCAGACGGGGACCGCCAGATCGGAGAGCGCGCGGCCTTCGGAGATGGGCTCGCCGCCAAGGGCGAACGTCACGGCCGCCGCGGACAGCTCGACGATCGCTTCGTCGACGCGACCGTTGCGGTGGAGCAAGAAACCGTAGAGTCGCCGCGATTCGGCGGCCATGATGTCCATTCGCAGCGCCTCGTAGATCTCGATCGATCGCTTTGCCGAGTCGAGAACGCCGGGATGCAAACGTATTTCGAACTCCGCTGACGCGCGATAGAGCCGTGCGCGTGTCCGGTCTCCCACGCACGAAGCCGGATCGGCCGCCGCGCGAAGCGCGAGATCAATGAGTCGTTCTCCTTCGTGATACGCGATGATGCGCCAGGCGTAGCCGAGGGCGCCGACCATCGCGCATCCCAGGTCGAGATCATTACGTTCGCCGAGCGCCCAATTAATCGCCGCGCGGATGTTGTCGAGCTCCGGGAGCAGGGTTCCGATCACCGTTCGCAAGGGCGCCTGGTAGTGGCGCCGATCTGCCTCGGCGACAAAATCCGCGAAGTATCGGGCATGGCGTGCCGCGGTTAGCGCTCGTTCGGCTTCCGTCCACGATGGCGCAAGCGAGTCTCGAACTGAATCGAGTAATCGAAAACGGCTCGGCGACGTGGCGTCGGCGACGATCAGGGACGTTGCCACGAGCGACTTGAGCGCCGCGTCGATGACGTTCGCATCCTCAAACGGCTCGGCGACGACGGCCGCCGCGGAGACCGCCGTCCAGCCGCCCGAGAATATCCCGAGTCGCCGCAAGACGCGCGATTCGTGAGCCGTCAGTTGCGCGACCGCCCACTTCACGGAGCGCGCGGCGGTGTGCACCGTCGTCGCTTCCTCGCGGACGCCGAATGCCGAGCGGAGGTCCGCGGCGATCATCTTCACATCCGCCGCGCGCACGTGGCTCGCGGTCAGTTCGATCGCGAGTGCAACGCCTTCGAGATAGCGGCAAATCCGCACAACGTCCGCAATGTTCGCATCGTCCAAGACGAAGGTGTCGTCGGTGGCGCGCGCTCGATCGGCGAAGAGTGCCAGTGCGTCGAATGAGGCGAGCGATCCCTCCGGTTTCTCCGCGTCAGCATTTGACGGCGTGGCCAGCGGCTGCACCGCATAGGTTCGCTCGAAGGCGAGGTCGAGGGCGATCTGTGAGGTCGCGAGGATGCGTACGCGGGAGCACGCCTGCACGAGCGATACGATGAAAGCGCACACCGCGTCGCGCAGGTGTTCGCAGTTGTCGAGGATGAGGAGCGTATCTTTGTATTCGAGCGAATCGACGATCGCTTCGAGCGCCGTGCGCCCGTCGCCGCCGGGTAAGCCCAGCGCGGCGGCCACGGCGTTCGCAACGTTCGCCGCGTCGCGAACCGGCGAGAGTTCGACCAGCCAAATGCCGTCCGTGCGGGCCGCGAGTTGTCGCGATCCGACGTGCAACGCGAGTCGCGTCTTTCCGATTCCGGGCTCTCCCGTAAGCGTCACGACGCGCGAATGGGCGACGAGCGTACCGATCGCCTCGGCATCGGCTTCGCGGCCGATGAAACTCGTCGTTTGCGGTGGAAGATTGTTCCGGGCGCTTTTCACGCGATTTGTCCTCGACAGCGCCAAGGCGTGAACGGCACTGACATCCGGTTGTGAATCGGATGCCGGTAAATCCTTTCGGACCAAGCCTGACTGTCGTACCGCTACGGGGAGTCCCCGGCGGCAATCGTCAAGAACATCCGCAAGAAGTCGACATCCATCGGCACGGTCATATCCCGTCGCGGTGTGTGCGCGCGACCCAGGCAAATGGCGATCACACGTGATTCGCTCGCCAGGAGCGATTCACTCGAAAAGCGCGCGGCGCTCGGGGCGTCGCTCGATGGCGCGAGGCGAACGCTCGCGCCGGTCGTTAGCGCGGCGTCGATGAACCGGCTTGGAATTGCGATCCGGAGGGCAGCCTCTCCGTGCGCCTCCCAGACGCGCCGCTCGCTGCCGGAGCGGATCGCAAAAACAGCCGTCCCCATACGTAATTCGCGAAGCACGAACTCGAGCATCTGATGAATCCTGCGATCGGATCGTGGCGCATCGATCGCCGAGAGCGTCGCGAGCGATGCGTAGCGCTCGGCGACGAGCCGCGCCAAGACGGCGGCATCGTCGAATGCCTGCTCCAACCGTCCGTGTTGGGTCACGTCGCGCTCGACGGTGACGGCGTAGTCTTCGCCCATGATCTGGAAGCGCCGTGCGCGCATTTCAACGATCGCTCCATCGCGCGCGCCCGCGCGTAAGATGTCGCCGCCGGCTTCTCCGAGCGCTTCCGCGAGCTCGACCGTCGATGCACCGGGTCCCGCGAGCGCCGCGCGGTTTTGGTAGGTCACGTCGACGATGCAGTCGTCGTCGAGCCGGAAGATACGTACCGCGTCGTCGGTATGTTCTAGGGCACCGGCGAGGAAGCTCGCTTTCGCTCCGGCGATGGACGGCAGGCCGAGCCGACGCTCGATGTTGGCGGCAAGCGCGCTTCCCAGCGCTTCGAGCACGGCGCACTCGTCGTCACTGAAGATGCGCGGCACCGCATCGATCGCCGAGAGGCAGCCCAGGATCCGACCACCACGTAGGGCGACCGGAACGCCGGCGTATCCGCGGAACATCGGTCGCGCTGCGTCGGTTCCGGCCGCATGAAATCGGTGGTCCCCGGCTAGGTCGCCGATGGCGAAGGCAACGCCGGTCTCGGCGACGATCGTGCACGGGGAGGCTTGGCGTGCAAAGCGCTTCGGGATCGGTCCGATGGCGGCGCGAACGCGCCATTCATCCTCGTGCTCGAACGCGAGCATCGCCATCGGCACGCCCAGTGCCGCGCCGACGGCGCGTACGAAGCCGTCGAAAATCTGGTCTGCACCCGACCGCAAGAAGGCGTTGCCTGCCATGAGCCGCGACCGCCACGCGACGTGCGGATGCGCCTCTCCTCGGTCGCCCGGATCCATGCTCTTACGCTAAGATGCACCCCTGAAAAAAGTCTGAGCCGCGCAATTTACGAGAAAACGGCTTTTGCCGTTTGTACGGTCGCGGTGCCGTCGCGCCAGACGGCGTAGTCGAGCCGGTACTTGGCGTTCATCGAGGCGGCGCCGATTTCGCCGCGCGGGTTGATTGCGATCACGCAGTATTGGTCGTCGCGGATGTTCGGGCCGGTGGCGGCCATGTAGCGCATGCAGTCCTCGGCGGCTTCCTGCGGGTGCATCCCTTCGCGCATCTTGTGCACGATGTAGAAGCTCGTGCAGTAGTTGGTCATGACATCCCCGTTACCGGTGGCCGATGCGGCCCCGGCGCGATCGTCGGCGTAGTAGCCGGCCCCGACGAGCGGCGAATCGGCGACGCGGCCGGGGATCTTCCAGGCAAGGCCGCTCGTGGAACAGCCGGCGGCGACTTTGCCGCCGTGCGCGACGGCCATACCGCACGTATCGTGATGATCCTTATCCACCCAGTACGTTTTGTGATGCGGGTCGTTCTTCCAATCGAGCCAGGTTTGCAGCGAATGCGGCGTGAGGAGTTGCATCGGTCCGAAACCCATCTCGCGCGCGAACGCGAGCGCGCCGTCGCCCGCGAGTTGCGTGTGATGCGTTTTCTCGAGCACGAGGCGCGCGACGGAGATCGGGTTCTTGATCTTGTGCAAGTTGAAGACGGCGCCGGCGCGAACGCGCGTGCCGTCCATGATCCCTGCGTCGAGTTCGACCTCGCCCTCGGCGTTCGGCAAGCCGCCGTAGCCGACGGTTTCGATCGTCGGGTCGTCTTCGATGACGTTGATCCCCTTCTCGACCGCATCGAGCAGCGATCCGCCAGCCGCGAGCACGTCCGCGCCGCGCACGGTTGCGGCCTTCCCGAAACTCCACGTCGCGATGAAGACGGGCCCCGATGAAGCGGGCGTCGCGACGGCCGGCGTGGCCTGGGCACCGAGCGCAGCAACGGCGGCGGAGGATGCGAGGAACGTGCGGCGATCGAGCGGGGTCATTTGTGTATCTCCTGGGCGAGGCCGCAGCGCAAGTGCAAGGCGCGAGCGGTTGCCGGGCGCGCGAAGTGAATCCTGCCATCGCCGGCCGGACCGGCAACCCGGCGATGCCGTTGGCAACCCGGGAACGCGTGTTCGCGACCGCGTAGACGGCGAGCTCCGCCGAAGCCATCCCTCTTCGCAACTCCACGGAGGACTCGCCATGCGACGTGCGACCGGAACGTTTCTCACCTTGCTGCTGCTCCTCGCCTCGTTCCCTCAACCCTCGCGTGCAGAGCCGTCCCGCGATGCGCTCATCGCGAACTTGCGCAAACACGTGAAATACGTGTTCGTGATCTATCAAGAGAATCGGTCGTTCGACTCGTACTTCGGCACCTATCCGGGTGCGGAAAATCTCGCGAGCCGACTTGCGCAAGATCACGGCTTCCGGCAGTACGATCCGCTCGGCGGTCAGTGGGTATCGCCGTACCGGATCGCCGATCCCGACGTGATCGACGATAACCACTCGCGCGCATCGCTGATCGAAAAAGTCGACGGCGGCGCAATGGATCACTTCATCGCGGACGAAGAATCGCGCGCCCTCGCCGCCGGAAAATCCACCGAGCTCGCGCACCGGCTCGGGTTGCTGACGATGGCCCACGAGGATTGCGATACCGTTCCCTATTTGTGGAAATATGCGCGTGCCTTCGCCCTCTACGATCATTTTTTCAAGGGATGTACGGTCCATCGACCCCGGGCAATATCGATATCGTTGCCGCCCAAACCGGTCAGACGATGGCGGCTCGCGCTCCCAAAGCGGCCGTGGCGGCGAACGGTGCCGTGCCGGGCGAACCGATCGTCAACGACCTCTATCCGGCAAGCGGCCCGTATCATAATGGCGAGCCAAAGCTGAAGCAGCTCGATTTCGCCGATGGCACGCTCGCGGTCGAGGGCCTCTCCCTCGACGAAGCGTTCGTTGCGATCCCGGATGATGATGTGGATTCAGCCGCGCGCTGGGCCGCCGGCGTGCGCGAGCGCATCAAACGCGAAACCGGATTGACGGCAAGCGCGGGCGTCGCACGCAGCAAGATGGTCGCGAAGATCGCGAGCGATTCGTGCAAGCCCGACGGCCTGGCTGTCGTTCCGCCGGGCACTGAGGCCACGTACCTCGCGCCGATGCCGGTCGGCCGGCTATGGGGCATCGGCCCGAAAACGCTCAAACGTCTCGAAGGCAGCGGCATCGAGACGATCGGCGACGTCGCCACACTCGACGACGCGCGCTCGTTCGAGCTCTTTGGACGCTGGGGCCGCGAATTGCGCGAACTCGCGCGCGGCAACGACGACCGTGTCGTCGACGGCAGCCGCGAACGCAAGTCGATCTCCACCGAGGAGACGTTCGAGTACGATGTGCGCGACGAGGCACGCGTGATCGATCTGCTGCGGGCGCAGGCGACGGAACTCGCAGAAGATTTGCGCAAGCGCGCGTTGCGTGGCCACACGATCGGCATCAAGGTCAAGCGCGCGGATTTCACCGTGCTCGGGCGCCAGACGCAGCTGAGGGTCGCAACAGACGATGCGGACGCCATCTTCGCGGCTTCGGTTCATTGTTGGAAGCGGTCGGCGCTCGCGGGCGCGCCGATTCGTCTGCTCGGAACGCGCGTCGCCGATTTGGTCGAAGGCGAGGCACCGGAGCTGTCGTTGTTCGCGATTTGAACGTGGCGAGCGAGCCGTAGTCGTTCAGACTTTTTTCATGTTTTGATGTAACACGGCTCGTTTTATACGAATGGCGACGCTGATCAATTGTCGGTCGTCCATTTTCACGAAGATCGGCGCGGGTCGTCGACGGTTTGCGATCCAATGAGCGGTCGATACCGAGTCGGCGTCCCCCACCGCTTTGACTCGGCTTCTCAAATCAGGAGCGGACGATGTTTCGGCTACGCGGTGCTTTTGCGAAGGCTCTCTGTTCATTTTCTCTGATGCTGGCGCTCATTGCGTCGATCGTTGCGATGCCCGTGTCTGCGGGTACCGTTGGGCAGCTCTCGGGCCGCGTCGTCGATTCGAAGACGCATCTGCCGATCGCCGGTGTGCAGGTGACGGCCGTCGCGCCGACCGAGCGCGGTACGGCCGTCACCGATGCGAGCGGCCGTTTTACCATCTTGGGCCTCGACCCGGATACGTACGTCCTCTCATTCCAGAAAGCGGGTCTCCAACCGGAGCTCGATTACGGCCAAACCGTTATCCCCGACCAGACCACGACGGTCGAAGTGCAGATGCATCCGTACCTGGCGACGATCGGTCAGACGGCGGGCCGCAGCACCAGCAGTGCGTTCCAACCGGGTCAAGCGATCACATCGTACACGGTCAATTCGACCGACATCGTTCAGACGCAAGGGAGTGCGCTCAACAACAACGCGACGCAACTGTTCGCATCGTTGCCCGGCGTCACCAATGCTGGGCAGAACAACGGCGTCCCGGTGATCCGCGGCGGCCGATCCGATGAAATCGGCGTCTCCGTCAACGGCATCCCCGAAACCAATTCGTATACCGGCACCTTCGGCGCCGCCCAACTGCAAGACATGTCGTATCGCTTCGACGTGCTCGATACGGTGCCGACGCTCGCGCTTCAATCGCTCACGCTCAGCCCCGGCTTCGCGGATGCGTCCTACGGCAACACCGGGACCGGTAACCTCAACCTCGTCTTCAAAAAGGGCGCATACCCGACGTTCTACGATTTCGACGGCGGGATCGGTGGCGGCGATCGCTATCACGCGACGAGTTTCGACTACGGGACGGCGACCCCGAATGGTCGTTGGCAAGCCTACTTCATGTTCCACGACGACAACACGTATCCGAATTGGGCGCCCGGCCTGAAGGCCGCGAACGCCGAGGTGATCGGCTTCCCGGGCAATCAGTTCCAGC
>Ga0116230_10006317_pt1 | contig 11679 bp, 10 predicted proteins | sample S1TSphfallax_3_FD_88678 | JGI IMG/M metagenome (GOLD analysis project Ga0116230, IMG submission 88678) | Host-associated microbial communities from peat moss isolated from Minnesota, USA - S1T2_Fd - Sphagnum fallax MG | ecosystem: Host-associated > Plants > Peat moss > Unclassified | place...
AGTTGCATGACTCATTAGATAATTGTCACCAAATTTTTCTTAGTGCACCATGTATGTGTGGTGGTTATCATTTGGTTGTTCAACAACCAAAATGGCCACCTATGTGAAACAAATTCACGAGTAACAATTAATGCCATTAGCAAATTTGGAATAACAAAAGGATTTTTTGAATACAATTATAAAAAAAAAACATACCTTACCATTTACAAACTTTACATGTATAATTAGGTCAACGAAACGATCTTGATGGATACCCCCATATACATTACTTCCAACTTGCATTGACTAGGTAACATTCATTCAATCTCATCCTCTACACTCAAAAGAACATGCAAAGCCAAATCCAATATTCTTATGTGAAAAGCCATCCCTTGCCTTGCCTTGCCTTGCCTCCCTCCCAACAACAACAACAACCCACATCAAGAACACAACAAAACAAATGTAAAGAAAAAAGTCTCCCATGTGCCTTGGGTTTGTTTACCAAACCTTGTTACCTATGCACACTAGACAACACCATATTACCAAATGCTCTTAGTAAAACACATAAATTGTACGTGAATGCAAACTGAAGCGTCCAATCCAAATCAATGAACATGCAATCCGAAGAAACACCATAGAAACTAGTAAACCAAAGAAAACACAAATAAACCCCACGAGCTCAAATGGCAAGAATCGGGCCCCAATTCAACTCTCTTGAGTGGCAAGCCTTATAACTTATTATATAGTTTCCATAAGGAAAATAGTACATGTTGTTGAGGAGTTGTATGACCCAGCACGTACCCATGCATGTTCATCCATTGGAAACCCATTATGGCTCAGATGTGGATGATGAACCACAACTGATTGACCGATGTGAAACCTTGGTAAACTAACCTGTAGTATAAGGTCAGGTTTAAAATAAGAACCCAACTTGGGCAAATGACATGTGAACAAAGGGAACACATTTGAGAACAACATGTGAACATGCTGGGAGTATAATGGGAATGTCATGGTAACATCATTGGAACATGGGAACATTTTGAGAACATGAAAAAAGAAAACCAAGGATGGAATATTCTCTAATGTAAGGTGCCCTCCAAATACACTAGCAAATTAATTTGATTGGCTTATGATATGGAAAAACTTTGAAAAACTTACATCGTCCTAACTTTATGATTGTAAACTTGAAATGCCATCTCCCATTAATCATAAAATAAGGGCTTTACTTTATTTTCCTTTCTTAATAAATTGATGTCATTGAGCAACAAAACGTTTGGACATTAAGTCTCAACCCTAAATCAATTTAGAATTTGGAAACTTGAAAAAATAAATAAATAATAAAACAATCTACATGGAGTCATTTTTCAATTCAACCCTTATGTGGAGTTCACTCGACATTGGTGTTTTATTTTTCAATTTAGTGATATAGTCGAGGTGGCAATCATCCATAGGTCAATTTAGCAAAATTTGGCTATTAACAAAATATGAACAATTAAAAAAGAATCCTTATGTAATTTTGGTTACCTACTTGAACCATTTGTAGAAATTTGGCAATATTACAAGATTTTTTAATAATTTTTTCGAATTTTGGGGATTTAATTTATTAAAAAAATCATTGAATTTGTAACAAAAAATTCAATTTTTTTCTATAGTTCAAAATTTCACCCAAAAAACAAACAGAGGCTGCATGACATGGATTAACATTCTATTACCCAAGAAATTTTTAATTACTGTAGTACCTAGGCTGGTTAGGCACTAATTAATTACTTTTTGGAATTGGTGAAAATTCTGGAAAAAAAATGCTTCCCATTACAAAAGTCTGAATGAAGCTCTCAAGCACAATAGCTTAATTTTTTATTATCATAATGTTGTATCATAAATTATTATTATTATTATTATTACTCCCAAATATAAATGAAAATAAATAAATAAATAATTAGGTACCTTGCTGCTGAACCAGCCTAGGTACTCGCAATTAGTTTGATTTCATGACCAAATGTGTGGTGAAAAGAAATTGTTCCAATTTCCATTGGGTAATTTAAAATTGCTCCCTAGTCTTTTATTATTAAATATTATTATTTAGAGAAAAAGAAAAAAAAGAAAATGTTGCTGAAGTGGTGATAGTCCATAAATATATTTAGCCAAATTTGGCGACATTCCAAATAAACAAGTATAAAATCTTAAGCATGCATGGTTTCAAATTATAGGCAGTTATGGTGATTTTTACTGATTTTTAAGTTTTATTTCTGTTTTTGCCGTTTTTTTATCCCAAAATAAAAGGGGGAAATTTGGAACAAAATGTTCTTTTTTGAAAATATTTTCCGCAAAATGGTGAAAATGCGCCACAAAAAAAGTCACTGAGTTGGGGCCTATAGCCAACATAATGAAATTGAAACAAAACACAAAAACACTAGAGCCAAGTAGGAACCTCTATTGGAAAGTACAAGTGAAGTGCTTTGTTAAAGATTTTCAATAGCCAGAAATATATCAAAATTTAGAAAAAAAAATCGCCTTATTTTTATAAATGATTCAAGTAAGTAGTCCAAAAAAATAATCAGGATGTTTTAATTTTAATTATTTAATTTTCATATTTAGCTTGTAGCCCAAAGTTGTCCAAAATCTTCTTTTGGATAGCCACTTTTGGCTACATCACAAAATTCACCCCCAAAAAAAAAACACCACTGGTCCGGACTCCGGACTCCAATCCCGACCGCGATCCCGTCCGTGGACCCGGTCCCGCGGTAAAGCAAAATTGGCTTTTGGTCCGAATCACATGTTCGGACCACCCGCGTTTAACGTTCTCAGCCAATCAGCTGCCGAGGCGGGATACCCGTGCCGCCAACCGCGCGGTGACTCCTCCCCCCGTTTGTTTGGTTTTTCGGTCGCCCAAACTGGGCCAGACCAGACAAGACAAACCGGGGACGAAAGACGACGGACGACTGCTTGATAAGTTAATTAACCGTTAATTAGCGATGTGATTAAGATTAGGCCAATGTTAATCAGGTACTTATTAGTACTAATTACGTGATTTATGCGAGGTTAATTGTTAATTCCTACACTGATTATGCTAATTTCAGCTGCATTTATGGTAGCGAGAGTGTTAATTAGCAAGTGTCGTCGGTGCGTAGTAGTCAGTACCTTAAGACACAGTGCGCGCTTCCTCCTTGCTTCCTTCCTTCCTTCCTCTTCTTTTGTGTCCGTGTCTCTTGTCTTGTGTTTCTTCTCGTTGTCTGAGAGTGTCTTCTTCTCCTTTTTCTTCCTCGTTTTTTTTTTAAAAGAAAAAAATTTCCCTTTTTTTTTTTGCCTGTTGTTGCGTTGTTGCGTTTTCCGGGAATTAATGAGATTGTCGGAGTGCTTTTGCTGAAGGTGCGTTCTTGCAATTGGAACTTCGGTGAAGAAGTTGAAGAAGAAGAAGAAAGATAGAAAGCGGGAAAAGAGAAAGGGAGTGTTTGTTTGTTTTTGATAGTGGCTTCTTGCCGGAAAGTTTAAGGAGGAGGAAGAAGAGAAATTTTGCAGCAGCAGAAAAGAGAAGAGAGTTTTTCGTTGAGGAAGGAAGGAAGAAAGAAGAAGAGGAGGAGGAGGAGGCGGCGTTCTTGGGGTTTGTTTCTCGGCTGGACTAGTGACTTCATGAAGGATTGGCAAGTTCGGGAGAGATGGCGGCAGTCGCTCAGCCTACGGAACGTATCCTGTCAAATATGAAGGCGATGAGAGAGAGAGAGAGAGAGAGAGAGAGAGAGAGAGAGAGAGAGAGTATCTTGGCGTGCAGTAGTGATCTTGTGGGATGCTGTTGCTCTGTATTGCATTGACAAACTAGGGGAAAAAGAAAGTAGCAAGCAAGAGAAGCATCAATGTTCTTGAAGAATATTGTCATATGAGGGAGATGGGGTTTGTCGTCTCTGCTCTTCTTGGTGTTTGTGTTTTTGTCTCTGTCTGTCTTGTGTGTTGAGTAAGAGGAACTTTCATAGTGGAGAGAGGAGAGCAGCAAATATATATGTTACTGAATACCATCCATCACTAATTCCTTCACTATATAGCTTTTCCAGAAGTGAGCGATGAATTGCTGCAAACAGATTTGCCCAAGAAAGCCGCCGACGATGATGCTGATTCTGAGGTATGAACAAGCACTTGCATTGAATTGGTTGTAATCTGATTTCCAAGCAGTTGCATTCAAGTGGGTATATATATATCCAAGCCTGTAATAGATATATTTGTTTCTATGTCTGTCTGCTCTTCTGTGTTGAGATTTCTGAGTCTGTTTCTGGACTTGGGTTGTTTTTGCACATTTCAGGATAATATTTGTTAGATGATTTTTTCCTGTTTCTTCTGATGTCTATTGGTTGATTACTTGATGCATCAAGGATGGTTCTGATCTGCTTGGCTGGTTTCAGTTCTTATGCTGTGTGCATATATCCACATGCATAACAGCAAGCAATCTGTGATGTTGTAAGAGATGAACATCAATTTTTCTTTTAGCAATCTCCCTCCCTATGATTGTTGACACCCAGGTGAAAGAAGAAAGCCTTATTGTTCCTACAATCATGTCTGGATTCTAGTTGTCTGAGTGAGTGCTGCAATTTGATTTGGAAATCCAGGCACCTCCCAGCCAGGATGCAAATTCCTTGGACATTAGTGGAAATGCAGCAGCCTCTAGTGGACCTTGTGACATTGCTGCCATCAACAATGGTGCACCAGAAGGACCTCAAGAGACAGCCGGGGTGTACTATAGCTATACCTCTTCTCAGGGTTACTATGAGTATGGTCCTGGAGGTTGATTCTCCTTTCCAAAACTGTCTTTTAAAGTATTGGATCATCTTCTTGTGTGCAGACCTGGAGTGCAGCTACTGAGTAACAATGAAGTCCTGGATTTGTACAGTAACTCTGTGGTCTGTTCCTTTTGCAGGGTTTGAATCTGGAATGACCGGTGAATGGGATGAGTACACTTGTTATGTTGGTGCTGATGGCATGGAACTGTCTCCTGTAAGAACTCATAACAGTGGGCTGTTTGGAGTTTTAGAAAACTTGCCGTGCTGATCACGGATTCTTGTATGTGTCGCGCCTTATATCATGGCCTGTGCTGAACATGACATGATAGATGACAGATTTTGAAGATCAACAACGTCCTTGATGTGAATCTGCTGGTGTGTTTTGGTTCATGGCTGTACAGGGTGTTTACAGTGAGAATGGTTCCATGTTTCTTGCACCTGGTTATGGCTACACATCCCAGCCAACTTACACTCCCTATCCTCCAGTAATGCCTGTCCCTACAATTGGAGCTGATGGCCAGTTCTATGGTCCTCAGACATTCCAGTACCCAAAACAGGCATATCAGCAGCCGTTATCTCCAGGTGGTCAATACATAGCTTCACCTTCTGCAATGGGAGCAGGAGAAGTTACTACACCAGGAGCAATTGAGCCAGGCCCTCCAGGAGTTGATGGGTCCAATGGTGCCCTAGCTAATGGGAACAAAGGACCAAGGCCTGGATTCCCAGCTGTGACTGTTATTCCTTCTCATGCATCGTATGGCAGGGGTGTCCTTCCATTGGCATTTCACCCTCCAGGTCCTCAAGATGTGCGCTATGAGGGCCTGAGAGCAGGGGCTCCATCTTGGGTTGATGTCTCAAAAGTCTCAGAAGGTCCACAGCAACCTGTGATTCCAGCAAGCATACCTCCTGTTGTCTCACAGCCACTGAGACCTATCACTGCCTTGCAGGTATGTAAGGTTTTTTTTACTGTTTCCACTTAGCAAACTTTACTGGCACATGCAAACATCCCACTACTTGACCTCATACAGGTCAGACACGTGTGTATGACAATGGCCTTTCTTGATCATACCATCTGTGTCTCTGTGGGTGGTTTTTTAAGATATATTATGAGCAACTGTGCTGGGATTTGTTTCAGGGAGCATGTATCCTGATCAGCCCAGTGTAGTAATTTAGTCAAGGGTTACTCTATGTACAGAAAACCATGAAATGCACAGTACTGATGTATAAACAGCAATGGCTGGGATGCAGATTCATGTCCAAACACCTCAGCAGCTGCAAACCCCACCAACATTAGGATCACCCAATCTTGCATGTGGCACACTAGCAAGGGGTTACCTGCCATCAGCTGGACTTAGGAATGGTCCATTTGTCCTTGGTAGAGCAGGCCATGCTGTAGGGAGCCCTGGAGTTGAATCAAAGTCAGCTGGGCGTGGTGGTTGGATTGGTGTTGACAAAGGGAAGCACAGAGGAAGGGGTGGAGGCCCCTCAAGCAATGGTAATGGAGGTCTTGATTTTCTGAATGAGCAAAACAGGGGGCCCAGAACAATTAGAATTAGGAACCAGTTGCCAACACCAGGGGTTCTCCAGCATACCAGAGGTCAAGGGGCAATCTCATCAGGAAATAGTGAAGCACTTGAAGCTATAGCAAGCAAGGAGCAGTACAACCAACCTGATTTTATCACCAACTATGAGTCTGCAAAGTTCTTTGTGATCAAATCCTACAGTGAAGATGATGTGCACAAGAGCATAAAATACAACGTGTGGGCCAGTACTCCTGTTGGGAACAAAAGACTGGATGCTGCATTCAAGGATGCCAGTGGCAAGGCAGTAGGAGGTTGCCCTGTGTTTCTCTTCTTCTCAGTAAGTGTCTTAGACTAATCTGCTACTCTCAAGGCCGATTTGATAAGTTAAAGAGTGCCTTCTTGGTTTCCTTACTTTGCAGTACTCCTCAGGGTTTGGAGATCCACAATTTAGCTGCAACTATGCTTTTTCAGCCAAACATGTGCATGACTCTTAGTACCAACTCTTTGGTTGAAAATTTTCAGGTGAATGCCAGTGGACAGTTCTGTGGTGTGGCAGAGATGACAGGTCCTGTTGATTTTACCCAAAGCGTAGAGTACTGGCAGCAAGACAAGTGGAATGGCCGTTTTACAGTGAAGTGGCACATTATAAAGGACATCCCTAACTGCCAGTTCCGCCACATTATACTTGAGAACAATGATAATAAGCCTGTAACTAATAGCAGAGATACTCAAGAGGTGAATGCCTTACCTCCTGAAATACCTTACCAGAACCCTAAACCACTACCTTGGTATGCAGCAGTGGTACACTTAATGTATTGAAGTTTCAATGCCATAAGTGCCACATCTGCTGATACTCAAGCTGTGTGTATCCTGCTACATGTGCACACTACTACATGTGGACTTAAGTACATTTTGAAAGTTACAATCTTGTTCTTCAAGTTGAGAATGTGATGGTTTTTCTTGATTGTTGTTCAAAAAATTTGCAGGTAAGGTTTGAACAGGGAATTGAAATGCTAAGCATTTTCAAAGGCTTCCCTTCTAAGACATCTATCCTAGATGACTTCCAGTTTTATGAAAACCGACAGCAAGCTCTGCAGGAGAAAAGAGCAAGACAGCATGCCCAGCAGCAACAGGAGCAGCTCTGGCAGGTAGATTGGCAATCCTTAGAATGTCTAATTGATATCCTGGCGTACAAAAAAATCAGGTTTTTCAAACCTGGTCATTTTGATTGAGCCTCTGATACCAGCTCTTACATCTGCAGTTCTGCATGTATCTGCTATACTTCACTGTATCCTTGAACATGATGCACATGATGCTCTAATTGTTCAGCTGTTTTTTTGTCAAAGATGTTTTGGTTCACTTCCACAGAGAATGACAGATGTGCAGTTTTTACTGATTGTTGTATACATATATCTCTGCAAATATGTACAGGGAGGTGTTTGCAATGTGGGAATTGGAAGTAATGAGGCTTGTATTGAGGAAACTTCGCCTCAACTAGAGCAAGAGGAACCAAGTAAGATCCCAGCAGCAGATACAAATGTAGGACATAAGGTAACTGAACCATCTGAGGCCAATTCATGCTCCTCTACCCCAAGCATTGATGGAAGCAAAGACTCTTATGACAGCTCTGCAATGCTGGGATCAGCAATAGATAAACGGTCACCAACCTCAAGGGTGGAGCTGAATGGTGATCGGGACGAGAAAGTTACCAGGAAAGGAGATAGCCAGCCTGAAACTGAAAAGATTGTAGAGATGGTAGAGAGTGTCCAAGATTTGTCAATTTCATCCACAGGGGGTGTGGTTGAGGACAATAAAAGCTAGTTTCTCAGAGGGCCAACCATTGTGACAAGCAAGTGGTTGCTTTCTCTAGCATACATCTCAAATGGTTGGTTGGTGCTAGGGGAATAGGAAGTCATCAGAAACATTAGGTAGGAAAGGGGAGGATTCATCTCTTGTCTTTGCCAACTTGGGTGCCACATGAAATCAAATGCTCTTGATTGACAGATGAGTGTACAGCAAGTTTGTCCCCAATTACTATCCAGTACACGCTGAAGAGAATGGTTTGGATTGACAGGAAAGGACTGGAAAGGTATTCCTCATCCAGTTTTGGGGACCAGGCTCAGAGAGACAGGAAAGCCAGGTGAAGGGGAAGGTATGAGGTGTGTTGTGAGGTACTTGGCTGCTAGAGTCTGGAGATCTTCATGTGACTAGGAATTTTTCTGTTTCCCAACCCCTTGCTATTTGATGTGGAAAGCAGGAATTATCGTTCCTAGTAACCTTAGTTCAATAACCTGCTAGGCAGGGCCTGCCACAAATCACTGTCAGTGGGAAATGTAGAGTTTGACATGTTTTCACTCACAGGATACCTCATGTGTTTTGTAGTATACCATCTGCTGAAGTTGGGGGGTTGGTCCTTTCACAAGGAATAGACAACAGCAACAGGATAGTCTCCTGCCATCCTCCATGCAACAGATGACACTCCTGCAGCAGGCCCAGCTGTTCCTCCCTGTTATGAAAGTTTTGTACAAACTCCTGGCCAACAGGTTTCTGAGGTAGTAGAATGGTGTTATTTTTCAGACTCTTGCATCAGTTTGAATGTGCAATTATAATCTGGGTTTGGCAATTTCAATTTAGATTGTGCACTAATCTCAATTTTTGTTCCCATGTTTGACCCTGTGGAGTGCCAGTCCTTGATGGTCCAACAATACATTCTATGGTACTTGGCTGCATGTTATTTCTTAGATGGGGTTAGGTTTTACTGAAAGGAGAAAGGAAAGGTTATGTCTATGTAGTGCCCACATAAGATGTATCTTCCTGCTTTCCTTGTTCTCTTGATTCTTGATGGTTTAGGGATTTGTTAAATGACGGTATTTTGTGAGGGAATTGAAGGTTCATTTCTCAAGTCAAAAATGTGGGAAGGTCTGATCTTGGTTGTTTTAGTGGGTCAAATATTTCATGAATATTGTAAAGGGTACTATGGAAATGATGATGACATGTAATATTTGTCATGGAAATCAGTTTACTATCTCATTTCTGTGATTATCTTTTTGCAGATGCAGGGTATGCATTACTAGAGTTGTTTAAATTACGACTGTCATGTCTGCATGACAAAGACTTTCTTTTTTAGCAAATGGGGCAACTATATTGTTTTTCCATTTGCATGGTGTTCAAAGCTCTAGATGCCCGCACTCAGTTTTGATTCATTAACATGTATGTTTCCATGTCAGTACCAGAACAAGGAAAGCCATTTGGTTTTGGAATTATGAATGTCATTTCTTTTCTTAGAAACTTGATTTGCAGAGATAGGATTGGATTGCAGTGGATGGATAGAACAGCTTGTACACATCTCCCAAGTTTCTGCTGGATCAGGATTCAGGTGAGTGCCACCAACTCTGCACCAGGAAGAGAAAAAGAGCAAGTTTGACCAGTCTTCTTGTGATTACATCTGCTAAATTGGACACAAGCCTGCTCTGGCATCATCACACACTAATTGCTTTATGTCAAAAGGAGACAATGTACACAGACTTGTATTAACTGAATATTGTGATTTCATGATCATAGCATATAAACATTGTCTGGGTTTTTTATGTTTAAAACTGTCTGTGTGCAGGCAGAAAAGCCTGGATCCTGAGCTATTGTGGGCATTAAATAACCGTGCTGGATATTGATGACCTAAGTGAGGTTTGTTTACAAACATTGTGCAAAGAATGTGTCCACATCCAGGATATCTCTAGGATGTAAGTACCCAGATCCTGGGGATGGGTTTGTAGCCATGTGCAGCAACCCAATACAATTGTATTTCTCCGAATATGTTTTAGATTCTAGAGACCCAGCAGTCAGCAGTCTAAGTAATGGTTTTGACACTCTTTTTTCTTTGGCAGGAAAAAAACAGAAAAAAGAAAAAACACCAAACAAAGCCTGCATCGTTGGGATGGACCAAAAGAGGACCTTGGCAAGCCATCAAGGCTTTGCACCACTTCTCTGAGGTAAAGCTTGTGAGTGTGTCAAAATTGTAAACCCTGCAGCCAGACAGAATTTTGTTGGGAACATACTTGGGCTGCTGTGCAGCTATTAATTTTTTTACAAAACAAGTTTCATGTGTGTATGTGTGTGTTTGTACGTGAGTGAGTGTTTCTCTCTCTCTCTCTCTCTCTCTCTCTCTCTCTCTCTCTCATCCATGACTTTTTCTTCTCAGTTTCTCCCCTTGTTAGTTCTTTCTTGACTTGGGTAGCCCAAAAGTTGGCTGCGTGGAGAAGCTTTTACTATAAGATATGAATCAAGGCATGTGCCCTGTTGAGTGCGTGTACCAAAGCTTAAAGACTGTCATGATCTGTTGTTAGATCTTGTTAAAAGATAAAATAATATCAAAGAAAGACCAAAGAGAAGGTATGTCAAAGAAATGAACAAAGAGAGAAAGCATTCTTACATGTTATGCATGCAAAAGAAAGTAGTAGTACTCTTATTATTATATATGCCCCATGTGAAAGAGTTTGTTTGATTTTATTCTGATCTGATCAGTTGCCAGACATGTTGAAAGACTAGTAGCCATGTTGCCCAACCTGTACTGACTTTTTGGTGATGAACTGTACTAACGTGGCCCTAAACCCTAAAACCAGAGAGAAAGAACCACAAAGTACTCAAGCTGGAAAAATAGAACATGATGGGTGCCTGGGGCAATGTACAAATCATTGCAATGAGATTTTCATGTTTCAAAATATGTATTCTTCCTAAGGAAAGCCTTCTAACCCAGGTTTCATCTTGCTAATCTATCAGGTAAAGAGTAGATCAAGTAGGTAGGTAGCTAGGTAAGTAAGTAGGTAGGTAATAAACACAGAAACTTAGCTAACGACCATTAGGGTTTAGTAGTTACTACTTGGGTTGGCAGGAGGGATGTCCCTAGGCCAAGGATGTTCTTGATGTTGTAGGATGTTCTTACTAGCATCCCTATAAAATTATCCACCTCTTTTTTGTTATCTTGGACTACCCATTTTCTTGGCATTCTTGGCGTTTGCTTGATGTGTCTTGTTATTTTCTTGGTGCGCCTTTCGTCGATTTCTCAACACCCACTAACGTCCACACCTCATTCCCCAACGTCCCCTAGCATCCCCATTTCTTTTCTCGACATCTTTCGACATTCTTGGCATCCTTTGGGTGTCACCCAAGTGTTCTCACTATCCTCTCAATATCTCTTGCCATGCTTCATTGTCTCTTGCACCCGGTTGTCTTGCCTTCAATGTAAGTTAATCCTAGACCAAACATCCCTGAACCAAAAAACCTAAAAATTACCAAGGACACCTTATTCAGGACATCTCTCAAATCCCCAAAAAATAGAATGAAATCCTAGCAACCCTGGTTAGTACCTTAGTACATAAGTAAAAAGGCTATTTATTGGGTTGTTTGGTAGGTAGTAAAAA
>Ga0116230_10006318_pt1 | contig 11678 bp, 6 predicted proteins | sample S1TSphfallax_3_FD_88678 | JGI IMG/M metagenome (GOLD analysis project Ga0116230, IMG submission 88678) | Host-associated microbial communities from peat moss isolated from Minnesota, USA - S1T2_Fd - Sphagnum fallax MG | ecosystem: Host-associated > Plants > Peat moss > Unclassified | place: USA...
AGCTTCATGGCTACTGGGTCACCGTCATTTGCGCGATGGCGGTTTGTGTCACCCCGGTCTTATCGCCCGAGGCAACGATCTGGAAGGTATAGCTGCCGGCGGGTGTGTGATTCTGCTGGAAGTTCGAAGCTCCGCAGCCGGAGAGCGCGGCGGAACCCGCACCCAGCATCAGGACGAGCAGGAAGAGCACGAGCTTCGGGTTGAGCCTGCTCAGCCGCCGGCGATTGCAGCCGATCAGCAGGGCCAAGAACGCTCCCAGCGGCAGGGCGCAGGCGGAGACGGTCGAGAGGCTACCCGGGCGTTCGAGCTTTGCCTCCGCTCCGGCGCCGAGTGGATCGCCCGTGTCGACCATAACGCTGAGGGACGGCGAGGCCCCGTTGCTGACCGCAACCTGTGCGGTTGAGAAGGTGCAGGTGGCATCGACGGGAAGTCCCGCGCAACCCAGCACCAGCGTGTCGCTGAAGGTGGCTGCCGTGGCGATGTTGATCCCGATGGAGGCATGTGAGCCGCTGGCCATCGACATGGTTGACGGCGTCAGGCTGATGATGAACTCCTTGGTCGGGCCCACCGTGATGGTGCTGGGCTGCGAGACCGAGCCCGCGTAGAGCGAGTCGCCGGAGTATTGCGCGACCGTCGCCCAGACGCCTTGCAGCGGCACGATGTTCGTGGTGGCGAGCCCGTTGGCGTCCAGCGTTGCCGTTCCCAGCACCGTCGAACCGGCCAGGAAGGTGACGGTTCCGGTCGGCGGCGTGGCGCCGCTGCCCTGCACCACCGAGATCAGCGTCATCGATTGTCCCGCAGACAGCGCGGTCAACGAAGGCGTGAAGCTGGTCGTGGTCGGCCGCAGATTCACCGTCTGGATCAGCGGTGCGGACGATGCGGGACTGTTCTGGTTGTCGCCGCTGTAGTTGGCCACCAGCGTATGCGTGCCCAGCGCAGGCGACTGCATGGTGTACTGCGCCGTGCCCTGCGGATTCAATGAGAGCGTCGCCAGGGTCGTCGTGCCATCAGTCAGGATCACCGAGCCGCTGGGAATGTAGGAGCTGGAGCCATTGCTGACCGTCACCGAGAGCACCACGTTGTCCTGCAGGAGCGACGGGTTGTCGTTCGAGGTGAGGGTGACCGTGGTCCGTTCCGCGATCTGCTCCGCAGTGACCGGCGAGGTGCTGGCCGCGTCGAGCGGGTCGCCCGAGTAGACCGCCGTGAGCTGGTGGATTCCCGGTGCGAGCGTCGAGAGCGAGAACGTCGCCGTTCCGGCTGCGCTGACCTGCACCGAGGTGAGGGTCGTGCCGCCATCCTTGAAGGTGACGGTGCCGGTGGGCGCGCCGCCATTGCCGGTGACCGTGCTGCTGAGAGTCAGCGTGCTGCCCGAGAAGATCGGGTTGGCGCTGGTGGTCAGGGTGGTCGAAGTCGTTGCGATCACCACGCTCACCGGGACCGTCGCCGAGGTGCTCGGCGCGTCGTTGGCATCGCCGGAGAACGCCGCCGTCACGGTGTGGTTGCCGGGAAGCAGGCTGGTGGTGGTGAACACCGCGTTGCCGTTGCCGTCTACCGTCACCACGGCAAGCACCGCGCCGGCATCGGTGAACTTGACGGTGCCGGTGGGGCTGCCGGAGAGCGGCTGCGACGACGTGCCCACCACCGAGGCGCTGAAGGTGATCGACTTGCCGGCGATCAGGTTCGACGCGCTGGAGGTCAGCGCCGTGGTGGTCGCCTGCAGGATGGCCTGGGTCAGCGGCGATGACGTGGCGGCGCTGTGATTCACGTCGCCCGAGTAAGCAGCGGTCAGGATATGCGAACCGATCGCCAGGGTGGGGTTGGTGAAGGCGACGATGCCATTCGCCGGGACCGGCTGCGTGGCAATGGTGGTCGCGCCATCCAGCAGGGCGACCGTGCCCGCCGGAGTGGAACCGTTGCCCGTCACCTTGGCGGTCAGCGTCAGCGCCGCGCCGACGATCGCCGGATTGGCGCTCGATGCGAGCGTAACTCCGTCAGTGGTGGCGTTGATGGTTTCGGTGAAGGCGCTCGACGTCGAGGTTGCGTCAAGGGCGTCGCCACCGTAGACGGCGGTGATGGTGTGCGTTCCCAGGGCAAGGGCCGAGGTTGCGAACGCCGCCGTCGCGGTCGAAGCTCCGGCGGAGGTGAGGGCGCTCGATCCGAGCGACGTGGTTCCGTCGAAGAACTGCACCACGCCGGTGGGCGTTCCGCCCTGGCTGGTGACGGTTGCGGTGAAAGTAATGTTCGCGCCCAGGGCGGCTGGGTTGAGCGACGATCGGAGGACCGTCGTGGTCGGAGCGATGTTGATGGTCTCCACGGCCGGTGACGAGGTGCTGGTGCCATCGTTCGCATCGCCGTTGTAGACCGCGGTGAGGCTGTGCGCGCCCACCGTCCAGAACTGCCCGGGGACAGAGAGCAGCGCGGTGCCCTGCGCGTTCAGGTTGGCGGTGCCGAGATTGGTCGTGCCGTCGAAGAAGATGACGGTGCCGGTCGGAACGCCGCCGTTCGAAGTGACGTTCGAGGTCAGATTGATCGCCGCGCCGGCGTACGAAGGGTTTGCCGAGGTGGCAAGGGTGGCGTGGGTGCTTGCGAGAGTGATGGTTTCGGTAAGCGGCGCCGAGGTGCTGCCGGCGTAGTTCCCGTTGCCCGCGTAGACGGCGACCAGGTTATCCGTGCCCACCGGCGCGTTGGTCAGGGTGATGGTGCCGACGCCCGAGCTGCCGGTCGCGGTGGCGTTGTTGATGGAGCCGCTGCCGAGCGTGTTCACGCCCTGCATGATCGAGATCGTGCCATTGATGACGCCGGTGCCGGAGTTTGCCGTCACGATGTTCACCGTGACCGTGTAGACAACCGGTGCACCCGCGGGGCTGGGATTGATGTTCGAGGTCAGCGTCGTGGTCGTGGCGGCGGATGGTTGCTTGACCACCTGGGTCAACACCGCTGTGGTCGCAGCCGCGTTCTGCGAGTCACCCGCATACTGCACGGTGATGGAGTGGCTGCCGGCGGTGAGCGTGGAGACGCCGGGGAAGCTGAAGACGCCGCCTGCGCCCAGTGTGCCGGTGCCGATCGTGGTTGTTCCGTCCAGAAGCGTCACGGCGCCGGTCGGTGTCTGGCCGGAACTTGTGACCGTCACGGTGAAGACCACGGAATTGCCCACCGGGCTGGGATTGGAGCTGGAATTTACCGTGGCGACCGTCGGATTGACGTTCAACACCTGTCCAGAAAGATTGATGATGCCGGGAGAGTTGCCGGCGTTCGAGTCAACATCCAACTCTCCGGTTACCAGCGTGCCAACCGTGGTGGGCGCAAAGTCGACGCCGATCACGCACTGCGCCAGCGACGCAAGCGGCGTCGACGGGGAGCAGGTCGTCGTGTTGGGATCGACTTGGGCGTTGGAGACCGGGTTCAGCTGCGTGATGTCGAGCGGCGCATTGCCGTCGTTCTCAAACGTCTGTGGCAGGGGGTTCGAGATGCGGTCGACGCGCATCACCGGGAACGACAGGATGGCCGTGTTGGCCGAAACCTTGCGAATACGGTTGTGGAAGACGTCCGCGATGTAGAGGCTGCCCTGGGTGTCGAGTGCAAACGCATACGGCCCGTAGAGGCCAGCGGTGCTGGCCGGGCCGCCATCTCCGGAGAAGGACTCGTCGCCGTTGCCCGCGTAGGTGGTGATCACACCGGTGTTGGCGTTGATGCGGCGCACCACGTTGTTGCCCGAGTCCGCGATGTAGATGTTGCCGGCGACATCGACGAGTACGCTGGCAGGCAGGTCAAGCTCGGCATCGGAGGCAGGCCCATTGTCGCCGGAGTAGCCCTTGTCCCCGCCGACGAAGGTGGTGATGTTTCCGTTGGCGTCGACCTTCCGGATGCGGTTGTTGTTCTGGTCGGCGATATAGAAGCCGGCATAGGTGCCCGGGGTTGCCGACGGGATGGGGGTAGCGCTCCACGGAGCAGCCAGATGCGCGCTGGTCGCCGCACCACCGTCGCCGTCGAAGCCAGCAACACCGGGGCTGCCCGCGACGGTGGTGATGGTTCCGCCCACTCCGCCGCTCCCTGGCGCGATCTTGCGAATGACGTGGTTGGCCGTGTCCGCAACGTAGAGGTTGCCGTTTGCGTCGAAGCTTAGACCGTTTGGATTGGCGAGAATGGCTTGGGTGGCAGGAACGTTGTTGCCGGAATATCCCTGCATCCCAGGTTCTCCGGCGTAGGTGGTGATGATGCCGGTGAACGCGTCGACGCGGCGAATGAGATTGTTGCCCTGGTCGGCGATGAAGAGGTTGCCGGCTGCGTCGAGAACGATGGACGTAGGATTGGTCAGGGTCGCCTGCGTCGCGGGGATCCCGTCATGGTTGTAGCCGTTGTCTCCGGTTCCGGCGACGGTCGTAATCATTCCAGAGACGGCGTCGACGCGCCGAATGCGGTTGTTGCTGGAGTCGGCGATGAAGAGATTTCCGGCCGCGTCCACGGCGATGCCGGCGGCGAGAAAGATGGAGGCGCTGGTCGCGGGTTTGTTGTCGCCGTCGTAGACCCAGTTGTAGTCGCCTGCGACGGTATTGATGATGCCGGGCACGAAGACCCCAACCGCGCCGGTGGCCATTCCCGAAATGAACTGAGTCGCCAGCGTATTGTTGCTGCTATCGAGCAGCACGACCGCGCCCCAGCGGGTGCCGGGCGAGGCCGGTGAGAAGACCACACTCACGTTGCAGCTCTGTCCGGAAGCGAGATAGGACCCCACCGTACAGGTTCCTCCTGCGCTGGCAAAGTCGACATTGGCCACGCCTTCTCCCATCACCTTGATACTGCCGATGGTGCCTCCGCTGGCCAGCGTCACCGTGACGTTGACCGGAGTTGCGGAAGAGCCAACCGCCGTGCTGCCGGGGATGATCGTCGCCTGCGCGGCGAGCGGCTCAACCCGGGTGAGGAAGCAAAGCAGCAGCAGGGGAAGAGCGAGGAGGCGAGTGGCAAAGCTGCCGAGTGGATGAATGCGTGACAAGGTAATCTCCCTGGCGTGAGGCCCAATTACCCGTTAAGCATGGGGGGCCCTCTTGGGAGCGCAACATCCCACTTTGGTATGCGCGAATCCCCCAACCTGCGAGAAACAATCTTGTGTTGTCAGGGTTATCGGCAGTTTTGTGAGGAAATTCTAAGGAGGTCACCTTCGGCTGCTGCGTGACGCCGCGGCGGGTGCAGGCAAGAGCCGACAACCAACGCCGGATTTGTTCCCGCAGCAAAGCCAGAGACTCTACTTCCTGAGCTGGCTTGCCCGAAGATGGGCAAGTGACTCGAGAGTTCAGAGTGAAGCACCGCCCGTTGGTTCGGGCAGGGGGGCCTCGAACTCTCGACGCAACAACTCGGACTGGCGAATCCTCTACTTCGCGAAGACCTGCGACATATCGGCGAAGGCCTTGAATTCGAGCGCATTGCCCGCGGGATCGTAGAAGAACATCGTTGCCTGTTCGCCAACCTCGCCCTGGAAACGGATGTAGGGCTCGATCTCGAACTTCTGTCCCGCAGCCTGGAGCCGGTCGGCGAGCGCCTGCCAGCGCTCCATGGTCAGGACCACGCCGAAGTGGGGAACCGGCACGGCATGGCCGTCGACGGCGTTGTGGTGGATCTCCTCGGATCCCGCGGCGGGAGGCTTCAGATGCGCGACGATCTGATGCCCGAAGAGATCGAAGTCGATCCACTCGGCCGAGCTGCGACCTTCGGGGCAGCCAAGGGTCTGGCCGTAGAACGTGCGGGCAGCGGCCAGATCGTCCACGGGGAAGGCGATGTGAAACGGGGTAAGAGACATGCATCCATGATAAGCATTTCGCGTCAGGAAGCAGGCAGGCGTACCACGAACTCCGTGCTTCCGGGTTCGGAGCTGAAGCGGATCGATCCGCCGCATTGCTCGACAATCCGGTAGACAATCCCCAGTCCCAGTCCGGTTCCGACCCCCACCGGCTTCGTGGTGAAGAACGGATCAAAGATCTGCGACTGGCACTCGGTCGGAATCCCTGAGCCGTTGTCCTCGACCAGCACGCAGATATCGGTGCGAGCTTTCTCTCCCGGCGCGGCACCTTCGAGCGTCTCCGACCAGGTTCGCAGGCGAATGCGTCCCGATTCGGGAACCGCGTCAATCGCATTGTCCAGGAGATTGGTCCAGATCTGGTTCAGCCCCTGGCATCCCCCCGAGAGCGGGGGCAGATCCGGCGCAAACTGCTTCTCCAGCTTGATCTGCTTCTCGCGCAGCTTGTGGGCGAGGATGACCAGGGTGGCATGAATGCTCTTGTTGACGTCGATCGCCTGCTTCGCGCCCTTGCTCTCGTAGGCGTAGGTCTTGACTGCGGCGACAAGATCAGTGACCCGCGAGATGGATTCTTCGATGGTGCCGACCAGGTTCATGCTCGATGCCAGGGCTTCGAGCCAGTTCAGCGCGTCGGAAAAGACCTGGTGATCGAAGGACGTGCGCGCGCATTCGAGTGTCTGGGCTTCAATCCCGATCCCCACCAGGGTCGGTGCAAGCTTCCAGGCGTCTTCGACGTGGGCTTGCTCCATCCATTCGGCCAGTGCCTCCTCGGCGTCCGCCTGCTCGAGCGAGGAGAGCGCGATGCTGGGCTTTGCCCGCAGAGCGTGTTCCTGGAGATCGAGGATGCACTCTTTTTGTTCCTGGCTCAGCGTGGTGCGGGTGAAACGCGCCGCCAACGTGTGCAGCCGCATCAGGTTCTCGCGCAGCTGGGAGCTGGCGCGCCGCGCCGCGGACCCGGGGTTGTTGAGTTCGTGCATCAGGCCGGCGGCAAGCGTTCCCAGCGCCGCCATCTTCTCCTGCTGGAAGGTGTTGCTTTGGATCCGTTCCAGGCGCACTGCCATATCGCCCAAAATCGCCTTCCGGACCTCCGGGCACTGTGTCATCAAACTCCAGAACTGGTCTTCATCCAGCTCGAGTACTTCGGTGGGCTGGATGGCGCGGAGGGACGCGGTCCAGGGCATATTTGCCAGCAGGGGGACCTCGCCGACCGTTGCGCCGGCTTCCATCACGTGGACGACCTGTTCGTGTCCCGAGGGGAGCGTCACCGAAACCCGTAGCGCGCCGCGCAGCAGGATGCAGAACTTGCGAAAGATTTCCCCCTGCGCCACCAGAAGCTGTTCCGCGTCGAGATGAACCTGGCTCGCGCCATCCAGGCAGTGGATGCGATCGTCGCTGAGCGAGGCAAGGACGGAAACACCGCGCAGCTGGGCGATGACCTCATCACTCAGGGAGGTTGCAGCAGCGGTTTCGGATTGCGTGGTTGGCGTCATGAGCGTTTTCACTAGAGCGAAGCCAGGTACTGGTGGACGAACTGAATGGCGATCGAACCTTCGCCGACGGCGGAGGCGCATCGCTTCACCGAGCCGTGGCGAACGTCGCCCGCGACGAAGATCCCCGGTACGCTGGTCTCCAGCAGGTAAGGATCGCGGCTCAGCTTCCAGGCATCTTTGGACTTGGCCTTCAGATCCGGACCGGCGAGCAGAAAGCCTTTAGCGTCGCGTGCTATATCGGCAGGAAGCCAATCTGTCTTCGGCGACGCGCCAATAAAGACAAAGACCGATGAAGCGTTGCGTTCGACAATGCCGTCGGGCGTCTGCAGGGTGATGCGGCCAAGGTGGTGGGGATCGTGTTCGCTGCCTTGCAGAGCGACCAGCTGCGTACGAGTCGCGACCACGATGTTGGGCGTGTCGCGAATCTGGTCGATCAGGTACTTCGACATGCTCTTTTCCAGGCTGTCGGAACGCACCAGCATGTGCACGGAGCGCGCATGGCGGGAGAAGAACATGGCCGCCTGCCCGGCGGAGTTCGCGCCGCCCACGATGTGGATGTCCTCATTGGCGCAGGAAGAGGCTTCGGTGAGGGCTGCGCCGTAGAACAAGCCCGCGCCGTAGAACTTCTCCTCGCCGGGAATATCCAGCCGGCAGTATTCGACGCCGGTCGCGACGATGCAGACCGGGCAGGAGAGTTCGCGGCCATCCGCCAGTTTGACTAGGTGGTAACCGTTGGCGGAGGTGATCGAGCAGACCCGCTGGGTGATGAACTCCGCGCCCAGCCGCCGCGCCTGGATGTAGGCCTGCTTGGCCAGTTCCTCGCCGCTGATGCCCTGGGAAAAACCCAGATAGTTCTCGATCTTCGAGGACGATCCTGCCTGGCCGCCGGGCGCGAGTGAGTCAATAATCAGCGTGTGCAGACCCTCGGAAGCGCCGTAGACCGCCGCCGCCAGGCCCGCCGGGCCGGCTCCGGCGACGATCACGTCGTAGTGTTCCTGCTGCGCCTGGGTGCGCAGCCCAACCTTGGTGGCCAGTTCTGTGACCGCGGGTTGCACCAGCCAGGAGCCGTCGGGAAACAGCGCCACCGGCAGCTTGTCATCTCCAATTTTGCGATCGCACAGCAGCTGCAGGCACTCGGGATTGCGCTCCGGGTCCAGCCACTTGAACGGGATCAGGTTGCGCGAGAGAAAGTTGCGAATCTCGTGATCGCCCGCACCCCAGCGCGCGCTCACCAGCAGCAGTCCGTCGTAGGCGGGTTTGCTGCTGGCGTTCCACGCCGTCAGCAGGTCGTCCAGCACCGGATAGAGCTTTTCTTCGGGCGGATCCCAGGGCTTGTTCAAGTAATAGTGGATTCGGGCCGAGTTAATAGCCCGGATCGCGGCTTCCGTATCGGCGTAGGCGGTCAGCAGGACGCGCTTCGCGTCCGGATAGATCTTCATCGCCCGTTCGAGGAATTCGACGCCGGTCATGCCGGGCATGCGCTGATCGGAGAGGAAAAGCGCCACGCTATCGCCGCGCTCCTGCAACTGGCGGGAGATGTCGAGCGCCGCCTGGCCGGAGGCCGCACGCAAGATGCGGTAGTGCTGCCCGTATTTCCTGCGGAGATCCTGGACCACGGTCTCGAGGACGCTTACATCATCATCAACGGCGAGTAGGACGGGTTTGGCCATTTTCTGTCTGCGAAAGGCTCCGGCTTCAGCGGTCTCCAACCCGATGTTAGCGTTGAGGACGGGCGATAGACTACCAGGTTTTGGATGAACGGGACGGCAGGACGGTTCAGGATTTGTGCCTCAAACGATGCAGGTCAGGGATTGTGTACGAATTGCAGACATGCCGATAGGTTAAGGGCCGGTCGCCGATGAAGGGGATGTTGGCGCACGATTGGTTCACAGAGGAGGCCCGATGCACCGAATCATTCTCGCGGATTGTCAATCTATCTTTCGCGCCGGTGCCGCTCGCGTTCTCGCGCTCGAGAGCGACATGCGCATCGTGGCGCAGGTCAGCGATCCAGAACGCCTCCTTTCAAGCATCCGCAGCTTCCGCGCAGCCACCGTTCTCTTCGCCACGGGACTGAAGGCCGATCTGAACGCGGTGACCGCAGCGCTGAAAGAGGCTGGGAGCAAAGGGGTTCTGATTGTCGAACCGGAGGAACGCTTCGCCGAAACAGCAAATCCGGAGATCTGCGGCGTGATCGGACGCGGAGTCACCGCAGCGGAACTGGTGGATTGCGTGCGGCGGGTCGCGCGCGGACAACGCTGCGTGCAAATTGCTCCAATTTCCGGAAACCAGAATCACGACGCGGTTGGAGCGCGGGTGCGCGACCGGCTGACGCCCAAAGAGATGCAGATTGTGGCGCTGATCGTGCAAGGCTGCAAGAACAAGGACATCGCCGCCCAGCTGGGAACCAAGGAGCAGGTGATCAAGAACTACCTGCGCAGTATCTACGACAAGACGGGCGTCTCCGACCGCCTGGAACTGGCGCTGTTTACGCTGCACCACCAGCATCTGGCCGAAGCCGCGGCGAAGGTGGGCTCGCTGCTGGAGATGAAGACGGCGTAAGCAACGTCTTGGAGGATCGGCCTTTCTTCCCGCCCGGCATTCACACAGCGTTCCCCAGAACCGTTTACCCTGTGCGGATGAGATTCGATTTTGCCTCTAAAGCGGTTGCCGCTTCCCTCGTCGTGCTGTCAGGTTTGCTGCCCGTCTCCCCCGCCTTTGCCGACGTGTACCACGACTCGCCCAAACTGGTCGTGATCGTCGTCGTCGACCAGTTTCGCGGCGATCTGCTCGATCGCTATCGCGACGACCTGAAGGCTCCGAACGGGTTCAACCTGTTCCTCAAGCGCGGCGCCTACTTCAACGACTGCATGTACGACTACGGCAACACCAAGACGGCTCCCGGCCACGCGACGATCGGGACGGGCGCGTACACCGATGGGCACTCCATCGGCTCGAACGAGTGGTGGGACCTCTCGCGCAATACCGACCGCGTCATCTCGTCGGTGGAAGACGAACGCTACCGGCTGGTCGGCACCTTCGACGATCTGCCGGCGCCGCCTCCCGGCCAGCCCTTACCGACTGCCGCGCGCATCGGTGCGAGCCCGCGCAACCTGCTCGCGTCCACCATCGGTGATGAAGTTCGGCTGGCGACCGCGGGCGAGTCGAAGCTCTACGGCATCTCACTGAAGGATCGCGCCGCGATTCTGCCGGCGGGGCAATCCGCCAACGCCGCGTACTGGATCGACAACGCCACCGGCCGCTTCGTCACCAGCACCTACTACATGCCCGCGCTGCCCGCCTGGGTGACGGCGTTCAACAAAGGCCCGCGCGTGAAGCAGGCGATCAAGGACGCCGGTCTCGACGATACGACGCAGTTCTACGCGCTGGTAGGCCGGACCCCGGCGGCGAACTCCTATGAACTCGACTTCGCGCAGGCACTGATCGACAACGAGCACCTCGGCCAGGGCAAGACCACCGATGTGCTGACCGTCTCGCTCTCGGCCAACGACATCGTGGGCCACCAGTTTGGGCCGGACAGCGACTCGCAGCGCGAGATGGTGCAGACGCTCGACCGCGATCTCGACCGGTTTTTCACCCAGCTCGATCAGAAGATCGGCCTCAAGAACGTCGTCATCGCGATCACGGCGGACCACGGCATCGCGCCGATCCCCGCCGAAGCCGCGCGGCTCGGGATCTCGTCGGCCACGCTCAACCTCGAAGAGTTCGACGAAAAGATGGATGCCGCGTTGAATGCGAAGTTCTCGCCCGGCGCGAGCAATCACTACCTGCTGCCGACGCAGGAACTCCCCTATATGCAGCTCGATCCGCGGCCGTTCACCACGCTGCATGTGACCGAGCAGGCGGCCGAAGAGGCCTTCGAATCGCTGGCCCCCGGGATCGTGAAGAGCCTGGGCGCGCCGCCACAGCCGCCGAACAACAACACCATCGACGAAGGAACGCGCAACTACGCGGACTCGCGCCTGGCGACCGATGCGAATGTCGTCTTCCTGCGCTCGCGCGTGGAACTGGCGAACAACAAGCTGCCGAACACCGACTTCGGCCGCATTATCGCGCACAGCTACACGGACAAGTTCGGCTGGTACGTGATGATGGTCCCGCAGGCCTACCAGATGGAGTACCTGAACGGCATCCAGACGACGCATTTCTCGCCCTGGAGCTACGACCGCCATGTGCCGCTCGGCTTCTTCGGCGCGGAGTTCGTCCCGGGCATCTATCGCGAGCCGGTCGCGCCGGTGGATATCGCCGTCACGCTGGCTAGCATTCTGGGCGTCAACCATCCGAGCGCTGCCGTGGGCCGCGTGCTCACCGAGGCGCTGAAGCCGACCCAGCCCTGACCGGCGGCTCGTCCGCCATACAATAAGCGAATGCCGCAACCCACG
>Ga0116230_10006323_pt1 | contig 11674 bp, 8 predicted proteins | sample S1TSphfallax_3_FD_88678 | JGI IMG/M metagenome (GOLD analysis project Ga0116230, IMG submission 88678) | Host-associated microbial communities from peat moss isolated from Minnesota, USA - S1T2_Fd - Sphagnum fallax MG | ecosystem: Host-associated > Plants > Peat moss > Unclassified | place: USA...
CGCCAAGGCCAGTGCTGCAGCGGATCGATGGGCAGCAGCGCATGGCGGTTCTCGGCGTTCCCTACGGCTCCCTCCCCCGCCTCGTTCTGATCCACATCATGACCGAGGCAGTGCGAACCCGGTCGCGTCACATCGTTCTCGGCACGTCGTTCACTGACTGGATGCGCCGGATGGGCTTCCGGTCGATCAGCTACGGTCCGCGCGGCTCGGCGACGCTCATTCGCGAGCAACTTGACCGGTTGCTCGCCTGCGAATGGATGATCCGCTGGGATAGCGAGGTGGCGGCGGGCAATCGGGAGTTCGCGGTCAAGGAAGTGAAACTGACCAACGACTATGCCGGCAGGGACGACAAGCGGGGTGCGTTTTCCCGGGAGATCATGCTGACCGAGGGGTTCTTTGATCATCTCCGGGACCATGCCGTGCCTCTCGACGAGAACGCCATCAGGCAGCTTCGCGACTCCGCGACCGCGCTCGATCTCTATACCTGGCTCGCCTACCGCCTGCCCCGCATCAACAAGGCCCGCCCGTCGCTGCTGAGCTGGTCACAGCTCGCGGTGCATTTCGGGAACGACGGCAACAATATCCGCAAGTTCCGCCAGACGATCAGGGACGCCTGGGAGCGGCATGTCTCCGCGGTCTACCCGGAAGCGCGGGCAGAGTTCGACACCGCGGCGATCCGTCTGTTTGCATCCCCTGCCCCATTGCAGCGCCGCGCCCTGCGGCTGGTGACGCCCGCGGCGTCGCCTGAGCCCCTGCCCGCTCCGCCGCCCCAGCCGGCCAAGCAACCGGTGGTGGCGCCGAATATTCTGAACGTCTTCAAAGACGCTGTCGGCGAGACACTGGCGCGCGCCTGGCTTTCCGATGCGTCGCTTGAACCAGGTGATGAGGGTGCCACGCTGGTCGTCGGCTCGCGGTTCAAGGCCGACTACATCCGGCAGAACTTTGGCGTGCAGTTGGATCGCGCAGCCCGGGAGTGCGGCCTTCAGCGCGCACCCGCCATCACCTCGCGTGGCCGCCCGCCCCGATAACTCTGCTTTCAGTCAGGTACTTCCATGGACGGCACCGATCCCGCGCGCCTTGTCGAGTCCCTCTATAACCGCTCGATTGACGTGGTCACCAAACTGCGGGCGCGCGGCGACGTGACGGCTGAAGCGGGCGAGACCGGCGTCAGGCGGTCCCCTCGCTTCTCGATCACGCGCGCCGCGGACCTCGTCGGGCGGACGGGCGCCGCCATCCGCGAGGCGGAAAAGGATGGGCGGCTGCCGGGCGTCGCACGCACCAACACGGGACGACGCATCGGCTACACGCTCGACGAGGTCAATGAAATGCGGCGCGTCTTCTCGACGCGCCCCTGGCGGGAGCCCTCCGACCCCATTTCCATCATCGCGGTGCAGAACTTCAAAGGCGGCGTCGGGAAATCGACGGTCTCCATTCATCTGGCGCAATATCTCGCCACCCGGGGCTACCGGGTCTGCCTGATCGACTGCGACAGCCAAGGGTCCTCCACCGCCATGCTCGGCTATATCCCGGATCTCGATATTGCCGAGGAAGACACGCTCTACCCCTTCATCCGCAACGCCGAGATGTCGAGCCTCGCCTACGCCGTGCGCGAGACCCATTGGGACGGACTCTACCTCATTCCGGCGAACCTCCGGCTGTACTCGGCGGAGTATGAACTCGCGGCTCGCATCGCGCGCAGCGACGGATTGCTCCTGAACAGGCTTGCCGAAGGTATCGCCTCGATCGCCGACCATTTCGACGTGGTGATCCTTGATCCGCCGCCGGCCTTGGGCACGGTGTCGCTGTCGGTCATGCGGGCGGCCAACGCGCTTCTGATCCCGGTGCCGCCGACTGTTGTTGATTTCACCTCGACGACCAGTTTTCTGGCCATGCTCCACGAAAGCATCGGCGTGCTGGGGGAGCGGGGGCTGCCCATAGACCTCCGCTGGATACGCTTTCTGGCGACACGCGCCGACGAGCAGAAGTCGATGCAGCGGGAGTTGCTGCAGCTCATGAAGAACCTGTTCGGTGAGAATATGCTGCGCTCCGTCCTCCGCGACAGCGCGGAGATCGACAATGCCTCCGCGCGGATGATGTCCGTTTACGAACTTGATCAACCCGTGACATCGCGGGAGACCTATCAGCGCTGCCTGAACTACCTTAACGCCGTCAATGCCGAGATCGAGACGCAAGTGAGACTGACCTGGCCGAGCCATGCGGGGAGGCTGCGTGCGGAAGGCGTGCTGTGAAAGTTGCAGGCCTGCAACTCCCGCGTAGAGCACTAGAAAACAAGGGAATTTCGCCATGGCGCTTGGGAACAAGGGGTTTGCGGGGCTGGTGATCGGAGGCGGGGAGGGGGGAACTGAGGCCCGCCGGCCGCCCCGAACCGGTTTTCTGGGGGCGCGGGAAAACCGGCTGGCCGAACTCTCTTCCGGCGGGATCACGACGCGGGTTCATGAAACGGTCGACCCGGAGGTCTGCCGGATCTGGCAGGGGCACAATAGAGACTATGCCGCCCTGAACGAAGAGGCCTGCGCTGACCTCATCGAGAGTCTCCGGGCCCAGGGGCGGCAGGAGGTGCCGGCGATCGTCCGCCGGGTCACGGGGGATCCGAAGATCCGCTTCGAGGTCGTCTGCGGGGCTCGCCGGCATTGGAGCGTCAGCTGGCTGCGGCGGCACCATTTTCCTGATTTCAAGTTCCTGGTCGAGCCGCGGGAACTGACGGATGAAGAGGCGTTCTGCCTCGCCGATCTCGAGAACCGCTCCCGCAAGGACTTGTCCGACTACGAGCGGGCGACGGATTACGCACGCGCCATCGAGCGATACTATGGCGGGAGCCAGCAGCGCATGGCCGAGCGGCTTCAGGTCACGAAGAGCTGGCTGAGCCGTTACCTTGAATTGGCGAAACTGCCCGCGGAGGTGCTGGCGTGTTTCGAATCGCCGCATGTCATCGGCATCACCCACGCCGCCAGCCTCGCGCCGAGGCTGAGCCATCCGCGCGACCGGGAGCAGCTTCTCCAAGCGGCGGGTGAGCTTGGCGCGGAACAGATGATGCGGCGCGACCGGCGGGTTGGTCCCTTGGCGCCGGCGCAGGTGGTAGCGCGCCTGATCGCGAGCAAGCCCGATAACCGTGCAACAAAAGCGCCGTCTCCGGAAAAGGTCGTCGACGAGAGCGGCAAGGTCATCCTGACAGCACGATGGGACGGCAAGAATGGGCTGATTTTGGCTATTCCCAAGGCGCGCCTGCAAGAGGCAGCCGTGGTCGGCCTGGCCGTGGAGCGCTATCTCAATACCCTCGTTCACCCCGATGATAAGGGTACGGAGGTGGTGGCTAGGCGACCGTCCAAGCCCCGCGCCGCGAAGGATCCAGCCAAGGCGCTCGAGGCCCGCTGACGCGACCGAACGGGATGGCCGTTTGCATGCCGGACCGCACCATCGCCGGCTTGGCGGCCCCAAGCGATTCCCGGCTCCGCGGAGGCAGCGGCGAGACGCGACCCTTAGCCGTTCCGCTGACGGGTCTCACGGGCGATTTCAGAAGCTGGTGACGCCGCAGGCGGAAGAAGAGACCGATGATAAAGGTACACGCCGCGACGATCGCATCATCCTCGTAGGTCCGGTTGGCCGTGGTGCCTGATCGGGGAGAGTGGATCAGGCGATATGTTCCGCTGAAGCGGGGCGGGAGCGGGGGACATGTGGGCGAAGGGCTGCCGCGAGGAGGTCGTCACTGGGCGCCCACTACAGCCGCTTCGAGGGGCCGGTATCTGAAATCGTGAGCAATAACGGCTCGATCACAGCGTTTTTTGGGAATTCGATCACGCTAATTCAGCATTAGCGTGCTTTCTGGCGCAGGGCTTGCTATTCGCCATAGTCAGGGCCGTGATGCACTGGCGGCCGAGCCATGGTGGAGGGTCTGGTGAGCGAAGGATCAGACGGAGCAGGGGACAGAGCGCTGCGCATGGCCGGAGCGGTCCTGCCCCCGGCGATCGCCGCGATCGCGGCTGGCCCCCTGGCCGAGGCCCTCGACCGGGCCATGAAGCTCGCCCACGCCTCGGTCTCCGCCCGCACGGCGCGGGCTTATGCCGATTGCTGGGACCATTTCTCCGCCTGGTGTGAAACCCACGGGGCGGCCTATCTGCCAGCTGACCCCGCGATTGTCGGCGCCTATCTGGCGGAGCGGGCGCAGACTGTCGGCCGGAGTTCGCTCAGGGTGAGCCTGGCGGCACTCGCCTACTACCACCGGCGCTCGGGGCAGCCCTGGGCATCGAACCACCCGATCATCGCCTCCGTCATGAAAGGCATCCTGCGTCAGCAGAAGCGGCCGGTTCGTCCGGCGGCGGCCCTGACCTCGACCGAAATCAAGGCCATGCTCCGGACCTGTGGCGACGACCTGGCGGGCACCCGCGACAAGGCGCTGTTGCTGACCGGGTTCGCCGGTGGGCTGCGGCGCTCGGAGCTGGTGGCGCTCGATGTCGCGGATGTCCGCTACACGAAGGATGGCATGGTGCTCCGCATCCGGTCCTCGAAAGCCGACCAGGAAGGGGAGGGGGCCGATGTCGGGATTGCCCAAGGGAGCCATCCGGATAGCTGTCCGGTGCGCGCCATGCGGAGCTGGCTCAAGCGCTCAGGTATCAAATACGGGGCCGTTTTCGTCGCGGTGAATGCCGCCGGTCACAAGGAGCGGCGCCTCCAGGCCAACGGCTTCTGGAGAATTCTGAAATCAAGGGCGGCACTGGCCGGGATCGAGGTTCCGGAAGGTGAGCGGCTGTCGCCGCATGGTCTGCGGGCCGGGTTCATCACGGAAGCCTATCTGCACGGCGCCCTGGATGAGCAGGTGATGCACCATGCCCGGCAGAAGAACATCAACACCACCCGTAGCTACAGGCAGCGGGCGAAGGTCGTCTCGGCCTCGCCAACCAAGCTTCTGGATCTCTAGACAGTGATGCGAGGTCTGCCGCTAGCACGGGGAATCGTCAGGGTCAGGCCTCACTGCATCAGTGGAGGATCAATCCGCCCGCACTAAACGATCGTCTAGCCGCCATCAACCACGAGGTTCTCGCCATTGATCAGACCCGCCGCCCCGCTGACCAGGTAGAGCACCGCATGGGCGATCTCCTCCACTTCGCCGAAGCGCCCGACCGGGATCTTCGCGCGAAAAGCATCGCCCTTGGCACCGGCCCAGACCTCCCGCCCCATCGCGGTGTTGATGACCGTCGGTGAGATCGTGTTGCTGGTGATACCGTGCGGGCCCCATTCCAGTGCCAGCACTTTCGACATGGCGATCACCCCGGCCTTGCTCGCCGTATAGGCGATATGCCCCTCGAGCGCGACGAGCGCCGCCTGGGAGGCGAGACTGACAATGCGGCCGTAGCGCCGCTCGATCATATGCTTCCCCACGGCCTGGCTGAACAGGAAGGCCGCGCGGATATTGATGCTGAAGGTCGCGTCCCACGCCGCCATTGTGAAATCCGTCGCGAGCATGATGGGCGCGATGCCGACATTGTTGACCAGGATATCGATCCGGCCTGTTCGCCCCAGGATCTCCGCGACCCCGGCGCCGACCGCGGCATCATCCCGCACATCGACGCTCAAGCCGAAGCTGTCATTGCCCAGCCCTGCCGCGATCTCGGCCACATTCGGGTTCTGGTCGACGATCACGACGCGCGCGCCCTGCTCGACCAGCAGCGTGGCTATGGCAAGGCCGATGCCCTGCGCGCCGCCGGTAATAAGCGCCACCTGACCGGTCAGGTCATAGGCTTTGGCAAGGCTTGTTGTCATGGATGTCACCCCGGAGGCATTGCTGTTCCGCCGCGGCTTCCCGGCCGCTTATAGGGCGACGATAAATCTCCTGCCAGACAGATGTCAAACTACTTTGGCAAACGTTTGCGCACCGCCGGATCCGCGAGAAGGTTCCGCGCCGTCTCCTCATCAGTCACCAGCGTGGTGACGTAGCCGCCGACGAGCAGGGCGCGGATCGCCTCCGCCTTGTCGTGTCCCGCCGCGACGCAGATGCGCTCAGGGATCTTCGCGATCTCCTGCACCGTCATGCCGATCATGCGGTCATCGAGTTCTCCCGCAACTGCCCGGCCGCGGGCGTCGACGAACCGTCCCGCCAGCACCGCGACCGCCCCGCGGGCAAGGTACGGCGCCGCCTCCTCGGGCGAGAGAAAGCCGGTGTCGAAGGCGGTGCTCGAAGCGGCGACGCTGCCGACGCCGTAGATGATCTTGTTGCAGGTTCCCATGATGCGGAACTGCTCGATGAGCGTCGGCTCCCGCATCAGCATCCGCTTCATCTCCCGGTTGGAGAGAATGCCCGGCGCATGCAGGTAGACGCAGCGGCCGCCGATGCGGTTGGCGATGTTGGAGGCGCAGAGTTCCGCCGAGAACCGATAGGTGCCGATCGCGCTGCCGGTGATCTGCACAACCGAGACGCCGGGCAGCGCCTTGGCCTGCATGGCCTGCGACAAGGCCAGGACCGTGCGGCCCCAGGAGACGCCGAGCACGTCATCCGGCCGCAACCGCTCCACCAGCAGCCGCGCGGCGGCGCGGCCGACACGCTCATGCGCCGGCAACCGGCCGCCATCGCCCGGAACAACGAGGCATTCCGCCACGCCGTAACGGTTCATGATCTCCCGCGCGAGGCCGACAGTCTGCAAATGTTGCGGTGCGACAGAGATCGACACGACACCGTTCTCGCGGGCGTCCTGCAGCATGGTGACGACGCTACCGCGAGAAATGCCGAGCACACGCGCGATCTCTTCCTGCGTCATGCTCTCCTCATAATAAAGCCAGGCGACCCACACGATGGGATCGCCGCCGAATTCGGTCGGCGGCGACAGCGCATCCCGACGCACCCGCGCCGGCGGATCGAGCTTCATCTCAGCGAGTTTGGTCTTGGACATCGCAGGCTCCATGGGTCGGCGCGAACCTTTGTCAGAGCCGATTGACATCTGTCTATACCGCCTTCTACAGTCGGACGAGACGAGAAAAGCCGCAAGGCATGCGGCGAACAAGAACAGCGTGGGGAACGATGGACAGCCTTTGGTCCGATGAGGATGCGCGCGCTTGCGTCGCCCATTACGCCAGCCTTGGTGTGGGCGAAGATTTGGCGCTGCGGACCTATACCTCGCGTCTCCTCGGCCAGGTGCCGAGGCTGGTGATGCACGGCGGCGGCAATACCTCGGTGAAGACGCGGCTGCCCGACCTGTTCGGCGAATCCGTCGACGTCCTCTGTGTGAAAGGCAGCGGACGCGATCTGGCGGTGATCGAGCCCGATGGGCATCCGGCGGTACGCCGCGGGCCGCTTGACCGTCTCCGCAGCCTCGCCGCGCTGTCGGACGAGGAGATGGTCAATGTGCAGCGGCAGAATCTCCTCGACACGAACGCCCCAAATCCGTCGGTCGAAACCCTCTTGCACGCCTATCTGCCGCACAAGTTCATCGACCATACGCATTCCGTAACCTCGACCGCAATCGCCTGTCTACCCGACGCGGAGGAGGTTTGCCGGCGGATTTTCGGCCGCCGCGTGGGTTTCGTGCCATATATCATGCCGGGTTTCCAGCTGGCGAAGACGGCGGCCGAGGTATTCGAACGCGATCCCTCCGTGCAGGGCTTGCTGCTTGCGAAACACGGTATCTTCACGATGGCCGAGACGGCCCGCGACGCCTATGAGCTGATGATCGAGATGGTCACGCTCATGGAACGCTATGTCGCGGAGCATGAAAGCGACCGGCCCGGCCTCCATCCGGTGGCCATGCCGAACGATCCCGCGCCGGCCGACGCCGTTCTGCCTGTGTTACGGGGTTTGCTTGCGGAAGCGGCGCCTAGTGCCATACCGAAGCGCTGGCTCCTCAATCACCGCGTCAGCGAGCGCATCCTGCGCTTCGTCGACGGCCGCGACCTGCGCGGCTATGGGCGTCGCGGCGTCGCGACGCCGGAGCAGGTTATCCGCATCAAGGCGGAGCCGGCGATTCTGCATGCCACCTCCGCCGCTGACCCGTCCGCATGGCGCGCGACGGCGCAAGCCGCGATCGCGGATTTCATCAGCCGGTACGAGATTTATTTCGAGCGCCATAACGCGCGTGTCGGCGGCATCAAGAAGCCGCTCGATCCCCTGCCGCGGGTTTTGGCTGTGCCCGGCTTCGGGATCATCGGTGTCGGCAAAAGTGCCGCCGAGGCCAGCGTTTCCTCCGATGTCGCGGAGGCATGGATCGATGCCGTGCTGGATGCCGAGAGTGTGGGCACTTTCGAGTCGATCAGCGAAGCCGACCACTTTGACATGGAATACTGGTCGCTGGAGCAGGCCAAGCTTGGCCGCGGCGCCGAGAAGCGCCTGGCGCGGCATGTGGTGGCGATTACGGGCGGCGGGGGCGCCATTGGTGCCGCGGTCGCGCGGGCTTTCGCCGCCGAGGGCGCGGATGTGGCAATCCTGGACGTGGATGTGGAGCGCGCGGAGGCGACACGCAAAGCCATCGGTGGCCGTGCGCTGGCGCTCGGCTGCGACGTGACCGACGCCGCATCGGTGGATCGCGCAATGGCGAGCATCGCGGGGAACTTCGGCGGGCTCGACATTCTGGTGTCGAATGCGGGCTCCGCCTCGAGCGGCATGATGGCGGATATGCCGGAAGCCGTTTTGCGGGGCAGCTTCGAGCTGAACTTCTTTGGGCACCAGACCATGGCGCGCGCGGCCGTGCGGGTGATGCGGCGGCAACGGATGGGCGGCGTTCTACTCTTCAATGTTTCCAAGCAGGCGATCAATCCGGGGACGAATTTCGGCGCCTATGGAACCGCGAAGGCAGCTTTGCTCGCGCTTGTGCGGCAATATGCGCTGGAGCATGGCGCGGAGGGCATTCGCGTCAATGCCGTGAACGCGGACCGCATCCGGTCCGGGCTCCTGTCGCCGGAGATGATTGCGGCGCGCGCGGCGGCCCGGGGCGTGACGGCTGAGGAGTACATGGCGGGCAATCTGCTCGGTGTCGAAGTGACGGCCGATGATGTCGCGGATGCTTTTGTTGCATCTGCTCTGCTGCGCAAGACCACCGGTAATGTGATGACCGTCGATGGAGGCAACGTCGCCGCGATGATGAGGTAAACGAGCGGAAGTCTTTTGGTTCCTTTTTTGAAAAAAGGAACAGACTGGCCGGATGGATCGAAGAATTCACGGTTTGAGAAAAGAACGGGAACAATGTCCGAAACTGCCAAGCCAACATATGATGTCAGCGTCATTGGGCTTTTCTGTATCGACGTTCTGGGTCGGCCGGTGCGGCGCATCCCGGATGGCGGCAATGCCGACTTCATCGAGGAGATTCGACTGACCGTTGCCGGCACCGCCGGCGGCACGATCGTGGACTGCGCGAAGCTCGGGATGAAGGCGCTGGCGGTGGGCGCGCTGGGTGAGGACGAGAAGGGCATTTTCGTCCGTTCCACGCTGGAAGGCTTCGGCATTGACACCAGTGCGATGCAGCGCCATCCGGGCGTGCACACCGCGGCCTCCATCCTCACTGTGCGACCCAATGGCGAGCGTCCGTGCCTGCATGTGCGCGGCTCCTCCGATGCGTTGCTGATCACGGAAGCGGAGTATCCGCGCGTGCTGGATGCCGCCTTCGTGCATATGGGCGGCAACGGGCTGCTGGGCAAGATGGATGGCGAGCCGACCCGCGCCCTGCTGGCCGCCGCCAAGGCCGCGGGGCGCACCACGACCTTCGATCTGATCTTCGCCCAGGCGTCGCTGATGGAGAAGATCAAGCCGGCGATGGCCTATGTCGATTACTTCGCACCGAGCATCGAGGAGGCAACCGCGCTATGCGGCTATGAGAGCCCCGAAGACGCGGCACGGTATTTCCATGACCTCGGTGTCCACACCTGCGTGCTGACGATGGGCGGCGATGGTTGCTTCGTCTCCACACCTGAGACCAGCTTCCGCCTGCCCGCGCACGACATCCAGGTCGTCGATACAACAGGCTGCGGGGACGCGTTCACGGGTGGCCTGATCGCGGCGCTGCATCGTGGCTGGGACATCGAACAGGCCGCCCGTTTTGGCGGGACCTGCGGCGCGCTTTGCGCCGGCGGTCTCGGCTCCGATGCCGGTATCGTCGATTTCGATTCGACGGTCGCCGCCATGCACAGCCTTCCGTTGAAGCACTGAGGCGCGCGATGTCACGCCCTCTCGTCGCGATCACGGGTGCGAGTTCCGGTATCGGCGAGGCGACGGCTCGCGCCTTTTCCAAAGCGGGCTACCCGCTGCTGTTGATGGCGCGCCGGACGCACCGCATGGAGGCGCTCGGCCTCCCGAACACGCTCTGCCGCCAGGTGGATGTGCGGGACCGCGCGGCGATCGCGGCAGCCGTGACGGAAGCCGAATGTATGTTCGGGCCGGTCGACTGCCTGTTCAACAATGCCGGGATTGCGCGGCTCGGCGATGTCTCGAAACAAGCTCCCGAGGACTGGGAGGAGATGATCGCCATCAACGCAACGGGCGTGATGAACGGCGTCCATGCGGTGATGACAGGCATGATGGAGCGGCGGCACGGCACTATCGTCAACATGAGTTCCATCGCCGGGCGCAAGGTCTATCCGGATCATACGGTCTATTGCGGTACCAAGTTCTTCGTCCACGCGGTCTCGGAAAGCCTGCGCGGCCAGCTGGCGCCGTATGATGTGCGTGTCATCGTCATCTCGCCGGGCATCGTGGAGACCGAGGTACTGCAGCATGTGAAGGATGAAACAACGCTCGGCAACTACCAGGCCAACAAGGTCCGGATCGGCGGCGGAATTTCTGCCGAGCATGTCGCCGAGATGATCCTGTTCGCGTATCAAATGCCGCAGAACGTCCTTATCCAGGAGATGTGCGTGACGCCGACGAGGCAGGAGCATTGAGAAGGCGAACCACGCGCCGCCTACCGCCGAGCCGAGACCGTGCCTTCAAAAAGAAACGAAAAGGGATATGTCGATGAAAAAGCTAGCCGCGCCTTTAATGGCCCTCTCGCTGATGGCCCTGCCTGCAATCGCCTATGCTCAAGATTATGAAGGTGCCGTGAAGGACTCGCTGAGCAGCTTTGCGGGTGCAAACGCGTTTTCCGGCATTACGATCAACGTCGCCTGCCGGCATCTGCCGGCGATGGATTTCATCCAGTCGCACAAGGCGCTGTTCGAGCAATATACCGGTGCCAAGATCAACTTCACGGATTACCCGGAGAACGACCTGCGCAGCCACATCGTGGCCGACGCGGCAAACAAGGCGGGAGGGTTCCAGCTCTACTGCCTCGATGACAACTATATTCCGCTGTTTGCCTCGAACAAATGGGTTCTGCCGCTCGATGCCTCGATCAAGCCCGCCTACAAGCTTGACGATGTCTTCGACAGCCTGCGCGACAGCTATAGCTACGACGGTAGCCTCTATGGTCTCTCGATCTACTCCGAGGTGACGATCCTCTATTACCGCAAGGATCTCTTTGCCGCCGCCGGGCTCACGCCGCCGAAAACCATCGATGAACTCGAAGCCGATGCGGTGAAGCTCGACAAGCCGCCCCGCGTCTTCGGCATTGCGTTGCGCGGTCTTCGCGGCGAGGGCATGAACGTCTATACTTGGACCGAGTGGCTGCGCAGCTATGGCGGCGACTTCCTCGGCCCCAAGATGCAGCCGGTCTTCAACAGCGCGCAAGGCGTCGCGGGCACCCAG
>Ga0116230_10006324_pt1 | contig 11674 bp, 8 predicted proteins | sample S1TSphfallax_3_FD_88678 | JGI IMG/M metagenome (GOLD analysis project Ga0116230, IMG submission 88678) | Host-associated microbial communities from peat moss isolated from Minnesota, USA - S1T2_Fd - Sphagnum fallax MG | ecosystem: Host-associated > Plants > Peat moss > Unclassified | place: USA...
AACTCTGAGGAAACTCTGGAGAACAAAATCAAACCTGCTGGAAGAGTTGTGTGATGACACTCTGAAATCTCTCTGCTAGCATGGGTGGAGGTCCCTGTCCACCCTGTGCTACGGGTCCCAAATATGCTGATGTTGGTAACTCCAGATCATTCCTGTTTTCCCAGTAGGTCACTTTGTTAAACACCAACCTCACTGAAGAACCTCTCATGAAAGTGCTTCTCTACAAGTCCGGAAGTTAGGAAAGAAAAACAAACTATTTTGGGACAAAACACAGCACCTGATAGACCACACATCATGGCTGTCAAATGAAGATGGGGTCCAAAAACCCTCAGACTTCAGAGTAGCTGACACCGACGTTTTCCTGCATTCACACATAGAACAATCAAGTAAAGAAGAGGTCTCAAGTTCCAGTGGTAACCAGATGCAAATGACCCATTATTAACTGGCAAGGGTCTTCTTACCTCCGAGAACCCTAAAAGCCAAGACTTAACAGAAGTGTTCTACCTTAATTCAGAACAAACTACGGCACTTTGGGAGAATCTACGTAGACCTAAGAATACTGAAATTCCGGTCTTCTGTAAAAAGAAGACTTCCAAACTGCTCACCGTCAGGACAAGCACACTTGCCAAACAAATCGCGTTAAGGTCATCCGGGAAGGAGAAAACACCCATAAAAACAGTCACATGGGTACCTTGGATGCTTCCGCAAAGGCAGAGGAGGCAAGAAGAGGGAAGGTTGTTTATTGAGCTGGTGCAACACCGGCTGCAACTTGGAAGAAGGCAATGAAAACGCCACTGGCTTGACCACCCCAACAACGGCGCTTGCCATTTCTCGAAAACCCGCAAGAAACCCCAAATTTCCAAACAACACAAACACACACACACGCCCCCTCCCCCACCCACTTCAACAATCCTCTTATTCTCAAAAACTCAGCGTCTGTGCCACAAATTGCCAAATAAATTGCGGCGATACAGTACTGCAATCTCCAGTGCAACAAATGGAAACCCACTCCCTGACTCACTGAGAAACCCAGAATCCGCCACAAAATGCAAAGCAAATCAATCACTAGAGAGAGAGAGAGAGAGAGAGAAGGAGAGGGGACAGAAATTTGTGTGTGGTAGCCGAAGGTAGCGTGTTAGCCTTCTCCAGCGAACAAGGGCACATGGGGAACGGATCTCTCTTTTACCGTTCCCATGTTATTCTACTTCTTATAGGAGCAGTGAACTCAATGGGAACTGTCATGAAAATCGTTACCAGTAGTTACTTGTGTTGTCCAATCCTTGGTTTTAAAGGGAACCTTCTCTTGGGGTTTACCCTCACCATTTAAGATCTTTATGGCTTTTAGGTTTCATATCTCTATGAAATGTAAATAAAATTCATATGACTAATTTTTTAAATGAAATTTGTTTGATAAACATACAAATAATTAGCTTCAATTCTCTTAAATCTTATTAAAATGAGATTCTTAAAAAATTGCTTTGAAAGATTATGCAAAAATTGATGAAAAAGAAAACACAATAAATTAAAATCTTAATATATAATTATTTTTAAAGATATAAATGTTTTAAATTAATTTGATGATATTTTAAAAACTTCAATAAGGCTTTGATGAAGATTTAATAATAAGAATCATAATAAAATTAATTTCTAATTGATTAATTTTTAATGTTATTGTTGTTTTTTATGTTATAAAAATTTATTATTGCCCTAAGATAGTAGACATGCATTTATGATATTAGCTTTTACCAAGCATGTATGAAGTAAACACAATTAGTTAAATATGTTTGGTGATGGGAGAGGAAATAACACATTTTCATGCATATAATTGAAAACAAATAAGGTGGAAAACATTTTATTCATGTTTTAAATGTTTGGTTGTGGGTGTCTTTTCAAACAAGTTAAGAAAAAAATTGTTGACAATTTTTCCAAAGGCCATGTTTGGTTTAAGGTTGGGTTGAACTCATTTTCACAAAACAACACTAAAAGATTTAAAGAGGATGTTGGTTATGGGAGTTTGTCTGCCACGTTAAAAGGCATGCAACAATTCATAAATAAAATTTATATTTAAAAAAATAATCATGCTATTCTAGAAATGATAAAATAGACACAAAAGTTTGGATGACTTAATCATCTTACCATTCCACATATTGCATGTTCTATAATCATTAATGTTTCAAACCATTTAAAACATCATTTAGAAATGTCAAAGATGCAACTATATTTAAAAACAATTACATGGAACCAAACAATATAACCATTGTTGGATGGGTAGATCAAACTTTAGAACAATCACTCACTAAAAGCACATCAAGCTTGAATTCAAGGCTATAAATATATGGCCTTTTATATTCAAAGCAATGGAACCTTTCCATACAACATCAATAACTAGGGAAATAAATATGATTACACAATAGATCAAAATGTTAATCACAATCAAGATTAGGGGGAGGAATTTATTATTACCAAACTTTTGCATATGGCTAAAATAATTCAACAAATAGTAGTTAAAGCTATGCCTACCAACATGTTAAAAAATGACCAAGATGTTATGGTGTGGATATGCATTAGAACCTTACAGGGATTGAAGAATAACCTAAAAAGATCAATGTTGTAAATCTAGATGAAAATAGTCTTAAGGTGCTGCAAAGAACTTAGTTTTGTCCAAATTTAAGCTAAGGATCCATGTGTTTGCACAATTTGCTTTCATTGTTTTTTTTACATGCAAGATTCTTAGTCATATGTTGTGACATTCGTTAAATATCTAAATATCCTAAGAAAAAAACCCATGGACAAAATAGTTGTAAATGAAATCAAAGAAGGAAGACAAAAGGAAAAGGAGGACAAATGATTGAAAAAGAAAAACATACTTGGGGATTGCAACAGATTGAACAATTCAAAAAACTACTAAGAAACACACTAAAACATAATTTGTTAGAAAATAATTTGCTATAATTTAGGTTCCAACAACTATAAGGGAGGTGGGTGACAAATTTCAGTAGAACTTTCAAATAGGTTTGCCAACAAATCTATGCAAGTACAAGGGTGTGAATATTAAATACACCAAATGGTTTTAATGAAAGGTTAGATAACATGCGTGAGCTAGGTAGTACACATGAATGTGCCAAGTAATAAAATTGTTGCCTTCTAATGATTAAATGCATAAATAACAAGCAAAGTAAAAAACAAATATAATTAAAAGAGTTGCAGAACACAAGACCATAGTGACCAGGAAAAAACAAGATCATGATGATTACAAGGAACACCAAGAGCACAATAATTAAGGCAATTACAACGAACACAAAACCCATGGTGATTACGAGGAACACCACAAGCACAATGATCATGAAAAAACACAACACCGTGATAATCACAAAGAATGTTATAACCAAGACAATCATATGAAATACTTTGCACCCATAATTAAAAAATAAATTGCACAAGGGTTTGAAGAATGGGATGATCTCCCACTCATTATCATCGATTTTCAAACCCTAAAATTAGACTAGATCTTAGCCATATGTTTAAAAATGAACACTTATTTTGAAAATATTGTTCATTGTTTTTTCCATTCATCCCAATGTTGAAAATAGGTAGAGTCCATTAGTTAGCAGATGATTGTTTTATTTTAGATGACAAAGAACACTCTCCTAGATTGTCAAGTGTATGAAAAGTTTTTTTTTTTTCCATTTTTGACAACCTGAACTTTAGAGGGACATATCTTTCTTATTTTTCAACCATTTTGAGCAATTTAAAAGGCTATGGGAGCCCTTTTTAGGCCTTTACACTTTATTTTCAAACCCCATACAAAAGATAAAAAGGAGGTGGACTGAGCGAGAGGGAGATGATTGATACATTAAGTGTTCAGTCACCCACCACACTACCCTAATGCCCTAGGGTGAGGGCATTCTTGAATTAAGGGGCCTAACAAGATGAAAGCTGAGATATTTTGCCTCAGCTTCAAGCCCACATTTCAGCAATGCCCACATCCCCTGGCCTTACATAGTGTAAAGCTATGTCTTAAATTTAAATCTTCAAGTCGAGTATGTAATGATAACAATATAAAATGAATTGTGCTGTTGGAAAATGAAACATACCTTTGATTGTGAGAAAGAATTATTATCAAATATAATATAATCCACTTTATAACTTCAAAAATTACATTTGATGTAAGTTATACGTTGTAACGTCTCATGCAACTTTGCAGTGGGTTCTTCAAATTAATCAATGAACCAACCTCTGGTTTCAGTGGCTTTAAGGAATTATAAGCTGAGTACTGTTTGAAATTGGGTGTTGACTCTCTACTCTCAACACAGTCCGACAGTACGAAAAACAAGCTAAAATTTATGTTTGAATCTTCATACATTTCGATTGCTAGAGGGAGATTTGAAAATTTGAAGGTTTTGAACAATTTTGATAGAAGAATTCCAATTTTGTAATTTTATGCTTTTTTCATGAATTTCATTTTGATTCATGAATGTGTAATTTTGACAACAGTTCTTGTCAATGAGAACTGTAAAACTTGACTGAGCATTCAAAGTTATGACTATGGATTTCAGTATAGATAGGTATGGCTAATGCAAAACAAGTGAGATGCAAAATCCACAAATAGTGTTAAGCCAAATACCAGATAACTGAGAATTGTGGGAATTGATTCAGGTCTCCACTTCACCTAAACCAATAACCAGGCAAGTATTTCTATTGCAATAAAATGGATATGTAAGCAACCAATTTTGAACCCAAGTCCAAAGTAGACCAGTTTTGTCAACACCAGGACCGGAACATCAAAGGAACATGCAAACTGGAAAGATGTGATCAACAACAGAAGGCAGAACACTTTGTGCAAGTTAGCAAGAGAAGGAACTGCAATGGATTTTTGTTCACAAACACTTCATGTTGATGGAATTTGCTTTGCAGCTAAGTAATAATTCACTGAACAGCTGCAGCTAGTTGAATAAAAAGAAGAGTGAGGAAATTGATCACTCACTAAACAGCTATGTTACATCCACTGAATAAGAAGAAGAATGTGAAGGAGATGGATTAAGTGGCAGTGACCAGGGCCTTAATCTCTGTAATGTGTTCCTGGTCTCTAAAGGCCTTTCTCCTAATTTTTCCTGCATTCTGGTCAAAAATTCAGCAGCTTTTTCATGCATGCCTGCTTCATCATAGATCTCTGTGATCATCTTGAGCATATGAGTATCGGGTTTGATGCCACAGTTTGTCATTTGCTCCAGAATCTCAGATAGTTGCTCATAGTGTCGCACTTTTCCAAACACGTGGATCATCACAGCAATCAACACTCCATCTAAGTTTAATCCATCTGCCCTAAATTGTGAGAAGATTCGCATTGAGTCTTCGAATCGAGCTACTCGAGCATAAGCGTTGATTAGGATGGTATACGTGACTGTATCAGGGGCAAGTCCTGCTGATGCTCCCCCTTTCATCTCAAACAGAAGCCGTTCAGCATCATTGAGCTTCCCAGCTTTCCCATAAATGTCAAGCATTGTGTTATAGACAATCAAGTTGGCCTTCAGACCTTGCTTCCGCATGCAAGAAAAAAGTTGCATTGCAGCCCGCAGTTTTCCAACCTTTCCATACATGTCAATTAGAGTGCTGTAGGCAACAATGTTTCGATGGCACCCCTTTTGCTGCATCTCAGAGAGAAGATTCTCTGCTGCCGCATGCATACCAGCCTTTGAATACACATTGAGCATGGTGATGTAAGTGTTTTCACCCACCGGGCACCCCACTGACCGCATCTCTTTGAAGATCTTGATGGCACCCTCTGGCAGCCCTGCTCGCACAAAAGCATTTAAGACTATGCCATACCCCAATTCATTTGACTGGAATCCACATGCCTTCATCATCTTCAGGACATGGAGGGCTTGTTCTGACATCCTTGCCCTTGCATACAGCTGGATCATGGTGTAGAAAATTACAGGGTCTTGTAAACAGCCTACCCGGTGGGCTTCCCGAAATGCCAGAGTGGCTTGATCCACCATTCCCACATTTGCAAATGCATGAATCAAAGTGTTGAATGCAACTGGGTCTGGCAAAATACCTGCTGCCTGCCCCCCCCAATCCAAGAACACAGACAAGAAATTCAGGACGTTTCTCCCATCTGCTCATGGTGTGGTTGTGAAGTAACAACTTGAATAGCCATACCTTGAAGTTTACAACACAAACATGCCTGGTGACTATGAAAACATGACTACAAAAGCCTTTTGGTGTGAGTACCTGCATTTGTTGGAAAGTAGTGGAGGCTTCATCAGGTCTCTGTGCCTTGCCAAAGATGTCAATCAGTATACTATATACTGCCTGGTCTGGCTTAAACCCACTGGAAGTCATCTCTTTGAAAATTTCTATCCCCAAATCAACTTTCCCTGCTGTTCTACAAGCACTCAAAATTGCACTATATGTTGCCCCATCAGGTCTAAATCCCTCCTTCTTCAGTTGAAGGAAGGAACTAAAAGATTGATCATAATGTCCTGCTTTCCCGTATGCTGCTATTAATGTGTTGAAAATCACTAAATCAAAAGGGCACCCATGATCTTGCATTTTGTGAAACCATATTTCAACTGTGTGTAGACGGCCTACATCACTCGCAGCTTTCATGATTTGAGCATAAAGTCGTGCATCTGGTGGGAACTTGTTTTCTATCATTTCATCAACCAGTATCTCCAATGCTATCCATTTTTGCACCCGTAAAAAGCAATGGGCAAATGCAAGATACAAATCCAGATTTGGCTTAAATCCAGGTTGTGCTTTGACCCACTTGTAAAAATCCACTGCTATTTGTCTATTGTACATCATTTTGAACACTACAGTAACATCACGAGCTAAGAGTTTTCCAACAAAAGGGGCAAGTCTTATGTGCATTTCAGTCTTGTGGTTTACAGAGCGGAGAACCTCCAGAACATCTTTAACATATTGATGAGACTCTGGCTCTGGCATTGCACACTCTGTTGTTTCATTTGTTTCCAAAATCCCTCCCACTTCTGCACAGTGCAGTCACACAAAGACTCAGTCAACAATTTTCTTTTCTCCACAAACTCTGCAAAATTCCCATCTCAACACATATTCTCAGGATCACAGTCCAGTTACTTGAACTAATCCATGTGTCGGCATGTCACCATGAAGTCCATACATTATACAAATCTAAATAGTCAACAAGCCTGTCTCCTGCATACTAAAATAGACATTGAAATCAGAGTGATGAAACAAGAGACATACGAGGGAGATGCAAAAACTTGTCACTATGAGGTTTGCCTTGCACGTGATGACTCTCCCCTGTAGCTGCATAGCTGCCTCCAAAAAGCTGTCGGGCATCCCTAAAGACCTTGACTGCAAGTGCTGGTTCAGCATATGAAATCCAAACAGGAGGCCCCTTAAAGGCTTTACATCCTGCAAGACTGCACCAACTGAAGTTCATTAAACAGCCAGTAGTGCACCAGCCATTTGCTTCTAGATGCAGAAATAATGTCTCCAATATGATAAACGATGTCCACTGACAAATCTCAGAGGCAGAAGGTCAGTCTACAGAATTAAGACAACAGCATAGTGGTTCAGACTTATTGCAAGCAGTTGAAAATTTGAATCACCATTAGGTCATGCTGGATGCCAGCCATCCTAATTTGTCCAATCTACAGGAGGTGGTTGGGTAAACTAATGCTCTGTGAGAACCCATGGGGGGAAACTATTGGCAACCAGGTTAGCATCCCTCATGACAGCCATATGACTAAAGAGAGTCTCAGTCAATTTGCTCAGCAGACCATGGCATCCCTCTTTTTCTTCCTCTTCCAACATGGAAGCAATAACCCTAAGGGTGAAATGGCGAGGTGATCATGCTTGTAGGCAAACATAGCCTCATTCCTGTTGTTTCAGGAAAGGAGTGCAAATTCTGGGATGTAGTGACCACAAGATTGCAAGGACAAGGTAATCATCCTGCTAGTGCCAAGTAGTTTGCATCATTCATGACTGTACTCATCTCTAGTTTCTAAAGCAAGTGACAGTGGAAGCAAACCCACTTTGGCCAAACTTTGTCCTGAGCAACAGAGCTTGCTCTACAAACAGGTAAATGGCACTTTAATTGCAAATGAAACTCCTTCATGATTGTCATATGTGGGATTCCCTTAGTTTTCTTTTTGATAATGTGGTTTCCCCAGCATTGTTTCTGGACATTAATTTGAGGAAGATATGGCAATATTCATCTGGACACTGGCAATGCTGTGAGCTTATCTCCCTCGTCCTGGGGCACAATGGAAGACCTCAATGCCCAGTTGATGCCAGTCAGCTAGAGAACTGAGAAAGCCTGCAATTCCGTTCTAGTAAAGTGTGATGAAGAAATAAAAAAATCACCTTGAAGCTTCGCGAAATGCCGCATTGTGTGAACATTTTCCAAGCCTCTCCAAAGCTGCTTCCCCAGGCATATGCCAGCTCCAGCAGCCTACACTGTTTCCAGTGAAAAAAGAGAGAGACACGCAAATACGGCCGTATATTGTGTAGCTGCTCCATCTCTCAACCGGTAGGTGCTTGCAGATAGAGTGGCCTGCCATCCACAACCTCACAACTGGACTGTGCGCAACTCGACAGGCCATAGGCAGACCTGCCGCCACCTCGTAACCAATTATTTGCTCGTCTTTTCCCCTCAACTAGGAGGGTCTAAACTTCCCGCGCAACCCCCACATCTCAAAACCCCAAATTCCCGAAGATTCAAGCTCCAAGTCCTTTGAAACAAAAGAATCCCTCAAGCATTTCCCAAGGAGGTCGATATCATCACCCAAAATGAAAAATCCGAAACCGAAAAACGAAAAACGAAACCCGAAACACCAGCGGTGTCGCACCCGCATTACTGGATTATTCGGTACCAGAGTGCATTTGCAATTGTAATCGAAAAACCTAGTCCCCTGTTTCCACTCCCGGGTCTCACCATCTCTCTCTCTCTCTCTCTCTCTCTCTCGATGTGCGTGTGCGTGTGTGTATCTCTCACCTTCGATTTCAAACTCGTTTTTTTCCACCTCTAGCGCTCGTTTGAAATCTATAGACGAACCATTCGAGTGCATGGCATGGCACACTCGAAATCAAAATCTTCTCCGCAATCTGAGCAGAGCCGAGGGAATTGTGGTGGTCTTGGTCGAAGCAAGAAGGATCGCGAGATCAGAACATTAGGGCTAGGGTTTTACGATTAGGTCAAGATGACCAAATCATTCTTGGGTTCTTGAGCTTGGGCCCCAGATCTGAACTTAGGCCCGCTTTACACTAGGAGTCAGGGCCAATGTTCAACCCAAATTCAGCATTCCTATTGGTGCAAAAGTTGAAATCAGCCCCAAGAGCTTTACACTAGGAGTCAAGGCTGAAATAGAAAATTAAACTTTCCAATCTGCCCCAAGTACTAATAAATGCTGAACTTAATGGCCTTGTATCGGCCCCAAGGCTGCAAAAAGGATACCGTCAAATTTGGGAGGCCAATTTGCAATCCTTGGGGCCAATGTTCCAGCATTTATTAATATCCTGACGTCAATGTTCTAGCATTTGTTAGTAACTTGGGGGGCCAATTTGCAACCCAAAAATGCTCAAAGTTGGCCCCAAGTTTTTTTGGGCGCCTTGACTCCCAGTGCAAAGCGGGCCTTAATGGGCCCAAAGTTGACGTTTTAGCCATTAGGAATCCTCCCATTCGGAGTCCGGCCAGGTAGTGTAGGCCCTGGTGTTAAGAGGGACGTCCATCCTCCCACTAATACACCTTCGAAGCTACCCCCGAAGTCATCCTCATTCCTTTGTCAACGGCAAAGACTCAATACCGCGTGCTCCAGGGATTCGAGCTCTTGTTGATGCGAGCAAAGTATTTGAGGTTTTGTTGTTGCCATAGGCAGTGATGTCGAGTACCGACAGTGGCCGGCCGCGTGAAAATGCCTGTGGACAGGAGGAGTAGCAGGATGATATGTCGGGAGAAGAGAAGAGAGGAGAAGAGAAGAGAAGAGAAGGGACTGACTGCAAGACTGTGCCTGAACACTAGTTTTGGAGCAGCTGCATTTAATTTGTTACAAGATCTGCAGCTCATGCGACGGATCAGCTCCTGCACAGACGGATGTGTAGCTTCTCAAATGCTAGCTATTACCAAGATGCGACACTTATTGCATCGAAATATGTGGAATTTGGGGTGACGCTGCTGAGCTGCAGCGGTGATGACTGACTACCTTGTGGTCAAGGTCTGGTGTTCATGAACCATGCTTACTCCATTAGTGCTCCCTATCTCAGGGTCTGTCTAGATTGAACATGTTTTTAAAATTATAACTAGCTGAAATGGATCGAGTGGATGATTTCTGGGAAGAGAGCGGCTTCGGTGTAGCGGGGCTTCTTGACCTTTTGACAACGCACACTAAGGTCAGAAGATTGACGGTCACATTTCAGCCTGGATTTGGTGATGAGTACCTTCTCATGGCCTATAAGGTGGAGCGAAAGCATCTGGAGGTTTTTCGTCGCCACTCGCACGAGGTTAAGGGCAATCCAGCTCATCCAGTTTCATCGAGCACCAACGTGCGCCCTGTTTATTCAGAATTTGCCCTAAAATCACTTCCGCCAGCATCTCGTATCAGGAAAGAGCACTACCTAATCCTAATGCGTGAGATAGGATGGAGCCAAAATATCGAAGACACCAGATTGGTGTTCGCCTCGCGTTGCAGTCTGTCGCGTAACGAGGAAGAACCAGTCTCGTTTGACCGGTGCATTGAAGGTCTTATGGAACTTTGTCGAGCTCTATGCACCAACAGTACCATGTCGACCTTACAGATTCAACTGTCAGGTAAAGATGTTTTAGCTCTTTCTCTAGCTTTCAACACCAATGTTTCCTCCCCGAGTCAATTGTTGACAATAGATCCAGCGGAAAAACGGATGAAGGTTGCAATAATAGAATTTGCCTTTCTGCTATGTCATAACAAAGCTTTGCAAACTATTCAGATTCAAAGTTACAAAAATTCTAATCAAGATTGGGTTAAATTGATGCGACCACTGGCTAAGGATCTAGATGTTCAGCAAGCAGATGTTCAGCAGCAATCACACGTGGACCTTGCTAAGCTCCATGTGACAATTTCGGGGAGTGCAATGTCTGCTGCAGTATGCATTCTTGCTTTCCATGGGATGTTCCAAAGCTCAACTGTGAAAGAACTTACAGTTGAAACCTTGGACCCTTATGGGGACATGCTGGACAGTAGTCGCAGCTGTGCATTGCTCCAAGCCTTGGTCAGACCATTGATTGTGGATGAAGCTGGTCAGGAAGCAAAAGCCAACCTTAGCAAGCTCACTCTTGTACTTCCACATGTCAGAGGGAATCAAAGTTGGTCTCGTGCAATATTTGCAGAAATCTTACCTGAGTTATTACAGAGAAATTCCACACTAAAAGAGCTCAAAGTGAAAGCTCCTCACTTTTATGAAGAGAGGGAAGAGATGAGGGAAGAGAAGCTCTGTGCACTATTACAATCTTTGAAGGAGAACAAATCCCTTGAAATCCTTGACCTGTCTGAATGTCAAGGGATACTTACTCAGAGGGTTATTCCTACCCTTATGGATATCCTCTTAGTGAATTTCACTTTGAGAGATATCAATTTTGGAGACTCTTCAATCTGGTATGGTGTGAAGGAACAACTACGAAAGAATGAGAAGTACATGCAATCATGTTTGAGGA
>Ga0116230_10006325_pt1 | contig 11673 bp, 5 predicted proteins | sample S1TSphfallax_3_FD_88678 | JGI IMG/M metagenome (GOLD analysis project Ga0116230, IMG submission 88678) | Host-associated microbial communities from peat moss isolated from Minnesota, USA - S1T2_Fd - Sphagnum fallax MG | ecosystem: Host-associated > Plants > Peat moss > Unclassified | place: USA...
GGTGGCCCAATTTGCCAGGCAAGCCACGCGGCTCCTAAGCTTGGACGCAACATAAGGCTGGTTACGCGCAGGTTGTGTTGTGGGCAGCCTTGGACCGGACGGGCGTTTGAAATTCCTATCCGCTCGGTACCGCGGCGATCAGCAGCCAATCGACCGCCTTCAGCGATTTATAGCTGAACAGACCGTGTAATCCTGCGCCGGTGGTTTCCTCCGCGCTGCCTTCGAAGCCCTGCAGGGCGCGGGCGGTCGAGGAGCCGGCTTCGGACGTCCAAGGCTTCAGGACCATCGCATTCTGTGGGTGGACCAGATAGCGCGGGATGGGGCCCTTGGTCAGCAGAAAGAAGACTCCGGATTTTCCGACCTTGGCCTGCGCCAAGGTGCCGAGCAGGTTCTTGTTCTGAAGCGTCAGGCAGCCGATCAACACGGCTGCGAGGCGGTGGTCAGCGGTCAGCATCGGCACGAACATCTGCAAGGCCGGCGCTCCGCGCACAGGGTTCCACGCCGGCTCACCGATCACCGGTTGGAGCGTCGTCTTGAGCTTCGCGAAATAAACCTGCTCGGCGGGTCCCAGCACGACGCGCTGCGGCAACTGTGGAAAATCCGCGATGAGATCTCCGTTCGGGGTCACCACCATCAAGTCGTCGAACGAGGCCAACAGCGCGGGTCGCGCCGTGAAGTAGCTGCGGGTAGCGTCGCGCGATGCCAGCTGGTCGAGCGGATAGCCTTTCGCGAGGCGCATCAGCACGTCCCGATTCGTTTCAATCTTGGCGTCCAGATCCTGGGCTATGCGCGAGACCGCCGAGAATTGTTGGTCGGACAGCAGGCGCGTCATGTCCTGCCGCAGGTAGTGAATTTGCACGGCGCTTGCGAATATGAGGATCACGACCGATAAAACAACGATGCCAATGACCACTTTCGATTTGACACTGATTGCCCGCAGGCTGACGAAAGACACGTCTGTTACTCGTTGGCGATGGGGATGGGGATGCCGCGATGTAGAACGGAGCAGCACGAACGGGTCATGATTGGAGTTCCAGGGCGTAAGCAGGCATATAGGTAATCGGCACGGACGCCAATTTCTAAAATGCGTCGGTCACCCACCTGTGGCGCCGCTATCGCACGCCTGCGTATTTCAGTAAAGTGATCACTAAGCTATTCCATGGCTGCCCACCATGATCGACAACGGACGTCCACGGTTCCAGAGGCTCCAGATATGGGGATTGGCGGCGCTGTTTCTACTGGTGCTGATCGTGGCGATCACCGGTGCAAGGCGTCAGGATGGGTTGGGTCCGATCGCTGCGGAAACACCCGGCAATCGAGGCGCCGAAGTGCACGCGCCCTCGGCAGCCAGGGTGACGACGCCGGCGAACAAGCTCGGCAGCCACGCTATTGACTCCACCGTGGACATCTGCGGACTTGGCAAAGTGCCCTTGGACGCAAACGATCCGTTCGCCGCCGGCCGGTACCTCGACGCAGTGAGCAGCAACGCAAGAAATCGGTGGTTGTCCGCCCTGCTGAATAGTGGAGACATTCGAGCGCGGTCGACGGGGTTGTTCTTGAAGGACAAGCTGGCGGGCGGCGGCGCTGGCCTTCCGATCGACGAACAAACCCGCGATGCCTTGGTACAGCTTGCCGTCGGTGCCGGCGATCCCGCCGTCTACGCCCTGGCGGTGTATGCCTGCAACACCTATTCGGATCCGACTCCTGCCGGATCGTGCCAACAAATCACCCTGACTACTTGGGCCAAGTTGGATCCTGATAACGCGGTGCCTTGGTTGCTACTCGCCGGCAAGGCTCAAGCAGGCAAGGATCGTGCGGCGGAAGCCGCTGCTTTCGGTCAGGCATCCCGGGCCAACAGGACGGACGCCTACAACTTTTCCCTGTATGCCTATGCAGAGTCGGAAATGCCGAGCGACCTGACACCGCTCGAACGCTGGTACCTGTCGCTTGAAGTGTTTGGAATCGAGGCCGCGACTGCATCACTGCACTACCATGTGGCGGGGAACCATTGCTCGGCGGCAGCGATGAGCGATGACGGAATTCGCCAGCAGTGCGATGCGCTCGCCGAACTGTGGGTCGGCAAGGGGACAAACTTGCTCGATTTGTCGATGGGTACCCACATCGGCGCGCGCGCCGGCTGGTCGCAGGCGCGGGTTTCGGGTTTGACGGACGAGCGTGACGCGTTGATGCAGGCGATCACGCAAGCAAGCCCCAGCGGCAAAGACGATTTATGGACCTGCGAGGGGGTGCATCGCGGCAATGCCTATATGGCCGAGCGGGTGCGACTGGGAGAAATTGGCGCCGCTCGCGAGTCGGCCGAACGCTCCGGCCTGTCAGTGTCCGAGTTAGCCCAGAGGCAACGGGATTTCATCGCCAAAATCCAGGGGGACGCACAACGGTTCGAGCAAGCACCTGCGGCAGAACCCACGCCATGAAAATCGGCTGCGTAATCCAAGGTTGTGGACACACGCAAAGCGGCATCGCGCTGCGATCCCGCTAAGGGAATGCCTGCTTCAGGGGCTCACCACCGGGGGCTCATTCGGTACTGAGACATAATCGGCACATGGCGTTTTCATCCCCTGTAGGTTGCCGCTGCGCCGTCGTTCTAGACGCGGCGCGCGTCCAACCAACAAGCCGGGAACCTCACCATGAATCGACACGCCTCCATGAATCGCGCCTATCGTTTGATCTGGAGCGACGCGCTGGGGGCGTTCATCCCGGTGGCCGAGACGGCCCGCGGCCGCGGCAAGGGATCGGGGCGCACCTTGAGCGCGGCGGCTCTGTCGCTCACGGCGGCGCTCGCGCAGGCTACGCCCACGGGCGGTCAGATCACCGGCGGCAACGGCACCATCACGCAAGCGGGCGCGACCACGACCATTCAGCAGTCGACGCAGAATCTTGCCGTCAACTGGCAGAGCTTCAATATCGCGCCGCAGGAGACCGTGAACTTCGTGCAGCCTTCGGCCACCGCAGTGGCGGTGAATCGAATCCTGGGCAACAGCAGTACGACGATTCTCGGGCATCTCGATGCCAACGGCCAGGTGTATCTGATCAACCCCAATGGCGTGATCTTCGGCAAGGGTTCGCAGGTCAACGTGGGTGGTCTCGTGGCCTCGACGTTGGCGCTCGACTCATCGACGCCGAACGATGCCGTGAAGAATTTTGTCGGCACGGGATCGGGTGAGGTCATCAACGAGGGCACGATCACGGCAGCTTCAGGCGGTTCGGTGGCGCTGCTGGGCAGCACGGTGAGCAACACGGGCGTCATCAGCGCACAGTTGGGCAGCGTGGCCTTGGGCGCGGGGAGTGCGGCGACGTTGACGTTTCATGGCAGCAATCTGGTGAGCATGCAGATCGATCGGAGCGTGCTCAACAGCATGGCATCCAACGGCGGCCTGATCCGTGCGGATGGCGGGCAGGTGCTGATGACGGCGGGTGCTGAGAAGGCATTGCTCGCCAGCGTGGTGAACAACACCGGCGTCATCGAAGCACGCACCCTAGAGAATCATGCGGGCGTGATCACGCTCTTGGGCGGTAAGGGTGCAGGCACGGTGAATGTCGGCGGCACCCTCGATGCGAGTGCACCCGATGGCGGCCATGGCGGCTCGATCGAAACCAGCGCAGCGCATGTGGAGATTGCCAACGATGCCAAGGTCACCACCGCGGCGGCATCGGGCCTGACGGGCTCGTGGCTCATCGATCCGACGGACTTCACGATCGCGGCGAGCGGCGGAGATGAGACGGGCGCAACGCTCTCAACTGCACTTCTCAGTAATGACATAAATATCGTTAGCAGCAGCGGCACGCACGGCGGCACCGCCGGCAACATCAATGTGAACGATGCGGTCACGTGGAGCAGCCATCTGTTGACACTGACCGCCACCAATGACGTGAACATCAACGCCGTCATGACGGCGAACAACACGGCCAGTCTGGACCTCCAGCCCGGAACCGGCACCGTCAACGTCGGGATCAGCCCCACGACGGGTGCTTTCTTGGGCCAGGTCAACTTCTTCCAAGCCAACGGCACCACTCCGCGTGGCGGCACCGGGTTCCTGACGATCGCTGGCGTGCCGTATACCGTCATCACGACTCTGGGCGTGGTCGGCAGTACGACCGGTACGGACCTGCAGGGTATCAATGGCAACCTCGCCGGCCACTTCGCCCTCGGCAGCGATATCGACGCGTCGGGAACGGCCAATGCTGGGTTCTCGACCATAGGGTCAATGACGGTCGATCCGAACTATGGGAATATCACCTCAACCACCCCATTTACCGGTGTGTTTGACGGTCTTGGTCACAGTATCAGCAACCTAACCGTTAACCAGTATTACACAGAAGGCGATGGGTTATTTGGAGTAACGAGCACCACGTCGATCATCAGAAATGTGGGAGTGATTTCATCGAGCGTTCTCGGTGCACAATCCGTCGGCCTATTGGTAGGCAGGAACCAGGGGTCGATTTCCAACAGCTACGGGACCGGCGCCGTGACGGCTACGGAATTCAATAACGGGTTGCCCTGCGTTGGCGGACTGGTGGGCCGTAACGACGGGGAGATCAGCACGAGCTACGCCGCTGTATCTGTGGTGGGCAGAGCAAACGTCGGCGGCTTGGTTGGCGCGAACTACGGAACCATCGATAAGAGCTTTGCCACGGGGAGCGTGCAAGGATCCAACTACCCACACGTCGGCGGACTCGTGGGGGCGAACTACAGCGGAGCCATCAATAACAGCTACGCCACCGGTAACGTGAGCAGTACCGTAGGCAGCAACGAAATCGGCGGATTGGTTGGTTCCAACACCGGTATTCTGAGCAATTCGTTTTACAACGCGGACCAAGTGGCGATCAACGGCAGTCACCAACTGACGTTAGGGGGACTCTATAACGCGCAGTATACGGATTGGTTGAATCACAACGAAGCCCTCGCCATTGGCAATTATGCGAGTTCATTGCCGGCAGGTAGCGGCGGTTATTACAACGTCAGCAGCGTCCAGGGCTTCGAAGACCTGCTCGGGTTTTCGGAGAGTAATGCAGCGAACAACTTTCGACTGACGGCCAACATCAGCTTACCTGCGGGCCTGTACGTGACTTATTTCGCCGGAAGCTTCGACGGCGCGGGTTACACCCTCTCCGGTCTCTCGGTGAACATCCCAAATAACAGCAATATCGGGCTCTTCGGATACTTGCCCTCGTCCGCGACGCTGATCACGAACGTGCACGTCGTCAATGGGAACGTGACGGGGTATGAGGACGTCGGCGGATTGATTGGCAATATTCCCACCGGGGTTTCGCTTAGCGCGAGTTCGTTTGCAGGCTCTGTGCAGGGCTATAAGTACGTAGGCGGACTGGTGGGAAACAATCAAGGCACCATCACCGCCAGCAGCGCGACGGGTAGCGTCGGCGTGAGCAACGGTAACTATGGCTATGCCACCGGCGGGCTGGTGGGTGTTAACTACGGCTCGATCAGCAACAGCTATTCCACCAGCACGGTCAGCGGCAACGAAAGTGTAGGCGGGCTGGTGGGCTCAAACTCTGCTTCCATCAGTAACAGCTATGCGACCGGCGACGTCACCGGCGGGTATGCCGCGGGGGGGCTCGCGGGAGGGAACTACGGATCGATCAGCAACAGCTACGCATCCGGTGTAGTGACCGCAAGCAGCGCTGCCGCAGGCCTCGTGGGGTACAACTCCGGTTCGATCAGCAACAGCTTCTACAACAGCACCGCAAATTCGAGCCTGACCGGCGTCGATGGTAGCGCTGATGCGGCTGGTACGGTGATGGGATTGAGTTCTACAGATTTGCAAACGCCAACGAATTTCACGTCGGCGGGCTGGGATTTGGCGAGTACTTGGATCGTGTACCAAGGCGAAACCAACCCGCTGCTACGCGCTTTCATGACTCCGCTGGTCATCGGCGGCGGCGTGACTACGCAAATCTACAATGGCAATGCGTTTGCACCCAGCGTCAGCGGCTTGAACTACTCGATCGCCGCAGATACCACCCACGTGTTAGGTACCGTCACCGTGGCCGGCACCGCGTCGGGTGCTCTCCATACCGGGACCTACACCTTCACCGCCGGAGGCCTTTATTCGGATCAACTGGGGTACATGATCAGCTACATTCCCGGCTCGCTCACCATCACCCCGGCACAGCTCACCGTGAGCGGCACTACGGTCGGCAACCGGGTCTACAACGGCACCACGGTGGCTGCGCTCAGTAATGGCTCGCTGGTCGGCGTGATCGGCAGTGACACGGTGACGCTGATCCAGGCCGGCAGCTACGCCTCCAAGAACGTCGGCAGCGGCATTGCGGTGTCTGTCGCTGACGGGTTGAGCGGCCCGAGCGCCGGCGACTACACCATCACCGAACCTGTCGGTCTGACCGGCACGATTACACCGGCGACGCTCACGGTGAGCGGGACCACGATCGGCAGCAAGGTCTACAACGGGACGACGATGGCCCCGCTGACCGGCGGTTCGCTGGTTGGAGTGATCGGCGGGGACTCGGTGTTGCTTAGCCAAGGGGGCAGCTTCGCCTCGAAGAACGTTGGCGCAGGCTTGACAGTGACGGCAAGCGACAGCTTGAGCGGCCCGAGCGCGAGCAATTACAGCATTGCGCAGCCGGTCGGACTCACGGGCACCATTACGCCTGCCTCCCTGACCGTCACGGGCACCACCGTCGGCAACAGTGTGTACAACGGTACGACCGCAGCTTCGCTCATGGGTGGCACGTTGGCTGGCGTGGTGAGTGGCGATTCGGTGTCGTTGGTGCAGGCCGGGACTTACGCATCGAAGAACGTTGGCACCGGCATCCCCGTGGCGGCGAGCGACAGTTTAGCCGGCACGAGTGCTGTCGATTACAGCATCACGCAGCCTGTGGGACTTACCGGCACGATTACGCCGGCTTCGCTCACCGTTACAGGCACCACCGTCGGCAACAGTGTGTACAACGGCACGACGGCAGCGTCGCTCATGGGCGGCATGCTGGTCGGCGTAGTGAACGGGGACATGGTGTCGCTTGCTCAGGCGGGGACGTACGCATCGAAGAACCCCGCCACCGGCATCGCGGTGACGGCCACCGATACTTTGCGGGGCCCGAGCGCGGGCGATTACAGCATCACGCAGCCTGTGGGACTCACCGGCGCAATCACGCCCGACTACCTCAGCGTGGTCGGCACGGTAGTGGGTAGCAAGGTGTACAACGGGACGTCCAGTGCACCGTTGACCGGCGGCACCTTGGTTGGTGTGGTCTCCGGTGATTCGGTGACGCTGATTCAATCCGGGACCTTTGCCTCGACGAGTGTAGGCAGCGGCATTGCGGTCACGGTGACCGACAGTCTGAGCGGCCCGAATGCGGCTGATTACAGCATCACGCAGCCAACTGGACTGACCGGAACGATCAGCCCTGCGACTTCAGGCACAACGCCAACCAGTCCGAGCGCCCCCATTCAGGCGGCGCAAATGGCGAGCACCGAGGTGCAGTCGACCTTCGCCTCGCCGCAGTTGGGCGGGGGCCCGCAGGCCATCAATGCCTCGCCCACCATCGTCGCGGTGAACGTGCCGAGCGGTGATGCGTCCGCTAGCTCGACCACGGACAGCTCGATTGCGAGTTCGATCACCGATAGCTCATCCGCGAGCAGCGGGTCCTCCTCGAGCGGAGGGTCATCCGCAACCGGCAATTCCTCCCCGGCGGTGACCAAGAAAGCAGTCGCGGTGAACGTGTCGATGAAAATCGGCGCGACCGGCACCTTGACCATCCAGGCCGGTGGCCTGCGTCTCCCCCAGAATTTGACCGTGGACAACCAGTAACATGACCAGCTTCAAGCCTCTCTGCCTCGCGGTGCTCACCGTGCTTGTGCCGCTCGCCGTCGCCGTGGCCGAGCCTCAAGTGACTCCGGACTCCGGCACCCTCTTGCAACAATTGAAGCCGGCACTGCCGCCCGCACCGGCCTCGCCGGTCACCGGATTGACGGTCGAGCGCGCGACGGGCGGGCCTTTGCCCGCCACCGAGGCGTTCACGGTCAAGAGCCTCACGCTCACCGGCAACACGCGTTTCGATTCAGCGACGCTGCACGCGCTGGTTGCGGACGCCGAGGGACAGAGCCTCAACTTGAGTCAGTTGGGCCAGGTCGCCGACCGCATCACCGACTACTACCACGCGCATCACTATCCGCTCGCCCGCGCCATCATCCCGGCGCAGTCGATCAAGGACGGCGCGGTGGTGATTCAAGTGCTCGAAGCGCGCTACGGCAAGGTCACGCTCGAGAACCAGAGCCGGGTCACCGACTCGCTGCTCGCCTCCACCCTGGCCCCTTTGAAGGTGGGTGAGGTCATCGAGCAGACCGAGATGGATCATGTGCTGCTGCTGCTCTCGGATATTCCGAAGATCGCGGTCAATGCGGTGATCAAGCCGGGCGAGGCGGTGGGCACCTCGGATCTCGATGTGACGACACTACCCGGGCCGCGCTGGAGCGGCATCGCCTCGATCGACGACTACGGCAACAAGTACACGGGGCGCACCCGCGGCGGGGCGACGGTGAGTCTGATAGATCCGTTCGATCACGGGGATTTTTTATCACTCGCCGGTTTGAGCTCGGGGGAGGATCTGAACTACGGCCGGCTTTCCTATGAGTCGACCTTGAACGGTGTCGGCACGCGCGTGGGCGGCGCGTTCTCCGCGCTGCACTACAAGCTCGGGAGCCCGCTCCAAGCGCTCGATGGGCATGGCACCGCGCAGGTCGCCAGCCTGTGGGCGAAGCAGCCGCTGATCCGCAGCCAAAGCACCGACCTGTACGCGCAGGTGCAGTACGACCGCCTCACGCTGCACGATGACTTGGATGCGAGCGCCACCAAGACCGACCGGCACCTCGATAACGGCACGGCGAGCCTCACCGGCGATGTGCGCGATGGGCTGCTCGCCGGGGCCGTGAGCACCGGCAATTTGAGTCTCACCTACGGCCGCGTCGACTTCGACAACGGTGCCGCAGAGATTGCCGACGGCGCCACGGTGCGCACCCAGGGCAGCTTCTTCAAATGGAACTTGAACCTCGCGCGGCTGCAAAAATTCAGCGCCGCCGATGGGCTGTACCTGTCCTTCGCCGCTCAGTGGACCCGCGACAACCTCGACTCCTCGCAGAAGATGATCGCCGGCGGCCCTTACACCGTGCGCGCCTATGACCTCGGCGTCCTCTCGGGCGACACCGGGGAACTCGGCACGGTCGAGTATCAGCGCGACTTGGGCACCGCCTGGCAGGGCCAGTGGCAAGCGTCGGCGTTCATCGACAGCGAACACATCACCGTCAACGAGACCCCGTGGGTGGCGGGACCCAACGGCGCCACCTTGACGGGCGCGGGCGTGGGCTTGGCCTGGGCCGGACCGCAGCAGTGGAGCGCCAAAACCTCCCTCGCCGCGCGCATCGGCGCGGTACCGTCCCTCGTCACCGATCCCTCCACGGTGCGCCTCTGGGTGGAGCTCAACAAAGCGTTCTGACGCTTGAACTCTCAGCGGGTCCGGGACCTTGCAACGGAGGGTCCGCAGTCCCAGACTGCTTTCGCATGAACATTCCCGCGGAGCCGACCGGATCCATCGACACCGCTCTTGCGCACACCAAGCGGTTGCTCGCGGTCAATCCGGGACTCGCAGCCGAACAGGCCGCCGAAATCTTGAAGGTCGCTCCGGGTCACCCGTTGGCACTGCTATTGCTGGGGTCGGCCCGGCGCATGCTCGGCAAAGCGGACGAGGCCTTGGCGATATTGCAACCCCTCGCCCTATCGCAGGCGAGATGGGCGGCCGCCCACTACGAGTTGGGGCTTGCGCTGGGGGACCTCGGGCAACCTGCCGCGTTGGCGGCGTTGCGTCGCGCGGTTGCACTGAAACCCGACCTGCCCGATGTCTGGCGGGCGATCGGCGATCACCTCACCCTGAGCGGGGATTTGCCGGGTGCCGACGCCGCCTACGCGCGGCACATCAAGGCCTCCACTCACGATCCGAAGCTTCTGACCGCCGCCTCCGCGCTGGTCGACGGGCGGATTGCCCAAGCCGAGGCGTTGCTGCGTACCCACCTCAAGACCACCCCGACGGACGTGGCGGCGATCCGCATGTTGGCGGAAGTCGCCGCCCGATTGGGACGTAACGCGGACGCCGAGGTGCTATTGGAACGATGTCTGGAGTTGGCGCCGAGTTTTCATCCGGCGCGGCATCAGTATGCCATCGTGCTGCAACGGCAGAACAAGGCCGCCGCCGCCCTTCGGCAACTCGACCAACTGGAGAAGATCGATCCGCGCAATCCCTCTTACCGAAATCTCAAGGCGGTGGTGCTGACCAAGATCGGCGACTACCGTGAATCCATCGAGATTTATGCCGAAGTGCTGGCTGTTCATCCAGAGAACTCCAAACTCTGGCTGATGTACGGACACACACTATCCACGGCGGGCCGGGAGCGGGAGGGGGTCGAGGCCTATCGAAAAAGCATCCTGCTGACGCCGCAGTTCGGCGAGGCCTATTGGAGTCTCGCCAACCTGAAGACTTTTCGCTTCAGCGACGAGGAAAAATGCGCCATGCGGGCCCAACTGTCGCGGACGGATTTGTCGGAAGAAGACCGCATCCATTTTGACTTTGCGCTGGGCAAGGCGCTCGAGGATGACGCCGACTACGCCGCGTCCTTCGGACACTACGCGAGCGGTAACCGGCTGCGCCGCTCCCGCCTGGAGTATGACGCCGGCGAGATGTCCGCATTCGTGCACGATTCGATCGAGCTGTTCTCGGAAGAGTTTTTCGCCAGCCGCGCAGGTTATGGGGCGCCGGCTGCGGATCCGATCTTCATCGTCGGTCTGCCGCGCTCAGGCTCCACCTTGATCGAGCAGATTCTTGCCAGCCATTCATGCGTGGAAGGGACCATGGAGTTGCCGGATATCCTGGCGATGGCCGGCGCTCTCGCCGGAAAGCGCAAGCCCACCGAGGCCGCGAAATATCCACGCGTGCTCGCCGATCTGGATGCCGAGAGCTGCCGTCGCCTGGGCGAGGGGTACATCCGCGACACGCGCATTCAGCGCAAGACCGCGAAGCCGTTGTTCATCGACAAAATGCCCAATAACTTCCTGCACATCGGCCTGATTCGTCTGGTGCTGCCCAATGCCCGGATCATCGATGCGCGCCGGCATCCCATGGCCTGCTGCTTTTCGACGTTCAAGCAGCATTTTGCGGAAGGCCATCGCTATTCCTACAGCCTCGAAGACTTGGGTAGGTACTACCGTGAGTACCTCAAGCTGATGGAACACTTCGAACGCGTCATACCCGGCAAAGTGCACCGGGTCATCCATGAGCGCCTGGTGGAGGATACCGAGACGGAAGTGCGGCGGCTATTGTCCCATTGCGGCTTGGATTTCGAGGCGGACTGCCTGCGGTTCTACGAGAACACCCGGCCGGTGAGAACGCCGAGTGCCCGCCAGGTCAGGCGTCCGATCAATCGGGAGGGCCTCGAGCAATGGCGTCACTACGAGGAGCAGCTCCGGCCGCTGGCGGAGGCGCTCGGAGATGCGATCGAGGCCTATCCTGCCGCACCGCACTTTTAAAATCATCCAAAATGTGGGATATCTAGGCGAGGGGAGTTGGCGGATAGGAATTTCAAACGCCCGTCCGGTCCAAGGCTGCCCACAACCTTTTGTTACCTCTAGA
>Ga0116230_10006326_pt1 | contig 11673 bp, 6 predicted proteins | sample S1TSphfallax_3_FD_88678 | JGI IMG/M metagenome (GOLD analysis project Ga0116230, IMG submission 88678) | Host-associated microbial communities from peat moss isolated from Minnesota, USA - S1T2_Fd - Sphagnum fallax MG | ecosystem: Host-associated > Plants > Peat moss > Unclassified | place: USA...
CCAAAATAGGTGCCATATAAGTTTAGCCTCAATTTGCCACTTTTTGGTCTTGGACCCTCGTCTAAAGGCCTTGGGACCAATTTAAAGCTTTCGACCAATAAGATTGCTTCAATTCATTGGTCCCTGGACCTTGAACCCTCGTCTTAAGTGGCCCTTAATATGGAAAAACCCTGCTCATGTCCCAGAAAACAAAAAAGGTTCTAAACCCCTAAATCTTCTGGTCTACCCTCTACCCCCAAATTATCATTTCCAAAAAGGAAGGAAGGGAAGGGGCCTTCATTGAAGGTGAGTGGGAGGGGGGGAAGACCCACATTATTGTGCCTGAAAAGCATCAACCGTTCCTACAGGGACACGTCACACCACATCTGGACCCTTCACGCAAAATAAAAACGTGAGCAAAATAATGAAGGCAACTGGGCCCCGCAGTTGCAGCGTGACTGAAAAAATACGCACGTTGTATGACACGTGGCAACCGGTCCTATGGCTCCGGGACCGCGCTACCCGCTCTTTGTGTGTATGCCTCTCTCTCTCTCTCCCTCCGCTGCTGCAGACTCGCGAAGTTCGGAGTCTGGATTTGCGTGTGCGCGGAAGACGCACTTGTCGCGAAGTTCGGTATGCCGATTTGCGTGTGCGCGCAAAGAGCCATTCGTCGGCTATAATAACGCCATCGCCCTCGCTTTTCTCCCTGAGGATTTGCATAGACATTTCTGTCTGTAAGTGGATCAGTCGTGATCTCTCAGTGCTCAATCCGCACTTTAGATAACTTCATAACTCACGATCTGAAGGTTCATCAGCAAGCTCAGATCAGTCCGCAAAAACCTAGTATTTGATTGTACTCGAGAATTGATCGACATCATGTCCGGAAGGCAGTCGTACCAGAGAAATGGGGGTCGCTCGCAGCCGGCGCGCCAGTACCGAGGCGTACGCATGCGGCGATGGGGGAAATGGGTGTCGGAGATCAGAGACCCAATCACGCGATCTCGTATTTGGTTGGGCTCATTCCGATCGGCTGAAGAAGCGGCGCACGCTTACGACGCAGCCGTGGTGTGCATTAGAGGTCCCAATTCGCAGCCCAATTTCCCCCACCATAACCCTACTATCCCTAGCGGAACGCCCGGTCGCTACTCCAGGCACGAAATCCAGGCAGCCGCTGTCGCGTCAGCTGCTGCTTGCGTGGGACGTCCCTTCAATTACAGCGAGTTCCTTTCCCCGACATCCACCACGTCCGACAGCGGCGATGAAGAAGAAGAAGAAGAAGAAGCAGAAGAAGAAGAGCTGGAAGACATCACATACACGGGACCGTCGTGGTCACATCAAGCCGCGGAATCCGTGCAGCAACAATACCACATAGTATCGCCAGCCACAATTCCTTCGTATGGAAACTACTCCAACAACAGCAGTTACAGCGCCTGGAGTACCAGTGCGGCGGCCGGGCAGCAAATTTTCGACGACCTATACGAGCGTGAATGGGTGAACAGCGTCATTTTCCCCTCTCAATCTCCGAGACAGGACGATTCTGATGACGAAGACGACTCATTTGTGGAGCCAATTTCCTTGTGGAGCTATAGAGGATAAACATGAGCTCTGCATCTAGCGATCACTGCCCAAAATTCAAGCTCGAAATCTTTCTGTAAGCCACCAGAGGATGAGATTCTCCTGGAGCTCATCAGGATCTGGGTCTTCTTCTCCAGCCAGGCTCCGCGTACTCAATTTTTAGGCGGGCACACAATTTTGACCTTTACAGCAAAAATGCTTCAACAAAATCATTGCTAAATTTCTGCAAGTCGAATTCAGTTCTAGACATTGGAAATGAAGCATTCGAACTGAGCAAAAGTAGTAGTAAATTTTTACTACCCAACATTTTTGACATGGAATGGATTCGAGTTGCATTCCGAATTCAGCGAAAGTAGTAAATTCTCTAGTCGACATTTTCGGAGACATCGAATGAATTCCAGTTGACTTTGATATTGAATCAAAGTGAGAAAGTAGTAGAATTTGTACTTCAACATTTTATACATGGAATGACTTCAAGTTGACATCAAATCATGGCTTGTTTTTTTCTTTTTTTTCTTTCTTTTTTTTCTCTTTTGTGAGTAGGTAGTTGAAGTGGTAATCATCCATAAGACAGTTTAGCCAAATTTGGGTATGAAAGGGATATGAAAGTAAAAATGCTGAAGGCCCAGCCCACTTTAGACGAGGGTCCAGAGTCCAATTTCCTAGGAACCAATTTGGACTGATTTGAAGCAAATTGAATCCTTGAGTTGGACTAGAGTACCTTGGTCGCTACCCTGATTCTTGGTTCTCCAAATCACGAGCTCTCCTTTTAGCACTGTTTTTTGGTCCGAACCAATTGATTTTCCCCTCAAAACAGGTGCCATGTAGGTTTTGCCTCATTTTGCCACTTTTTGGTCTTCGACCTTTGTCTAAAGCCCTTGGGAACAATTTAAAGCTTTCAACCAATAAGATTGCTTGAATTCATTGGTCCCTGGACCTTGGACCCTTGTCTAAAGTCGGCCTAAGTATCCTTCACATTTTTTGACTACATCGCTAGAACCCTGTAGAGAAATAGACTAGCTATTTTCAAAAAATGAAAATTAAAAAATCAGAAATTTGGCAACCCGAAAATAAGATAAAAACACACACATATTGTTTAGCCATTTTGAAAAAGAATCGTCAACTGGCTATACAAAATAAATCCTGCAACAGTTTGAGGTGCATGTCTAGGGGTTAGCATTAACTGCTGAGTGCACTCTACTTGGTACTTTTCTTGGCGATTGTTTTTCTTTTCCAATTTTGCAATGCTGTGGGACCTAGTGCAATCATTTTGTCAGACAAATTTTCAGCCAAATTTGGTTCAGAATAGATCATTTGGCAATCACACGCCTCAACAAACACTAAACCCTAAACCCTAAAATTTTAGCCAAGGAGAAAATATCGACTGTTTCCAATGCGGCCCTTCAATGATCATGCTCACAAGCAGGTTTTCAGGACCTGCAAGTTTTAGCAATTGGATATGTCATGTTTCATTTGATATTGTTCTTAAAAATATTTCAATGTATATCTAGAGTCCAAAAACCTTCGTTTCTGGAATTTTCCCTACTTATCCTTTTGAATTATTCATGAACCCTAAAACACTTTTCAAAAAAAATTTAAACCCTAAAAACTCCTTTTCAAATTTCCCTAATCCCAAACCCTTTTTTTTTTTTCTAATTGTAGAGACTTGTGGGGCCCTTTGACTGTTATTTTATATGAAAAATATGGATATTGTTGCTCTAGGTACCACTAGAGAGGATCAAGCAGTTCATCTAGTAATCACTGGTTTTTTTGTAATATCCAGGATTATATATGTTCGGCATAAGGCATTCAAGTGACAATCATTAACTATGTATATTCCCATGCTGGCTATTCATATCTGCATGCTAATGTTATTAGGGGCCTAGAAATGGAAAATAGTGTTATATATATGCATATGCCTGCCTATCTGGTGGTTAACACTTAAATCTCAAATATGGAGCTTGGATAACGATTTAGGGTTTTGATTTCTTTTTGTGTCTTTTTTCAAGCAACGGCAAAGTTTTGCTGTGTTTTTGTCCTTGTCACAAACTTTCTCATTGACAAAATGTTGATACCTTTGTAATTTTTTGTAATGTTTGTAACAATCTCAAGTCTTGAGTGTCTTTTAACTTAAGGTATGTTATGTTTCTTATATGCATTGTGGTTTGTGGTTTTTGAGTTTTTGCCTTCATTTTTCACATTGTGTTTCTATTTATGCGTCTTTCGCATCATGTTTATGCACACTCAACTTTTCAAGTGGTTTTACAATAGCTTTTAATATCTTGGTCTTTCAAGTGCAACTTTCAACAAAATTGACCTTGCAAGGTGAGACTTCAATCTTCTCCTTTTAATTTGTTGCAAGTTTTTTTGTTATGTCATTCTTTTCTTCTTTGTTGTTTTGGGGTTTTTTTGTTGTTTTGTTTTATATTTTTTTAAGATTGTTGGAATTTCAAATATGAATGACAATTTGCGTTTGAAAAACCTTAGTTATTGTGTGCATGTAGATTTTACTTGTGGAACTCATCAACAATATGGCTTTTAATTTTGTTGTGTGGGGTTGGATGTCTTAGTGTTTTATGTGAGGTGTATGTGGGGTGTGATTAGGGTAGAAAACTTGTGATGTATTGGGTAGAGTTATTTAAAGAACCAAGTTCAATGCCCCCACAAATTACTAGTTTTGCAAAAGAATTATGCTTTTGTTAGGCAACTGCAAAAACTAATTCCAAACATCCAAATTGTATCCCTAACCTTTGTACATATGTTATAATTAGTTTGAAATTGAAAATTGGCAAATCCATATCCACCAAATGAAAATAAAATAAAGATGAATATATATCCACTGTTACAAAGACATTACTCTTTTTATGTATATCCATTTGTTCAAAATCTTTAAAAAATATGCCGTATTAATAACCTAGGAAAAGCCCCAAAACTTTATATTTGGGCAACATTGGTTCAAACTTGAAATGTAAAACATTAGTAAAAAAAATCATAACGTAGGGCAAAATAGCCTATCACTAAACAATTAAGCACTCATAGCCCCTTAACACCCATGTAGTTGTTTATCTAGTCTTCATATCCAAAAAAAGTCCCATCCCCTTGCACATTAGGGCCATTTGAATTGTTCAATTTGGTCAAGAATCAAGGAAAATATGCAAGGGTGAAAGCACACTATGGTGACCCCCTTTAGGGTATTTTTTGGATCTAGTATTGTAGTACATACAATATAATTGTTTCAAAAGCATGGTACATTTAATTTCGAGTATCAATTTTGGTTTTTGGACTCTACAACAATTATTTTTACAAAACTAATGTTATGTAGTATTATTTTTTAAATAATAATAAATTTCATTATCTATATTGAAGGATCCATTAGTATATTTATAATATACATTAGTATATTAGGGCCACAATCTCATTTTCACTGCACCAACTTTAGGGCTTAATTAATCATTAAAATAATCAAATTTAATGAAATCAAAAGATGACCCATCTAGTTATGCTTATCATCTTCTATGTGAATGTAATTTCTTGTCAAATTTTTGATTTACCACGCATTTATTGCATCTTTGCTGAGAAAACTCATTTTTTGAGATGAAAATTCACAAATTAGTCACATGGTATCCAAACATGGTTCACATTATGTGAAATGACATGGTTCAATATACCTTCAACTTTCATAAAGACTAAAAGTCATTTATTTTTTGGATTATATTTTTGTTTTTGATTACATGTGTACATTACATTTGTTTCCACAAATATACTCCAATCTCCCACTTTATAAAATGAAATGACATTTTTTTTTCCCCTAATCTCTTGCCTAGGTTATATTTTAACATAATATGCAAAAACATTATGAAAATCTTTTGAAAGTTTGAGGTGGGATACATTCAAACATGCACATCCTTGGAAATTAGTATAATGTGACACCCCAAAAGGGGTCACCCTAGTATGGTTTCACCCACAACCCCAAAGTAAGGGACCTCTTTTAGCTTGAAAAAAAACCCACCAAACATAATAAACACTAATGAACAACCAATTTACACTTAATGCACAAATCATTTTTGTGGGACATTAGACATAATTCTAGCCTTGATCAACATGGATTGATGCAAAAATAAAATCATTTTATGTGGAAAAAGGTTCATCTTACATCAACATTTGAAATCAAAAGAGAAAAAATATATTAGTCTATGGTTATGGGCTAAAACTATTTTAGTAAACCTAAAATCTTAATCAATTGGAGGTGTTGCCACTTTTTTCCTCCTCAAATTTTCCCAAGGTCCCACTTCTTTTTGTGACATTCATCCTTCTCTTCTTTGGTTCTTCAATATCTTGTTCTATTTGTTGGCTACTAGAAATTCTGAAACAATGTTCTTTATAAGAATTCATCTTTGTGGTCATAATCATCTATTCTTTTTTGTCCTCTTGCCCTTGTGCTTAATTTTTAGTTCACTTCTTTCTTCAAACTTGAATTGATACTTGTTTTGTGTTTATTGGTACCATCGAATAACTTTTATTTATCTTCATCAACATTTGTGACAATGTGATGATAGCCTTTCTTGTTATTGTAATATGCTTACAAGTACCAACAATATGATTTTGAGTTTTTCATCCCTTTTTAATTGGTTACATGTTTGTAGCTAATACGTTGTTTTTGTTGGTTTTTTTTTTTGGTACACTTTGACCCACCACTTAGAGCCACCACTTTTTCTTTCCTTATTTGTTTCTCTTTATACATCAACACCCACCATTTTTTTTCCTCACCAAACCTTTTTTTATCACTCTCTCTATACTACAACTCTTTTCCATCTTTCTTAGGTTAATTTTTCTTTGTCATCAAGTTTTTTCTCATTGTCTCTCTTGTCACCTCACTTTACACCGCAACTCCTTTCCATCTCCCTTGGTTTAACTTTTTTTCTCACAAAGTTTTCTTTATAAGCCTCTTTCACCACCTCTTTTTACATTATGATTCCCTTGGATTTATCTTGGGTTTATTTTTTTTCTCACCAAGTTTTTCCTTTAAGCCTTTTTCATTGCCTTTCTCTATGCTATAACTCCCTTCCATCTTTCTCGGGTTAATTTTTTTTCTCATTGAATCCTCTCTTTAAATCTCTTTTTAAATGTTATAGATCCCTTCCATCTCTCTTAGGTTAATTTTCTCATCAAATCCTCTCAAGTGATGTTTTTCTTCTTTCATCATCTTTCTTTTTAAGATGTGACCCCCTTCCAATTGTCTAAATTAATTTTCCAAAATAATCCCTTTTAGATGATTTTTTTTTGGGCACATTGATTCTAATTTTACATTTTTTTCCCTCCATTTTTTTTATCATTGCCTCTCTCTAAGCTACAACAACCTCTCTTTAAACTTACACTTCTCTCTAAGTTATAACTTCTTAAACTTAAGCCTCTTTCTAATAAACTTCAGCCTCTCTTTCAATTTTGTTTATTTTAAACTACATCCTCTCTCAAGCTTAACTAGTTGACCTCTTCTTATTCGAACCCCCAAACTTGGATCCTACTTTCCTCTTGTTGTTGGAAATTTATTCATTATTTACATGTTGTAATCTTGTTATACAAGCATGTCCCTTCACATGCATTATAGCCCTAACCCTAGCCTTAGCCTTTATCTATTGTGTGTTTTAAAGCCTAAATTGACACCTTTGTATTCAATAAGATGAACTTTGTAACTAATTTAAAAGTTGTGAAATCTATCCCTTGCACCTCTGATGGTTACAATAGACCAAACCTTGTTGAAGGCAACTCTTGATTGCATTTAACCATACATTGAGTTCTTCATTCAATTAAATTAAGGGATTCAACTACTCTCCTTGCTTTCCTTCCTTTTTTGCTTTCTAATTTGTTCAACTATTTGTTTTTCCAAAACTTTTTGTTACATAATCCAAAAAATACTCATTAGATGTGACAACATGTGATTTGTTGTAAACAACTAATGGACCTTATATCCCACATGCCCTCCTTATGAGTAGATGGGACAACAACAACAAATTTACAAAATGAATTGTTTTAAAAATTTGACTTATAGAATTAAGCTCTTCAAGCTAAGGCTCATGTGTAGGCCCTTTTAAATTTTTTGTTAGTTCAATGACCTAGTTTACTAGCCTTATTTCCTTACAAGAATATAACATTTAGGTTACACTCTGCATGTAGTAATTTAATTCATTAAGCTCCATGTTTTCAACATTGTTTTTTGTTTTAACAACCTCTATACTTGATATATTAGGTGTGGTGCAATCACACTAAAACATACCACTAACAATAGTAACCACTACTTAATTTTGTGAATTTCAAACTTAAAAACATAAAAGAACTACAATGGACTTTTTTTAATACAATGTTATTTTCAAAATATTGTTATACATATCCAAATAATTTAGAATCAATTTAATGAATAGAAATACACAATTTAAAAAAAAATTATGTCATGTAATTAATGTTTTAAAATGGTAATCAAGCAATAAAAAGAAACACACAATTTGAATTATTTTTAAATGGCATAGTTTTGGCAAATATCTAATATATAAACCTTAACATATTAGTATTAACAAGACTTTGAACATATTAATTTGTTCAAAACGATTTATTGAAAACATGAGATTTCCAATGTTTTATCAACCCAACCAATAAGAGTTGGTTTGTTTGGTTCCTAATAATTGGACCTACTAACCATGTTGTTGTCTCTTCCTTTTTAAATCCAGTCTTGAAAGGCTTGAAACAACTCACATTTAAGGGACGCATTGCCTAAGATGTGTATGACAATAAAATCACCATGTTTAGCCAAGTGTTTGTGTTTTTATATTGCCTTTAGGGTTACATGTGACCCATGCCCATCTAGGATCAATATATGCATGTTAGATTGAAAAATGCCTCAAGGAATTAACCTTATGAAAAATGACAAACAGTCCTTGAAAAGGAAAGATGTCATCCATGTATTTTTGCATTGGCATGCATGTCCCTAACCTACAATTTCTAATGTAATCATCTCTAATCCTTTTAGCTTGAAATATGAAGAATCCTAACAAAATCCCCCAATTGGATTTATAACATAGTTTACAATCATCCATTCTTTAAACTTGGGAATGGTGTTATAGACTTGTTGTGAACTTCTTTTTGCTAGAACTTTCACCCCTAATTATCACCTTGCTTGAATCCTTATCTCATCATAATTCCATATGTGATTTGTGGGATAGTTGTGTTGAATGTACAATGTTGCAAGATTGTTAAATAGAATGATGTACATGCATTGCAAACCTTATGCTCTATAGACCTTTAGCCCTTTTGCAAGTCTAATTGACAATTCTAGATCTTTACAATTAAACCAAAACCATCAAGAATATCCAAGTAGGCCACCCTAAAAATGGGGTAAGTCAAATTTGGGTATTTCACCACCTAGAGCTTAAGTTGTTGAAATGTGATTAAAAGCCCACAAGCTTGCATTCCAAGAATCCAATAAAAATAATTTATTTTTCCTTTATTAACACACCAAGTTCAAACCATCTTTTATGGACCTAATTTTTCCATTCAAATGGCCAAACGATGAGGTCAAAGGAATGTTGAAAATTTTGCTAACTCCAATTAACTATCAATGTTATGCCTTTTTTTATTGCGTTCGTGACATCTTTTAATTATTTAATTATCCATTTGCTTCTCCTTAGAAAACCAAGATTCATTGCAACCTTTTTTTGCCTTGATCTTTTGGATTGATTAGGTCAAATGTTTTCCTTATCTTTAGTTGGATTAACTAGGATTTTACTTCCCATGACTTGTGTTGGCTAATCCAACAAGTTGGTACTTTTATTGTGAAGCAAATTGAAAACCATTTTTTTTTATCCTCCTAGCCCTAAACTCCAAAAGGCAAAGCAATGGCACTAATGCCCCACCAATAGTATTTTTTCATCAGGTTTTAAAAACTAAACCATGATCACAAAAATTCAATTAAATCAAGATATGTTTCAAATGCATATTGTTATGTTTGCTAGCAATTGTATATTGATTTTAAGAAGTCTACAAAGTTTTCATATATCAAATCTTCATCTATTGTTGTTGTGCAAGTTATCATTGTAAATCTTAAGTTATGATTGGTTCAAGCACACTCAAGCTTGCATTTCATTCTATTTGCACTCTATGTTTGTTATGAAACTACATGTTTAACTATCCATTGATAGTGCAAATATTTGTTAAACCTTTTCTTGTGTGCATTGTCACTAAATTGGATTTTGCACTCCAGAGATTGGTCTTATACCTTCATTTCAATTTGCTCATCCTTTACTTTCACCTCCAATTGTTGATTTTCTACTTTTGATGTTAAACTTGTTGCTATAGGAAACAAATGTTCAATGAATTCTTGGAGTTCATTTTCCATGTATTTTGGCAACTTTGACATACTTAGCTTTTGCAAAGAATTTTAGATTATTTGTTGGAAAAGTGAATTCATGCATTCTAGAATTGAATTTGTGATGTTTGCTTAAATTTGGTGTGAAATTATAAAGAGTAGGACTAAATATGTTTTTTTTTAATTTAAAAGTTGGCGTGATCTAATTTTGCATGGAAAATGTGGAAGGGCTTTGCAATTGTGATGTTGTATTGTTACAAATGTACTAGGATTTTATAATCACTAAATAACATCCTACTTCATGAATTGTAAGCATTGTAAATATTCCCTAGAAATCATAATTACTTTAAACCAAGGAATTCAAGACCAACAAAGATTTATTTTTGGTGATTGTGTGATCTTTTGTGTGCATTGTTGTGATGTGACACTATAAGCCCAACTCAAAACAATAATCCCACATCATGAAAAAAAAGTTATAACTTGAATTGGAACAAGACATTTCAACAAACATTTTTTTTGGTTCATGATGTGGACCTTTTCAAATCTATGTACAAGTTTATGTTAAGATATATCACAGCTCCTAGCCCATCACCAAACAAGTTTATTTATACCCTTGAAAGCATGTCTTTACAATACGTCTTAAACAAAACCCATGGGCAAACACAATTTTTCCATGAAAGGACACCACTTTACAAAGTATCAAGAACAATTTTTTTCACCTAAAGTTTGGTCATAGGGTGTGCATTGAATGGTAATGGGTTCATTCACCATTTGCTCACCCACCTACTTGTGAAGTCTCAAAATGTTTATTGATAATCTATTCTACCTTATTTGGATAGCACATTATCTAGCCAAATTCTCCTTAATGAAGGGTGGAGTGGTTTGAAAACAAAATGGACATTTCACTTTTTAAAAAGTTATGTTATAATGTAGTCTATAGGGTAGTGAATGAACACTTCAGAACTCAATGTTGTTGAATCCCCACACATTGTTTTTTTACTTTTGAAGTTCAAAGAACATTTGTACCCCCTCCACCTAGCACTTCCAACATTGCAAAAAAATTTCAATCCAATAAAGATATCAAAAAGATATGGGATGTTTGGTGTAAGGAGGTTCAATGTTAAATGATGAATGAATTAAAACAAATTAGGATTTTGAACTTAAAATCTTCAATATTGGATCTTTGCCTTTGAAATATAAACAAGTTTTGTAAAATCCTAATTTGCGCACCTAGATAGGTCTTAAAAAACAGATTAAAAATGAGGAAGATATGGGGTTAGAGCTAAATAAGGGTCTAGAAAAACATTGAAGCAAATTATCACTCATCTTCTTCCTATGTTTTCAACATTGTTCCTTTATTTTGTATGTTCCAAGAACATTTGTAACCTTCCAATTGATGCATCCAATGACACAAAAATTGCTCAATTTTATTAAAGAATGAGGAAAATATTTAAAAGTGTAAAACCACAATCAAAGGAGCCACCTCAATGAATGGACATTTCTTAAAACTACATTTAAATATGTTTGAAAGATCACAAGGGAACATAATAATTTGGATTGTAATAATTTCCATTAATTGCAACTTTTATATGCTCAAAGCTTGACACAAATCAAAAATATTTTTACATGTTCAAAGCACTCAAACCTTGAAAATGGGAAGTCCTTGTTTTTTTCAAACATCTTTTTTTCCTACCAAATGTTCGCCATTCCTTTTGAAAATTGGAAAGGATTTTAACATTGATGATTTCAAGGGAAAAAGTACTTGA
>Ga0116230_10006328_pt1 | contig 11671 bp, 8 predicted proteins | sample S1TSphfallax_3_FD_88678 | JGI IMG/M metagenome (GOLD analysis project Ga0116230, IMG submission 88678) | Host-associated microbial communities from peat moss isolated from Minnesota, USA - S1T2_Fd - Sphagnum fallax MG | ecosystem: Host-associated > Plants > Peat moss > Unclassified | place: USA...
ACTGGGGATCGAGTCACTGTTTGAGCACCTAGTGCAGGTGAGAGAGAAGCCATGGCGACAGCAGTAGCAGCAGCAGCAGTGGCAAGTGCAGCCGTAACTCCTCCCTGCTGCACATCTTCTTTGGTTGCTGCAATCTCGTCCACCAGCTCCGCACAGACCCTGCTGCCTCCTCGTTATTCCACCTCCCGTGTCTCCCTACTCAAGTCCGGTGGCTTCCAAAAGGTAAAACGGAATCCTCTTCCCGAGGATATTATCTGCTTTTTCATAATTTCTAGTCCTAAATCTCTCTCTCTCTCTCTCTCTCTCTCGCTACGTTTCCATGTTTGATTTGGAGTTTCTTTGCTGGTTGATTGAGGACCTCTTGTGATTTCGCCGGTATTCAAAAAGCTACATTGTCTTAGAGAGAGAAGAAGTGCGGTCGCCAAACATTTGAGGAACATTTGCGTGAAGAAGATTGTTTCGAGTCTCTGCTTTTTGCTTGTATAGTTTGGTGTCTTCTCTGCTGGAGAAATTATTCTTCTTACGTAATTTCTTCTTGTACTGGCCATCCTTTTTTGTTGCCTGAGATCTTTCAAGGCACTGTGACAGGAGATTCTGCACAAGATTGTGCTCCTTCGGTGATATGTTCTATTTTTGGCTAATTGCTTCATTCACCAATTGATAACGTTGTTTTGTTCACAGCGTGGTATTTTAAGACTACAATCTTGATGGATCTCGTTTTTTCTTTGTGTACCAAGGGAAACTTTCTCAGAAACGTGAGATTATTGTAAGGAGGATTGTGTAAGGTCTTGTTCTTGGTTCAACACTTTCAGAGCTATCTGTGAAAAAATGTGTGTCCATTTGTTATGTTGTGATGCATTTCACAGTCTGCGCTCAATTCTTGAGTTAGTCTGCATTGCAGAGCTCAATGCTCTCCATCAGCCAAATTGCTTTTGTGTGAAATTTTGCATCTATGTGACACATTTTTTAACTATTGCAATTCCTTTTAGATGCCTTTTAGCTCACCACATTCTGAGGAGAAAAACATGGCAGTCAGCGTATTTAGACATGAGGTTCTTGGAAGTCACCACAACATAGTAGGATTCTAGAAAATGTCTGCTATCCTCTTTGACATGTAGCCAAACTTGGCTCATTCCTCTTGTGGATGGTTGCCACTGTGGTTACATCACAAAATGGGGAAAAAAAAATCCTGCTCTCCATGTTGATAATATTTGATCTGTTTTGCATCAATGTATTTCATAGAATTAGAAACCAAGGAGTCTCCCAGTCCACCATTAAAATCACGAAAAATTCTTCATTTTGTGTCTGGCAATAGTGACAAGAACATGTGCATGGGGCTGGTCTACAAAGCATTTCTAATCAAAGACATGTATCTCCTGTGACTGCTGCTGCTTTGGCCCTCAGCTTGGATTCTTTGCGGACCGAAGTCTTGAAGCCTTCTCAGAAACCAGGTCAGTAATTACTCTCCATAGTAACACCACCACCATTCAGGCAGCAATTGTGACTGAGACTGAGACTACCAAGAAGGTCAAGAAGGAGTCACGGAAGAATGATGAGGGACTATCTACTAATGTCTTCAAACCAAAGGACCCTTACATTGGCCGCTGCCTTTTGAACACCAAGATTGTTGGTGACGATGCTCCTGGTGAAACTTGGCACATGGTTTTCACTACTGAAGGTCTTTTCCCATCAATGGCCTTATTTGAGACATGTCTGTTGTCTTGTCATATAATTTCTTTATTTCATTTCTGCTTGTCAATCAAGAAATTCTGTGTTCTTGTATGTGTTAACTTGAAGAATATCCTTGGAAAACTAGGGTGATACACAGGCTGCTGTGAAAGACCATTTGTAGGTATGGTCTTTCATGGTGATAAGATATGGTGGGTTTGGCTCATTTGGGTTGTGAGGTTGAGTACTGCTAACGTGACTGATAAACCCTACATTTGTTTTGCTATAGGTAAGGTTCCTTACAGAGAAGGTCAGTCTATTGGTGTTGTGCCACCTGGTACTGATGCCAATGGGAAGCCTCACAAGCTGCGGTTATACTCCATTGCCAGCAGTGCTCCAGGTGACTTCGGTGACTACAAGACAGTAAGCCTGACACCAAGACTTTCATCTGCACTTTTCAATGACTCATAAGCTACCTAGTTGTGCACAAGGAGTAGTGGAATTCCAAGCTGTAATGTTTTCAGCTTAATTCAGGTTATTGGGCACTAGGGTTACATATGGGTCTGTTGTGGAGTTCTCTTCCTTATGTGAATTTTTGAACACATATTATGCTTACTGATGTGTGAAGAAATGTTGGTGGGCAGGTGTCCTTGTGTGTGAAGAGACTTGTCTACACCAACGACAAGGGTGAGGTAGTCAAGGGTGTTTGCTCCAACTTCCTCTGTAATGCAACTTCACACACCACTGCTTCTCAATTGACTATCTGTGGACATTCTCAGTTCTGTTTTTGTAGTCAATGCTTGTTTTCATCCATTATTCCCTGACACACATGGCAAGGGTGTGGGTGTCCCCTGATCCTTGGTTGAGGGTTCTGCCTGAACGTGTCTGTCAAACTTGAAATTGTAGCTCCTGTACATAGTGCTTGAGCCCATGTAGGAATAAGCTCTGTGTTTGCCTTTAGTCTCCTAGGGTGAAGACAAACCTTTTGGAGTGTCCTTTTTTGTTTGCTTACTGTAAATGCCTATACCCTGTCCTCAGGAAAGATTCCCACTGCAGCTCACTGTTAGAAATCTTCTCAAACCAAACCTTCTTGTTGGCTGACTGATTGATTTCAGGTGACTTGAAACCTGCGGACGAAGTTGCCATCACAGGGCCTGTTGGAAAAGAAATGTTGATGCCCACTGATCCAAATGCCAACATTATCATGGTAATGGCCGTACTCATCCATTCTTTGGAATTTCTTTCAAACCACAGGCTCTGAAGTTTTTTTGTTGGCCTGGAAAATAACAGTGGACATGTGAAATTGCTTGGGTTTCTAACCATTTTTAGAGCTGAGATCTGAATTTAGCTGGTATCTGAATTTCTCATCTGGTTATGTGATGGCAGCTTGCTACTGGAACAGGGATTGCTCCTTTTCGGGGTTTTTTGTGGCGTATGTTCTTTGAGAAGCATGATGACTACAAGGTGAGAACACAGAGTGGTCAGTCAAAAGATGGTGAATTTAAAAAGAACCAAGAAAAGCATCATGGCAGGAAGTAGATTATAGAGTGGGGGTTTGGGAATTATGTATGGATACAGTTGTTTACTCTCTATTAGGGAAGCTCTGCTTAGGAGCTAAAGCTATTGGACAAATGTAGTTTCAGCTGGCAGCAACTCCTCATCTCTATGCCACAGGACAGAAACTGAGTTGAAAACTCTGTGCTGCAGTTCAATGGATTGGCCTGGCTTTTCTTGGGAGTACCAACCAGCAGCAGCTTGCTCTACCGTGAGGTACAATAAAACTGATCACTCCTGGGGCCTGCCTCAGGTCTCAAAATTGTAGAGCATAGACCCATGTGCTCCTTTTTTGCTCCTAGGTAATGGCATTGGCCTGGAGTTCTGAGTCCCAGTTGCAGCAGTGAAGGATTGAACATCTGGGTCAACTTCATGTCTTGTAGAAGAGGACCAGTCCAAGTAGTACTTTGAAGATTGGAACATGTGTTTAGCAACAAGTAAACTAATTTCTTGATCAAATGTTGTCGAGAGACGGTTGGAGAATGTTGCTGGTTCCTGCACTGAATTGCATGCTGCTCTGACAAGGAAGGCGACTATTTGCATGCACAAAGCCTTGTGATAACCCATTCATAAAAGAATGACTGAAATAATGATACAACTTAATAAACATTTATAAAAGACCAGCCCTAATTGAACAATTGGTGGTTCTGGAAAATTGTTCAGGAGTTTGAGAAGATGCAGGGAGATTACCCTGAGAACTTCCGCCTAGATTTTGCTGTGAGTCGTGAACAATCAAATGCCAAGGGTGAGAAGATGTACATTCAGACACGCATGGCAGAGTATGCTGAGGAGCTCTGGCAGCTGCTGCAGAAAGATAATACATTTGTTTACATGTGTGGATTGAAAGGCATGGAGAAGGGCATTGATGAGATCATGACTGGCTTGGCTGAGCGTGATGGTAAGCATTTTTTCACTGACTTCCAGATGTGACCAGGGGTGAACAGCACCTTTCCTTCTTTGAAAACCACCATTTACATCTACCTTAATATGCCACCTGTAAGAACTGAAGACTTGATCCCTATTTGTCATTAATTTGATCTGTCCAATGCCAGTAAGCCTTCCTCAATTGGTCATAAAAGCCTTGACAAATTTTGCAATGATCAGTTAAGGTATAAATATTTTGCATTGATTTCAACTTGATCAAAACCTGTTGGTCTCATAATGTGGGACCATGATTCTCTAGACATTCAAAAACCACCTGGGATGGTGGTGTTAGAGGAGCTCCAGCAGCAGGAGACAAAATGAACAATATTACTATTTCTAATTCCAGTGTTAGTTGCCCCTACCCCACTGATAAACAGTACACCCTGCACAATATATCTTTAAATTGTAGCCAAAAGCTACAAGTTGACCAATAAAGTTGGCTGGCCTATCATGAATAATAACATACTATTAATAAATGCTGCCAGAAAATCTAAATACACAGCAGATTGTTACATACTGAGGTTTTCAATCCCTGCTATCTCAGCCACTTTTGGAGCAGCAGGTTGGCTTTCATGCCACTGGTACAGAAACTGGCATACAGGGCCTTTTTCTGGCTGCTCCTGGAGCTGCTCTTAGTATTTTAAAGTTCAACAAGAACCACATCAAGGCAGGAATTAATTTCTGATATCTTTGCTAGCTGCAAAAGTAGACAAAGGGGTTGTTTTACGGACTCTAGTTTCATTTTGCAAACTGCTATTTGACAATGCCATGGTGGGTGCAGGGTATGTGTGGGCGGACTACAAGAAGCAATTGAAAAAGGGTGAGCAATGGAATGTTGAGGTCTACTAAGGAAGGATAAATCACAAACAGAAACCTCCTTTCCAACTCTCTGCTAGTGATGGCCTGTTCAACTCACATATCTCAACTATGTTATGTATATTTTACCATAGGCGATGCGATTCTTTCAGGTCAGCTACTGTTGCATGCTGCCCTTATCATTGGAGGAAGAAAGAAATTGTTCAAGATTCCCAAAATTCTCTACCGTCACATTGTGCTCTTACATTGGAAGTTAGTTTGTTAACAGGTCCCTCTAAATTTCTTGATGTCTGGATTACATATATTTTATTTAGTGTCTTTATTGTGTTAAACTTTTTTTTTATAGTGAACTATACTTTAATACTGGAAGAATGTTTTAAATCATCAGTCAATTCATGTTATAAAAATAATCTTTTAAGTTCATATATCCTACAATTTTCTCTTTCATCACCCATCATAATGGTTCTATGTAGTTCTATCTTGGTGGTCCCATGGCATTCTAGGATGCATCAAATAGATTCTGTGTCCTTTTAGCATATTAACAAAGTGACTATTTATGTTTTTCCATGGTAATGACACATGTACACAATAGCTTCTTGTGCTTATCCATGCATATAGTATTGTCAAGTGTTAGATAAGTAAAATTTAGGTTTCATCCTTTGCCAATGACCGTCAATCACATCTTTCCATTTGTAAACATTGGGTACAATGAAATGTATCTAGAATGGAAGCTTCAGATAGCTGTAACAGTTTTTTCTTAAGGAATAAAATTCCCAGTTGAATTGGAACATACTCTCTCTCATGTGGATGGTGCGAAGTAGTAGTCAAAGTATGTGTACAATTGTGGAGCTTATGAATCTGAAGTGAGTTGGTGTATAATCTAATCCCAGGTTTTGAATCTGCATTTTTGATAATCCTAGTGATGAAACCAGTATAGTTAGAGTTTTGGATGGAGGAAATACCTTTTAGTTTTGGAATCTGGCTGCTAGGTAATCCGAGTTCATAACTGGCTAACAGAAACTTTCAAGCAACATTCAATATTATTAAGCCCATAATAAGTATTTTTGTGAGCAGCAGAAGACTGAAATGTTGATTTATGAACAAGTCAACTTGTAGAGTTGAATCAGACAGTGACACAGAGGCAGAAGCCACGCAAGGAAATTGTGATGGCTCCATGTGCCCATGACAGAGCAGCCAAACTCCTCTACAGCATTTTCATTTGAGCACTATCCCTACTGGTACAGATTCACATAATTCACAGTTCAAAAGAAAATGGTAACCTGAGAGAAAGTTCACTTCCAATTCTGATTTTCTGTCTGAGCAGATGGTATATCGAAAGGCTGGAACTCAAATTGGTAATAGGGTTTGATGTCAAGGAATCAAGGGTTTGACATCAAACCCACAAATGCGTGTATTTTCATACACTAGAATCTCTTTTCACACCCTTGATTCCCACAGATGGCTCACACAGATGCATGTATTTTCACAATTGCATATAAATTGCCAAATTGAATTCCTCTGTACTCATAGCTTCCATTCATCCTCACTGTGTACAAGCCTTCATCCTGCAAAGCATTACACAAATATTTGGTCACCTAACAACAGAAGAACTGTGTAACAAACCTAATCATGCGATCAGCATTCACATGCGTAGCTCACTGAGTGCAATTTGTTAAATGACTCAAGACCAACTTTCAGTTGCTTCCTCAATCAGGGTCTCAGCAAGAAGAGGCAGGAGAAGGGTTGATGAGGCAGGTTCAGTGAAATGCATTGCAATTAGAGTTGCAAACTTACCTCCATATGCATTGAGGAGTTGCAGCTTGGGCTACGACTGGAGATGAGCTGATGCTGGCATCGGCATCAACACTAGTGGGGAGGAATTTCAATTCTGATAACCCAATTCCAATGTAGTGCTCAAGGCAGGTAATCGAGGGCCCATTGGAGTTCCTCCCACATCATTTCTCCCTCTAGAGATCAGTCCCCGGCCCATCACATTCAACATCTTCACACGACTCATTTCCTTCCCTGTGATCAGAAACAAGTTCAGATTCTTGTAGCAAGCTTAACTGCCCATTCCTGCTGACCAAACCCCTTTAGACATTACAGCTTTATAGTGAGGAAACACCTTCACCACACTAGAATCTCTTTTCTTCAGAATACAAGAATTCCAATACTGAAGGGTGTGCAAGAAACAAAAGAAAAATCAGTTGAAGATATTCAAGACCACCACCCACCAGTCTGTCAGGCACAAAATGAAGAAGGACTATGTTCTACCAGCAGAATGCAAGTCCCACAATCTGCTCATCAGTAGAATGAGAAAAAATCAGCCATAAAGTACCTTCTGCAATGGAGAGCCCAACTGCCCGAGTCTCCAATTTAACTGCATGGCCACTTCGTGCAGCAGCTGAAAGTGATTGTAGAGCTGGCAGCCACCATTGCACACATTGAGAAGATTGGAAAGAAATTGAATAAAAAGAGAGTAATTAAGCAAGATCAGTGTCTTCAGAAGTCAGGTAACTTGAGCTTACTTTGCAAAAGGTCCTCTTGTTTATCATCATCACATTTCTTCAAGAAAGCTTGCAGACGGATGAATCGCTCTTGGTAGCAAAGAAGAAGCTTGTGCTCTGTGGTACTTGTTTCCACCTCTGTAGCTGCTGTTGCAGGTGTGTGTGATAGTCCCAGCATTTTCCCCCACTCCTCAACTGGTGAAGTAAGTGCAGCTGGGCATAAGAAACCACCTTAAATCTTGCAGAAAGACAGTGAAAAAGCTCAAAAGCTCAAAAGCTCAAAAACTCAAAAGCTCAAGACCTTTTTTTTTTTAAAAAAAAAACAAAAATCCAAAGTCGTTAAAAGAATCTTTGCAATAGACAAATGACAAAATCACATGCACACGGACAGTTCAGTGCATCATCCAAAAGATTTTTTGCTGAAATCAGTGTACATATAAGATGTATCTGATGCTCAGGTTACAAGGTAGAAAAAAATTCTTGGAAACATCATGGTAATTAACAATGTCCCGGGACTTGACCCAACCTCCAGCATCTACAGGCGACAGAATGCTGCAAGGAAAAGGGCAGTTCAAACTAGCATTTCAAAGGTAACTCTGAGAAGGACAAAAGAAAGATCCTCATGGTGGAGAACCATCAACCAAAAATCAGTGGTAAAGCCCCATATAAATTGGGCTCAGCACAAAGACCTATTGCAAGAAGCAGAGATCAAGTCTTTGAGATAAAGCATCCACAGAGAAATGATGCAAAAATGCTCCACGAAGTCACAAAGCTTGAAAAACCAGCACTGTACATGAGAGTTAAGGCACCAGCATTGCCAGCTACATGGATTCCACTGACCTGTGGAACATTTTGGGCTCAGTCCTGTAGAGCCAGGGGGCATGGGTGAGAAATTCAGGGTGAGTAGCAGCGATGGCTCCCCAGTGGAGACCGTCTGCTTTGAAACTGGCATGGGAGAGTAGGCAGGCACAGCATGCAGAGTCGATCCGGACCACAGTAGAGGCTTTGATTCCTTTCTGTTTTCGCTCACCTCCTCACAAGCTTTGGCAGAAGCTTTCCCTCTCAAAGACCCACAACCCATCATCCCAACTGTAGACTTTAGCACAGGATTGGGAGTTGGGATACTCAAAGGGGGGCTGCTGTACATGCTGCTCCCCATCATCATCATCCTCTGCCCAGACAAACACTCCAGGTCTGGAGTTTTTTGCATACCCAATAAACTTCCAGAATCTGTCTCTTGTAATAATCCCTGCAACTTTCGAGGAGGAGGGAAAAGGCAACTCCCGGGATCAGCAGCAGTCCCTTGCAACTCTTCTTGAGGAGGAGTTAGTCTTGATGTAAGCAAACTTCCAGGACCTGTTGTTGTTTCCTGCATCGTCGGTCGTGGTGACACTCCTGCAGCAGAAATGTTGATGCGATCCGCTACTAGTTGTGCCATCTGCTGGGGGATGATTCTCATCATGCTCACGCTGCTGCTGCGCTCAGGACAAAGAATCTGGCTGGAAACAGCACCACCGCCATGGGTGGTGCTGCATTGTTGATTGTGCTCCGTTTTCTTCTTCTGCAATATGATGCGCTGGTGGAAATTAGGGTTACACCAGCTTCGAGACTCCTCCTGCGGCAAACTCGCGACGGCCTTGGACTCCTGGATTGGCATGTCCAGAATCTTCGCTAAAACCTTGTCGATCACTTGAGCCTTCACTTGGTCGGAGGTTGAAGCTCCGTGGAATCCGTTGGAGCTTCGCACATCGTCGACGACGCCGCTGGGGTCCAGCTCAACAACGTTGCGGTTTGTTCGCGCTGCTTCCATCATGTCTTTGTCCATAATCTCGTGAGCGATTTTTGTTGGGTCGACAGGCTTCTTCCTCCTCTTCACGCGTTTCATGGGTCGCTCGCTCCCTGCTGCTGTATACACGAAGAAGGGACTGTCAGAGCGTTCGCCGGCTCCAAGTGCAAGGTAATGCTCTTGCACCCATTTTCCCGCAGGCTCCCTTTGCGCATTACCAATTCCCGCCTTGTGTGGCTGCCTGTAAGGAATCCGAACCTTGTCATCGGGGACCACCACGGTCGTAACCACCACCCCCGGCGCCGAAGAAGGCTGCTGCTGGTGCAAGGGGTAGTGGTGGTGGTTCTTCATCAATGCATTTTCCTCACAGGGTGTCTTGGGTGCAAAAGAAGGCACGAGACTGCCACTTGCTCCCGGGACTGGCGTCTTGCTCAGACCTAAATTATGCGAGTCACAGTGCGATTCACCTCCCGCCGGTTGCATCCACATGGGGCTGATGATGCTCGGGCTTTGAGCAGCGGAGTTCGCCATCTATCACGTTCTCCTCCTCAACTCTCCCACCTCTTCCTCGCAAAATGTTCACACTGTCGGGCAGAAGTAGTCGATCGCAGGCACTACGCCCAGGTATGGAGCCAAGTCTCTGCAGCTTCTGGTAATGGACGCCAAGCTGCTGCTGCTGCTGCTGCGGTTTTTGCTAACAAACTTTAAAACAATAACACCCATAGCAACAACAGTTCATTTTCCTTTCCACAGAAATCAAACCTTCGTTCCCTTCCCTTCCTTCCATGCCCGTCACTCCAATGCCTGTCAGAGTAGACTCACCCCCAGCCAGAAGAGCCCCTCGACAATTCTCATCTCCCTCGCCAATACAACGACTACAATTCCAATGCCAGACTCCCCAACAACAACCAACCAACCAACCAAAATACAAAGACCCAACAACAATAACAACAACCACCGCCAAACACAATAGCAAAACCCAACACTTCCAAATCAAGAAAAACAAGAAAACAAAAAAAAGCTCTGTGGTCGACAACAGCAACTGCTTCTTCGTCAAAACTCCACAAAATCTTCACAAAAAAAGGACAGAAAAGTGTACACAGACTCCGGGGCGGGGGGGGGGAGGGGGGAGAGGAGGGGTCAGGGGGCACGAAGAAGGCGAGAACTGAAAACAATAAACCGTAGCCGGGGAGAACATGAAGTGAGAGAAAAACAAGAGACAAATAGCGTGTAGAGAGAGCTAAATTTAGAGGCTCCCTAGACTCGTGGTCCTTTGCGCCTGCCTCTTTCACGCGCATTTTTTTTTCTCTTTCTTCGGTTGTGCTCCTTGCGGTGCGTGCGTGGGTTACTTAGGCGCGAGGGCGGACAGGCCGGCGGGCGGGCGGGCGGGCGTTCGGGCGGGCGGACGCCTCTCTGGAAGGAAAGGAAAGACTGCACTCAAAAGAAAAACAAAGAAAGCGGAAAAAAAAAAATGGGAGTTGGGGAAAGAAGGCAATTCCCGCGCTTTTCTTTAACCCAAAATGACTCCTTCCAGCATTCTTATTACCCCCCCCCCCTCTCCATCAACCGGTCGGTAATTAAGTAAAACCTACCTGTACGCTCGTCCATCAACTGGTCGGTAATTAAGTGAAACTTACTTGTACGCTCGTCCATCAACTGGTCGGTAATTAAGTAAAACTCACTTGTTCCCCCTCCTTCCCTCCCTCCATTAACTGGTCGGTAATTAAGTGAAATTTACTCATAGTGTACTTGTGGTCATTTCGCGTAGCCAGGAATTTCAACGTGCCCGAATTTCAGGAAATTCTTATTGTTACTGCGTGAATGTTACCCAGCCCTTTAACTTTTTACCTCAATTGGGTAGGGTAGAATAATTTGCAATATGTATATATATATACCCCTTGGCAGCTTTGATGCTAATTAAATTATTTGGAGAAATGTTGAAATCTTCAAAGAAACAAAAATTTCAAAGTAACAAATTTTTTTGAAGAAAAAAAAAGAAGAGGATTTATTGGAATATTTCTGTTGTTTGACTTGCTATCTTCCAAATAATTTAAATTAATTATTTGGCAGACATGTGTTGAAGCTGCCTTTATACTATGGTAAATATCTTCCAGCATATTACCTAATAATAGTGGTGTATCTTCAACATATAATCACCTAGTAGGACTAGATCCCAACCTTACTGTAGTTTTTTTAAATGGCCAAAATCTGTTATGGAACAAGCCCATAGGTACCTAACAGGTACATAACCACTTTAAAAACCTGTCAGGATTTTGCTCAGTTTTGTGTTTAGGACAGGTTACATAAGGTCTCATTTGTATGCCATATTGTTTGTTGTCTTCACCCATACTCAGAGTATTTGGGGGCTTACAACAATATTTCTTACATCCAAAGATGCTTAGCTTATGGGACTATA